>Ga0247758_1000708_pt1 | contig 28946 bp, 11 predicted proteins | sample UWRJL156409C4_FD_180950 | JGI IMG/M metagenome (GOLD analysis project Ga0247758, IMG submission 180950) | Plant litter microbial communities from Arlington Agricultural Research Station in Wisconsin, United States - UWRJ-L156-409C-4 | ecosystem: Environmental > Terrestrial > Plant litter >... | reverse complement strand
AAGTATAGCGCCTTATTATTACAACCTGCACCCGACACAGGCCTCGAGAGGACTGGCGCAGGTTAAGACAGAACGTATGGCAGGACGCCAACAGGTAAGGGGCGTTCCGAAGACGGCTTATTAAGCTAGCACTCCTAGACAGGGGTTTAATGTCACTGTAGGTCGCTGTTATTATAATGTACAGAGGTGAGTCTGAACAGTAGGACATAAATGAATAATTAAATACTAGCGTGAGGAACCAGAGTCCCTTACGGTGGTTATGGACATAACTATAGCTATCTATACTAACTAACTAAAAGGTACTTTATACCTTAATCACTGTGCTCTTTTCGGGGGGCAGTGAGCAGAGTGATCACCTTTCAGGGTTGCTCACCTTAATCACTAAGTCTTGGCGAGATCAGAGTGAGTAAGTAACGATTGGTCGTAGGGGCTTCAGGTCTTTACACCCCTGGCCCAGTGTGCAGTACTGTATATGCTATCTCCCTACACTGTCCTCTCTGCGGGGGATTCGTCGGGCCGCTCCGGCCTAAGTGACGGCTTACAGGGTCATTACACGATTCCCCCTCTTTAACATTCTTTTTCCATAAAGAATTCCGGTTAGTTTACCTTCCTACAACGCGACGATACCTGTTAACGGAGTAAGGAAGAACAGGAAAAACACTGCCCCCTTATCTACCGTTTACCATACTGCCTCTGTAGAGTTTATCTTGACTTTTAGCATTATAATGCCTGTAAAGTGTAATCGTTATTAACGTTTAAAACTGGTCAACTGTAAAGTAGCTAGTAAGAGTGAGTCTTACAGCCATTACGTAGCGGCCAGTGGAACTGCATACTTATTTTATAACGTTTACGGAAACGACTTAACCGTTCTCTACCAGGTCCTTAACGAGAAGAAACGTCTTAACTCCGAAAAGCGCGACACCTTTACAAAACTCCTTCGTATCAAGGATCAACAGAGGTCCTTAACCGCTTATACTAATAAGCTTTTCAGCCACAAGTTAAAGATTATCACTAAGGAGGAGCGCTTAGCGTGGGAGGCGTCTGCGCCCGTTCCTAAACTTAATTAGGGAAGCTTTTTAGCAGAGCCGGCGTGCGGTTCTTTCTCTAAGGGGTCGCCACAGCCAGTAACCTCTTCTTAACCTAGTTTATCACTCTTTTTCTTTTAACAAGTGAAACGGCTCTTTAACGTAAAAGCAGCGCACTTATTTTCCTTCACTAACTTTCTTCCTTAATAATACTTATTTCCACGTGGAGTTTACTCAGAGCTCTAGAGGTCCAGTCTCCTTATTAGGTCTAAGGTCTTTATAACCTATGGCCAAAGGTTCTGACAAATGTCCTTCCGTACCTACTAAGGAGTTTCCTACCGCTTCTTAGGCTCTGGGTCCCACGGTAATCTTACTCTTCAGTATAGTAGTTTAAATATCAGATCTTATCTTATTTCTAGTTCTTATTATTAGTTTTAGTCAGTCTGGATTCTTTCAGTGGAACTCCATAATTAAGTCTGGGTATTTAAGATTTTTGACTGGTTCCCACAAGTTGCTTTCAGGGCTATAGTCTAACCACTTAACAAGATATTTAAACGTGTTCTTTCCCTTCTGTAAATTTATAACTTCTTTAACGTTATACTCGTCCTTATTGGCGTTAATCTTAATCTTCTTATCCAGAGGAACTCCTTTTAGGACAGGTTCCAGAAGTGAGATGTGGAAAACCTTAATCCGCACCTTCATGTTAATGGGTAGGTCTAGTTTGTAATTGGAGGTGGTAACCTTTTTCTTAATTTGGAACAGTCCGTACCTTTTAAAATTAAGCTTCTTACTAGGTCGTTTTAAATACAGGTTTTGTAAAAAAAGGTAAACATAATCCCCCTTCTAAAAAGTCGGTCTTTTAACTTATTCACTATTATAGTGGAGTCTTTTCTTAAGCACTGGCTGCTTAGTTTAGTGTTTATTAGTAAACTTCTTCATTTATTCGCGTGTAAACTTAAGTTTAGCTTATAAGTGGTTGTGTAATTCTTATATCTAATCTGCGCAGACTGCAGCTTAAAGGGCATTAGTAGGCAGGCCTTAATGGAGCTCCGGCTCTTTATTATAGTTAGTGAAGAATGGTGATATACTTGTTAACTTAACTAACGTTATATTATAAGCTATCTGCGCTGTTAGTAACAGTTTAAACTAATTATCTTATTTAAAGTTAACGTAAGCTTAGAGATACGTTATGAGTATCTGATTAACTTGCTCTATTTAGCTATCCGTTTGTGGGTGGAAGGCTGTTAAAAGCTTACTTTTTATACCTATTCTTTACATTAGCCTTTACTAAAACTTCGACATAATTAGCTTATCTTAATCTATAACGATATTATCTGGCTAGAGGTGTTATAAAACTACCTCTTTTTTAAAAATATAAGTAAGTTACTCTGTTATTATATCCTTTAAGGTTGGTAGAAAATAAGCCCACTTTATTAATCTGTTAACCACTATAAGGATCTGGTTATAAGTGACTCCTGTAACAGGGTCCCTAAACTCTGGAATCCCAGTGACGAAGTTAAGTAAGATAGAACTTTATAACGCCTATAGTATAGGGAGTGGTTTAAGGAGCCTATAAGGCTTATAACGCCGATTCTACTTATAATAGCAGATATTACAGTTATTAACCACTTCTTTAACCAGCTTCTTCATTCCCAGGAAGGTGTACGTTTACTAGGCTTAAGTAAGAGTCTTAGCCCGGCCTATATGTCCTCCAAGTTAAGATTTATAGACCTGCTAGACGTATTTCTTTTATTTACCTAAGTTGTAAATATATGGTTTCTCTTAATATTAAAGCCTTACTCCTGGTTTAGGCGTGCCGTTTACGCCTTCTAATAGCTATTCTAACTAATAACTAGTTTCGTTATAGTTTAGATACTTTAAGCACTTTTTACCATAGTCTTACACGTGCCCTGAGAAGTCTCTTAAAAGGTACTTATACTTACAGGTTCCTTTTATTAACCTTTTTACTTAAAAGTCCTGTTATTACTAATAGATGTTATATTTTATTTATAAGTTTATACAGACGTTAATAGTTTATTTTAGTGTTTAGTTATCTAATATTTATAATGTGTGTTTTAATATACTGTTCTCTGCTTTATTAAACATAATAATAGGGATTAGGACTGGATTAACATCCTTATAGTCCTATCTCTAATTAAGAGTATCAGCTTATTTATTATCTTTTCCTTTAATATAGTAAATCTGGAAGTGGAACGGGGCTATTAATTCTACCTATTATACTTACTGTAGATTAAGCTCCTTCATTAAGAAGTATTAGAGGTTATTATAGTCTGAAAAGACTTAGACTAGTTCTTCCGTACCATTTAAATACAGTGCCCACTTAATAAAGCATTAAATAATCACTATTAATTCTTTATTATGGATTACCTGTCACGGTTAACTAGTTCCCCTTCTTTAATTTACTTAGTTAGTAAGGGGTCCGTTCCTTCTAGTAATTCTTCTAATAATAGTGATCATAATACCAGTTATTAGCCTTAATAACTATCTTGACTAGCTTTTAAAAACGGTCTGGTTAGTCTTCTTAATAAAGGTCTCCAGTGACATATTCCTTTAAACCACTCTAAAACAGCATTATTAAGGCCTTTTAACTAAGCTTAATCTTTACTATTTTTAACTTAAAGCGTATAGAGAACTTAAAGATTAAGGACGTCTGCCTTAGGGCTATAAGGCGCTATTCAGCTTACCTAGGGGTGTCTAGTTCTCTAAACTTAGTTTAGAGTTAGTTAATAAAAACGTTAAAGTTATTAAAAAGGGCCTAAGTCTCAGGGGCCTCTTTACACACTCTATCTATAAAGAGGTTATTAATTATCTTTACGTAAAGTTTATACCAGTAAGCAACTACTCTATCTAATAAGGCTCTGGCGAACCTGACCTTTCCTTCTTCCTTAAAGAACTGCTTATCATAATAGGTAATATAGCTCTAAAGCTGGGCTATCCAGGACTCCAGCTACACGGCATCTCCTTTAAAGCGTAACAGTAGGGAAGCTTTACCCGTTTCTTCTATAAGCCCTTAAGGTTATTATTCTCCAGCTTGATAACATTAAATCACACTTAGAGCTTTTTAATAAGACCGATATAACTTTTAGTATCTCTAGGGAAGGCTTCGTTAAGTTCCTTAACCAGTCCTTATTAATTAAGGTTTAAGTCTTTAAGGCGTATAGCTAACTTGTTAATAGTAAGGAGCTAAGGCTAAGCTTACACCTCCTTAATCTCCTTACCTTTTCTAGAGGTTAACATGTTAGTAAGAGAAAGGTAATTTCTGGGAATTTAACAAACAGCGTTTAAAACTGTGACGCTAATATCATATTACAACCTGCACTTAACACAGGCCTTAAAAAGACTAGTGCAGGTTAAGACAGAACGTATAACAGGACGCCAACAGGTAAGGGGCGTTCTAAAGACGGCTTATTAAGCTAGTACTTTTAAATAAGGGTTTAATGTCACTGTAGGTTACTGTCACTATAATGTACAGAGGTGAGTCTAAACAGTAGGACACAAATGAACAATTAAATACTAACGTGAGGAACCAGAGTCCCTTACAGTGGTTATGGACATAATTATAGCTATTTATACTAACTAACTAAGAGGTACCTTATACCTTAATCACTATGCTCTCTTCGGGGGGTAGTAAGCAGAGTGATCACCTTTCAGGGTTACTCACCTTAATTACTAAGTCTTGGTGAGATCAGAGTGAGCAAGCAACGATTGGTCGTAAGGGCTTCGGGTCTTTACACCCCTGGCCCAGTGCGCAGTACCGTGTGTGCTGTCTCCCTGCACTGTCCTCTCTGCGGGGGATTCGTCGGGCCGCTCCGGCCCAAGTGACGGCCTGCAGGGTCGTCACACTTATTTGGCCTGGTTAAAACTTTTGAAGTGGAAATCTGTATTCTTGTTAATAATATTAATATATTCACGTTTCTTATGTTAATCCTATAGATTATTAGAAATCAGCAGTCTATTAATTCTTAGTTCTAAGCCTTATGGCTAGAAAGTTTTTAGCTATTCCAGCTACCTCCGCTCTTATAGAGCGAGTCTTTTCCATTAGTGGAAATATTATTACTAAAAGCTGTAATAGGCTATCTCCTGAAACTTTAAAAAAATCAGTATTATTAAAGAGTTGGAGTATTAAAGACATAAAAGAATTGGAAGAAAATCATCAGAATTCTAGTGTAATTGATGATAGAGAAGAGGAATAAGTAGTTTTATTATTTTTAGTATTTTAATTTATTTATTTTATTAATTATATTTTTTAATTATATAATTATCGTTCTTAAATAGTAAACATTTATTTCTAGTATATTATAGTACATTTATAGTATAAATAATATACTACTAGTATTCTTTATTTGTTTTACTATTTTTGGGAATTATTTTGATATTTGGACCCACTTTTATTAAATGACTTAAGTCACTGCCCTGACTTGACTTGACTTGACTTAAATCCAACTCTGGATATAAGTAATTTCTTCTATGAAGTTATATATAGGTTGTTAATAGTGCGATAACTGATTAATTATTTTGATATCGTCTTGCAGATCTGGCTGTCTCTCCACTCTAATGTCAGGATAGCTAAATAATGGGCTGCTGAGCGTTTAAGCTACAGTTAGAGCGTCCCTCCTACTCCCTTAGGCTTAGGTTTGTCCGTTACAATTTATAGCGGTCTTAGTGGCAGTCCTGTAATACTAGCTTAAGCTACCTAGTTACCTCTACCTACCACTCCTGCAGGTAGCTTACAGGTTAATGTCGCTCAGCCTGTGTAGGCCTAGTGTCTTAACATATACTTAAACCTTATTTAACGTCGTTTAGTTATACTTAATAATCTTACTAATCTAAAGGCTAAATTACTTAATAATAGGTTAGTTAAGATATAAATATATGTTAATTACAGTCTGTTTACAGTTCATTTACTATTAATTATCGTTATAAGTTACTATTAATAACGCTCAGGACTAGAACTGTCATTCTCCTAATAGTCTTTAAGTTAATGATAGTAGCTGCATTTAATTAGTGTATGATAATATAGGGGTTATTTACAGTATATTTACAGTATGGTTATAATATGTTTATAGTTCAGGTCTTTAATTATATAGTTATCCCTTAATATTATCTATAATCTTATCTTTTAAATTAGGTCTTTATTATACTGCTTTAAAATCTAAGCTAACGTCTCAGCATCTTCTTCTTTTTTATGTCCTATATATATTAAGGTTAGTGCAGTCTAGTAACAGTCTGCTTAAACCTTTCCCATTATCGTTAAGTATCTTAACCAAGCCATATTCTTCTAGCCTTTTAGTTTTTATAATCTAATTAGTAATAATTATTACACTTACTAAGTGTAAGAGCCTTACTTTTAAATCTTACTAGTTATAAAACTAAATATTATACAAGCTGCTTTTATTATACTTTAGGCACTTTAAGATTATATATGCTACCGTTTCTAGGGCAACACTGTATTGGTATCAGGGCGGCATTACCTTGAGGACCTTTCTCTAATAATGAAAAGCGTACAAGTTAATCTTCTCCGTTTTAACTTATATAAAGATAAAGCTCTAAGCCTTTATAAGTTCTTAATAGAGTTAAAGTAGTATTTTACTCTTATTAAGGTTATATCTACTGCAGTAGCGATGTAGCCTTAGCGTGCAAGTGCCTTATATCTCTTTTTTCGTCGTTTTTCCTTTTAGTTATAAAAGGTGGAGATATTAAGGTTATAATCTATCTACAATCCCTATTAAAAAGTCTGTGTGCACAGGTCACTTTCAAAACAAATTTCGCGACGCGTCGCGACCACCCCCCTTTTTCTACCACCCACTATTATTTGCCATGGCTCTCAATTCCAGAGCTTTTGGCACTGAAATAACCGGAAATTGCGGCCCTAACCAGGAGTTATCAAAAGAAGCCCGTTCTTCCATTATCTCGGCTGTATTAGCTGGTACACTAAAGGGCTAAGTTACGCGCGATCATCACGTCCATCGCAACACTGTCAACACGACCTTCATACAGCACTATCAATCCTTGGATTCTTTACCTAGAAGTGGCTGCCTTACGAAATTCAGCAGTGCGGATAAGTGTAGGATCACTCGTTATATCTGTCAGGATCCGAAAATCAAGTGGAAAACACTTTGCCGTCTAATACACTAAGATGGCATCGACATCTCTTTCAGCACACTCCGGCTTATTATTCAGGCTTTTAGGTTAGGGCATTGGCGTTCTTCTAAAAGGCCGAAGCTTAATGAAGGTTCTGCATGCCGTCGATATGCCCATTACCGTGCCTGGAGGCCGCGAAAGTAAGAGCTTATTAAGGCAATTTATACTGACGAATGCTCTATCCAAAATAATCTGAATAAAGGCTCTAGATGGGTTTTCCGATTCGGCTATGAGAAGTTTAATCGCTAATTCGTTAACCAGACCTAACAAGCTGCTTCTCTTTCATTTATGGTATAGGCAGCTATCTGGAAGGGTGGGAAGTCTGAGCTTATCTTTATAGAGAAGGATGAGGACTCTCTAAGGCAGGGATATAGCTCTTTCAGCTATATCTGGGCACTGGAAGAAGGCCTACTCCCTTTGTTAAACTCTGGCGGAGCTGATGGGAGGTTATTTCAACAGGATGGTGCATCTATCCATCGTTCTGGGGACTCTTTAGGCTATCTGGCAAGCCATGGGATTGTGCCTATTGACTGGCCACCTTACAGCCTAGACCTGAACCCGATCGAGCATGTTTGGAAGCGTTTGAAAGAGCTGGTGTATCAATTGCATCCTGAATTTGAAGATCTGAAGGAGAATGAAGCAGATAGAGAGCTTGCAAAAGCGTGGATCAAGGAGGCGTGGGATGCTATAGATCCGGACTTTATTGGGGGCCTTTTAGATTCGATTCCTCGTCGGCGGCTTGCGGTGCGCAGGGCTAGGGGCTGGTATACTAAATATTGAATGGCATCTTCTTGGCTTTATTTTGATACCACTTTCACTCTGATTGCTATAATAACGGCAGAGAAATGGATGTTTGAAGAATGGGTGTTTGGAGGGGGGAAGTTGGTGGGGTGGCCTGTGCACACAGACTTTTTAAGACCCACTGTACTTCTCTTAATCTAGGTTTTCCGCTTTTCTTAATATAAGCTCTAGCTAGTCTTTTACCTACACGGCTTTTATCAAACTATTATTTACTAAAGGGGCATATATAGTTACACCCTATCTTTATCTCAGCTATTTAGCTATCTTCTTATTAATGTTATATAAGAGTTTTATAATTTTTATGTGTTTAAGCCGTTACTTATCTTTTACTATCTATTAGTTTAAGTAAATGTTAAGTAATAGTACTTAAACTTCTAATTTTAAGTTCCTTATTAAGGTTACCTTATATACTTTAAATATAATTTATAGGCATTATATTTAAATAGTTTCTAGCTTTTTAACTATCCCTCTTACTAGTCCTCTTAGCTTTATTAGTGTATACTATATATTTACTTTATAAGTAAGGACGTTTTTAATAACTTTAATGTAAATTTCTTAAGCGTTGACAGCCCACACTCCTTACGTTTTCCTTATAAGTTAAGTTAGTGTAAGGGTTTAAGTTTCCATTTTTCTAATAATCCTCTTTTAATAAACTTTCTAATTAAGCTTTTTATTAAACCAGACTTTTAAGAACCTAGCTAGCTTTACTAACTCTAATCCTAGGTAGTCTTCTCCTAGAATCTTTACTTTTTCAGTTTATAAACGCTTTACTTACGAGAAGTAAATAAGCTTACTCTTCTTTAAGTTAAATGTTATCCCCTTTTCCTTTACCTATTCTTTACAGATCTTATATATAGCTTTAAGGATCTTACAGCACGTTAATGTGTTATATATAAAGGCTTAAAGGTTTATATCGTCTGTAAAACTTAATGTAATTAAGCTTTTAATATACTTTAATTTTTCTTACAGTGTACTGATAAAGAGGATAAAAAGAATTACCGATAGGGGGGATCTTTAGGGGATCCTTTAAGTAATTTCTTATAATGCTAACAGCCTGCTATTAAATAGTAACTGGGCCGTTCTCCTATGTATATATAGCTAATTAGTTAGAGCATAAGTTTTCTTTTAAACCTTAAGTTTCTCAGTGTGGTAAATAGGTAGTTTTAATCCACTTTATTAAACGCTTTAATAATATCTAACTGTAATAAAAAGGTATAGGCTTTACGTAACTATACCGTGTAGACGTTATTAATAATAGCTTAAATAACTATATCCGTTGCTCTTTTCTTTCTAAAACTAAACTGGATGTTAGGGAGTACGCAGGCTGTTTCCGATATAGTAGAGATCCTCTCTGTCAGGATAGTTTTAATAATCTTTCCTATTACGTCTAGTAAAGTAATAAGGTAGTATACTTTAACGTGTTTCTTATTATTAATTAATTTCCCTGGTTTGAACAGTATTATAACGTGTGTAGTGTGTTAATACTCCAGATAATAGCTAAAGTTAAAGTTTGCTTATATAATCTTCGTTAAGATGGTTAACAGTTTTCCATCCTTATTATAGGCCGTTAAGAGGCTATTAAAGATCCTATCTAGTCCCAGCGCTTTTAATACGCCTACTCTATAAATAATCTCTTTCACGTCCAAGTCCTTCACTTTCCAGTCTATTAGTATAGTCTTTAAGAAGGAGCCTACTCTTCAGTTGAGGTCTTTAATTTTCAAGAGGTCCGCTTCCAGTATGGGAAGAAGTGTTTATTAAATACTCTTATCTTCTCAGTGTAAGTAATGGATATTTAAGGTCTGTTAAGTATAGTGTCTTTTATAGCTTATAGTGCTAAAATGGCTGGTGGTTTTAGGAGTTAGTAGCTACGTAATCTGGCCTAGCGTTCGATATTCTATATTACGTTTAGGTCCTTATTAGTTACTGCCTTATTAAGGAAGCCTTATTAACACTTTATTTACACCTTACTAATCACCTTATTTCTATACCTCTCAGCCTTCCTTAGCTCCTTCTTTATGGTATAAGAGCGTTATGTTCTCTATATCCTTTCCACTCTCCTTACGTCTTTCATAACTCTCTTTATTTTATCGTCCCATTATAACGCTGTAATCCCTATATTTAATTTCTTTCTAGGTACTGTAACGTTTACAATACGTAGAAGCTCCTCTAGCAGTGCTTTAAAAGCTTGTTCTAATTTATTGATATTATATATACTAACTAATATTATAAGGTGTTTTACCATTACGCAGCTATTATGGTATTTATCATTTTATAACTGTAGCCTTCCTCTCCTTCTTTTTATTTTACTAGTATATTATTAATCTTAATTACTTATGGTATATAGTTCACAACCTAACTATACTTTCTATACCCAGGTCATTAACACCTAGCGTGCAGGATACCTATACGTAGTTTATTATACTGTCTCTTTCTTTATCTTTACGTTTAAGTTATATTAGTTCCATAAAAAGGGTCCTTAATGTTAGGTCCTAATCTTCCACTAACCTTATTAACAGCTCGGCCTTAAAGCTCCTATATCCCTCCTTATCCCATACTGGGTTATATTTGTTAAAATCATCTATTATAACTACTCTTCCTTAAGGCGCTTTTACCTTAATTTCAGTTAAGGGGATAACCTAATTATCTGGTTTCTTACTTAATACGTAAATTAAGTAAATTGTAATAGCTTCCTCTCTATAACTAAACATTACTAACGCCTAATTTGGGCAAAAGTCTATAATTTATGTTACATTAGCGACTTATTTACTAACGTATGACGCTGCCCTCCCACTGTAGTAGATTGTACTGTATTTTCCTCCTTTTTATATCTTAAAATACTGGTAAACTAGCTTTAAAGTAGTTCTTATGTCACTATTAAGTTATAATCGCTCTGTATTTCTAACGCTTTATGAAATCTCACATCCTTATTATTAATATTCCAGTACAGTACTTTTAACTTTATTAACTATTTTATAAAGGACTGCCTGTAAGTAGGGATATAACTATTAATAAGGGCTTTATATTGCTTATAGGGGAAATACTTTTACTTTACAATAATATCCTTCTTAATCAGGCTAATAACGTCTTTTAAGCTATATACTTTAATAATAAGCTATATAGTAAGGTTTAATTTATTATCGGGTTATTTACAGGGTTACCTGTAGTTAATTTTATTAATCTACACGTTATTATAAGCGTTAAGGTCTTCTATTATCTAGCCTTTATCTATTATAAGGTTATAGCTGTTGATAAGTTTAATACGCAGTCCCTTTACTAGTACTACGTAAGTGTGTCGCTTAAGGACCTCTCCCTCTCCCAGAGCTTAATATACCCAGCCTTTATTATTAAGGTTATTATACTATTCACATTTATCTTCTTCAAACGTAATCATTATATTACCAGACTGCTAAAGGAGCTGTACTACTGTTACGCCCCTCTTCTTAATGTTTTAGTTAACCCTTTATATAATCTTTATAGGAGTGTTATTATCTAAGTTTATATTTGTAATTATAAGCTCCTCAAGGCCTTTTAAGTACATGGTATGTACCGGTTACATTTAAGGTTAAGGTAGTTATGTTTCCCAATTGGAACGCCCTTATATAAGTGCGGGCTTTGTTAGGTCTGGTCTTCTAATTAACCGCTTTTTGATTTTCGTTACTTTTTTAAAGATCTTCTAGATGTTTACGTCGGTAGTACTACTAGTAATGGTAGTTAGATTAACAAGCGTCTTTGGGGCGCCTATAACGTACTTGCGTATTTACTCCGTTTTAAAAACGGCTTTAAAGTAAGCCCTTATAGCTTTAAGAATCGCTCCAAACGTACGCTCTTCAGTTTACCTACTTATCACAGCGTCTTAGAAGTTTTTATAAAGATTTTCCTCTTGGTTATTTATCTGCTTCCCCTTCACGATTAGTCTGCGAGTGTGCTGTAAGCGCTACAAGCCCGCTTAACCATAAAGAAGTACTGGAAGTGCTAAGATCCTCACTAGAAGGAGAGGCCAGTTAAAGCCCTCTGCCGTTTTTACAACCACCTTATCAATTAGAAGGCCCTAAGCTTTATTGTAGTTATTCGAGAATATAGTCGACTTTTAACCCTGTTAAACACAGATAAGTATAAGAAAGCCAAACAGGATGCTACTTATTACTTTTATAATACACTTAATCCTCTCGTTAAATGCACTGTTCGCTAACGTAAGGATATGTCTAATGAGGATATTAAGACTATTATTTATAATATATTTAGGGAATGGCTTATTAGCTTTATATCTAATAGTTATTTAATAGATAATGAGTTTACTTACCTACAGCTTTTTAATCATTTAAAAGAAGTGGTTAAGGTGACTACTTCCTTAAAAACCCCTTTTGCCTCTACTAAAGATAGTGTAAAGGACTTCTTTCTTACCTTAAAGGTCGAAACTGAAAGCCCTCCCCCTTTAATTAAAACTAAAAAACCTTATCATACAACCTTAATGATAGAAAAGAAGGTAGATGCCCTAACTAAGAGCTTTAAATAATCTAAGTTAAACCTGTTACATTTTAACACTAATGTCCCTTAACAGTTTAGTATCTTTCAAGTTGGACTAATCTACACTTAACACTAACAGAAGACAGTACAGTTCACTAAAAGTGAGGAGTTAGCTATAACCTTTACTTAGCGATTAAGAAAGTAAAGAGATACCTACTTATCTTTAGCTTATAGCTAAGGGTCTACAACTCCTGTGTGTTATTAATGTTTATAACCTGGTTATATTTTAATTACTTACTATGTTATAAATTACTTATTACAGTTAGGACTGGTCTATTACACTTACACTGATCTGTACCTAGGCTTAGTTACAGGTAAGTAAGCGAGGCTTAATTAGGATAACAGACTTTTATTAGATAAGGTTATGGAAATGAAGGAGAGGTTAATTCTTCAACCTTACGCTATTACTACATTAACAACGCGACCTTAGAAGCCTTACTATATTAGGTTTAAAGAATGGTATAAATAACTTAAAGATATAAAACTAGGATTCTAAATACAGTAAAACTTAATTGAAATAATAAGCAGGTTAGAACTTAACTATAGGGATATCCTTAGTCCTTTAATTAAAAGAGAACTAAGGGTTAACGTTATCCGGATAAATGTTAACTACCTCTCTGGTCCTAATGGAAGATTAGTTATTAATTACCTTCAGTTATATAAGGCTAAGATAATAGTAAAGTACTAGTAAAATGCTTAAATATATTAAATTCACTTCCCTAGGAATACCTATATTTATGGTAAAGCGGTCTTTAGAGAAAGATAGCTTACTTATACCTTACAGCTTTATAACACTTAGATTAAAGTTAGCTGTAAGGTCTAGCTAAACGACTTTAAAGTGGGCACTTTTATTACTTATACTCTTAAAGGATTAGAAGATAAAGTTTAAATTACTTCTAAGGGTGTCTTTACCTGGTTTTATAACCCTGTTTATAATTATAGAGAGTAAGAGTGGATAGCGTGTTGACGGTTTTAGTACCTCCCTGTAAATGAAAATAATAGGTATTAAGTAATAGCTGTGTATAATAATTACTTTAGGATTCTTTACAGCATTGATTCTCTAAGGTAAGGGAAGACTTAGAAGTAATGGAAGTAAGTCACTTTTTAACACCTTTATAGTAAAGTAATCTTTTAGATTATACTGTCGTTACTACTAATTATAAAGCCTAATAAGGTCAATATAAAGTAGGTACAGGTATTATAACAAGTGTATAGGTTAAAGTGTAGCTTTATAACTGCGGAAGCAATGAGGATAATTTTGTAAGAGTTAATAATGGATAGCTATAACGTCTTTCGGATTAATATCTTTATATCCCTGTTGTACTTTTCCTTTTAATTAAAGAAAGAGTTAAACGAGAAGAACATCACCTTAGGTATACCTTAGTGTTACGTGGAAGTTATTTTAAATACTCTTTAGATAACTTTAAATGTCACACTTGATAAGAAGAAGAAGTCAAGTACGAAGGATAAGGGGTTTATCACTTTATTATAATTATATTGATTATACAGTAAAGTACATGGCTTTTTCGATTAAAGGGAAGGGAGTTAACTCCCTTAAGTTTATGGTTTTAAGTGAACTTAAATAAGGGGCCGTTATTAAAGGAAGGATTAATAAGGTTTTGAGAAATTTTACAAAGTTAATTATAGTATATTAACTGTTTAGTTTAAAGAAGTATTTCGATTAGAGAGTCTTAAACTTAGATACTCTGTCACTTAGTGAAGATTAGCAGACTTTAAGAGCTGCTTTTAAAAGCGCTTTAATCCCTTAACATATTGTGGACTTAAAGGTTAAGATAGCTAAGTTAAGCGCAAAGGTTCTAAAGCTTAAACCTATTAAGAAGGAAATTAAGTCTGCTTTTAAGCTTTTAAGGAAGTCTACAAAGAAACCTGTTAAAGCTGTCACTAATATATCTTTAGTTAGGCCTTGATGTACTTATTACCAGATTAGCCGTTAAGTCAGATAGCTTAAGTAATAAGAAGAGGTTCCCAAACCTAAGGAGTAAATAAGACTTTATTTCATTTAGACTTTAAATCCGTTTTTACCTCCCACGTATTAATTAGACTTTAACAAATAGGATATGTTATAAGAAGGATAAAAGATACTGGAGGACTAGGTACGTAGTGAGGAGGATTGGCTACCATAAAACTATTACGTTATTCTTACAATTGGGAGCCTTAAGGGTGTTAGTTTATGTTTAAGACTATTACGTAGGTGGGACTAACGGCCAGTCTTAAGGGGAAGTGTGACTTAGGGCGTTTGTTTAGGCTAACCCTTATTATTCTTTTTAGGCTCTGTGTGTAATATTACTGTAGCTATTTATATATATAGCGATATGTTCTTTATTGTGTGTTACCGTTAAAAAGGGGCTGCGCTGCGTGGTTCTTTGAACCATACTTCTTTTAATTAACGATCGATCCGACGATTTTCACTACGAAGACCTCCCATTAAAAGCCCAGTGACATTCTGGCTCTTCAATCGAAGGAAGATGACCTGATCTACGATTACGTTTTCTTTATTATTCCATGCTAGGCTCCGTTCCATGCTCGGCTCCGTTATATATTAGGTTTTGTTTTATATTAAGTACGTATCTGTTTTTTTTATGTTAGTTACATTTATGTCCCTCTGATCGGAGGACTAGTAGTCTGGGAGTTGGCCTTTTAGGCTGACAATAACGTTCTGTAGGTGTGGTTCTCTTTGTGGTTTCTTCCCTGTTACGCCATTGTACCAGTTCACTAGTCTGACTTAAGTCACGGCTGTGACTTGCTAGTTCCAAGGCTAGTCAAGTCAATTAAGTTAAGTCTAACTTAAGTCACTGCCCTAACTTGACTTGACTTAACTTAAATCCAACTCTAGTTATTACAGACTAACTTTAAGAAGAAAAACCTAAAGTAATGGTAAAGGGCTTTAGAGACATTTACTATTATAATAAATTCTTTTCTTAAATGTTAACTACTTAGTTTAGTAATTATTAATGAATTTCTTCATTCATTTATGAATAAATTTATATTTAGCTTTTACGTTGTTATACATTTCCTATATCTGGTTTTCCTAGACTGTAATTAAAAGAGTGTTAGTTAGTACAGCTTTAATAAAACTTTATTTTTCATTATGGCATGTGAAGAATAGTAACACTTTTATAAACTTAACTAATATTATGTTAGAAGTTATTTATATCATCAGTAATAACTTAAATTAATTATCTTAATTATCTAGAAAAAACTTCACTACAATCTTAATATACTCCCCTAACGCTACGGTCAGCCCTAAAAACTCAATTGAACAACGGAATCGGACTGACACACTCGGCGTATTTAACTACACTGCGTAGTAATGACACACCAATCACGTAACGTAAGCGCTGATAGTGGCGACGATAACCCTCTTTTAGGGCAAAAAGATCTATTTAAACCAACGTGACACAATTTTTAAAACAAAGTGGGGCTAGCGAGTTAGTACGTTTACAGCATGCTTACTGACCGACAGTAACAAATGAAAAGAGATGAATAATGATGAAAACTTATTTAAAAACTTTTAAAACGCTGTAACAAGTAAAGAAGTGGATGAATAAACGTGAGTATTAATTTACAAGATTATGAAATATAGTTTAAAATAGTCTTTAAAATGAACTAACTACTATAAAGAAATCTAACATTACTATAACTGATATTATAGCCAATACTAATTTAAATATCTGAAAGATTCTTAAAAAAGTAATAAAGATTGAAGAAGCTTATTAACTGGAAGGTAGGACCTAATAAGAACTGTAGTTGTGTAGGGGTAAGTTGAATACGAAGTATAACTGCTTAAACTTTAAACGCGCCTTATATATATTACATATCTAGAAAGACCTTTAAAGAGCTTATAATAGTAAATATGAACCTGGAGAAAAATATCCTTAAGGAGATAGTATAACGGGATACTTAATATACTGAGAAAAGGTGAGGTGTAATAGTAAAGCTCTTCTAATACTCTAGTAACGTAGTAATTACATTTAAGGAAGAAAAATAGGATTAGTATAATAACCTGATTAATATGAGATAGGTATTAAGAGTATTTAATAACAGAGCTTTCCTTAAAAGCCAGACTTATATAATGCTAACAAAAGGAGTATAAAGATAAGTTATTAAGAATTATAACTTGGTAATAGACGAAAACTAAATAATAGATAATATCAGCTCAATAAATGACATTTAAATTAGCAGAATTAATTATCGCGGACCTTAGCTGTAAGTTAATAAAGAGCTGTCCTACACTATACAGCTATTTATCGAAGTATATAACCTAAAAGACAATATTATATTAATAAGTAAAGGAAAAATTCTTAAATACACATATTTTCCTTATTCACGTTTTAAATGAGAGGTAAAAGTAATATAATACTTTAATTACAACAAATAATACACCCTGACAGTGGATAGTTAGCAGTAGAGAGACCGCCTGCCCTCACGGGCAAAGCTTTCGGCTCCTATAGTATAAGATAAACAATAATTATTAAGGTTCTTTTTATAACATTTATCTTAAAAGAGAGATATGCCAGTCTATTATTAAGTAATATCATAAATTCTTATATACTTAAGATCACCAGCATTGATTAAGAAGCTATAAAACCCCCAAAACCGTTTGGACAACGAATTCAGAATCAGCGACCTAAACTGCCTCGCGCAGTGATGGCGCACCGATTGCGCACTGAAGGCGCGGCTGGCAATGGCGATGAACCCTCTTTTAAGGACGAAAACGTCTATCTAAACCGACGAGGAAATTTTCAGCAGAAAAGTAAGTTAAGCGGGCTGTAACGCTTGCAGCACACTTACAAACCGATCGTAAAGGGGAAGCAGAAGAATAACCAAGAGGAAAATCTTCATAAAAAATTCTAAGACGCTGTGATAGATAAGGGAGTTAAAAAGCGTACGTTCAGAGCGATCCTTAAAGCTGCAAGGGTTTATTTCGAAGCTGTCTTTAGGATAGAGTAGGTACGCGAACACGTTACGAACGCCTTAAAGACGCCCGTCAATCTAACTACTATTACTAGCAGTATTACCGACGTAAGTATTTAGAAGATCTTTAAAAAAGTAACAAAAATTAAAGAAGTGGTTAATTAGAAGACTGGATTTAATAAAGCCTATGCCTATACGGGGGCGCTCCGAGTAGGAAACATAACCGCCTTAACTCTTAATGTAACCTATACGAACTACGTACTTAAGAAGGCTTTTAAGGAGCTTATAATTATAAATATAAACCTAGAAAATAATACCCTTATAACGATTATAAAAAGGGTTAACAAAAATATGAAGAGGAGGGGCATAATAATAGTAAAGCTCCTTTAGCAGTCTAGTAACGTAATAGTTATGTTTAAAGAAGATAAATGGAAATAGTATATTAACGCATTATTGTTATGTTGTAATTATAACAGATATATATAACTTTAACTTAAAGAAAATATTACTCTAATTATATCAGGAACTTACGAAAGCCCAGACCACTATACTTATATAAGCTAGAACGGAGAAAATTAGCATAAATACCTTTGTATACTAAGGATAAGTCCTTGAGGTAATAGCACCCTAAATACTGGTATAACATTACGTTAAAAACAGTAGAATATATAATCCTTGAATATAAGACTTAAAAGTATAGCTTTTACACTTTAAAAGCCCAGTAATTATTATAGGCTAGATTATAAAAATAAAGAAGTTAGATAAATACAGCCTTATTAAGATATAAAACGACGATAGATAGGGTTTAGGTAGACTAATACTGGATTATATTACCCTTCAAGGTATATAAGGTATGAAGAAGAAGAGGAGGAAAAAACTACACGTTAATTAAGCTTCTAAGGCTGGAAACTTAAACTTAACTTTAGAAAATAAGGTAAAAGTCATATTAATAATTAACTATAAACTGAAAACCTGAAGAAAAACATTAACATAAACTATAAACACAACGTAAACACACTGTAACTATCCTATATTATAACAGAAATACGCTTACAGTACTTTAAAAACTACTACTATTACTTAAAAATCATTACGAGGAGGATAATTACAATCTAAAGTATTATTTAGAGTAACTTATAGTAGCTTATAGTAAATAATTAAATTATAAACAGACTATAAATAAAAGGAAGTTATATCTTATATAACTTATTAGCAGTTAATTCAGTCCTTTAAACATATTAGGATACACTAACTAATGCTAGATAAACGTTAAATATATCTCGAGATGTTAAGCTTATACAGGTAGAGCATTATGAAACTGCCGCGTGCTATTACCTTATATCTCTTTTTTTATCGTCTCTCCTTCTAGTATGTAAAGGTTACCTTGTCAGGCCCCTTCTAGTATATTAAAGATCATTTGTGTTAAAATGGTATTAAATATCTATTTCACTAGTTACAGTTAAGAGGGTAACTAATCAGTACACTTTAATATATTTCTTATCGTTAATTAACATTATTACATTTACAGTATACCAGCGATCTAGGAAATACCTAAGCTTAAAGTTCGCTTATATAATATTAGTTATGATAATTACTAGCCTTCTATCTTTATTACAGGTCTTAAAGAGGGTGTTTAATATCTAATCTAATCTTGACGCTTTTAATACACTAACCCTTTATATTACATCTATTATATCTTAAGCTCTTATTTTCCAGTTCATTAGTATTTTCTCCATAAAGTAGCTAACTCTCTAGTTACGGTCCTCCAACTTTATAAGGTGTAATTTTAATATGGGAAAGAACTGCTTACTAAATTCCTTCGTCTTATCCAGGGTTGGTAATTAGTCAGTCGTTAGTCGGTCGGTGCCGTGACTAAGACTGACTGACTAATTTAATGACTGACTAATCTTGGCATTGGTCAGTCACTGCCTTAACTGAGACTGAATAAATTTTGTCTTAGTCAGTCTTAGTCAGTTGTTTAGTCAGTATAATAAGGTGGAGTTCCTAAATAAATTTTACTATAATAGTATTTATAATAAAAGTATCTTAAATTAATAGAAATAATCAAAAGATGTTTAGATCTAGAATAAGTTATGAAAACCTAATTTATATAATAGATACCTAAGCTAGTAACTAACAAGTCATTAACTTAATCTACCTATTTATCCTTTTCTTATTTTATTATTGCAGAGTTCTGTAAATTATCTTCTAACTCTTTTAATTCTTTTATTTTCCAACTTTTGAATAATACTGTTTTTTTAACAGTTTCAAGATCTAACTGATTCCGGCTTTTAGTAATAATATTTCCTCTAATAGAAAACACACGCTCTACTAGGGCTGAAGTAGCTGGAATGGCTAAATATCGCCTAGCCATAAGACTTAATACTGGAAATTTATAAGCAGCTGATTTCCAGTATTCTAAAGGGTTAACGTAGTAAAAGTAATTAGTATAATAATAATGATAGTAGTAGTAGTATGAAATGAAATAAATACCTTTTTGTTAGCCACAGGCTCACGTAAATAGGCTTTATACTCCTCTTCTTTGTCAGGCTGAATATAAAATTTATCATCATCGTTAGACTTCTTATAAATATTTTCAGATAGGGAATTAGTGCTATTTATATTCATTTCTTCCTGAATGGTTAAGAATTATTAGTATTAATATAATAATAAAATAATGAAATAATATAAAATAACTTACAGTTGGTATTCTTCTTTTATAAGCTTACACACCTTATGTTCTGTTCTTTCTATAAAGTGCAGAATTCCACCACTTTGAAATTATGTAGTTTTATATTGTTGATCCAGAAATACAGTAAATACATGTAGTTAGAGCTGTCTAAGCCGTTCATGTGTAAGTCTTCATGGATAGTACTTTTTCAGCTCAGTAATTCCAGCTTTTATAGCTTTAATAAATGCTTTATACCACTCAGCTTATTAATAAATTAGTAAATTATCGTAATAATAGTAATAAAAAGTGGTTAAATATAAACCAGTTGAGGCTGGTGTTAAGCTGAAATAGTGAATATACTAATTAGGGCCTCTAATTCGTTATATATTAAATAAATAAATAGTAAAGCTCTATTAATATTAATACAATACTCACTCTGTAGTCTTATAATAGGCTGAATAAGTATTATAAATAATCTTTCTAATTGCTGAAGGGTGATCCACTCTACTTATGTATTATTAGTAAATTTTCTAAATATAATCATTCTAATAAAAACATACTTATTATAATACTTAATTAAGTCTTAAAAGAATCGGAATTTAAGGCGTTAATGAGATATTACTCTTAATAATAAAGGTTAAAACCTTCAGTAAGCCTTCTTCATTAAAATCCATAATTATATTGCTGCGTGAGCGTTTTGTTAGGTTTAGCTGAAAGAAATCAGAGCTAGAACATATAGTAACTTCAGTTCTTAAATTAATGTTAGAATAATAATAGCAATAATAATAGTGAAATTTCATAATGTAACTTACTTCTTTGCTTTGAACTCTCTGAATCTTTATTAAATGCAATTATTGGGTGTTTTAACTTATAATGTCGTGCGTAATTCGATCTTTAAAAGCCTTTTATGGTATCTTTTGATTTCAATAAGCAACTGTAAATTCGTTTTAATGATTTATTATAATAATGATAGAAAAGTTAAAAGAACGAGATGATAATAAGAAATCATAATAACACTTACGTTGTACACTATAGCTGTATTTATCTTTGTTTCGTTAAATCAATTGGTAATAAAGTTCTGGTGAATAAGCTGTGCTTTATAACGTAAATCTTCAAAGTTAAACTGGCTCCTAATTTGAAATCTAGCTTATTAAACGGAGAAGCTGAAGAATCAAGTTGGGGAGCTAAAGTAGTAATATTATTACTAGTTGAAATAATAGATGACTGGCCGGAAAGAGGTTGGATTTGAGAAGCTGAAGGCTTATCATTAGATTCAAAGAAAGAAGACATTGTAATAATAGCTTATAGTGATAATAAAAAGTGGGGAGGTAGAATAGTTATTGTAGCTGAATTGGTTATATTACTTTGTGTTAAACGTTTTGTTTTGAGATTAAAATCTGTTCTATAACGTTTATTATATAGAGGTTTGAGTGGCAATAGTGCTTATAGTAACAATTAATAGTGTTACGTGGCTGTGGCAAACTCTATTAGTAATAGAACCTCATAGAATTTGATTATTCACTAGGCTTAGTAATTATAATCTAGATGATTCTACAAGTTGCCACTTTAGTAACTATAGTCTAGAAGATTCTAAGATTTGTCACTTTAATCAATTTTTCTAAAAAATTCTAGAATTTGCCACCTTAATAATTCTATCTAGAAGATTCTATCATATTATAATATTAAACTAAACTAGTTAACTTATGTAGATAAGTAATATTATTACTATAATGTTAACTATTATTTATAATAGTAAATAAATAAATAGCAATTTATTAAACATTTTAGTCACTTTAGTCAGTTACCTTGTTGACTAAGACTAAATTAGTCACCAGATTTCGTGACTATGACTGACTGACTAATGATTGACAAAGAGTAAGACTAATGACTAATAGTCAGTTTACCAACCCTGGTTAAAGTGATGTATACGTCTTATAAGCTAACTGCTGCTATAACTTGCTAAGATGTAAGTAATTTCTTTTATGAAGTTGTATACAGGTGATTAACAGTATAATAGCTAATCGATTTGTTCAATACGGTTTAATAAGTTTAGCTGTCTTTTTACCTTAATATTAAAATAGCTAAACAATAGGCTGCTAAGCGTTTAGGCTGCAGTTAAAGTATCCCTCCCACTCCCTTAAGTTTAGGTTTGTTTATTACGATTTGTAGCAGTTTTAATAACAGTTCTATGACGTTAGCTTAAGCTACCTAGGTACCTTTACTTACTACTCTAACAGGTAGCTTATAAGTTAATATTGTTCTGCCTGTTTAAGCTTAGCGTCTTAAGACGCGTTTAGACCTTATTTAGCGTTATCTGACTATATTTAGCAGTCTTACTAGTTTAGAAGGTTAGATTAATTAGTACAAGTTCAGTACGTAGTCCCTTCGCTAGCACTACGTAAGTGCGTCGCTTAAGGACCACTCCCTCTCCTAGAGCTTAATATACCTAACCTTCGTTATTAAGGTTAATACCTTTCCTCTCTTTTTCTGTCGTCTCTCCTTTTAATCCGTAAGGGTTATCTTATTGGGGCTGTTTTCGTTTTATCCTTTTTATAAAAGGTATGCTAGTCTGTTACTAATTAGTATTTTTTCTAACTATTTTTCATCTATTTAGTTTTAGTAAGCTTACTGTTTGCTAATAGTATGTAAGCAGTTATACTTTAGACTCTAAGTTTCTTACTAATATTACCTTATACACTTTTAGAATTACATATAGGTTATTATGTTTAGGTAGCTCCTAGCTTTTTAGTTATTCCTCTTATTAAGCTAATAGGTTTTAACTGTATATATTATACATTAACTCTGTAAGTTAGTTCACTTTTTATAACTTTCATGTAGATTTTATAAATATAAGCGGTTTACACTCCCTACGCCTTTCTAACAAGTTTAGTTACTATTGGTGTTTAGGTTTCCATTTTCTAAAGATCCTCTTTTCATAAACTTCTTGATTTAACTTCTTCTTTAGCTAGACTTTTCGGAATGTAACTAATTTTACTACTATTAATCCTAGGTGTCATTCTCCTGGGATCTATACCCTTTTAATCTATAATTACCTTGCTTACAAAAAGTAGATAAGTTTGCTTTTCTTTAAGTTCAATAATATCCCCCTCTCTTTTACCTATTTGTTACAGATTTTATACGTAACTTTAAACATCTTATAGTGTATTAGTATATTATAAACGAACGCTTAAAGCTTGATATTATTATAAACTCTATTATGATTAATCTTTTGATGTGTTTTAACTTATTATATAAGGTAATGAAAAAGAGAATGAAGAGGATTACCAATTATAGTGATCCTTAAGGGATCCCTTATATACAGGGTTGGTAAATAAGTCACTAGTCATTAGTCACTAGTCAAGTCTGACTTGACTTATGTGACTTAAGTCACTGGCCTGAGTTGACTAGCCTGACTTAAGTCACCGCTGTGACTTGACTAGCCCTGACTAGTGACTTGACTTGACTGACTTGCAAGTGACTTGAATGACTAGTCTTTTTGAAAATTTTAATATAAAATCTAGTATATTTGATTTAATTATTTCAAAAGTAGTACTACTTAAAAGGATTTTTCATATATTTAACAACTAGTTATATTCATTTTAAATAGTGAAATTACAATTATGATAAGAAAACAATATTATTTAAATAAAATTAAAATAAATTATAATAATAATAGTAATAAATAAAACTACTACTAGAACAACTACTACTGCTACTAGTACTACAATTATTATTACTATTATTATTATAATTATTATAGTTATTATTACTATTATTATCACTGCTAGTAATGAAAAAATACTGAAAAGAAGACTAATGGAAATATTACAATATTGGATTTTATCAATGATAATATATATATATTTAACTAGTGTAAATATACAATGTATTCATATAAAAAAGTTTAAATAGTGGTTTTAATGCCAAATTTACAGGATACAAAACTAGGGAGATGAAAAGACTTAAACAGTTTTAAAACAATATATTTATAGTGTAAAACGTCTAAGTAGTTTGAAACAAGATGAAGATAACAGATTCGCAATATTAGAAATTAGATTTACAGTGTAACATCACTAAATGGTTTAAAACAGTGTGAAAAAAATGGATTTTAAAGGTGAAACAACGGATCCGCAATATAAAACAAACAAGTGGTTTAAAACAGTGTTCAAACAACGGATTTGCAATATAAAACAATAGATTTGCATCATAAAACAACCAAGCCGTTTAAAGCAGTTGTAAAACAAAGGATTTACAATTTAATACACTAAATTGATTTTAAGCCTGTTTAAAATTAACAATCAACCGTTCAATCTGCAATAATAATGTTTCAGATTGTGAAAGTGGTTAATTAGCCTAATAAATTGGTTTGATTTACCGGATCTCTTATTTTAACTGTTTAGAGAGTTAGAATCTGAATAATTATAAGATTATAGAAAGCCCACCACTTCTTCACATTATTCTCTTCAACCACACTACTTTCAGACAAATCTTTCTAAGCCTCAAGGCTTATAATTGGCTATTATGGCTGATTATATGGCTATCAAGGTTGAAAAAAGGATTAATGTGAAGGAAATTCGCTACTAAACCATTATATTTCTCCCTTCTACCCCTGAAGCGAAGAGCTGGCTCGTTGTTTATCCCTGTTTCTTTCATACTGCAGTATTAGCTAAATTTCGGAGGCTTGGTTTTCTGAACCATTTTGAATCCACTTCAGCCCTGCCAAACAACATTTGTGCTTATGATAATTCCAGTGGAAAATGGCCTGTTTGGTTAGATTTTTCACGTGCGGCTGAGTGGATAGAGGTTGGAGAGTTTTATATGTTCTTATTATTATTGTTTATTATTATGTTATTATATTAATTACTATTAATAGATCCATTTTACAACCCTACTTGAACGGCCTTACGACTGCCAACCCATATATTTTCTACTAGTTTTGCAAATACACAACCCTGAGTGGTATAGAAATTCGTACTATTCAGGCCAGTTTACACCAATTCTAACCTTTCCACAAGATCCAACCAACCACCACTTGAAGCCTCATAACGAGGCAGTTTTTGCGCTGGATTAGCTTGAGCAGAGTGGCTTCCATCACCAAAAGAACCACTTATTTCAAAAAAGTAGTCATGTTACGGCTTCCGAATTTGATGATGAAACTATGAATTTCCTCTTTATGGCTACTAATAGCCAGTTTTCTGAGCCTACTTACTGTGGTGGTGGTAGTTTAACAACCAGAACTCGGTTTTTCAGCTGTTTTTGCAATACTGAGGAGCGGTGGATTAACGAACTTGTCAAAAGCGTGGAAAACCACCCTGAGCTGTGGTCATTTTGTACAGAGGGGGTACTGGATTTAGGAGGAGTTAGGTTTGAGTATTGGTGTTAGCTTTATTCATTGTTTTGTATCTTGTTTTGTTTCTTATTTTGTTTTTTGTTTTATTTCTTATTTAGTTCATTGCTATATTTATTACTTTGTTTCTTATTTGTTTATTACTTAGTTTATTACTTTATTTATATTGGTGTTTTACATTCTATTCTAAATTAAAACTTTAATTATTATTTTAAAACCTTTACGCTTTAATAGTATAATTAAGGCTTTAATTGCTATTACAAAGCCTTTACGCTTTAATAATAGAATCAAGGCTTCAACTGCTATTTTAAAGCCTTTACGCTTTAGTAATGAAATTACATCTTTAATTACTATTTTATTGCTTTATGCTTTAAAACAATAGAATAAAAGGCTTTTCAAAAGCAATTAAAGCCTTAATTCAATTATTAGAGTCTAATATAACAATGAGTTACGAACGGAGCCCTAGTGTATAAGATAACCGCCGCCCCAACGTTACGAAGCCTTCTTCTTCTTTCAAAATAAAATTCACAGATTTATCTATTTACCTTACTCCGTTCTATTATTATTAGCTGGTCTAATAATTATATATTATTATATTTATTCTTCAACTTATTATTACCTTTGCTACCTTTTTCTTTTTAAAAGACCTTATAATTATTTTATATAATTATACTACTTTCATAATAAACTTCCACGACAGTGATGATATTTCTGGCTCTGGAAGCCAAAATATTAACTTTTCTTCCGGCCAAGCCTCTACTACTCCACAATCCACAGCGTTTTTCAAGTCGAAATTTAACCAACTTAGTTTTAAACTAGAACCGGATTCGAAATCCACAGCTTATGTCTTTTCAGCTGGATTATTTACAAGAACCCTACTACTAATTGATTTATCAAAGGAATGAGAGGTATTAATACAGTGTACAACGTAAGTTTATTGTTTTATATTTTTTTTAATTCTTTTTAGAATGTTTATTACTTTATTTAAACTATTCTAATTTATTATATTTATTATCTTCTACTCTAATGTGAGAACACTTTTTCTAAATTATTCTATTAATTTTACTTTATTCAATAACTAATACTTTCTTTTTAATAGTTGTAACTTTAAAGCCAAAGATAAATTAATAGGCCTTTTAACATCAAATTATGCAAGGCACTACAGGTTAAAACATCATGCAATAGCATATAGTGAAAAATCAAAGGCTATACGGCAAACAAGTAAGTTATTAATTATTATTATAATTAGTAGTATTATTTAAACTAATATTTGTTATAGAAACTGCAAATATTGCTTCTATAAGCTCTGACTTAGATTTCTTTCGATCCAGTTTATCAAAACGGCCACGTAGTAATACTACTACCGATTGTAACGAAGAAGAAGCCTTATTAAAGGTTTTAACCTTTATTATCAACAATAACATTTCCTTCAAAGCTTTAAATTCTGAATCCTTTCAGGATTTAATACGCTACTTTAACCCGTATATTATTATTCCTAATTATTCATTATTATTACTAACTGTTTATTAGACTGGCACCTGTTATAAACCGTCATAAGATGAAATCCACTTTGGATTCAACTTTTAATCGGTTTTTTTCAGTTTTTAATACTGAATTACAAGCCAATATTGAATCGTTAGGCACGTTTTGCTTAACATTTGATATTTGGACTTCAGTAGCCCAAACAGGCTATTAGGCCTGATTATCAACTATATTGATAAAGACTTTAAATTAGTCTATAAACTACTAGGTATATTATTTTCTTTTTTTTATTCTTAAATTTAATACTAATAGTATATTATAGCATTTGAAAACCTAGAAGAAAACCATTCTGCTACTTATATTTATAACGAGTTTGTGGAAGCTATCAGCCCATATCCATCACTTGCAATTGAAACAGTCCAGTCGTAAGTTTATTACTCTATTTATTGATTTTTCTTTTATTTAATATCCTGTTTATTATTCTGTTTATTATTCTGTTTATTATTCTGTTTATTATTCTGTTTATTATTCTGTTTATTATTCTGTTTATTATTCTGTTTATTATTCTGTTTATTATTCTGTTTATTATTCTGTTTATTATTCTGTTTATTATTCTTTTTATTCTTCTGTTTATACTTATGTTTATTTATTCATTTATATACTGTTATTAATCATTTAATAGTATTACCCGAGACAACGCATCGAATAACAATACGTTTTTATTAACGTTTCAACAAAACCACCCGGAATTCAGGTTTGATATTCGATGATTGACATACATTTTACACCTTGTTGCAGGTGATATATTAAAAGAATATATTCCAACACCTGAAATCGATAATCAAATCCTTTCACTAGTTAATTTACGGCTTCTAAATTTAAACGAAGAAAATGAAGAAATTAACGACGTGCAATATAATACCCTTAAGCTGAATAGTATGTATTATTTTCTGATTACTTTATTATTCATTAATATTTACTGTGATTATTTATTAATTTTAATCATTATAAATAGCTATAACCTCTAGAATTCAAAGAATAGCTGTAATGATTAAATATACCACTGACATTAAAAAGCTATTCCACGAAGGTATTACAACAGCTAAAGATAATGGAATTCTTCTAGAAACGTTTAAAAAACGTATTATTCCACTCGGTTAGTTTATTATATTATTTATGATTATTCTTTATTCTTCTTTTTTATAATTGTACTTTATTATTTTTAGTATTTTACTAATTATTAATCATACAGATACTCCTACTGGGTGGAACACTACCTATTTCATGATTAAAGCGGCTTTAGAAGTTAGAGAGCCGTTAACTTACGTTTATAAGAATATTGATATAAGGAGTATGATAAAATATTCCTAAGCTTAGCAGAGTGGATTACGCTTGAACACTTAGAAAGAGTGTTTAAGGTACTTGTTCGGCCTATTATTCGACTATAAAGCGAGTATTATACTAATATTAATAAGGCTTTATTATTTGTATATTTGATTTTCAACAAATTAGAAGCCTTAGCCGAGGAATTTGAGGCTTTATCTGTAGAAGAGCCTGACCTAGTAAGTTTATTATTATTCTTTATCATTCTTTATATAGTGATTATTTATTATTTACTAATATTTTAATAGGTGGAGTGGTATAAAGCATTTATTAATGCTATACACGCTGGCATCGATAAGCTACGGAAATACTATCCACGAAAGCTTTCGGCTCGAAGGCTGGAAGAATTAAAACCCTGGATATTGGCTACATATCTGGATCCACGATATAAAACAACACCATTCCAAAGAGGTGGTGTTTGTTACAGTGATGGCCAAACCGAGCCGGCCATTCGTGAGCTTGTAAAAGCTGAATTCTTACGGTATGTATATTTTTATACTGTTTATTATTCTTTTTTCCTTTTATTTATTTAACTATTCTATTTGTTATAATATATTACAGAAATACTAATTATAATAAACTTATAGTGTTGAAGAAGAATTAAACCTTAATAACG
>Ga0247758_1000707_pt1 | contig 28974 bp, 31 predicted proteins | sample UWRJL156409C4_FD_180950 | JGI IMG/M metagenome (GOLD analysis project Ga0247758, IMG submission 180950) | Plant litter microbial communities from Arlington Agricultural Research Station in Wisconsin, United States - UWRJ-L156-409C-4 | ecosystem: Environmental > Terrestrial > Plant litter >... | reverse complement strand
GCAGGCGTGATTGGCGGCAGCGAGCGCGTAGGAGTGGCGGAGGCGATCCCGACCACGCCTTCCACGAGCACGAATGACAGCATGTGGATGTACGCTGGCCCCAAACAAGAGATCTCCTTGGCGTTGACGGAGAGCGGCGCTGACGTCGTGATTCGCTTCGCGCCGCTGGCGTGTCAGGGCCTCTGTCCGCCACCGCGCGCGCTTTTGATCGACGATCTGCGCGTCGAGTGAGCTCTGACGACTACCCGCGCGGCGAAAAGTAAGCTCAACCGAACACCGAAAATTGATCCTGCCTGGCGAGCCTTGTCCGTGACGCCGCGCAGCGCTTGCCTTGCGGAGGGTAGCGGTATCGTTTCTCCATCAACTCTGCGCCGGCTCTCCACGAGTTCTGCATTATCGCTGTGTATCTTCGCAGCATGATTGCTTCTTCGGAGACTGGTTCGGTCGGGCTGTTTACGCTGCTCAATGGTCTGCGCGACCCTGCGAGCGTCGTGCCTTTCCTCGAGACGACGAGCTTTCGTCGGGCTTTGCTGGGAAGCTTGACGTTGGCATTGCTGGGATCGCTGCTGTTCGGGGCATGGACAGGGCTGTACGCTTGCACAGTCGCGCAATTCTTGGCCTCGGCGTTGAAGGCGCCGTTGCTGCTGCTGGGTACGACTGCGGTGTGCTTCCCGACGTTTTTCGTCGTGCAGTATGTGCTCGCGCCGCGCGCGTTGTCGCTGCGTGCCGCGAGTCTATTGCAGGCCAGCACGGTCGCCGTGATCAGCGTGACTTGGGCTGTCGTCGCGCTGCCCTGTTCCTTGTTTTTGGCTAGCTCCGAGAGCTACGTGGCGGCCAAGCTGCTCGTTACGTTCGTGGCGGCATTTGGCGGTTTATTGGGCATGCTCTGGTTTGCGCGCGGTTTCCGCAACGCGACCTCGAGCGAGCTGCGCTCCAGCCGCTTCATGCTGCTTTTGCCCTACTGCGTGCTCTACGGCCTAGTCGGGATGCAACTGGCGTGGAGCATGCGGCCGTTCATTGGCTCGCCGAGTCTAGAATTTGCGCTGTTTCGGGGTATGGGCGGCAACTTGCTGGACAACTTGTTGAGCTCGCGATGAAAGCTCTTTGGCCTTGCTTGCTCGCGCTCAGCCTCGGCTGCAACCGTGGCGACCTATCGAGCAGGTTGCATGCCGAGGCGGAGCAGGCGAGCCGAGAGGGCAGGTTCCCCGAAGCGGCGGCCGCGCTCGAGCGAGCGTTGCGCTTCGATCCCGCAGACGAGATTGCTTTGGAGCGGCTGGTCATGCTCCGACTTCGTATGGACAATCCCGGGCAGGCCTTGGCAGAGGCTACGTCCGGAACGGGGCTCCGGATCCGCTCCTTGTCGCTGCGCAACGCGCGCGTCGTTGCGGCCTTGCGCGCGAACGGACTCGTAGATGGGTTGGTCGAGGCGAAGTCGCTCCTGGCGATCGGTGGCTTGAGTCAAGACAGCCAGCGAGAGCTGCTGGACGCATTGGTCGCGGATGGTTTACGCGACTCGCCCGCATTGTCGGTCGCGGAGCAACTGCCCGAGCCCTGGCTAAAGGCGAGCTGTGAGCGAATACTGCAACAGAGCGACGTGGAGCACGCGGCTCGGTTCTTACTCGCGCGCCCCGAGCGAGAGCGCGCTGGGGCGCTGGGCACGTCCCTCAAGCAATTGCTCTTGGAACGCGCCTTTCGCGAGGATTTCGCGATCACTCTGGAGACGCTCGATCGGCTGACACAAGCGCCGAAGAGCGCGCCCGAATATTTGGGGCGCCTGGAGTATTGGCGTCGACGCGGAGACGACGCTGAAGCCGCGCGTCTCGAACCCAGCGCGGAGCTGCTTCTCCCACCGTACGCGGCGGCCTGGCAGCTCGGTCTGGCGCGCTTGGCAGCCGGGCGCGGGGATTGGTACGGCGTGCTGGAGCGGACTCGTGGCGCGGCGGCCGCAGATGCTCGCACTGAAGCGCGGCGTCACGCGTTGCGCTGCGTCGCGCAGCTCAAGCTCGGAGATCGGCGCGGCGCGCGCGCCCAGCTCGAGGAATGGCTCGCGGATCCGGCGGCGACCCAGGCCTGGAGCATCGCATTGCAGCTGCCCGAGCTGCGCAGTGGCGCTACTGATCTCGTCGAGCTTCGTCGTGCCGCCGCCAAGCCTCAGGCTACGCGTTCCCCAACGCGTTGACGTTGTACCCGAAGCGCGTGCCGCCGCCCTCACGCGGCTCCGCAACCAAGTTCCCGCCCCAGCTTTCGACTAGGGTCCGGGCAATGGCCAAGCCGAGCCCCGCGCCGCGGCCGGGCCCGCGGGTTTCACCCTGTACATGGCGCTCGAAAATGGCCTCACGCGCGCTTTCGGCCACGCCGGGTCCCCGATCCGAGACCGTGATTCGAAACCGATCGACGTCCGTCATCAAGCGCACCTCGACTACCTCGCCGTCGGGCGAGAATTTGAGCGCATTCTCGAGTAACGCGTACAGCACGCGATCGTGACGGTCGGCATCGACGAGCGCCCACGCCGTGTCGCTATCCAGCTGCAACTGGAAGCGCTGCCCGCGTCGCGCCGCCAGAACTGTGAGCGCGTCCGTGACGCGCTCGAGGCTCTGCGCTAGATCTGCGCTGGCATCTTCGTGGTGCTGGCTGTGCGTCGTGCGCTCGAGATCGAGGATGCCCTCGACTAGGCGGCCGAGGCGTTCCGATTCGCGCAGCACGTTCTCGTTCAAGCGCCGCGCTTCGTGCTCGGGTAGTGCGCCATCCGAAAGCAGCTCGGCCGCTCCGCGGATGGCCGCCAACGGCGTGCGCAGCTCGTGGCTCAGATCGGCGGAGAAACGTCGCGCCCGCTCGGCTCGATTGGCCAAATCGCGTACGCTCTTGTCCAAAGCGCGACCCAGATCCCCGATTTCGTCGTCCCTTTCGCATTCCTTGGGTGTGTGCCACTCGAGTGAAGCGCGCCGCGCCTTTTCGGCCAGGGACTCGAGTGGCGTCACCAGTACGCGCCGCAAATAGATGAGCGCGCCGGCGAACGTCGCCAGGCTCGCCCCCAAGATCAGCACCAAGCGGTGTCGTGTCTGGTGCAGCACCCCGCCCAGCTCTGCCAGGCTGGGTGCATGCTGACGAGCCGTGAGGTGCTCCGCCAAATCAACCACCAAGGACCAACCCAGGATGGGCACCAGTGTGACGGCGAAGAGCGCGAGCATCAAGCGGCGGCTGATGGCGCTGCCCTTCACGTACTCCTCGCTTTGTAGCCGACGCCATACACGGTCTCGATCGGATCCCAGTGCGGATTGAGCGCCAGGCACTTTTGCCGAATCGCCTTGATGTGTGAATCCACCGTCCGATTCGAGATGCTCGCGCCTTGATATACCCTCGTAACGAGGATCTCGCGCGTGAACACGCGCTCGCGCGCGTCGAACAAGGCCCAGAGCAGCGCGAATTCGGTCTTCGTCAAGGGCACCGTGTTCTCGTCGATAGCGGCGCGAAAGCGCACGCGATTGAGCGACAGCGGGCCAGCAACGATCTCCGGGTCTTTGCCGAATCGCCCGCCGGCTCTGCGCAACAAGCTCCCCACGCGCGCCACCAGCTCACGCGGGGAGAAGGGTTTGACCACGTAGTCGTCCGCGCCTTGCTCCAAGCCGAGTACTCGATCGAGCTCTTCATCGCGCGCCGTGACCATCACGATGGGCAATGAGTTCAGCGCATCGTCCGTGCGCCCGCGCAGCCAGCGACACAGCTCCGTGCCGTCGCCATCCGGCAAACCCAAGTCCAAAATGAGCGCCGCAAAGCGGCCGGGCTCCAGCCGTAGCTCCGCCGCGCGACGGCCGTGCACCACCTCCACCTCGAAGCCGCCGCGTCGTAGCGAAAGCTCGATCACGTCCGCGACCGCCAATTCGTCTTCGACCACCAAGATGCGAGTCACCGTGCTGCTCCCGGTGTTTCTTCGCGGTGCCGGAGACGAAGACGGTCATGGAGCAGCTCATCCAAAATCAATGCCGTGAGCGCGGCGCCCGCATCCATCGCTACGTCCCGCCAATCGAACACGCGCCACGGCACCAAGCCCTGCAGGCACTCTTCGAGCAAGCCCAAAGTGCTGGTCAGGGCAAGGCCAAGCAACAGGCTGCGCGCCGCATGACCATCCGTCCCTCTCGCCAGCGCGCTGCGCGCGAGCAGGGCCATCGCGCCATACTGCAGGAAGTGCACGCGCTCTTCCGGAATCGCCAAGCCGAGCAAGAGCACCGTGACGACGCAGAGCAGCGCCGCCACCACCGCGAACGCGACCCAATCTGCCAGCCGCCGATTGAACAGCACGTAGTACACGACCCCCGCCACCGCGATCGCGTACGAACCGGTAACGGTCGCACCCAACATGTCCGTGTTGCGTAGCGCCAAAACCACCTGCCTCGTGAACGGCACGGTGACGAACACCACCGCCACGTACGCTCCGAGAGCGACCCAACGCCGTTCACGCCACCGCGCCCAATTCATGCCAGCGCAGGTTACCAAGACAATGTGCAGAACTCATGGAGGGCGGCCTAAGCCCGCCAAAAAGTGGCCAGAACGCCGATTTCGCCGCTACGGCAACGGCGCGTTCCGCACTTTCTCATCGGCCGCTGATCTTGCCGTTCGGATCGAGCTGAAGACCGAACATCACTGGTGCCGTCGCACGGACGTACAAGACCCGAATCGGCACTTGCCGCTAGAGTTTCCTCGGCGTGTCAATCGGTGAGGAAGAAACGATGTTCGTGAAACGATTCGCTCGGGGTTCGTCGTGGGCAGTGCTTTTGTGGGCGCTCGTGAGCGTGCCCGGTGCGTCGTTGGCAGCGGGTAAGCAGCAATCGCCCAAGGAGGCGAAGGTTTCCGTTTATATCTCGATCATCAACTCCCAGTCGCAGTACGTGTTCAAGAGCTATTCGAGTTACACCAAGCAAGTCGCCGACGTGAACAAGGGGCCGACCTGCAACGAAATCGACCCAGCGCGGCTTAGTCCCGGCAGCATGAGTTCGAGCGCGCTCGATGACTACAAGGGCTGGAAGAAGGCGCTCGCGAAGGCGCCCAAACTCGAGTCCGACGCGGCGGCGCTCGACATGGTCGACGCCTTGGAGCAGCTGTATGGACCCGAAAACGAGGCGTCCGAGTATTACTACCAGCGAAAGTACAAAGCCGATGCCTGCAAGCGTGGCATCGAATTGCATCCGCTGCTGATGGCGGGCTGGACCAAGTACATGAAGGCGGAAGACACGCTGCGCGTCTTCCTAGATAAGTACACGGACGAACGTGATACGGCCGAATTGGTCAAGACCGAGAAGCAGTACGGCAAGGGTCTCCACTACCACCAAAGCAAGCTGATGCTGCAAGCGAAGGCGTTGGTTCACCTGACGGACAAGCCACTAGACCTGGCTACGCTCAAGGAGCAAATGGCCCTGTTCGAGCCGCTGGTAACATCCGCGAAGGAGCTGGTCGCGAAGGAAAAGAAGGGCAAGAACGCGGAGGGCATATACCACGGGGGCTATGAACAGTTCGTGTCCGCAGCGAGCCAGTATGGCGACACCGTCAAGCGGTTGGTCAACGTTCTCGAGGAAGAGAGAGCCGACCCCAAGTCGGCCGCCAAGCAACCCCAGCGGCTTCAGGACTCGGTCAAATCCTCGATCAACGCCTTCAACCGCCTCGTCGATCAGTCGAACAAGGTCATGTATACCAAGGCGATGAAGTGAGCAGCGTGATGCTACCTAGCAGCGTTGGCTAATCGTCAGGGTGCGCGCAAGTGCAGGGACCGAAGAGCATCGCTGCCGAACAATGGATTTGCCACTTCGAATCCGCGCTGCACTCGGCGGTTAGTGGACACGACAATGCACCGTATCCCGGACAGCTCATACCAGGGGTCGGACAAGCGGCGCCTTCGCTGGGCTCCGAGCTCGCGTCCGGGCAGCTTTCTGCATTGGCAGCGCCCGCATTGCTGGCGCCCGCATTGCTCGTCCCTGCGTCGCTAGTCGAACTGCCGTCGCCGCGCGATTTTCCGGCGCAGGCAACAGCTAGCAAAACCAACGAGATCCAGCCTAACGTCTTCATCACGCCCTGGCCTCACTCGACTTGCGAGCACATCGCCGGGCCTGCGGGAATGGAGTGACCGGACCGCAACTCATCGCGAACGGTAGCACGAACAATCCGAGTGCAACCCATCGCCGTCGTGACTACGTGCTGCGACGAAACAGCGTCGCGGGCCGGCCGGGTTGATGGGCCACGACTACCCCGGGCTCCAACCATTCGAGACGAACGCGTTGCCCAGGCGCCTTCTCGAACTCACAGTGCTCCTGAACCAGCGCACCCGGACCCAGCCACGAGCGATAGAACTCGTGCCCACCTGCCCGCGAGACGAATGTGCCATCGGGCAGGATCTCGATCTCTGCAACCGCTGCTTCGGTCAACGCGGTTTGGCGCGCTTGGTTTCGCTCGGCAGGCAACGCCACGGCTACGAACTCGCGCTCGATGAACTCGAGCAATTCCCCGGTCACTACCAGTCGGTAGCGACCCACCCAATCAGCAAAACAACGCTTCGTCTTCATGATCCCTCGCTTTAGACACGTACGATGAACAACGCTTTGTCGAACGCAACGTGACTTACTAAGTCGGGCGAGCCCTCGAGCTCGGTCGGCTCGATACGAAAATCGAGTAGGCAATGGCGCGCGGCGCGTGCTAAAGCCAACGAGGAGGTTGGAGGAGGATTCATGAGGAGACTTTCCGTTGCGATTTGCGCGGTTTCCGCGGTGTTGACCGTCGCCAGCGTGGCGCTCGCTGATCAGTGGACGGGAGGCTTCACGATTGACCGGCTTTCCATGGTGAACGGTGGGGATTCGTACATCGTCAGCGGCGCGTCCACGATCAATCCCGCCGGGTGCGGCAGCACCGACTACAGGGAAGTCGGCACCACGGTCAGCGCCGTGTCGCGCGACCTGATGAACAAGACTTTGCTGTCGGCATTTTTGGCTGGCCGCAAAGTACGCCTGAATTTGTCGCAGAACCACTGCGGGGCCACTGGTCGTCCCGCGTATTACGCCATCCAGCTCGACGCTCCCTGAGCAGCGGCCGAAGATGAATCGCTTGCTCGATGGCATTTGTGCATGCGTCGTGGCCAATCGTGCCGCTTCGGCTGGCGCGATCGCAGTGGTTGCGCTCGGTGCTAGCGCTTGTGGCGTCAGTCCCGGTGAAGCATCGGTGGGTTCGGTGTCTCAAGCAACCATTTGCGGTGCCGACGACATGCAAGATGTCGAGCTGTACGACGGCAGCTTGGGTACTTCTGTCGACTTCGTGACCCGCAAAGCGGGGCCGGTGGGGATCCTGCGCTGGCGCAGCGATTTGGCGAGTCGCTACACGGATCCGGGGGACGCGGCGGGCAAGTCGCGTTGCACGGCAACATTGATCGCTCCCGACCTGATCCTGACGGCAGGGCACTGCTTCACACCCAGTGTGGGACAGCGATTCCCTTTGGACAACGGGACGCATCAATTCATATCGGCTGATGTCGCTGCTACCGAAATGCGTTTCGTACTTGGCTTCGAAAGGTCGAGCTCGGGAGCGATCCTGGCCGGCACCGCATTCCAAGTCACGGCGCTCCTCGAGCGCCAAGACGCAGTCGATGTCGACTATGCGGTTCTGCGCGTTGCCGGATCCCCGGGGGCAACGTTCGGGATCAACATTCCCTCGCCTTTTCCGCTGCAGGTCGGGGATCCGGTCACGATTGTTCAGCACCCACTCGGCCAACCGAAGCAGATTGCGGCGGGTCCGGTGGTCGGCGTCTCTGGCACCAAGCTCTCCTATACTGCGGACACCGACAGCGAGTCCTCGGGCTCGGGTGTGCTCAGCGATCGAACCGGCTTCCTGTCCGCCGTGCACACCGACGGGGAGTGCACGGAGACCGGGGAAGGCTCGAATTCGGGGGGCCCCATCGCCAACATCTGGGCCGTATCGCCGCTGGTGCGTACCGCCTCTTTCGACGCATCCAAGTTGGCCGCAGCACTCTGAGTGGAGCACCGTCCGAAATCGCTGTGTACTCGTCGAGCGCGAAGGCGATTTATCGCGGCTAAGCGATCGACTCAGTGGGCTTTGAGCGGGGGCTTTACGCCTCCAGTCGGCAGGGGCTTGGGTGGCGGCACCAAGTTGCCCGAGGTGGGCGGTGTGTTCGTTGGTAGTGGAGCGGTTGGTGGTGGAGGCGGAGCGACCAAGTTGCCGGAAGTGGGTGGGATTGCGGCTTCCCCGGCCGTGCCCGCTGTGCCGCCGGCAACCAAGACGCCACTGTCTCCTGTGCTGGCCGGCATGCCGCCGCTGTACTGCGGGGGGGCAACCAAATTACCGGAGGTCACCGGTTCGCGTCCGCACGCTGCCACGTAGTTGATGGTCGCTACGCCGACCGACGCGATCAAAAGCTTTCGAGATCGGTAGGGTTCCCGCATGTCGTCATCAAAGCACACCCGCGCTCGCCTGTCCCCCGGCCAAGCACCGCCGCATTGATTGCTGCTATGGCGTTCGGTTGGCGATCAGTGGCGCGCGCCACGAGCCGAAAAAATAGCGCGCTCCGGGCAAGCGAGCTACGGGCGAGGCGTCTTGCGCTTGGCAGGCGCCCCGCCGGACAGGTGCTTCAGGGCTTCGCGTTGGCTGAGTGGGCTGAGCTCGGCTTGGTGCTTTTTTACGTAGCGGAGGACGGTTTGCGGTTCGTGCTTCGCGAGTTGGCGTAGGGCCCAGCCGATGGCTTTGCGCAGGAAGAACTCTTTCGAGGATAAGGAGGGCTCGATGCACGAAAAGAGTAGCTCGAGGTCGGTCGCTTCGCGGAAGAACATCTGGCAGATGATCGACGTGCGGCGCTTCCACAGATCCGGTGAGCGGCTCCAGGCGAGCATGGTTTTTCGCATCGCACGGGGGTAGGCCGCGAGCAGCGGGCCAATGCGATTTTCAGCCAATTCGTCGACGTAGTCCCACCACGCGCCAGTCACGATCATTTCTTCGTACATCGCTAGTGCGTCCAAGTCTTGAAACGCAGCTGCTTTGCGATGCCCGCTCAGGTGGATTGCGGCGTAGCGTTCCTCTCGGTGTTTGGCGCCGCGCCAAAGCGAGAGCACGTCTTTGCGCCAGCGTTCGGCGCTTTCGAAGGGGTAGGTTGCGTATACTTCGCGGCAGGCCGCCTTCACGCGCGGTGCGGAGACGCCCAGGTACGGCATCTCCGACTTCATGTAGGCCTGCATTGCGGGCGCGCGCTCGGGTTCGGCGAGCGCGCGGAGAGCATTTCGTATCGCACGCTGCAGAGCAGCTGACGTATCGCGTTTCATTGCCGCTGCAGGGTACACCGTCCCGCCTTGTACGGGATTGCATGGAAACCCGCTTTCTCGCGTGAACTAGCCCACTGACTCGATGTCGTGGAGTCGCGTGCTGCGGCGCGCCGGAATGAACTGACTTGCACGGGCGAGCCAGTCGTCGCACTCTGAGCTCGTGGAAATGGGGCACAAGCTGGGCACGCACGGCAGTACCATTGCCGGTGTTGGTTGGACTTTGTACGTGGGCGCACTGCTATCGGTCAGTGGTGTCGTCAGCCTATTCGGGCTCACGCAGGCCGCGGCCAAGATTCCGTTCTCCGAGCGTTTGCCCCTGGCCTCCGCGGCCCTCGTGATCGGCGCGCTCATGTTGCTGCCTGCGCTCATGCGTTGGAAGCAAAGCGTGGAGGTCTTCGAGCGTGGTCTGGTTTGGCATCGCCTTCTCGGCACCAAAACCGTGATCGCAGCGGAAGTGCAGGGCTCGCGATTGATCCGTCACACGGGCCGCAATGGTCAGTATGACGAAGTCGAGCTGCAGTTCAGCAATGGGGGCAGCTGCTCGATCAACGGGCTCAAAGAGGCAGAGCAGCTGATTGCTTATGTCCGCGCTTGGTCGGGCCCGGCGCCTGCAGTCGTGGCTCCGGCAGCGGGCGGCTGGGCTCCTCCGGTTGCTGGGGGCTGGCGCCCGCCAGGCACCTGATGCTCAACGCTTCATTGCGGTCGAGGACTTGACGTCGAGGGCTTCATGACGAACTACCCATTCTTCTATCTGATCTTTCCCGCTGTCGCGCTTGGCTATGTGCTGTTCATGCGCTCGCATCACAAGAAGAAGACGCAGGAGTACGACGAGCAATACGCGAATTTCCGTGCGGGCGCGCTCGCCCAGCGCCTGGGCTTGCAGCTCTTGAAGGGTGATCCGAGCTTCAACTTCATGGTCACCTACGCCAACCAAGCCGTGGCGCGTGGAGCGACGGATGATAAGGCGATCAACATCGACATCGAAATGGCCGGTACCCCCTTCGGCGTTCCGCTGACCTTCAAGTACTTGTATCGGGTGGAGCGCGAATCGGGCTTCAACAGCACGACCTACAAAACCTGGTTCAATTGTCGAATGGCGGCTAGCGCTAAGCTCGCATTCCCACCTTTCGAGGTCACGTCGCGCAATACTTCGGTCGGCCGCATCGTTCGGCAGCAGACCCTGCCCGATGCCCAGACTCACAACCCAGCCGTCGATGCGGAGTTTCAGGTCACCACCCACGAGCCCGCGCTTGCTCAGCTACTCGGTGAACTCTTGCCGGAGTTTTCCTCGTTCGGTCCCGCTGGCGTTCACCTATTGGGTGACGGACAGCAGGTGTCGTTCGTGATGAACCAAAGCACCGCTCCGATGGTCCCGAGTGCGCTCTATTATGCAGAGGTCATGACGCACGCGCTGTCGACTATCGCCCAGCGTCTGGGCGGATGAGCGCCCTCGGCGCTCCGCCGCCCGAGCTTCCGCCGATGCCGTGCGCGGTGTGCGGCGCGCCCATGATCGCCACGGAACCGCAGTTTTTGCACCAGGATCCCGAGCTCGCATGTCGCTACTGCGGTCGTCGCGAGGCGTTGCCGAAGGACGCCGCGCAGCTGCACCGGCACGTTCGGCTGCGGCTCTTGCAGCTCACTCAGGCGCGCGAAGCTACCGAGGCCCCGCTGCGCACCTTCAAGATGATGAATCATTCCTGGCCCCAAGCGATCGGCTTGGTTGCGCTCATGGCGGCCTATCAAGCCTGGAGCCTCGGCACCCACTGGAGCAACTTGGGCAAGCTCGAACCGTCGCAAGCCGTGGTTGGGTTCGTGCCGCTCGCCGCTATGTTTGGCATGGTCAGCGGTTGGCTGGGGATGCGGCGTGTCTTCTCGCGTCAACTGGTGCCGCTATTGCGGGCGAGGCCGCCTCATGCCCCTGGGCTGGCCGCCCGCTGTCGTACTTGTGGGGGCAACCTTCCGCCAGTGCGGGCCCCACAAGTATCGTGCAGCTATTGCGGTGCGAGCAATCTACTGGATGCGGCGCTGACCGCGAACGCCGCCGCCTTGCTCCAGCAGGAGGCGCAGGAATACCAAAACCGATTGAAACCGTGGGCTCGTGACGCGACGCTATACCAAGCCCCGATGCGGGCCTTCTATCTCTACGGAGCGGCGGGCGCGCTCATTGGCCTGCTTTTGTGCGGGTGCGGCCTGGTGCTGTTGGCACGCTGAGCGCGTCATCCTGGGGCATGGGGAGCAATACGAAGGTATCGCCGATACCTTCGTCCAATCGAACGCCTGCTGTGATTGCCTAGATAGAAGGGATAGGCGCGGCGCGGGCGATTCGACTCGGCGTGCGTAGTGGGGATGGCAAGGGCAAGTGCGCGAAGCTCGATGCAGAAGGTGCAATGATGAACCGCAAAAACATACTGAAAATTGCAATCGCGGCGGGTTTTCTCGCTCTCTCAGGCGGTCTCGCGTTTTCTGCGCAAGACAAGTACGCCGTGAAAGTACCCGGTGGCCTCGCGTTCTCCGAGTTCAGAGGATATGAGGCATGGCAGGCCATTTCCATGAGCGCCAGCGATAAGGCGGTAGCAGTGATCGTCGGGAATCCCGCGATGATTGCCGCCTACAAGGCTGGCATCCCCGCCAATGGCAAGCCCGTGCCGGACGGGGCAAAGATGGCCAAGATCCACTGGCTCCCGAAGCAGAACGCATTCTTTCCCAATGCCACGGTGCCAGGGAACCTGCTGAACGTCGATCTCATGGTGAAGGACAGCAAGCGGTTCGCTGATGTCGGCGGTTGGGGCTACGCGGTGTTCGACTACGACTCCGCGTCCGATTCGTTCAAGCCCGGCACCTTGGCTGGCAAACCACCGCAAGGAAACGACGCCAAATGCGGCGTCACTTGCCACAACAAGGCCAAAGACACCGACTATGTTTTCACGGAATACGGGAAGCGTTGAACGGGGTAGCCAGTAAAAACGGGCGCAATTATTCGACCACGCGCCGCCGATTGCCATCGTTTTCGAGCACGTCACTGCCCGGCGCCGGCGCTTCGAATGCGCTGTTCACGAGCTGTGCATAGGCTGCGGAGGCGATATGACCGGCGCGCTGCTGCAAGCAGATCGAAGCCGAATTCTTCCGCGCACACTCGCCCGACGAAGGATTTCCCCGCACCCGATTGGCCATAGAAGATCCAGAGATGCATGAATACGTCGTCTTTCACCATCGCTCACGGACGGCCGCGGGAGCGGCGACGTAGGGCGCCGGCCACGAGCAGCAGGGCGAGCGAGCCCATGCTCGCATAACGGATACGCGCGGCGTCCAAACTGACGCGGCGTTGTGAGGGCACCGTACCTTTGAAGGGCGTTGCGAAGATCGCATCGTCGTTGATTTTTTCGCGCGCCAAAACGGTGGTTGCGCGCGTGATCGTCGCGTTTTCGTCCATGAAACGGGCAAGGCTCGGGATGCTCGAGGCGACGCCTTCGAGCGGCGTCGAACTCTCGAGGACGAAGGCCTTCGAATCCCGCGCCGCGACCGCGTTTCTTACCGCCTGCGGGTAGTCATCGCGCCGCAGCGTTGCGGCATCGAGATCGCCGAGCGTGAGTGCTTTGAACGGATCGCTGGGCCCGACGGTTTGCGGTGCGGCCAGGAACAACGTGAGGGCGAGCTGCTCTGCGGCGCCAATCCGAGTGAAACCGAGGGAGAGCATGCGGTGATCCCCGGACAGGGCGTAGTGAACTCCAATGCTGCTCGGCCCGCTCGTCGTCGCATTTTCGGTGCGGCGGATCGCAATGAAATACTTCCCCGCGCCTACGTATCGGTCGAGTGTCGCCGTGTCAGTCTGCGCTAGCGAAAAGCCGTTGTCGGTCAGCCACGCGCGCACGGCGTCCCCGCTCTCGCCGGTGAGCGATACGGCCTCCACCGGTCCGATCGTCACTGCGCTGCTCACTGTCACACCGCCACTGGGCCCTTTCGATTTGTCCCCGCCCGCTGCGCCCGAGCCAATGCAGCCACAGCCCGATCCGCCGGAGTCGTACGATTCGCTGGTGATCACGGGCGCCGTGAGGATATCCAACAAGTTCAGATCCGCCGCCGAAACGGGTTCGCTGTCGAGGGTGGGCTCAGCGGGGACAGGAATCAACACGCCGTAGGCAGCCGTGGTCTGGGGCACCGTGATCTGGGCTATGATGTCGGTCTTTCCGCTGGCGCGCACGGACATGAAGACGCGTTGCGAGTTCATTGTCACCCCGACTTGGCTAGTGACGCCCCCACCGCCGCAGGCCCAAGCCTGTGCGCTGGGGATTGAGGCCAAGGCCCACGCCGCCAATGCCAGCCCGATTTTGTATGCTTGATTCATCGACGACCTGGCATCCTCAACGCACGACGATCATGCAGTGTTGTTTGAACCTCAATTCGTAGGTTTTGACACCGTGATCGAAGGAGGCCGTGACGGGCGCGACGAACGGGCTTGTGCATTGCCCAAAAGCGTTGAGGGTGGCCCTGCGCGACCCAGCGATCGTGCAGGGGTGGTGCGGCAGAAGGCGCCACGGACGGCGATACGCTCTGCACCTCAGCGCAAGGAGCAGAGTGCGCGCAACCCGAGCCCAGGGTCAGGACGCCAGCACAGTCGAAAACGATTCGAGCGATCGACGAGGGGCGGAGCATGTCGGCAGCGTAGCCCAAGTTGGCCCTTGAAAATCCCGCGTCGAGGCGCAAAGCTTTATCGCGTGCCGAGCGTAGAACACAACGCGCCCGGGCTCACCGGCTCGGCTTCGGATCTTGCCATGAATCGTCGTGCATTTACTGCCTTTACCGGCGTTGGATTGGCGCTACCGCTGCTCCCGGGCTCGGCCGAAGCCGATCAGCCCAAGCCAAGCCCCGCTCTCAGCGTCGATCAGATCGTGACGCGCGTAGAGGCCTGCTACGACAAGACCACGAGCTTCAAGGCGAGCTTCATCCAACGTAGTCAGTTTTTCTTGCGGCATGATCGGGGATCGGTGACCTTCCAGAGGCCGGGCATGATGAGCTGGCGCTATGCGCGCAGCGGCAACCGCGTCGTGTCCGACGGCACGCGGCTCGAGATCTACGAGAAAGAGAACAAGCGTTTGTACCAGCAGGAACTCGCTGCGAGTCTCTTTCCTGCCGCACTGAGCTTCTTGACCAGGCAAGGCCAGCTGCGCGAAAGCTTCGAGTTCACGCGACTCGGCTCGAAGCTGATGCATGTCGAGGGCGAGTACGTCCTGGTCGCCGAATCGCGGCGAGCTTCGCCCGTCTACGATCGCCTCGTGTTCTACGTGGATGCTCGCACCTACCAAGTCCGGCGTGTGCTGATCTGCGACCTTCAGGGCTCGCGTACCAGTTTCGATTTCGCGGCCAGCAAATTCAACTCCCCGGTGGCCCAGGGGGAGTTCGCGTTCAATCCCCCTTCTGGCACTCGGATCATTCGCGTCTCGTCGCCCCGATAGTCGGCTGTCTCGTCATGTGCTGCGCGGTTCGCCGGCCGCGCCACGACGCCGAAGGTTGTGACGGCCTGTGTCGTGGCGCGGCCCCATCAAAACCAGCTCTGACTCCGGCCCGCGCCCGAGCGAACGAGCGCGGCACTGGACGTTCGTCGAACTCATGCTACATATGAAGTATCATGAGACGAGACAGCCGGCTGTCGGTCGTATTGCATCTACTTCTGCATATGACCGAGCTCGAAGGTCCCGTCACCTCCGAAACCCTGGGCCCGCTGATGAACATGAATCCGGTGCTCGTGCGCCGAATGCTCGGCGGTCTGCGCGACGCTGGCATCGTCAGCGCGGAGAAGGGCCACGGCGGGGGCTGGGCGCTGGCACGCTCACTCGATCGTGTGACTTTGGCGGACGTGTATCGGGCGCTCGGTGCGCCCACCTTGTTCAGCATTGGTCCGCAGCGTGAGAACCCGCGCTGCCTCGTCGAGCAAGCCGTCAATCGTTCGCTGGGCAAGGCTTTGAGCGACGCAGAGGCGTTGCTACTCGCCGAGCTCGAACGCACCACGGTTGCAACCATCGCGCGCGACGTGAGTCGGCATCATCCCCACCCCAAACCCAAGCGAGGTAACGTTCATGCTTGATGTGATCATCATCGGTGGTAGCTACGCTGGCTTGGCGGCGGCTCTTCAACTCGGCCGCGCCCGTCGCAGTGTGCTGATTTTGGACGCGGCGCAGCGCCGCAATCGCACGGCGCACCGCGCGCACGGCTTCCTCGGTCAAGATGGCGTGGCTCCGGGCGTTGTCGCCGAAAAGGGCCGCGCCGAGGCGCTCGCCTATCCGACCGTGAGCTACCGCGAGGCCAATGTGACGGTTGCACGTGTGATCCCGGGTGGCTTTTCGGTCCAGATCGATGGCGAAGCGCTCCGCGCAAAGCGGTTGATTTTGGCTACGGGCGTGGTCGATGAGCTGCCCGAGATCCCGGGCGTTCGCGAGCGCTGGGGCAGCTCGGTGTTTCATTGTCCGTACTGTCACGGTTACGAGCTGAACCGCGGCCGCCTGGGCATCATCGCCACTACGGCGATGTCTGCGCATTTGGCGATGCTGGCCTCCGAGTGGGGCGCGCGCGGTCAGAGCGTATTCTTCTTGAATGGCGCTTTCGAGCCGGACGCGGAGCAACTGTCCGAGCTTGCGGCGCGGGAGATCTCGGTCGAGCGCGAGCCGATCGCCGCCATCGAGGGCCAGCTGCCGGAAGTCGCGGTGCGCTTGCACGGCGGGCGCGTCGAGCGCTTCGTCGGCTTGTTCCTCGGCTCGAGCACGCGGCTGGCCCAGCCGTTCGCCGAACAGCTCGGCTGCGAGCTCGAAGCCGGCCCCGTGGGCTCATTTTACAAGACCGACATGATGAAAGAGACCACTGTGCCCGGGGTGTTTGCCTGCGGCGACGCTGGCTTGCCCATGGGCTCGCTCTCCTTCGCGGTCGCTGACGGCGTGCGGGCTGGAGTGGGGGCGCATGCTTCCTTGGTTTTTCGGCGTTCTTGATGCGTCAGGGCGCACGCGACCTGATACTGGCGTTCAACGCGCGCGCAAGCGCCCGGCGCGGATCTGTGACACGGGGTAGCGGCCGAGTACGTTGCGCAAAGCTTGTTCGAGGGCCGGCTTCGGCTCACCGCGCAGCAGCAAGCGCGGCGAGCCAGCTTCACTGAGCACTCGGATCTCCGAATCGTCGAGTCGTTCGCGCGCCGCGATCGCGGCGAGCTCCGAGAACAGCGCCGGCGACAAGCGCCCACGCAGGAGCTGGAGCTTGCCGGCGCGGGCACGGAGCGCGAAGAGTTCGTTCGCGCGGCGCAGCGCGAAGCCAAATCCGAGCAGCACTAGGCACGGCAGGCCCAACCAAAACCAATTCGACATTTCGGTGAGCGCGGACGTTAGCCGTTCACAGGCGCATGAACAGCTCCACATCGTCGGCAAACGGCAGCGACAGGTAGCCGTGCGCAGGATCGCGGATTTGTGCGAGAAACTCCGGGTTGTGATCGGCGTTGTCGGCCACGATCAGCGAGCCCGGGTGAAGGCGCGGCTCGACGATCGATAGAATCGCCGGGTAGAGCACCTTGGCGCCGTCGAGCAGTAGGAAGTCGACGCTTGGGGGCAGATCGCGCGCCAAGGTTTCCGTGGCGTCGCCCTCACGGATCTCGACGAACTCGCTCAAGCCGGCGAGCGCCAAATTATCCTTGGCGCGTGCCACTTTTGCGATTTCCAATTCGCTGCCAATCACGCGGCCGCCACCGTTGTCTTTCACGGCTGCCGCCAAGTGCACCGTCGAGAGCCCGAACGAAGTGCCGAACTCGACCACCGTGCGTGCCTTGGTCGAGCGGACCAAAAGGTACAATAGGCGACCAGTTTCCGGTGATACCGTCAGAAATAATTCCTTGGCCAAGTCATAGAAGCCGCGATAGTCGGTTTTGGCGCGGTTCATCAATTCCGCGCGCACCTCGGGCGAGCTCTGCGCAAGCTGCGCGCGGAACGGCGCGTCGGCGGCCTCGGCTTCAGCAAACAGGCGCGTGAGCAGGGGAGCAACCGGGGCGGTGAGCAAGCTGTTCATGGGGTCCTCGTGAATCGTTTGGCGTTGTCCGAAGGGCTTGGTTAGAATACGAAGGATCCTTCGCATTCGTGCTTCGCATTCCGCGCCATGCCCCCGCGTCCCTCGAAAAAGCCCCGAATTGCCGCAAGAAAGAGCCCTGTTCAGGCGCGTTCCGCGCGCTTGGTCGCGGACATCTTGGAGGCGGCAGCTCGCGCTTTGGCGCGTCAGGGAGCTCGCCACTTCACTACCGTGCGCGTGGCTGAAGAGGCCGGAGTCAGTATCGGTTCGCTCTACCAATACTTTCCCAGCAAAGAAGCGCTGCTGTTCCGGCTACAGACCGACGAGTGGCAGGACACCTGGGGCGTGTTGGACGAAATCTTGAGCGACAAGCACCTCGCGCCGCTCGACCGGTTGAGCAAGGCCGTGCTCGTGTTCTTTCGTTCGGAGCAGCAAGAGGCCGCACTGCGCACCGCGCTCGATGACGCGGGCGCGCTGTTTCGCGATGCCCCCGAGGCGCATGAGTTCCTGTCCGTGATCAAGCGCCGCATGCAAACCTTTTTCGAAGAGGCCTTGCCCGGTGTTCCAGCGGAGCGCCAGCGGCTCACCTCGCAGGTGGTACTCACGGCCATGGCGGCAGTTGCAGAAAAGGTCACCGCCCAGGGGCTAGAGCGTCGCGCGGTCGATGCCTTGGCGCAGGCCAATGCGGACATGTACCGCGCCTATGTGGAGTCGGTCGCGATTGGCGCGCGCCGCAGGGCGCGTTAGGTGAGCGAGGCGGCGACGCTCGCCAGCTCGAATCACACCAAACGCGACAGATCGGAGTGCTCGAGCAGCAGCTGGACCGCGGCTCCGAGCCCTTCGGCGTCTTCCTGATCGAAACGCTCGAGTTCGGGGCTGTCCAGATCGAGTACGCCCAGTAGCTCGTTGCCACGCAGCAGTGGCACCACGATTTCGGAGCGCGAAGCCGCGTCACAGGCGATGTGTCCGGGAAACTGATGCACATCGGGCACGACGATCGTTTCACGCCGGTGTGCCGCGTTGCCGCAGACCCCACGCCCGAGGGCGATGCGCACGCACGCGACTTTGCCGTGGAATGGCCCGAGCACCAGCTCCGCGCCGCGCAGAAAGTAAAAGCCGACCCAGTTCAGGTTGGGCAACGCTTCGTACAGCAATGCAGACATATTCGCGGCATTGGCCAGCCCATCTGATTCGTCGCTAAACAGCGCTCGCAGTTGCTCCGCGATTTCTCGGTAGCCTTCGCGCTTGGAACTGCCATCGGGGACCTGAACGACGAACATTGCGCAAGGATACCAGTCTCGCGGGCGGCTTGTCGATTTGGGTTGATGGTCACGCTTGGCGGACAGGGAGCGGCTCAGCCTTCGGCGCCGCGTCCGCGCAATGGCTTGTGACGGCGCCTCGTCTGCCATAGCCTGAGTGGGATGAAAGCTGGGCGCGCTGGGTGGCTGCTAGTTTCCGTGAGCTTGCTCGGTTCCTCGTTGCTCTCGTGTAGCGGCAGCTCCGACGATGCTCCCGCGGGCGCGGGCGCGCCGAACGGTGGGGCCACGAGCCCTACGAGTGGCGCCTCCGCGGGCGGGAAGTCGAACGCGGGCGTGAGCGGCAGCGCCGGTAGCGCCGGTAGCGCCGGTAGCGCCGGACCAGCTGTCGACTGCACTGCGGTGTGTGGTCACGTCAAAGCCCTGTGTGTCGACAACAGCGCCATCAGCGATGTCTGGTTGGACGCGTGTAAGACTGCTTGCGAAGCGCGCGTGCAAGTGACACCGGATATCGCTCGACTCGAGCAGAGCTGTGTCAGCGCTGCCGCCGACTGCAGTGCTTCGATTGTTTGTGTCGCGTCGCCCCACTGAGGTTTGCGACGCGCCGCTTGGCGGATGTCCTTCGCTCCGCAGCGGTATGACGCGTTGCGTGGGAAAACGCTGCGAACGCGTCGATTTTTGTCAAAAGACGCCGTGCTCGCGACAGCTGTCTCGAGATGGGCTCCTTGCACTCGATCCGGCGTCCCTCGCGGCAGCCAGAGCCGGGGGGAGAGTGCATCCATACGTTCGAGCAAGAGCTCGATTACCTGTACGGCACGCTGCGGCGGCTCGGCGCGCCGCCTGCCGACATCGACGACCTACTGCAGGACATTTTCGTCGTGCTCTACCGCAATTGGTCCACGCTCGACCTGACTCGCCCGCTCCGGCCTTGGCTGTTCGGGGTCGCGTTTCGCGTCGTCCGCGCGCACCGGCGTCGGCGTGCCCGTGAATCACCTTGGAGCGGGTTGGATCCGGAAGATCCCTGTGATGGGCCGGACCGGATGTTGGAGGGGCAGCAATCGCTGGCTGTCCTATGGGCCGCCTTGGAGCTCATCCCGAGCGCCCGTCGCTCGGTAGTCATGAAGCACGATCTCGAAGGACTCGAGATCGTCGAGATCGCGCAGCAATTGTCGATGACCAAGTTTGGGGTCTACGCCAGGCTATACAAGGGTCGCAAAGAATTGGCGTCTGCCGTGCGACGCCTTTTGAGAGAAGGCGTATCAACATGAAACGTCGCGAGCCGACCATGGAGCCTGAGCTAGAGGCGCTGCTCAACCCGCGAAGGGTCGAGCGACGCGCGCCGCCCCAGGTGCGCGCCCGCGCAATCGCTCGCGTCCGCGCGATCGTCGCGGCGGGTGGACAAATTCCGTCGAGCACTTCGCTTTCGCTGGCGCCTCCACCGTTGCCGCAGTCAGCGCCGAGTCACGGTCTGGTTCGGCTCGTTTTGCCCGCCTCGTTCGCCGCCGCCGCGATAGTCGCGGTCGGAGCGGCAACCGCGGGCCGCGCGCCACCTGCTCGCGGCCCGACGCTCGCGGCGAGCGCGCCCCCGACCGCAATTTCTCCGACTGCCGAAGACTTACCGACGCCTCAGGCAGCCTCCCCACCGGTCCTAGTGCCGCCCACACCCGCGCACAGCGCACGGCCCAATGGCGACGTTGGCACGACCGAACTCGAGTTGCTCGCGCGAGCTCACGCCGCTTACACGCAACGCGACTTTGCGCGTGCCATCTCCCTCGTCAGCGAATTGAATCGACGATTTCCGAACGGCCATCTCGCCGAAGAACGAGAGGCGCTGCGCATCCGCTCGCTGACGGGCGCTGGACGCGCTGCCGAAGCCCAGCGCGCAGCAGCGGCTTTTGCGGTTCGATTTCCGCGCAGCGTCTTATTGTCGAAGGGACGAAAGCTTTGAAGCAGAAATGCTTGCGGTCGTAACGAGTGGGGATCGTGCGTCCAGTCATGTGGCGGTGACCGCGCGATATACATGCGCCCTGATTGGCGTCGGCGCCGTTTGCTTTTCGCTGCTTCATCCAGCGCAAGCTTTGGCAACGCCCGACGACTTCTCGGTCACGCTCGAGTATGAGCCGGCCCCCCAATGTCCGGGTGCCGAGGATCTGAAGGCGGCCGTCGTCGCACGTCTCGGTTACGACCCCTTCGCGCATGATGCCGCACACCACGTGTCGTTGCGCATCACCCGCAGGGCTGGCTCGCTGGACGGTCGCATCGAGTGGCGTGACGCCGAAAGGCAGTGGGCCGGTGATCAGGCCTTCACCATGGGCAGCGGTGATTGCCTACGCCTCACGCGTACGATGGGCCTCGCACTTGCCGTTCAGATTCAGCTATTGCGAGATCCAAGCGCAGCTCCCCCGATCGATCGCGAGCCGGAAGTGAAGCCCAAGTCCAAAGCCGTTGTCGAGCCGCCCAGCGACAAGCCGGCGCGAGAGGTGCCTCCGCCGACACGCGAAGACACGCCGATCGTCCTGAGGAGCGCGCCGAGTTCAGCCCTTCAGCCTGTCTTTGGGATGGGAGCGGGGCTCGCCCTGGGAGTCGGAATGGCGCCGCATCCGATTTTGCTTGGCCGCGTATTCGGGCTGCTCGCCTGGCGGCACACCTCGATTCAGCTGGCCGCCGAAATGAGCCTGCCGTCGACCGTGCGACGCGCGGATGGCGCGGGTGTATCAGAACGATTGCTGCTGCTCAGCGCTGTCGGGTGCGAAGCTCTCGAGCGCTGGAGTGGGTGCCTCGTACTGGATGCAGGTAGGGTCAGCATGGCGGGCCAGGACATCGACCGTCCTACGTCGACACGCCTGCCATTCGTTGCTGCCGGCATCCGCTCCGGCTTTAGCCAGCCTCTCGGGGCGCGTGCTTTTATCAACGCGCACGCGGACGGGCTCGTCATTTTGACCCGCTGGACAGCTAGCCTAGACGACGTCCCGGTGTGGACCATGCCCCGCTTCGCCGCGGCGGTTGGGATCGACGTGGCACTGCAGTTTCGCTAAATTTTCTGCACAACACGCTTCGGTCCCGGACAGTTCTCGGGAGCAGAGACTGCGCAGCGGGCAAGTGAGCTTGCTGTGAGCTCCGCCATCGGAGAAGCGAAGCGTGACTCGAAGATTCAAGAAATGCAGCCCCGTGTCGGTGGCGCTGTTGGCGGGGCTGGGCGTCATGCAACCGCACAGGGCCTCGGCTGCGGATGCACTGGAAAAGCTGCAAGAATTCGCTTTGGACCAGGTTCAAATCACGGACCAATACCAGCAAAACCTATTCGCGAAGAATGTCGCGTACCTGATCACCACCCTGAACAGCGACCGCCTATTGGCCGGCTTCAAAGCCGTCTCGACCGGTACGACGGCTACGAATCTTTACGGCGGCTGGGAGAGCCAGAACATCCGCGGACACTCTCTCGGCCACTGGCTCTCGGCAGTCGCGCACGCTTACCAACAAGCGAAGGGAAGCGATCCTGCGTTGGCGAGTCAGATCAAGGTCAGGCTCGACGACGTCATTTCGAAGTTGAAGTCCTATCAGTCGACCAACGGCTTCTTGTTTGCGACGCCCGTGTCCCAGTTCGACGACATGGACAGCGGCGGCAGTAACAACTGGGTGCCTTACTACACGATGCACAAGATCCTGGCGGGGCTGCTCGATGTCTACGAGTTCGAGCAAAATCCCGACGCCTTGGCGGTCGCCAGCAAGATGGGCGATTGGCTGTATGCCCGTGCTTCGGCCTGGAATGCGAGCGCGAAGTCGCGAGCCCTCTCCTCCGAGTACGGTGGTATGAACGACGCGCTGTACGAGCTGTACAAGCATACGAAGAGTGCGAACCACCTGACGGTTGCTCATATCTTCGATGATACGAGTCTGTTCACGACTACCGCCCAGGGCAACGACACGTTGAGCGGGAAGCACGCCAACATGACGATTCCGAAGTTCATTGGCGCCTTGAACCGCTATCGAACCATGGGTGCGACGGAGGCGTCGTACCTGAACGCAGCCGATCAGTTCATGGCCATCGTGCTCAAGAACCATACCTATGTGACCGGCGGCAATAGCGAGGACGAGCATTTTCACGAGCCGGGGAAGCTCGACGCGCGCCGCGACGACGTGAACAACGAGACCTGCAACGCCTACAATATGTCGAAGCTCACCCGCGATCTGTTCAAGGTCACGGGTGACATCAAGTATGCGGACTTCTACGAGCGGGTTCACATCAACGAAATTTTGTCGTCCATGAATCCGACCACGGGCATGACGACCTATTTCAAGCCGATGGGTACGGGATACTTCAAGGCCTTCGGAACGCCGGAATCGAGCTTCTGGTGCTGCACCGGCACCGGCATGGAGAACTTCAGCAAGCTCGGGGACAGTGTGTACTTCCACGATGCCACCGACCTGTACGTGGTGGGCTACGTGAGCTCGACGTTGACCTGGGCCGATCGAGGCTTAGCGCTCAGTCAGGTCACGGACATCCCATCGACCAACAAAGTCACTTTCACCATCAGCCAGGCACCTCTCGATGCGGTCAACCTGAAATTCAGGAAGCCATACTGGCTCGCGACGTGTCAGTCGGCTGCGGTCGCTGTCAACGGCCAGTCCGTCAACGCCGTCGACTCGGGCGGCTTCCTCGGCGTGAGCCGAGTTTGGAAAACTGGCGACAAGGTGGAGCTGACGCTTCCGATGGAGGTTCAGGTCTCGCGGCTAGCTGACAATCAGAACGCAGTCGCGTTCACCTATGGGCCGATCGTTTTATCTGCAGGTCTCGGGACCGCCAGCATGACAACGACGGGACATGCGTGGACGATCGCAGCGACGAAGCCTTCCGGCATCCAAGACACCATCGCCATCAACAGCGGAACGACGATCAATGGCTGGATCGCCAACATCAAGACCAACCTGGTCCAGACTCCGGGCAAGCTCGAGTTCAATCTCAAGAACACGGACTCGGACAGCAAGCTGACCTTCATTCCGCACTATTCCCGCTACCAAGACCGGTACGGTATCTACTTCAAGTTGTCCGGCAGCGCGGGGGCCGCGGTGACCGTGCCCCCTTGTCCCGCAACGGGTGGCTCAGGTGGCTCAGGTGGCGCTAGCAGTGCCGGCGGCGCGCCGGGTGGTGTTTCCGGCAGCAGCAACGCCACTGCGGGCAGCGATGCCGGCGGCGCGGCCAACGCTTCAGGAGCCGCAGGGCTCGGCGCGGCGCCGTTCGGCGGCAGCGGCAGCGCAATCGGTGGCGCGAGTAGCACAATGGGCGGCGCGGCCGCGGTTACGTCCGGCGGTTACTCCGGCAGTGGAGGTTCTATCAAGCCCTCATCGGGGAGCTCGAGCGACGGCTGCTCGTGTGGGCTCGACAAAGCCCGCACGAATCGTCCGTGGTCGCTCGCGCTGTTGATGGCCCTGGGACTCGCGGCGCGCCGACGCCGATCGAGCGCGCGGCGCCGCGAATAGCGCGCGAGTCGTCAGTCGGCTCCTTCACTTCACTTCGCGCTGACGACGGCCTGAGTGCCGTCGTACTTCACGACCTGATCCGGTGTCGCCGTGACGTCGACGCCGCTGCCGTGATTGGCAGCGACGAACACCACGTTGAATGTCCGCGCCATTTGCATGCCCGTGAAGCTGCCCGTGCGCGCGCCAATGGTCAGGGTTTTCGCTGTCTCGTTCCAGGTCAATGGGATCCGGGCGGACTGCCCCTTCTCGTAGTCGTAGCCGTCGCCCGCGTCTTCATAGAGCGTAAATGATGCGTCCTGCCCCTTGTAGACGCGCAGTTCGATCGGGTCCGAGCTCTGCGTAGCATATTGAATATTCGGGCCCATCGGCAGGATCGAGCCCGCGCGGACTTGGAGCGGGATCTGACTCAAGGGCGCGTCGACCGACAGTTTGCTGCCGCCCGTGATTGCCGCTCCGGTCCAGAAGTCGTACCAAGTCCCCGCGGGCAGGTACACGGAGCGGCTCGTTGCTCCCGCTTCGGTCACCGGGTTGACGAGCAGCGCCGGACCAAACATGAACTGATCGGCGATGTTGTAGACGTTCACATCGTTCTGATAGTCGAACGCCAAGTGTCGCATGATGGTGTAACCGTCTCGCGTGACCATCGCTGCGAGCGAGTAGATGTAAGGCATCAGGCGGTAGCGCAAAGTATCGATCGTCAGCAGGTTGGCCTTGGTGCTGGCGCTCCACACGTTGTTGTAGAGCTCTCTGGCCCCCTGACCATGGATGCGGAACGTGGGACAGAAGGCGCCGAACTGGAACCAGCGCGTGAACAGTTCATTGCTCGCGGTCGAGCTCCAGTTCACGCTGCCGCCGAAGTAGCCTCCGATATCCGTGGTCCAGTAGGGCATGCCGGCAAGCGCGTAGTTGAGCCCTCCCGGTAGTTGCCGCTTGTAGGTTGCAAAATCGGAGTTGATATCACCGGACCAGACCCCCGCAGCGTACCTTTGCTGCCCGGCGAATGCGCTGCGGGTCAGCACGTAGACCCGCTTGCCGTCTGGTCCGATTTTCCGCCAGCCCTCGTACAGTCCGCGGTTGTGCTGCAACGGATAGGCGTTGATGTTCAGGGCTCCCTTGCCGAGAGCCGTGGTCGCGGCACGAAGGTTCAGGGGATCGGGATAGGCCTGCGGCTCGGTGTTGTCGGCCCAGATCGCGTCCCACCCGTATTTGCCGAGCAAGCGGTCATAGGTCTGTTGATAGACCAAGGCGCGTGCGGCGGCGTTGAACGTATCGTAGAAATGATGCGTACCGCTCGTGGGCAGGAGCGCATTGATGGCGTTCAGGGCATTGAAATTGTCCATCTCCCCCGTCTTCTTGACCGGGCTCACCTGCTGATAGAGCGGCCAGACCGAAATCATCAAATGGATGTTTGCGGCGTGCATCTGGCTGACGAGCGAAGCGGGATCGGGGAACCGCGTCTCGTCCATGAAGTGCGAGCCCCAGGCGTAGGGATCCCAATAGTCCCAGTCCTGAACGATGACATCTACCGGGATGTTGCCGGTGCGGTAGGCATTCTTGACGCCGAGCAATTCGGAAGTACTGGCGTAGTGGTCCTTCGATTGAAACAGCCCGTACGCCCATTTCGGGAACAGAGGAGCGGAGCCGGTGGTGAGGCGGTAGAGCGCGACCACCTGGTCTAGCTTCGGGCCGTAAAAAAAGTAGTAGTCGACCATATCGCCCGCTTCGGATGCGTAGCGGTACTTGGTATTGCTGCTCTCGCCGCCTGTGAAGTCAGAGGTCGAGTAGTTGTCCCAGAGCAGGCCGTAGCCCTTGCTGGAGACCAGCATCGGGATATTGATCTGCGTATTGGCATTGAGCAGGTGCTCGTTCTTGCCCTTGAAATTCATGATGCTGTCTTGGTGCTGCCCGAGACCAAACAGCCCCTCGTTGCTCGGTGAGTTGAACACGGTTTGGACCTTGTTCGTGCTGACTCCCTCGACGGTGGCGGGCGTGAGTGACTTGCTATCCTCCGATAGGATCAGGTTGTCGCTCAGATCCGTGTAGCTGACCAAGCCGCTCGCCGTATCGACCTTCGCCTTCATGCGTGAGGTGCTGATCGTCACCGTTCCTGCAGTCTCGGCTACGCAAAAAGGGGTGGGAGTGTCCCAAGTATTGCTGACCGAAAGGGACGTCTTTGCCGGAAGAGCACTGCCGGTCGCGTACACGATTCGGACGACGTCTTCCTTGCACACCTGGAGCTTCATTCGGCCGGCACCCAGCGCGAACGTGACGCCGCTGGCATCGACGACGTAGGCGGGCCTCGTGGGCGCGGGAGTGGGGCAGGTCAAGACCGCGCCGCCTGCACCGCCCTCACCGCGGTTGGCGGACCCGCCCATGGCTCCACCGTCGCTCCCGCTCGTACCGGACCGAGCAGCGGAGCCTCCGCCCCCCACGTCGAAAGCGGCGCCTGCTGAGGCACCTGCGTTGGAAGGTGCGCCAGCAATGCTCGGCGCGCCGCCGAGGCCAGGAAGTGCGCCGCCATTGCCCATCGGGGATCCGGTGCTGCCCGTGCTGGATTGGCAGCCCGCTGCAGACAGGGCTACGACCACGAACTCCCAGAAGCCCGCCGAGCGCTGTGCTATCATTTCAACTTACTGACCGGCACGCGGCGGCCTTGTAGTGAAAAGTGACGTTACGCAACAAATGACAGCGTCGTCGTCGCACAGGCTAGCGGGTACGGCCGCATTGCTGCTCGCGCTATGCGCGATCAGCTGCTCCGAAACTCGGAATCTCGGTTCGAGTCATCCCCACGGTCTACTTCCCGTCGATGAGCGAAACCCGATCCTGCTCACGAACGACGGCGTGTACGACAATTGGCAGGGCGAGTACGCCATCCTGCTCGCTAGCAGCGGCGGGCCGAGGCTTGCTGGCATCGTGGTTGGAACCAGCCCCAATTTGACTAAAATCGACGACAACGTCACCGGTTGGCGCGGACTCGTCAAGGCGGCGCACGACAGTGGCCTGTCGGACATCCCCGAACCAACGGCAAGCATTGGAGCGAAGCTCGAGCGCCCGGCCAGTGGGCAATTCGAGGATACGACCCCGAACCGTTCGGAGGGCGCGCGGTTGATCTTGGAGCTGTCCAAACAGCTGAGTCTGCCGTACCGACCGCTGGTCGTCGTGACCGGTGGGCGCCTGACCGACGTCGCAGACGCGTTCCTGATCGATCCAACGGTCACCGCGCGCACGGTCGTGGTTTCTTCGCTGGGCTCGGTGACCGCTACCGGGGGCGCCATGGCGGACCCCAATGGCGAAATGGATCCGTGGGCGGATGCCATCGTCACCTCCCGTTTTCGCTTCGTGCAGGTCAGCGCCTTCTACGATCAGCTGCTGGACGTGCCCGCTTCGCGTTTCTCAGAGCTGCCCGCCAATCCACTCGGTCAGTGGATCCAGGCAAAGCAACCCGAGGTGTGGGACCTTCCCAAGGCCGCCGATCAAGTCGCCGTCTTGGCCGTCGGCGATCCCGATTTCGCAGTCGAGGTGGATCGCGTTTCAGCCGGCCCGGTCGCCGCCAACGCGACGAGTGGTCCAGAATTGACGAGCCGTCTAGACGGTGCGGCTTGGCTCGTGAAGCGGTGCGACGGCGCGAAAGCCGCCGAGCGCTTTTGGCAGGCGCTAAACGCGCTGCCTGTTTCTGGTCCTGCGCACTGACTGACTGGCAGACGAGGTCGGTAGTGTCACCGAGCAATAGCCGGAGCCTCTATTCTCCGTCGGTCAAATTGCAATCGCTCGCTCCGAGCCGTCGTTGGCTAGAGCGCCTGATTTTTGTCATGAAAACTCTCGCTCGGTGCGAATATCGTAGTTGCGTTCGTGCTTGACTCTGTGCTTCGCGAACTGGCACCCTCGAGTCTTCGGCGTTCGCGAGGCCTCGATCTGAAATCGAGCCGCTGATGATTTGCGACGCGCGTTCCCTGAGCAAAGGAGAGACTCATGATTCGCAACTGGTCATGTCGTTCGATGCTGATCTCGATTGCGAGCGTGTCGATCGCGTGTTCCTCCGAGGACTCGGGAATCGGCGGTGCTGGTGCGCCGGGGGTTGGCGGGTCTGCGCACGCCGGAGGCGGTGCAGCAAACAGTGTTGCTGGGCAGTCAGGCTCGGGAGGTGGCGGCGCGACCACCGCGGGTCGATCGGCTGCTGGCGGGCCATTCGCTGGTGCCGGCGGTATGACGCTCGCGGCGTCTGGCGGAAGCGGCGGCGCGTCGCCCGGTAGCGCTGGAAGCGCTAACCACGCAGGGAGCGGAGCAGCCGGCTCCGCGGGAAGTGCACCCGGTGGCGCTGGTGGCGCCGGTGCTGGTGGCGCCGGTGCTGGTGGCGCCGTTTCGAGTGGTGGTTGCAGCAAGACGCCGACACTCAAGAACAACGGCTACAACAGCATCATGAGTGGCGGCAAGAGCCGTCAGTACTACCTTCGCTGGCCCCCGACCTACGACAATACGCACCCATATCGCTTGATTGTCGGCCTTCACGGGGCCACCGGGAAAGGCACGGATGTCGCTCCTGGCTTTTTTGGGATCTACGATCTCGCCAAGGGAAGTACGATCTTCATCGCGCCTGACGCAGCTGGCGGGCTTTGGTCAGCAGCACCCGACACGACGTTCATCGATGACCTTCTCGAGGCGGTGCAGGGCGACTTGTGCATCGACGCGACGCGTATCGAACTCGAGGGGTTCAGCCAAGGCGCCGCGATGGCGTGGACGCTTGCTTGCTCCCGCCCCAAAGTATTCCGTGCGGTAGTTGGCCATTCTGGGGGAGGTGTCGCCAATCCCACGACGTGTCAGCCGATCCCCTATCTCGGTTCGCTCGGGCTGTCGGAAGGGGGAGGTCAGAAGACGCAGACCGATCAATTCGCGAATTGGAATGGCTGTAC
>Ga0247758_1000705_pt1 | contig 29037 bp, 34 predicted proteins | sample UWRJL156409C4_FD_180950 | JGI IMG/M metagenome (GOLD analysis project Ga0247758, IMG submission 180950) | Plant litter microbial communities from Arlington Agricultural Research Station in Wisconsin, United States - UWRJ-L156-409C-4 | ecosystem: Environmental > Terrestrial > Plant litter >... | reverse complement strand
TCCCTCCCCCGCGACGAACAAGCTGCCTGGATCGCCGTTCGCTTCGCGCGCCTGCCTGCGCCCGGACGAGCTCGTCTGCCGCCCAGATCCCAGCGCGAGCTGTGGCGCCATGTGAATGACGCCAGTTTGCCTGTGCGCGCGCTGAAAAAGAACTACGACTGGGGGGCCGCGGGAGGATATACGTTTGAGCAGTACGACGGGTGGGCTACCAAGCGGACGGTGCTGAGCTGTCTTGAGGTTGCGAGTCGGGGATTCAAGGACGCAAGAGAGAGGGAGAGGCTTGGTTGGAAGGATCCTGTCACGGGAGAGAGTGTTATGGTTACGGAGAGTGAGGTTCTTGAGGAGAAGAAACGAAGGAGGGAGATGGCTGCGCTACGGAAGGAGCTCTATGGGGCTGTGAGTGGGAAGTTGGAGGGGGATCCGGAGTGGGATGATGTTGTGCCTATCCCGCAGGAGGAGCCGGAGGCGGCGCTGGCGAGTATCTCGTATTCGAGTGACTATGCTGAAGGTAAGGGGGTTTTCTAGGTGGTGGTGATATGGGCAGACGCTGACTTGGAGACAGCGATATCGTATCTGAGAGCTGTGATGGCCAAGAAGGAGTACTCGCCGCGGTGTTTGCGACTGACGGAGACCATCATCGAGATGAACCCGGCGCATTACACCGTCTGGCTGTATCGGGCGTCCAACATCTTCGCCATGAAGCTGCCGATCCCTGACGAGATCGAGTGGCTGAACAGTGTCGCGCTGGAGCATCTCAAGAACTACCAGATATGGCACCACCGTCATCTTCTGGTGGACAACTACTACCCCATCATCGCGGACGACGCTGCGGCGGTTGCCCGTTTCGGGGCTGCTGAGCGCCAGTTCCTCGCGCAGATGCTCGCCGAGGACACCAAGAATTACCATGTTTGGTCGTACCGCTCATATCTCGTCGAGAAGTTGGGGTTGTGGGGTATCCCGGATGAACTCGCCTCTATTGAGAACATGATTGACGACGACGTGCGCAACAACTCAGCCTGGTCGCACCGCTTCTTCCTCATTTTCTCTAACCCCGCCAACTCCACGCCCGGTGTAGCCGCCACGGAGCCGGACCCAGCGGCACCGGCGGCCGTTGTCGATCGCGAGGTGAAATACGCCCAGGAGAAGATCGTCCTTGCGCCGCAGAACCAGAGCCCCTGGAATTACCTCCGCGGTGCGCTAGTCAAGGGCGGTAGGAAGCTAGGCAGCGTAGAAGACTTCATACAGGGATTTGTCAAGGGGCTTGGAACTGAGAGCGAGGACGTCAAGAGCTCGCACGCGTTGGATTTGCTAGCGGAGATTTACGCCGAGAAGGGCGACAAGCAGCAAGCGGAACTTTGTCTGCACCGGCTCGGGGAGAAGTGGGATCGTATCCGGGCTGGGTATTGGGAGTGGAGGAAGAAGTGCTTGGAGACATCGTGATGGTTGAGTGTTTCATATTTCATTGTCTGTAGCAGGTGAACAGGGTATGGTGATGGCTGTAGTCATTATGTCTTGCGGTACCGGTCATTGTCGGACAAAGCGACCTTAGGGCAGACGGGTCTTATGGAGGGCAGGTATAGGAAAAGCAAATCGGAATTTCTTTCATGATTCCTTGGGTCGGTGTGATTTTCCGAACCCTAAACACTCATATCCCACTGCAGGTGACAAACAGTCCTGCGATCCATCCAAGTATCGTACAATACGCCGCAATAAGTGTTGCCATGCATTTTGGTTTGCGAGGTTGAAAGCAAAAAGACCTCTCCCTGAACTCCATTCCTCCATTCTCCGTCCTGGCTCCATAGATGCTGATAATGACAAAATACCCTCCGTCTATTCCCTGCTCAAATGTCCAACCAATGCCAGCTCATGATCCGGCCTCTAGAAAGCCCGGTAGTTGTGCGAAGCAATGAGATACCTCTTCACGCCGCGCGAGCCGTGCTTGGCGATGATGTCCCAGTTTGGGACGAGAATGAAGACGTCGTTGAAATGCTGCTTGAGGCCTTCCTTATCGGCGGTGAAGTGCACGGTACCCGAAACGGTCAGCATCGTCATGATGCGCACGCCGGCGCCATGGTCGGGCTTGGATGGGTCCGGTACCAGCACGGCGGGCGGGGCGGCGAAGCGGTAGTCGGGGTTGATGACGTGCATGTCGAAGGTGTCGACCTCGTAGCGTACGGCGTGCGAGGCGCCACGGCTGGGATTTCCGCCGGTAGAGGCTTGGGCGGGTATGTGGCGCTGCTTGGCTAGCATCTGGTCCCACTCCTCAGGCGTGGCGACGACGAGCCCGTTGATGCAGATATCGGCGGGCGGGTGGCCGGCAGCGCGATAGGTAGGGTTGTTGTTCACATAGTAGGAGGCGACAGTCTTGCTGTCGTTGATGGCGCGGTAGTAGACGTCGACAAAAGACTCGCATGCTGTTGAGTTCGTTTAGAATGGGATTGATGGTGAAAACACGGGGGTGGGGTTGCGAAGGGAGTCGGGAAGGGCTGGGCGGATGCGGCGATCGAATCGATCATCATCGCGTTGTCGTACCTTCTGCCGAGGACTGGATGGCTCTCTCGTGGGAAAGTATGGCCATCTTATCTGCTTGGCGGATGCGCTTTGAGCGGCTTTCCTAGCTTTGATGTCGTGAAATGGCCGGCTAGCTGCCTGGAGCCGGATCCAGGGTGATGGAGGTGCGGCGAGTGAAGATGCGCGTCCTCGGAAGGGTGGCGCTTTGCGCTGGGCAGCTAACCGGCAGCAAAGCCCGTCCAGGCAATCTTCCTCGGGGCTTGCTAGGAAGTGAAGTCGTATCGGGGGTCTGGATAGCGCAGTTGGGTGAGAGACGAGGAACGGGAGCGCAAGTTTGTGAATTGCGATGAAGCTGCTGCAAAAAAAGATTGGCGAGGCGGGGCGTCAAATAGGTAAACCTTTGAGGCGGTAGGCGAGTTCGGATTCCACAAGGCCCAAGCTTTTTCTGGCATATACTTGCGCTGGCAAAATGATAAATGAGAAGACGCCCGCTTGTTGTTGAGTTTGTGACCACTCAGCTCACCTTGCGGCGCTGGGTTGAGAGTGAAGTTGAGTTTTGAGATCATGTGGGGTTTGCCGCCCAGTGCACGGGCCACATCGCTCAGAGCTCAGTAACAATAGGAGCTTCCCCCCTTGGAGTTCAAAACTCACTGTAAACTTACAAACTGCCATGATTCGTTTTTTATTTAAATTTACTTTACGCTATCCTTAAATGGCCACCAGTCTGCCCAGTCAGTCAACAATATGCACAGTAGGTACTCTTGTCCCTTCGTCCTGGCCCCTCTGCGGTGCGGATCCGTAGATGTCAAACCAATGGAGCTCAGCGCGGTCACATTCAGGATGTCATTGGTGCCTAAATTCCTCTTGGCTTGAGTTTGGAACTCCCGTCGCCTCAGGTGAATACGGCGAAGATACATCTAACCCCAGCCCGAACTACATATCATTCCAGTGCGCAACAGACTTTCTATGCCGCAAGCACAATGGACCCTTTGACCGCCATAAGTCTGGCATCGAATGTCATCAGTTTTATTGACTTCTCTTGGAGTCTCGTGACCGAGGCCAAAGAGCTCTAAGAATCGGGCCGTAAAACCGCCAAGGAAAACGCCCGCATCGCTAGCATTATCGACGACTTGAACGAATTCGCCCTTGAATTTACCACGGTCACTCACGGCGGCCATGGCACGTCAAGACACGAAAAGGCACTGTATGCTCTGGCGGCAGACTGTCACACCGTGTCTCGGGAATTGGCGGCCATCCTGCAGAGGCCGCGGCTGGCCGGCGGCAAGAATTCCAGGTGGAAGAGCCTGAAGAAAGTGTGGGAATCCATGCGCTGGAGTGACTAAATCGCAGCAATTGAATTGCGGCTAGTCCAGTACCGGTCTCAAATGAACATCCGGCTACTGGCCCTTCTGAGCGAGCAGCAGTCGTCGGTCAAGTCGCAGCTCGACGCCATCCAAATCGAGGCAGAGAAACTATCGTCTTCATCGGGGAAAGAGCTGAAGGAGCTACGTGATGGTGTGTCTTCGCTTCTTGCTGCTCTGAAAATCGAAGACAACGCCTCCAGCGACTCAAGTTCATCGGATGAGGATGAGGAGACGGAGCAGGATCACCTCTTCGAGTCTCTCGACATCATTTTGGCCAGGCTCAGCAAGTTGGAGGACGCCGTCCACGTGATACCAAAGGAGACAAGAGTGCTGTAGAGCTTGTATTTCAACTACATGTTCTCACGGCAGGATTTAATCGATGACGCCAAGGATGGCACCTTCACTTGGATCATAATGCCAGATTCAGACTACCAAGCGTGTACGTGTATTTGTTGGCTGTTCCTCCCTCCTGAGTATGAAGCTGAGGGTCTCGTGGGAGACTGCCTCGAAACTAGGCATCAACAGCACCAACATCTACCTTCAGACCGGCTGTCGCTGATTTCAGATCTCGAGACGTATAGTCACCTCTCTGAGAATCAGTCCAATGATGAATCACGCCGGCTCCTCCGCCAGTGGCTCACCGACGGGGGTGGCGTTTTACACATCTCTGGCAAGGCAGGCTCCGGAAAGTCAACCCTCGTGAAGACAATTCTCAATGATTCCCACACAGTCAGCTGCCTAGAACGCTGGGCCGGCAACAAGGCACTTGTCGTGGCGTCGTGCTTTTTTTTGCGCTCAAACGGGCAATCCCTTCAGCTTTCCCCGGACGGTCTCTATCGTTCGATCCTATTCGAGGTTCTACGGAAGTGTTCGCGCTTTATTCCAGATGTGTTCCCGGGCCAGTGGAGGGCAATTTCCTCAAAGCCAGAGAGCACATCGTTCGAATCCGGCCTGTTTCGCCCCCGAGAGATCAAACTGGCCTCGAGAGACTTGTGAAAAAGCCGAGCCTATCCAACGAGTTTGTTTTCTGTTTCTTCATTGATGGGCTGGACGAGTATGATGCCCATCCTTTTGAACAAAGGGCACTGGCACTCCAATTACGAGAGTGGTCTATCAACAGTGGTGTCAAGATGTGTGTCAGCTCTCGACCAGAGATCGGGTTTTTAGACGCTTTCTTAGACACCCAACGACTGCATCTCCACGAATTGAACGGACAAGATATTTGCTGTTTCGGCCGAGACATGTTCGAGCAAGACATAAACTTCCTACGGGTGAAGCACCTATACAAGTATCTTGTCGGTAGAATTGTTACTAATGCGGAGGGGGTGTTCATTTGGACTTCCTTGGTCACCAAATGCCTGCTTATCGAAGTTGGCCGGCATGCGAGTAGCGAGAGGCTGTGGCAGGCACTTGGCGATACGCCACCCGAAATCGATGCCCTCTATGACCAGATGCTCAGCGATCTGAGCCGGAGGATAAAAGGCGGGCCGACTTCATCCTCCTCCTGGTATTGACCGGCCCATTTGAGCATCCAATGAATACGATTTTTCTTTCATGAATGACGGAGGCTGAGCATTTCGACATACCCAGCCCAGACACAGACCATTCCTATTCAGGCGAAGAACTCCAAACTCGATTTGCGAGGGTCCGAGGACAGCTACAGGGACTGACTAAGTGACTACTCTATCTTCTGCCCGACGAAAAACGTATTGGGCGGCGCTATTATAGCCCTGTCAAGAGAGATTCCAGGAAAGTGCAGTTCTTCCACAGAACAGCACGAGACTTTTTCAATAGTCCAGAACGGATGCGCCGACTGAGACCAATTCCCACTGTTTGATTCTCTCGAAGTCCACTCACGCCTCCGAATGGCAGAGATTGTCTACTTTATCAACCTGGAACACGACGAGCCTCGCTGGAGAGTCGGAAGGACAGGGCATGCGCTCATGACGCAGGCACTGGACACATTGGCATTGAGTCAACCCCGAGTCGACGGTGAAGCTTCCGAGCTACCTTACCAGCAGCCCCGTGTTAACATGGAGTTCTTCGGGAAAGTGTGGGAGCGATATTTCGCAAACTGCCAGCATATAGGGTACGAATGATTTGCGGGGAATACTTATGGATTGGAACCTCCTTATACCACATGTGCCACCATCAGACAACCGGCACATCTTCTACACATGGCCATATATTGGGGTCAAGAGAGCTTCGCATGCCAAGAGCTGGCAGGGGCCACTGATCAACACGCTTTAGATGTGCCAGAGCTCGGGGAAGATCCGACGGCAGCCTTACGACCATGCAGCCCCCTTCTTACCGCACTAGCAGGGCAAAGCGGCCCTGACATGATTTCGTTTCTGTTAGAACGGGGGTTCTCTGCTCGGTCATTGACACCACTGTTTAAGTATGGTCACTGGACGAGCTATGCTCCCGGTGTCGTAGACACTTCGATGCCAATCTGGGCGTTGTTCATTCCTTTTTTATTCATACCGAATGTCAACGGATGGTCTTTTACCCCTGCTCAATATTCCCAACGTTTCGCAAAACTCGAGCGGCTCTTGAGCATCGTTGGCCACCGCCAGCTGCCTGTTTTGGTGCTCAGCGATATCGAGATCAGGGACGACACCAGAAGCTATCTTCGCCGCCCCCCCAGCGCACCTACCACGGGATATACCACGATAGAACACCTCGTACTCGTGTAGAAGCCTCCAAACACAGAGGAACTGATGTGCCTGTTGCGGAAGTGGCGGCAGGACGACGGAGGAAATGGAGCAAAGGTTCCATGGGATCAGAAACAGTGGGATCAATACGGCGCCGTGAGCGAGCCAGTGTTTTACACATTTGAAAAGCTGAAATCGGGGAATCTTTATCTCGAGGGAATTGCTTGTGAGGGGGAAATTGTCTTTTTTGAGCACGATTCTAAGTTCCGGGTATGGTAGGAGGCTGAAACATGGGAAGGAGATGGCCGGAATTAAATGCAGTGTCAGGAGATATTCTCGCATGTGTTGGCTCCAACTCCTCCTCTCTTGAGATTGCGGCCACACCTTAGGCACAAAAAGGAGGTCCGCTCTCAAGCGGGTTGCTGGGATTGAACCGTCCTGCTAAAAAGACGGCCACCTCTGTCTGGGAGGCAAAAAAACAAAGATATCGACGTGGGCCTGATTTGAACAGACGCTCCCGAAGGAAATAGATTTCTAGTCTATCGCATTAGACCACTCTGCCACCACGCCCTTGTTGATAAATTGTGGATGGGCTATTGCGGCACACGACAGGCGGGGGGTAATGGGGTAACTGCGGGACCTCGGCCCCGCTCTTCGGCGTTGAGTTCGGGGATCACTCGCTGCTGATGAAGCTACTACTGCTGCAGGGTCGCCACTGCCTTTCGCGGGGACATTCATAAGGTACCTTGGTATTTGATGACCCTGACGGCCTTTTGTTTCTTCCAAGCCAATCTGTTCCAATTCCAACCTCAAGAGCAACACCAAGTGCTCACACACCCCCAACCGCAACCATGGCCTCCGCCTTAGAGTCCGACCTTCCCCCGCGCCCCATCATCTCAAAGCACACCCTCTCCATAGCCGGCATCCTCATCGACATCCACGGCCTCGACGAACTCCCCCCTCAAGCAACACGCATCACCTGCCTCTGGCTGCACCACCAACGCCTCGGAAACAAAGAGCGCATGGCCGACGTCGCTGCGCGATGTGTCTCCGCGTGGAACGAGACCCCCAAGAGCAGCAACAGCAGCGGTAAGGGTAAGCTGGGGGAGAGGGGACTCATTGCGTTGGCGTTTGACCAGCGGAATCATGGCAGCAGGTTGGTCAGTGACAAGGGGAATGAGTCGTGGAATAAAGGGAACGAGACGCATGCGCAGGATATGTTTGGCATCATGGCGGGGGCGGTAGTGGATCAGGGGGTTTTGATGTGAGTTTTTCGGTTGATGAGAGGGGAGTGAGATGGTGGGGAGATGGCTGATGACTGATGGGTGTAGTGATCTCGTGGGGAGCTATCTCTTCCGCGATCAGCCAGAGAGGCTGATCGATCGCCATCTTGCGCTGGGGGTGTCGATGGGCGGGCATAGCGTGTGGCAGCTTATGTTTGCTGAGCCGAGGGTGAGCGCTGCGGTGGTGGTGGTGGGCTGTCCCGATTTTACGTGTGAGTATGCCGTCGATTCTTGTCTGTGGTCGGTTGACTTACACGGAGAACGCAGATCTCATCTCAGATCGCGCAAAGAGGTCCAAGCTTTCGACGGCATTGGCAGAAGATGGCATGGTGTCCTTCCTTGGGAGTAAAGACTTCCCGCCGGCGCTTGTTGAGGCGTGTCGCAAGTATGATCCTAAGTGTGCGCTTTTTGGACTCTCCGCCGTGCCCCAGCCTTCGTCCTCGCCAGCCCCGGGACTTGCTGGGGAGATGGCAAGACAGAAGGTAGAGCAGAGCTTGTCTGGGAAGAAATTCCTGCTCTGCTCCGGGGGCGATGACAGGTTGGTGCCATACCGGTGCAGCGAGCCGCTTGTGAGTTGGCTCAAGGACGCTGCTGGATCGTGGCTCAGGCACTGCGATATCTCCATCGAGGACAAGATCTACCCCGGTGTTGGGCATACATTCGACGCGAAGATGGTTGAGGACGCAGTGCGGTTCGTCGTGGATAAAACTGAAGCCCCGAATGTAGGAAGTCCGCCGTCCAAGATCTAGTCCAAGACATCGTCTGGTGAGTACCTTATATAATTGTATTCTACCTCATCTTGAGATGTACAATCCCCTGCTCAGTCAGTGCCTCGCTTCCATCTTCAAGCATCACCGTGACAACTCCACTTCGTTCTCGCTCCTGGTCGTTGAAGAAAATAGTCTGGTCAACATCCCAGCAGTTCCTCATCCGCCGCTTGCTCGCCAACTCCTCTCCCACGCCATGAGGATCCCCAGCCCATTGCCCAAGCGCAAGTTGCACTCCACGCATAGCATCCGCTTTCTCGCCCGAAACTTGCCCTTCTGCCTCCCCACCACTTGCGTCTCCCAGCCCCATACCCTCCACCCCTGGCGGGTTGATCCCCACAAAGTTCACCCGATCCAACGGGAACCCAATCGCGGCGCAATGTCCATCCACAAGTCGATTCCTCTTGAATTCATGGCTGACGATGGTCAGCTGCTCCGGCCAGACGCCATGAGCCCGCCAAAATTCTATGACTGAGAAGTGGATATTGTAGTATGAATCCAACGCTCGCTCCTCAAGCAAAATCCGCGATGTTTTGAGCAGACTCTGTGATTCATGTTCGGGGATAAGACCAAAGAATGAGTTTGCTACAGCCAGGTTGCAGTAACTCGAGGCTTCTGAGATGGGAGTTTCCTTGCGCGTTGGGCCGCTGGGAGTGTTAGGTGGGTGGACTTCAAATTCAGTGAGACATGGGCGGTGTCGGACATGTGTGGGTGGATAGGAGATTTGGCATGCGACTTACCCGGAAAACACCAACACTGCGCGGGAATCACGGGAGAGGACTTGCACGCCGGACTTGATATGCTCGATGAATGTCGGCGTCTCGCCTTTCTTGTAGCTCTCGATTAGCCACTCTGCTTCGTCCAAGCCTTTGCTGGGACCTCCCTTCCAGATGGCATGGCCGCAGACCACGATGAGGTGGTTTGGCTGGGGCATGGTTATGGTTAGAGTCTCCTGGGGGGGGGGTTCGATCGGAGTGTTAGGGTTGGGCTGCATGAAGCGGAGGCGCTTAAACTGCCAGACCGACTTTTCAGATCGATGCGTGAGAGGTCATGTGATAGCCGCGGGTATTACGGGGGATCTAGGATGAGAAAGTCTTTCAACAGCAGCTCCCCTTATAATATAGGCCGAGTGAACTTATTGGTGCACCTTGGCATCGCGCAGAAGGCGTAGGACACTTGACACCAGATACAGACTCCCAGCGATGACAACTGGCCTGTCTCCAGCTTCTTCTGCCGCCCATGACAAGGCAGCCTTGACATCATCTCCTGCATCGTGTAGCTCGGAAGCATCGATGCCATGCCGACTTGCGACACGCAGCAAATGAGATGGGTCCGTGGCCCTGACCCAGGGCATGCCGTCGACGGGTTCAAACCGGACGGCAACTACTTTGTCACTAGGCTGAAGCAACAGCCGGAGAATACCATCCATATCTTTGCCCTGTGTGGCAGCCAATACCCATGTGACAGGCTGGCCTCGCGAACGAAAGCGCTTCTGGACATAGGCAGCCAGTACTTCGGCTGACTGTGCGTTGTGGGCGCCGTCAAGAAGGACTTGCTGACGATGCCCCATGATCCCGTGCAAGCTGAGCGTCTGTAGACGCCCCGGCCACTCGAGTTGTCTGATTAACGGTAGTAAATCAGCGAGCGAGCGCTTGTCCTCTGGACGCGCCAGACGGAAAGCGAGCTGGGCGCAAGCTAGGTTTTGGATCTGATGTGGCTCTAAATCTGCGCCGGGGAGGGCTTCCTCGACACTTGACGACGACGGATAATGAATTTCTGCCCCGACCTCCCTGGCGTGGTTCTCGATGACTTTCAGAACGGACGATTGGTTGCTGCCGTCCACGACACAAGGAACGCCGCGCCGCATGATACCCGCCTTCTGCAGGGCAATCTCCTCGATGGTGCTGCCTAGAAACGATTGGTGATCGAGTCCGATCTTCGCGACGACAGTCACAGCCTTTTGTCTCACGACGTTTGTGGCATCCAGCCGACCGCCCAGGCCGACCTCGATCACGCCGAACTCGACGCTCTGCCGATGGAAGATTTCGAACGCCGTCGCCGTGAGGAGCTCAAACTCGGTTGCTCCCACGCGGCCCTCGGCATCCCGCTGCTTTACTGCCTCCTCGGCATCGCGAAACACTGTTTCGGAGACGGGCTTGTCGTTGACGGCGATGCAATCCCAGCGATCGACAAGGTGCGGCGAGGTGAACCGCGCACAGGACACGCCGCTGGTGCACAGCATGGCCGAGATGTAGGCGCATATGGAGCCTTTGCCGTTTGTGCCGGCCACATGGATCGCCTTCCAGGTCTGTGGCGTGTGTTGGATGAGGCGGCCGATGCGGGCCAGTCCCAGGTCAATCATGGCGGCGCCGTGTGCATAACCCTCAGTAGTGACTTCATGCAGCTCAAGCCTCGGACTGTCTGGCAGCGCTCAGCGCTTCGCTGTTGGAACTCGGGACAGCGCGTGCCTGCTGGTAGTGCTGCGAACGATGTTGCTGCGAGCAACAACTCTACGTTGGCGAGCCGATTGTTGTGATGATGTCGTGGGTTGATCCGAAAGTGACTCACTGTCGATGAGGAGCTTTCGGCCTCGCGCCAAGCCCCCACATCCAACGCGCCGGAGCCTGTCGTTTTAGCTGCCGCGTTTGTTCTGGCGCAGATCTCGGCAAGGGGCTCCCTGTGCTTTCTGGGATTCAATTTCCTCGTCAGTTCGATGGGCTGGATAGATGCACAGCATTAACGGCCTTTGTTGCATAGGCTCCTCTTGATTGCGCACCGGTTTGTCGAATGTCGTCCGATATAAGGATAAGAGAGGGATTCTCCTGCGGCTCTTGAGAGAATGCATTTATCCGGGCCCTTAGCACCGGCGCGCTAAGCCCCGGGCGATGTTGCCCAGGGAAAGCAGGGGCCTCCTCCTCTTAGTGTACCCTGCAGTCGCGCCGGGACGCCGTCTCAAAAGAGAAACCGCCCTTTTCGCCGCTCACATCCTCTTTTCCTCTTCAAATCATCCGCACCCCACGACGCTTTGGCGCATCCCCACAACGTCGGATTCCCATCGATTAGCGAGTTGCGCCATCACGGCCATAGTCGCCTCGACCGACTACACGCTCGCTGTCAATTTTGCCCTCGTTTTGGGACTGAGTTGCTACGTCGCGGTTCGCAACCTTCGTTCCACTACCAAAACTCAGGAAGATGGGTCTCCGGTAAGCATTGCTGCCCCTCCCTGCACTCCGCCCACGTTGTTTTTCCCGGCGCCTGTCGCCACGGGCCATCTCGAATCGCGCAACCACGCGGCTTTTAATTGCAGACTGGCTTTTGCATCGATTCTTATCGCCTTGCGCCTTGCGGTCGCATTTCGACGACGGCCGTTTTTTTTTGTCCCTGTGGTGCCGCAGAGCCGTCGCGCTAACGAGCCCGTGTTCCCCAATCAGACTGTACCAAGCGCCGGTCGAATCCGACATCCAATCCAAGCCCGCGGCTGAAAAGACGTCGGCGCAAGCGCGTTCTTCCATTCGACGCAGAGAACAGTATCGCTCCTCGAACTTGGCCCCTGCTCAAGCTCTTGCGCGCGACCGTCGCCGTCGTCTCGCCGCTGCCGCCGCCGCTGCTTCTTCGGGGCAACCGTTCCACCCCTCCGTATTTTACGGGGAGAGCAACCGGTCTCCGCAGCCGGATGCCCCTGCCGAGCCATCCGCGACTACCGACAGCAGTGCGTCTGCGGCCCCCGACAATGGCCGTCGCGCATTGCACAATATGGCGGCTCGCCTAGGCGTCCTTGATGACCGAGTCGTCGCTCTATTCGGCGAGCGTTGGGCTCATCTGCACGGTGAGACTAGCCCTTCGCGAGACGACGAAGACAACAACCCCTCGCCGCTCTCAATCATGGCAGTTGAGCCGGAGTTCCTACCCCGCAGGAGACTTCCGAGTGTAACAGAACCGTATGCCACGTCGAGCATCCGATCTACGCAAGCCCCAGGCCATCCAGTAAGTGCATCGCTAACCAACCCCTATGCTGTTGACGGGGCGACTGAGCTAACCATATCGCTACAGTCCCGAAGCTCCAACCGCCCCGCTGGAAGTTACGTTCGGCGTAGGTGGGCCGATAACCTGCGAGATTCCCCGCGGCCGCCAGCTCCCCGTCCTCGCGGGCAGCCGCGCGAGTTGCCGTGGGAGACATATGCATCCAACGAGCGCCTTTCGGCGGAGCGTACGGCAACGTTCGATGGTCTGGGCGACCGTAACAGGAGCCTCAGCCCAGAGGGCGACAACGTTTGGGATACGCTCTTGACAACCCTGACGCCTGACCCGCAGCCGCCTAGCGTTGGCTCTTCGTTTGCGTCGGCCTCTGCATCAGCATCGGCAGCCGCGTCCCAGGGTGCTGCGACGGGCTCCTCTCGCACTTCGTTTGCCGGTCCCGACACGTCAGAGGAATCCATTTTCGAGCCCCCATGCGAGTCGGGATGTGAAAATTCCGACACCGAAGGCGATGAGGATGACGAGATGGACCAGAACCCCCTGACACGCTTCCCGTCGGATTTGCGTTCTGAGCGCCGTTCCTATGCCGACGTAACGCGCAGCATAGACGAACATCCGCTCGAGATGCTTGGTGGCATCGGGGGGATGCAGCGCATCGTCAGCAATCTCGCCAGACGGGAGGATATCCCGGACGAATGGTGGGCTGAAGCTGGTCTTAGCCGGACTCTTTCACGCGAGGCCTCTTCTAGTTAGAAGGGATAATTTACTGGGGTTAATTGTGTTGAAATCTTTGGCTCGGCGTATTGGTGTTGGGAAAAGCATGCAAGGAGTAATGCGCGTCATGTTCTATGGTTTGTATTTTTTGCTCTTGGAAAGCAGCTTATTCGGGGTTGGGGTCGTCACGTCCTTTTTAGGGGCATCCTTTGGACGGTTACTGGTCATGAAAAGGCCTTATGAGTTATATGGAGGAGATCAAGGGGACTGCTAAGGCGCAGGCAATGCCATGTTTTGGCATGTGTATGAATAGGGGCAAAATCTGTATGCTATGCTACATCTCGGTCTAAGGGCATAGTTCGGCATGTCTCTGGCCGAGGCAAGGCGGTTGTCAAATAGTAGTTACGTTTGTGGCTGTAACACTTTTGTCTCTTGCATCGCACATATCTGGAGAGAACCGTTCCAGTCGCAGCATACGCAAGTACCGAAGCAATAGTAATTGGAGGTAAAACATAATGTTTCGCATCTCCTCTGTACCGTGGTACCTCGGCCTGCTCTCCCTGCTTTGCTCTCTCCTCTCGCAGACTCCCTGAACGCCTTGAATCCAGGATCAGAGTTGCATTTGAATGAGACGCATTAGTGCCGGGCAGGCAAGCACCGTCAGAATAAGCGGGGAGCTCTCAGCTGGGCGGGACAGCTTCTTTCTGGCTTGCCAGGGCGGAGGCTGTTTCCACAGTGCTCTCTTTCGCTTGCAACTGGAATCCTGCCTGGAAACCCTCGAAAATATCTCATCGGCACTTTGTAGATATGGGAAATATCGAGTTTAAAGTGCTGGAGGAAACGACCTGCCCAAAAGGAGTATCAAGGGAGGTCAGAGAGCAGCCGTACAGCCGGAATTCGTGGTTCGTGTGCTGAGAGCGCTCTGAACTCTGAAGCAGACGGCTTGGCCCAGAGAAAGATGTCACCCAAGACAGTGCGGGGGTGCCATTTCACTGTCTAGCTGACAATCTCACAGTTGGGGTACCATGTAGTTCTTCAATATTATAAGCCTTGCCGCATTCTTAAGACGGCTCGTTGCATTCTTTATGTCTAACTATAATGTAAAAGGCGTATTATCAATTAGTACAATACAAGCAGCGATGTAAGTCGGGTGTCGCTGTTTAGGAATTAGCCGTGTAAGGATTTCTCTTAGGGCTTCTCACACGGAGCACAGTGACCAAAGCGCACCCTAAAGACTGTGCTGCGGCACGACAGACCTCCAAGTCTGGGCAGGCACGGTGGGCACGCTCAAGGCACGCTCCGCAGCGCGACCCTGGCAGCCATTGACATCGCGCGCTGGCATCCACGATATACCCAACCTAGACCTTAGTTCCAAGCTTTTTTCTGCGGTCAACTCGTCCACGTCTGAACAAATACCCCGCGGTACGGGATCGCGACGTGAAACAAATCTCTCCACCTTTGGGCTTATTTTCTTTCTTGCTTCTCTCCCGGGACCCTCCTGAGCGACCCCCGACCGATCCGGCCCCAGCGACCGATCCCTAATCGGCGAACCCCGCGACCGTGGACAGCGATTACAGACACCTTGGGTACTAGTGACAGGGCCCTGGTCTGTTTGCCTTGTTGCACAGCCGACATCACATATCGACCCGAGCCGATCTATATTCTCGACGAAAATTCCACTTCCTGCCTCCCGTCTGGCCACTAGGGCACGGCGAAACCTGCAAAAAAGGCCTACGAATAGGCTGCGAACACCTAGGGCGCCCCACCGGAGACGCGAACCCATCTGCACCTACGAGCGATCTCTCCCTCCCACCGACGGGCCTTCGGGGAATGACAGACACAATTCCACTGCAATTCCTACCGTCTACCGGGCTCAGCTCAGCTGCCCCTATTCGCCGTGACGCCGACTTCGCACGATTGACCTCCTCGGAGGCGGCGGCGGCTCTGCGGATACCGGGTGGGAGGATCGCAGGCCGGGATTGACTTCTTCCCGCAGAGGCCTCGGGCGTAGTAGGCAATGGCGCCCAATCCTCCAGGGGTAGGGAGCCCCGCGGACCGGCTGTACCATGGCGTGAATGGCAAAGCGGTCGTGGCGACGAAGCCGGGGACGCCTCGTCGGGATACGGGCGGCCTTTCGCGAGAAAAGGCGGTGCAAGATCCGGGCCTGAAAGACTACGTATGTCTCCCTGCCCGCACATGTTGCTTTCTTTTTCAGCCCTCTTTCCCCACATATGAGCCCTCTAGGGACCGCTTTATGTGTCGGCTCTGGGTTTTGATGCCACCATCCCGTGCCGGGAGGCGTCAAGGCCACATGCACGGCCCGTCCCTCTACACATTATTGCCCTGGCATATGCACTCTCTATCCCACGGTGGCTTGGCGTTCCGACGTTCTTTGTCCTCGGTGGATATGTCATATCCTGTAGCCTGTGATCTTGGTCCACCACGGAATATGGCTAACTTTGTGACTTGTTCAGCGGCTAGGTGACTGCATCGGCAAAGGTGCCTTCGGCACCGTCTACAAGGCGTTCAATTGGGGGACGGGTGAGGCCGTTGCCGTGAAGCAGATCAAGCTCGTGGATGTGCCGAAAAGCGAGCTCCGCATGATAGAGGTAAGTGGGGAAACTTAACAATAGGGGGCTTTCTGGACATGTGTGTTAACAACAGCTTAGGCCGAGATTGACCTCTTGAAGAACTTACACGTCAGTGATAGCGGCTGAGTATCCGGTGGAAGTGCTGACACGCTTCTAGCATGACAACATCGTGAAATACATTGGTTTTGTCAAGTCTGCAGACTGCTTGAACATCATTCTTGAGTTTGTACCCTGAGCCCTACGACAAATTCGCGGTTGCTGACTGCTCGTCCACAGATATTGTGAGAATGGATCTCTCCATTCAATATGCAAGGCCTACGGAAAGTTTCCCGAGAACCTTGTTGGCGTGTACATGACCCAGGTCCTTCAGGGTCTCCAGTATTTGCATGACCAAGGTGTGATCCACAGGGATATCAAGGGTGCCAACATCTTAACGACCAAAGATGGCACAGTCAAGCTTGCAGACTTCGGGGTGTCGACCAGCACGCTTGCCGGCCCGGACAAGGAAGCCCAAGTAGTAGGGACGCCGTACTGGATGGCCCCTGAGATCATCCAGCTTTCTGGTGCCACATCTGCCTCGGACATCTGGAGTGTCGGGTGTACCGTGATAGAGCTATTGCAGGGGAAGCCGCCGTATCATAACCTCGCAGCCATGCCTGCGCTCTTTGCGATTGTCAACGATGATCATCCCCCTCTCCCTGAAGGGGTCTCTCCGGTCGGTTCCCCCATGGCAGAGCGACATCAACGAGGTGCTAATCCGTAGGACAGGCCGCCAGAGACTTCCTCATGCAATGCTTCCAGAAGGACCCTAACCTCCGGGTATCCGCGAGGAAATTGCTCCGGCACCCCTGGATCACTGGCTGCAGAAGGAGTGACGCACCTGTTTCCAAAGCGCCCTCGAATTTCATCCAGGCAGTCGAGGAGGTGAAGCAGTGGAACAAGGCGCTTAAATCGTCCGAACATAACCTTCGGGCTTCGACTGGCTCTGACAACAGCGGCATCCCAGCACAAGCGTATTACGGGAATCGCCTCAACCCCTCGGATCCTAGTCGGACAGGTCTTACCCCCGCAAAGGGACCGCTAGTTCTCGCAAAGCCGAGGCCGATGGCCGATGTATTCAGGTCTCCTGAGCTTGCAGGTAAGGCGTGAAAGGCATTGGAGCTTTTGGCGTGCTAGGCTGACTTTGACAGACGATGACAACTGGGATAACGACTTTGCTACGACCATTTCGCCCGCTGCTCTTCATCTACCACATATCAAGGGGCAAGACAACTTTGGGGGGCTGCTTTCAGGGGATCGACTGAAGGCCTTCGCTTCCATTGACGGTCAGCGAGAGGACTCGGAAAACTGGGATGACAATTTTGACGGGGAACTACTGACCATCAAGGGCCCACGGCATTGGTCCGACATCGATCCACAGGAGCAGACCATCCGACCTCTACCTAGGAAAACAGACAAACCGACAGAGTCAAGGCCGCACCATGGCCACCGAAGACAAAAAAGCAAGGCTAGCGGGTCTGGCGCTCCGCAACCGAAATCGCCTGCCAAGGCACAGCTCGGGAACAAGTTTCAGCTGCCCCCCCGCCCCGATGTTGTGTATCGGGAACAGTCTGTGGAGGACTACTCGGATCTGTTTGCCGACAATGACCACGTCTTCAACAATAAGCTGGGACTCGTCGGAAAAGACGCCCCTCAGCTCTTCCACCCCTCTGACCTCACAGCCCTACCGCGGTCCACACAGTCACCCGTGATTGGGAGTATGCGCAGGCAGATCACTTCCCGGCCGTCTGTCATCGAAGAGCAGCCTGTAAGAAGATCTAGGTCGACGGTTGAGATCACCAAATTTGCCGAAGATGAGGGCGACGAGGATTTCTCCGATATTTTCGGAGCGGGCGACAACTTTGCCGAGTCAGAAGAGAGCGATCGGGGTTCCGAAGATGGGCAGCAGTTGATGCTTCTCTCAAAACTGTCAAACAACTCTTGGCTTGGGGATGATGAAGAGGAAGACGATCCGTTTGCCATGATGGATCCCGGATGGGATGAGATGGACCTCGAGGCCAACATTGCCCGTGACCGACATGCCAGGTTAGCCGAGAAGGTCGAGGAGCTGGTGAGGTCGATGAAGACAACGGAGGGTGAAGACACGTTAGATGACCTAGCCGAGGATTTGGTAAGTTTCTCTGTTCCAAAGCGGGGCGAAGGGATTTTGTTGACAATGTGCAGCTTGCTTTGTTGTGGGAAAGCACCGAGGTCAAGGATCTTATCATCAGCGCGCATGGTTTGCTCCCGATCTTGGAGATTCTTGAGCCGTGCACTGTAAAAAGCCGGCAGCATATGATCCTACAACTACTCAGGATCGTCAATGCGGTAAGAATGCCCTACTTGCGTGCGTGGCCATGGATACTGACGTGAAATAGATTATTTTGGATGATGTTGAGCTCCAGGAGAACTTGTGCTTCGTCGGTGGCATCCCGATTATCACGAAATTCGCGGCGCGGCAGTATTCGAATGACATTCGTCTCGAGGCTGCAGCTTTTGTGCGGCAAATGTACCAGACCTCGACTCTGACTCTCCAGATGTTCGTGAGTGCCGGTGGTCTCAACGTCTTGGTGGAATTCCTCGACGAAGACTACGACACATCTCAGAGCCTCGTTCTGATTGGCGTCAACGGAATTTGGAACGTATTCGAGCTCCAGGGGCCAACCCCCAAGAACGACTTCTGTCGCATCTTCTCGCGCAGCAAGATCCTCGACCCCTTGGCTGCCGTGCTGCACAAAGTCTTGGACGAAGAGGACAAGGATGAGCTCTCCGAGTTGGTCGAAGGTCGTATTGTCAACATATTCTACCTCTTTTCACAGGCTGAGAATTACGTGAAGGAGGTGGTGGCCGACCGCCAGGTCCTCAAGAGTAAGTCATCACGATGTTCGCTCTCTGGAATGTGCTAACAGCTTGGCAGCGGTTCTCAAGGATCTCAGGCGGATGACCCCATCGCACCAAATTACCATGCTCAAGTTCATCAAGAACTTATCCATGCTATCAACGACATTAGAATCGTTACATTCCGCCGACGCGATCGACTTCCTGATCGATGTGCTTAGCCTCTCGATAAGAAAGGGGGCGCAACACTTCCGGGAAATCTCAAACCAGGTCCTGAACACCATGTTTAACCTTTGTCGGCTCAGCAAGGAGCGGCAGGAATATGCTGCGAGCAATGGTATTATTCCGCTTCTGCTCAAGATCATGAAGACGGATCGTCCGCCAAAGGAGTTTGTTCTCCCTATTCTTTGCGATATGGCCCATTCGGGCAGCAAGGGTAGAAGGTATCTGTGGCAAAACAATGGCTTGGACTTTTATGTCTCGCTCCTTGCGGACCAGTACTGGCAGGTCACTGCACTAGATGCTATCTTCGTTTGGCTCCAAGAGGAGACGGCCAAGGTGGAAAATCATCTACTCGACGGCAACTTTACTTCCGCTATCACATCTTGCTTCAACACCACAAAGGTCAACGCTTTTGATCCGAACCTCCTCGAGCCTTTGCTCAAAGTCCTACGGTTAAGCCCGTCGGTGGCGGCTTCTTTGGCCAAGGCAGAGATGTATGCTGGTATCGCCCAGAAACTCAATCACAAGAAGGCAGTTGTGCGCCTCAACCTCTTGCGTCTCGTCCGCAACATTATGGATGGTTGCGAGGCTACCAACTCTTCCTTGACATCAGTTAGCACGTCCAGCACAGGCCGGCAGCTTCGCCTCCTGTTCGACGATATCCAGACACTGGCAGACAAGGACGCCGCGGTTCTGGTGCGCAACTTGGCTTCGGAGCTTGTACGGAGTCATATCGACGTCGACCTACAACGCGACGCGATGGCGTTGGGCGCGTTGGGTCTCGGCGGCGGAAGTGGTGGAAGCTCCAATGCAGGCTCTGGCCCGCGCTCACGCTCCGGTCCGCGGCGCACAACAAGCTACACGCCGCCTGGGCTCCACTCGAGCATGTCGATGCCACCAACCCCAACACACGGCCACCCAGGTCATCGAGTTTCGCAATCTTCTGCGTTCATCGAAGTCGCATCAACGCCGAAACGAACAGCCGTTGCTATGGCGCATGAGCGTGACGCCTCGCTGTACCGTCCTCGAAGCCGTGACGGCCCGGGCGCGACTGGCATTCCGCGTCGAGTTAGTGGCGAGACGTCGTCATTGGGTCCGTCAAATGGTGGTGCCGTCAAGAGTAGGCTACCTCGTACGTCAAACGCGTACACGCGGCCGAGTCTCTCAACGGCTACGACCGCACCCGCAGGGATGGGGATGGGGATGGGGCGGAGCGACAGTTCGATGAGCAATAAGGAAAATCAGGGGCGCATTCGCTCTGGGTCATCCGTCACAGGCGGTTCGGGATACGTGGTGTCACCCACGACGAGCACCGGCGGGTCCCAGAGTGGCCAGGGAGGCGTGGCTGGGTTCATGAGCAGGGAGACGTCAGTCACGAGCGGGAGCGCGAAGAGGAGAAGTCGAGCACCGAGCTCGGACCTCAGGTGGTCTTAGGAGGGTGTCGACGGCTCGGGATCGGTGCGGGCTAGTAGTGAAAAGGTCTCGAGGAGATACCTCGGCGTGCCGAGAGCGGAGGGCCGAAACACAGGGAGACGTTCTCGGTCGGAGAGGGAGGCCGGAGGGTAGTTGTTCTAGACGTCGAGTTGTTCGGTTTTGTGCTGCATTGCATCTGGATGGCGTCTTGGTACCTGAAATTAATTCAGGCAATACGGTGGCGAGAGCGGCGCATTTTTTTTTCTGGACTTTCGCTTGGGAAAAAAAGTAAAGCTGGTATCACGGCAGTGGGACCGAGAGGAAGATAAAATGGAGGGATACAATCATTGAACATGCATGGAACGAGAAGGGTATGGGTGTGTTGGCAGTTGGGCTTGTATAGAGGAGGTTGACTGCTTCTCTCGGATGAGAGAGGTGGAGAGAAGAGGAGAGACCTACGTGCAGATAGACTTCCTGACTGCTGGCTTGCGGGAGGCTTTGTTAGCGTTAGGGAAGACGGTGGCTGGTGGCTCTTCGAGATGAATGGGCGGTGGGTGCCTAGGAGTCTGGTGCTAACTGGGAATCGAGACGTGTGGTGTGACTGATGATTTTGTTCCTGTGTATACGTGGTGTTTTTGTGGTATCCACGGCGCCGCAGGGGTGGCCGCCGTGGTTATTTCCGGATATCTACGTCGCCGGCTGATTCGGCCGCTGATTCGCACGCGGCCCCGGAACCTCCACTATCGTACAGGGCACTAACGCACCGTGACCACACCACTACAGCGGAGTCAGCGGCGCCGTACAGGGAGTCAAAGACCCCCCCGCTCCGATCTAACCCTCCGTCTTCCTCCTTCATTTCCCTCTCCGGTACTGTAGGCGCCGGCCTTCTCTGCGCTATGGCTCCCCGAAAACGACGAGCGCCAGCTTCAGGGCCGGTCGCGGCTCGGCTATCTATCACTGTAGCTGGATCGGCCGGCACGGAACAACTGTCAGCCGACCAAAAGGGGCTGGCGCCGCTACCAAGGATCACGACCGTGCCTGAGCGCGCAATTGTCAATAACGCCGAGCTCCGCGCCAACGCGCAGAATATCCTCACCATGCTTAAAGCGGCGCGGCCGAAAAACACGTCGTCGGCGTACGAGCCGAAACAGGAAGAATTCCGGCAGTTCTGCCGGCGGAAGCAGTACCAGGACGGTGAGACGGTGACGGAGGATAAGCTCCTTCTTTTCCTGGTTGAGGAGGTTGTCGATCGGCCACTACGGTCACGGAGCCGGAAGGCGGACAGAGCTGTACCGCTTTCACAGACTCGGCTTTCCTGGCGGTCGGTCCGGACCTACGTTACGGCCATCACGGACCTCTACCGCTCACAGAGAGCCCTCGGCATGAACACCCACCCCTCGCCCCGGGAGGATAGCGCCCGGGATTATATTAAATCCTTGCAACGCCGTGATGCGGAGCGGCAGAAGGCGAACTACGCCGATAAGGGCCGAGATACCCTTCTTGACGGCTATTCGGAGGCTGACCTGAAGCGGATTGCCGGCGAGTTATGGGGCCATACCGGCCAGTCGGCCGAGTGCCACTTCCGGACCTTGGCCGATATGCTTCTCGGCCATTATATGCTTACGCGCGGCGGCGATCGCCGGACCCTTGAGATTTCGGACCTCTTTACCTTCGAATTCGCCGGCGAGGGCCCTACTCGGTGTATGCCGCTTATTATCACCACACGAGCTGGGAAGCAGAACCAACACGGCCGCCTAAAGACTGCCGGCGCACTTCGGAGCCGTGATCCGCTTATTTGCGTTCTCGGCGCGGTTGCCTTTTACCTCCTTCTTCGGTGGGACCTTACGGATGAGCCGTTCCCCAGCCTTAAAAGCCGAGCGCAGTGGTATGATATCCGGCTGTTGAAAAGCACCGAGGCCGGCCCTAGCTCCGAGTTTGCGTATAACAGCCAGCGCGATTGGGTTGTCAAGGCGTTTGCGTACGCCGGTATCCAATCGAATAAGAAGACCTACATTGGCCGGAGCTCCGGAGCAAAGATGGCGGAGCTGAAGGGCGTGAGTGAGGCGCAGATTCGGCGTGCCGGCCGGTGGAACCAGGAGCAGATGGTCGGCTGTTACTTAAACTCACTACCCTGGAAGTTCATGCGGACCATGGCCGGCCATCCGGCGCAGATAGGAGGGTTTGAGATACGCCGGAGCCGGATACCGCCTCCGGATTCACTATTAACGTTAATCTGGCCGGATCTAAACCAGTGGGCTGGTACGTTCGGCCCTGGCCCGGAGCAAGTAAACGACCTTTCAGCGGCCGGCTTTACAGGGCTATTATTCTACCTCCGTGAGGTTATTCTGGAAGACTCCGTGCCGTTAATGCGCCAGTTTCCGGAGTCTACAGTGTGGAGCCATCCGGTATTCCAACATGAGGACTACAGGCCGTATGCGGACCGGGTAGCGGCAATAATAGAAGAGGGCGAGCGGCCGAGCCAGTTGGCCGTCTTATCGGCGGCGTTACCAGTACTTACCGACTTCCTTAAGACGGCCGAAGCCCGGAATGAGGCGCAGATCTTCCAGCTTTCGGCAGCCTTGACGGCCGAGATCCGTACGGCGGAAGAACGGCTGGCCGGAACCTACCAGTCCTCCTTGCGAGACCTCCTTGCCGGAAGCGTCTTTCGGCTGGAGCCACCACCAGCCTCGGCTTCCATACCGGCACCAGTTCCAACACCGGCGGTGATTACAGCTCTGGCTCCGGCACCAGCGTTATCATCAACGAGTCGGTCAAGCCACTCAGGTGAATCAAGCCGCGTTATGAGCCCGGAGGCGGAGGGTACGGAGCTGCCGAAACACCGCATGAGCCGGGCCGTCAAGAACGTAAGCGACCTGTGGCGTGAGTGGACTACCGGCTTACGGGGCGGACCTTCAATTACGGCCTTGGATAACCGGTGGGGAAGCCGGTGGCGTGCTGGCCGTCAGGCCGAAGTGCAATGGTATTCTTTGCGGCTGGAGGTCATCCGAGAGATCCGGCGAGTCGCCGGCGTACGGCGCCTAAGCGAGGAATCGGCGATGTGCTTCGTTGAGGCCGAGCAACGGCAATCTAACTGCTCTTTGGATCTGTATTGCAAGCGGCTCCGCGCCAACAGGAAGACCAGGGAGGCTTCCGGCGCCGCCGGCGCCGAGGATAAAAAGAAGGGTCGCCGGCCGACACGATAACGGCACGGCGCCGGCGCCGGCGATAAGCTTCCAGTAGGTAAATAGATTAATTAGGTGGCTAAAGCCGTTATTCTTTGAGCCTCTAAATCGCTGTTTGACTGCGTGAACTACGGCGCGCGTAATTGCTTTGGTTCAGGGGCTCAGGGGGTAAAAAAAGCCCATATGTAACCCTAACCCTGTAGCAGACGTAGAGATCCTTGGGTTCTTCGCTGAAGTGAAAGTGAAGTCCTGTCCATGAGATCCTAGGCTGTTGGTTGATATTGATTCCTCTGGATCGTCGTGTTGATTGAAACCAGTTGATTGCTAACATGAACAGGTTGAACCCAGCCACCGTCATCACCAAATAGAATTTACAGGAGCAAATGCTGAAGATAACCATGGCCTAAGAGACGGGAGGACGAAGGATGACCACCCAAGTTTTAAAATGAGTAAATCACTTAAAGGGCGAATCTTCCCCATGTATGTACGTAATTAAGGCCAATGACACATAGCACTCGAGATTCAGGCCCCCAGTTGGCAAACTTTTAATTTCCCAACTATCAATGACGATGTTGCGACCGATCTTCGTCCCAAGATCTTGGCTTCACCCCGTGCGTCCAAGGTTGATTTGGTCAAACCGCGCTCGTGACATCAATTCCGCCGCGCTCCAAGCATGGAATCAATGACCTGTCTTGCCCTCGCCAGCCTCGCCATCCTCCAACAGTGGCTTGAACTTCTCGAGCAACATCGGATGTATCCCAGCCAATACCTCCGCCAAAAGTTTTCTCGACAGCATCAGCCCGCCGGTGTTGCTGCAAATCTCCAGTTTCCAGATTTCGCGTCCGAGTTCCTCCAGCGTCGATATCTGGCTTCGTCCAGACCACGAGAGGCTCTGTACCGCGACTGGGGGTGGCATCTGTGATGTTTAGCTGATGATGCGGGTTGCTTTGCTTGGTTATGGGCACTGACTGGGTTCAGAGAGGGAGTCGGATCTCTGACGTTTCTTGCTGCTCGGCTTCTCGGACTGCTGAGCCGTTGCAGCTGAAAGACTCTCCCGGGAGATGCTTGGAGGGGCCTTCCGGGTTGCTGTTATCAGAGTGTTGCGAAGGGATTGCTAGACCTTTGTGGGGAGGTCCTGGGCTGAAGTCACAGTTTTGCTGCTGCTTGGAACGCCTCTGGTCCACGCGAATGGTGCGAATCTGTGGAAGGTATCCGCTGCAAACCCGCGAGGATCGGATGAAAGGGAAATCAAACCAGGCTACAAAAATACATCAATACGTGCCTACTTTCTGGGCTCCGTATCACTTGCCTACTGGTTTAACAGGTGACCCTGGCCACCGTGCCCAAGGCCATCATGGTATCTTTACATTCCATGCCGTATTGGGCTCGAATTCGTTAGGGGCCTTGTTTAATAGCCTACTCCAATGCGGCCAATAACCTCACGACGTGAGCAATAGCTTCAATGTAGTCACCTAGGCCTTGCTGTTCTGCTCGTGAGGTTGAACGACGCATCACGTGTTCGCCAGAAGTAAAGGACGAAGCGCGCGACCCCCAAGATCTAAAAGCGGTTTTGAAACCAACTTCCAGCAGCAACGCCACCCCACCCTGGCCCGTCGACCCGGCCACCAAGACAAACTTGATATTTACGGTCTGTCAACTATGGTAAAACCAAGTCACATTCAAGAAAAAAGGTTTACTCCGCGATCCCTCGAAGCAAACTGCGAGAGAATTCCAAGCCTCCTCGGAAATGGGTTTTGGGTCTGTTGACCCGATAACACAGCGACGCCAACTCGGCCTGCAAGCCCTGAGAACGACCACCAACACATGAAAAACAAAGCGCCAAGCCTCATCATGGCCAAGTTTGCTATCCATGATGGCCTCCCTAGGCGTTCTCGTCGGTGGGTGCAAGCGCCTAAGCAACAAAGCGGCGCGCCGGCGTTTTTGCTATTCAGTCGGTATCGTTGAGCAGAACAAAGTTGAGAGCTTGCATTATAAGTAGTCCGGAGCTCGGCACCATGGATCTCATCTCAGGAAATATGCTCGTCACTTACATCTAATCTTCCCAATCAACATCATCTTCCAACCTCTAGGCCCCAATCTTTATCTTTCTCACAATGACACCTTCAGTGCTCCGCGCCCTTGCCTTCTTGGCAGCCGCACACCTCGTCTCTGCGCGTTCTGGTAAGCCACGGTCACCTCCATTCATTGTCTCAATTGCAATATTCGGGTTGAATCTTTTACTAATACACTCCCCAGGCGGCATCATCGGCGACATCCCCCGATATCCAACTCGCAATTGCACCACCACAGCCTCTCCAACCTCAACACCACCATCAACAACCTCCCTCCCCTGCTCGTCAACCCCTCCTGACTCCCCCGTCAACCAATATGGCTACATGTCCGACATAACCGTCACGACTTCGACTATCAGCAGCACTGTGACCAGTCCCGACGGCTAGTTCCCCACAGACACGCACACATGGACATCCACCGACGTGCCTTGCAGCGACAGCCCAGACAAAACAACCTTGACAACCACGACCGTCACCACGACAGCCTACTACACCATCACAACACATACCACCGTCTCCGCACCCCATAAATGTAACATCAAGACCGAGACCGAGACCGATACCTACACGCGAAAGCATAGATACACAGCCCACAGACCGGCAAAGACAACGGATGATCAGACAGACATGCACCCCCGGCCTACCGGCCACCCAAAGCCGGTTGTGGGCTGTGATTGTGACGATGATCCGGAGGCGAAGTTGATGATCTTGCCGGTGGTTGAGGCTAGGCGGGCGGTGACAACTGTTTTCTGAGATGAGCTGTGCTTGTGGGAGGAGGGGAACATGAAGTACTGGATATGTTTTGTGTGATGTATGTACTGGTCCTACTACGTTGTTTTTGGCTTGGTATCTCTTTTTGATCGGTAGTTGGATGTCCAGGTAGATATCATGTATAAATTGCCAAAGTTAGATAATATGCCTTGACTTGAATGAATCCTATCTTTGATTGTTTCGGGAGGATACATGCAGGGGCTCACTCGAGACCCGAAGTGCTGATATTTAGGGTTTGATATGCAGACTTAGATGACAACAGAGGCCTTAGGGGTACTGCTGTTATTCATTGCTTAGTCACCTCAAGTAAGTCGGGGGGAGATATAGGGAGAACCTTCAATGGAGGAGTTTGGGTTCTGACCAGATAGTAGGAGCATGAAGCATGTTGGTGACGTGTGAGAGCCATATAACCCTAACCCTCTAGGGAAAACAAAGGTCATCCTCTCCAAATAGCTACTTAGGAAAAGAAAGGTATAGTTTCTACTTGATGTTGCTAATTTATTTGCTGGAGAAGCCCACCTCTTCCAAAGGAGGAGGAGGAGCAGGAGAAATCAAGTGAAGACTTGAGTAAGAGGTCGCAGGGCACAAGCTAGGCTGCTAGAGCACTGCAATTTTAGCGTCGCGTGAAGCCTGCGGATGTTAACCCTAACCCCAACCACACCCAACTGCTGCGCCGCAGCATATGCGCGCGCAGCGGCAGGCACTGGCGTTCCAGGCGTCGTCAGCCCCCCATCCCATGTCCACGATGGGTGATGAGTCGCATGTCATCTTGAGGCCACCGTGACCTTCACCTCTCCCTCCAGCTAGCCCTCCCATTTCATCGCCCTCTCACACATGCTGAGGGTTCTGTGTATCCCTCGTGACCGACTGTTTGTTTGGTAGTTCTATGGGATTCCCATCATGACACGTAAGGTTGTCTATAGCGCCACGCTGGTCGCTCTTGTTGCGGGTGAGTACATCCTACCTTACGGGCTGAGGCCTCCCCACTGTGCTGGCGGGGACGTCATCATTCCCCCACCAGAGCCATCCAGTGCTTTTGCGTCGTCGGTGCGATTGTCCACTGCGACGATTGCGCATCGCGACAGGATGGGAAGTAAGGGGATGGATTACAATGTCTTGCACATGGGTTGGGCTTGGCTATTGATAAAGTATTCACCGAGAGTCGATAAGCTGACCACCGCACGCGTTCCAGCCACGGCCATGACAATCGCATCCATCGTGACGCCCAAATGGATCTCCTACACTGAGACCACCAAGTCAGGCGACACAGTCTACGACCGTATCGGCCTCCACCGGCGCTGCATGTCAACATCGCCAGATGGATGCGTCCACTTCCCCGACGAGCAGCGCTGCGCAGGCGACGGCGGGCGCTTCTGCAACATGTGGCGGACGACAGGGTTCCTGATGAGTCTCGCCGTTGTGATGGAGCTGGCTACCATCGTGGGCTTTCTCGTCACCGTGGCGGGGGGCAAGGTGAAGCGCGAGGCTGGGTGGCGGGTGCTCTGTGGGATGCTGGGGGTGGGTGCGGCGCTGCAGTTTGGCGCTATGGCTGTTGTGGTGAGTTTATGGTTATCTTTATCTGTCTTGCGTGTGTTGTTTGCTGACGAAAGGGATGTGTAGGGCTATGTCTTTGATCATGATGATGTCTTTCACGTTCCGGGCTATGCGCTGGATGCGTCGTGGTATCTTTGCACTGGGAGCGCAACCGTTGCGGTCCTCAGTGCGCTGGGTTTGGTCATATCGGCGTTTGTGCTGCCGCCGGAAGGCGGATATATCTTCTTGACGGACTCGTCTGGTGTATGATGGCGGTTTTATGTGGTGTATATTATGGCGTCCAAGATGTGTTCAAAATTCCTCAGCATGTTGGTTGGATCGTGGTACTTCGTACAATTCGATGCTATGCTCTTACATGCGATTTGTCTGTTTTTGAGCGCGATGAGCGCCGTGTAAAATTTCGTCCAACACCTTCCGAGCTTATCCGAGCTCTCGGTTCGTCTGGTGTTTCTGGCAAACTAGGCGCTTGGTGACAATGAAGATGGGATCGTGATCTTCTCGGTTTAGTCGCCCGATGTATGGAGTTGGGGCCATTGTATAATGAGCTCATGGCCCCGCGCCGATGTGTTGAATACTAGTGTTCCACGGCATTGGAAATAAATGTGGGATTGATGAATACTAGTATTCGATCCTCGTATTCGGACTGAAGCGTGTTTTACGACCAACTCGAGCGATGCAACTGCACTCAACCCGCCCTATGCTTCTATTCCAACTGCAGTCTTATCACAAGCTGGAGGAGAACGTCGCAAGAAATGATAAGAACCTTAAACATCTGTCGCCGCGCGCTCACAGACACACACTCTGGCATCTGTGAATCTGGGATAACAAAGCGTGCGCAGTTGGTTGATGACATGCAGATGCGGGAAGGCGGGATCAATCGGATGTGAGCATCTTGTTTGCTGGGACCAGCGATTCAGGGACACCACACAGAGCTGGGATGCCCCTGCGCTCCCCGCACGTTGTCCGTCGCTTTTCATCTAATGAAAAGAAGATTGCTGGCTTCCTGAACGACACCATGTGCTGAAATAGTCCGCACTAGTATCTTTTAGCTCCATGGTGAATGAGGTTCCAGTCTACGCGCTAGATG
>Ga0247758_1000704_pt1 | contig 29053 bp, 23 predicted proteins | sample UWRJL156409C4_FD_180950 | JGI IMG/M metagenome (GOLD analysis project Ga0247758, IMG submission 180950) | Plant litter microbial communities from Arlington Agricultural Research Station in Wisconsin, United States - UWRJ-L156-409C-4 | ecosystem: Environmental > Terrestrial > Plant litter >... | reverse complement strand
ACTCGGATCGGTCTCGTCGGCGGCGATACGGCCGAGCCGCTCGGTCTCGCGCAAAATGGTGCGCATCTGATCGAGCACGCGTATGCCGTCCGGCGTCGGCAAGACCGGCTGTCGACTGCGATCGAAGAGCACCGTGTCGAGCAGCGCCTCCAGCTTGTGCAGTTGCATGCTCAGGCCGGATTGCGAGACGTTGACGCGCGTCGCGGCAGTGCGAAAGTTCTGAGTCTCCAGCACGGCCAGCGCGTAGCGCATCTGCTGCAACGTGACTTGACTGAGATCCATACGTTCAGGATGGGCGCTGCGCCGGTTTTCGACAAGGCCCCGTTCAGGTTCGGTCAGAAATTGTAAAGATTCCCGATGTTTGTCGAAATCGACGTTCACAAAAAGTGAACGTCATTTAAGAATGTTCGATTGGAATTATTGGGTGCACGTGAGCATGATGACCTCACCGAAGACGGAACTCCTGTTTGGGGGAAAGCTCGGGAAAGGAACAGATTAGAAATGCCAATCATCAATAGCGACGTGAAGCCCTTCAAGGCTACCGCATTCCACAACGGTAAATTCGTCGACGTCTCCAACGAGACGCTCAAGGGCAAGTGGTCCGTGTTCGTGTTTTACCCCGCGGACTTTACGTTCGTGTGCCCGACCGAGCTCGAGGATCTCGCCAACACCTACAGCGAGTTCCAGAAGCTGGGCGTCGAAATCTATGGCATCTCGACCGACACGCACTTCGCCCACAAGGCGTGGCACGACACGTCGGAAGCCATCAAGAAGGTGAACTACCCGTTGATCGGCGACCCGACGACCACGCTGTCGCGCGCCTTCGACGTGCTGATCGAAGAAGAAGGCCTCGCCTACCGCGGCACCTTCGTGATCAATCCCGAAGGCAAGATCAAGATCGCGGAGATCCACGACAACGGCATCGGTCGCGATGCGAGCGAGCTCTTGCGCAAAGTGAAAGCAGCTCAATACGTAGCCTCCCATCCGGGCGAGGTTTGCCCGGCGAAGTGGCAAGAAGGCGCGAAGACGCTCAAGCCGTCTCTCGACCTCGTCGGCAAGATCTGAGTCGACGCCCGCGATTGTTCGAGAGATCTCGCGTCGGCAGTGCCGCCGGGGTCTCTCGAACTTTGCACTGCTCCCCTGACACGAAAGGACCGCTATGCTCGACGATCAACTCCGCTCTCAGCTCGCTCAGTACTTGGCTCACCTCAAGGGCCCGATCGAACTGCGCGCCGCGCTCGACGAGTCGGACGCATCGCGCGAGGTCGCCACTTTGCTCGAGGAGATTCGCGGCGAGTCGCAACTCGTGTCCATCACGACCGAGCGCCCGCCGGGCGTACGGGTGCCCTCGTTCGCGGTGGCACGCCCAGGCCACCCGTCGCGAGTGCGTTTTGCGGGCCTGCCGCTCGGGCATGAGTTCACCTCGCTCGTCTTGGCGCTACTTCACGTGAGTGGTCACCCGCCGAAGGTCAGCGCTGAAGCGCTCGATCAGGTCCGCGAGCTCAACCAACCCCTCAAGTTCGAGACCTACTTCTCCCAGAGCTGTCAGAACTGTCCGGACGTGGTTCAGGCGCTCAACATCATGGCCGCCCTCAACCCCGACATCGAGCACGTGGCCGTCGACGGCGCGCTGTTTCAGAGCGAGGTGGAGGAGCGGCAAATTCTGGCCGTACCCACCATCTACTTGAACGGGGAGCGCTTCGGGCAGGGCCGCATGGAGCTCGAAGAGGTCTTGAACAAGATCGACAAGAGCGGCCAAGAGCGCAAGGCGCAAGAGCTATCCAAGAAGGGCGTGTTCGATGTGCTGATCGTCGGCGGAGGTCCCGCGGGCGCCGCGGCGAGCATCTATGCGGCGCGCAAAGGCATCGCCACGGGCATCGTCGCCGAGCGTTTCGGTGGTCAGGTGCTCGATACTCTGGCGATCGAGAATTTCATCTCCGTCGAGCACACGGAGGGGCCGCAGTTTGCCTCCGCGCTCGAACAACACGTGCTCTCGTACCCTGTCGATTTGATGAAAAATCAACGGGTCAAGGCCGTGAAGCCCGGACCGCTCGTCACCGTCGAGCTCGAGAGCGGCGCCACCCTGCGCACCAAGACATTGATCGTGGCGACGGGCGCGCGCTGGCGCGACATGAACGTTCCCGGTGAAACCGAGTATCGGACCCGCGGCGTCACCTATTGTCCCCATTGCGACGGCCCTTTGTTCAAGGGCAAGCGCGTCGCGGTGATCGGCGGCGGCAACTCGGGTGTGGAAGCCGCGCTCGACCTTGCCGGCATCGTGGCCCACGTGACCCTGCTCGAGTTCGCGGACCAGTTGAAAGCGGATGCCGTGCTCGAGCGCAAGCTGCGGAGTCTGCCGAACGTCGAGATTTTGACCAACGCTCGTACCACCGAAGTCCGCGGTGACGGCCGCAAGGTCGTGGGCTTGACCTACGAAGAACGCAAGACCGGCGCGCTGAAGAGCGTCGATGCCGAGGGCGTGTTCGTGCAGATTGGGCTTTTGCCCAACACGGACTTCTTGAAGGGCGTCGTCGAGCTCAGCAAGTATGGCGAGATCGTGGTCGATGCCAAAGGCCGCACCTCCGTAGCCAACGTCTTCGCGGCTGGAGATGCCACGACCGTGCCCTACAAGCAGATAATCATCGCCACCGGTGACGGCGCCAAGGCCGCTCTGGGTGCGTTCGAGCACCTCATGCACAGCGATCCGGTTGCCGCCGAGTAAGTCACGTTTGAGCGCGTGCCGCTGAATCGCCAGCGGCACGCCTCGTGCTAGGCGGGGGATGTGGTGAAAGCAATTGCGGCGGGGTGGGGTTTGTTGGCGTGCGCTGTGTCTGGCCTCGCGTCGGCGCAACCCTCCGACATTTGGCGGGATTCGAGCGCGCCGCCGGCAGCGATCCGCGCAGCGCCGGCGGTGCCGAGTGTGACCGTGGAACCACAGCCGCGTGAACTTGCACCGCCCAGCGTGAAGCCGGAGCCCGCGTGGTACGGAGGCCAGGTGCTTCTCGCTGACGCGGTGTCGCTTGGCGTGCTCGGCACCGGGCTTGGGCTGGCGATGGCGAGCAACGCTAGCTCGGATACGCACGTCGCCGAGGGCCTGCTCTTGGGCGGCACATTCGGCTATGTGCTCGCGCCGATCGCGATTCACTCGCTGCATGAACGGCCGGGCATGGCGGTTGCGAGCGCGAGCCTGCGTATCTTCACGCCCCCGTTGATTGGATTCTTGGCGTTGGTCTCGGCCGATTGTGGTCATTCGTCTTACAAGGAATGCACTAGCGGTGTCGCGCTCGGCGTTGGCACGGGCATGGTGCTGGCGTCGATCCTCGATGCCGTTTTCCTTGCGCACGAAGCGCCCGTGGAATCGCCTGCGTCGTCTCGATTCGGTGTTACGCCGATCTTTTCGGCGGACGGCACGCGCGGCGAACTGCGCGCGTTCGGCACGTTCTGAGGGCTCGCCGTCCTACTGCCCAGCTAGCGTACGCAGCGGACCCAGGCGGTCGGGAAACTGTTCCAAGCGTCAGCGGCGCCCGCGTTGTAGCCGGTGAAGCCGTCGTCGAAGTTGATGCCCCAGCCTTGACCGGTGCTCTTTACGTACGCCTGCGACGACCAATAGAAGATCCCCTTGCCCGACTTGGTGCCGGGGAACATCGCGCGATTGATCGCGGGCGCGACTTGGGCCTCGTCCACGAGCGTGGTCAGCTCGGTCATGGTGGGCACGCGGAACGCATGGCCGTTGAGTGCGAGGGTCGAGCAATACGCGGGCGCGGCCTCGAATGCCATCACTGCATCCGACGATCCCGCCTGCCAGATTAGGCCAGTGTAGTTGTCCTGCACTTCGCCCGGGGCAATCGCGGTGTATTGGTTGGGCGGCGCAAGCGCCGGGCTGGTCGGTTCTTCACCAGCACCGTTGCCGCGCACGCAGCGCACTTCGGCCGCGCTGGCGCGCGAGTAAGCGTTGCTCGTCAGGCCAACGCTCATGTTGTAAATCCACGCGAAGTCTTTGCCGGCGCCGGCGCCGATTTGCTTGATATCCAAGATCCAATCCGATGCTGTTCGGTGATAGCCGCCCTTGGCGTTGGGAAATGCTTGGCTGTCGATGGCCGGGCTCTTGCTGAAATCGACGATCGACGCGAGCTCCACACGAGTGGGCACGCGAAAATCAGAGCTTCCGCCCAGCTCGAGCTCGTTGCAGTAGGAAAGGGCGCCGTCCCAGCTCGCGGTGTCGGCGGCCGCGGTCGCGGGTGTCTTCTCCCACTCGAGGCAGGTCACGTTGTCGCGCACGATGCCGTTGCCCAGATCCTGATAGCTGGCCGCGTTGGGCAAGCCGCTGCCGGCGGGGTTCGGCATGGGAAAGCAGGCCCACTTGTGCGAGCCGCAGCTCGAAGGCACGCACGAACCGCTGCCTTGTCCCCCGCTGCCCTTGCCAGCGCTACCAGTGCCGGCGCTTGCCGAGCTGCCCGCCGTGTTCGAACCCCCGCTGGTACCGGCGCCGCCGTTTGGGGTCGAATTGCCGACAGACGATCCGCCTGCGCTCGGCTCGTTGCCCGCCACGCCAATCACAGCGCCGCTGCCACTGTTACCGGTCCCCACGCCCGCGCTCGCACCGCCGCTGGCGGGCGTAGATCCATCCGAGGTTGGGCTCCCCTCGCTGCCGCACGCCGCTGCTAAAAGCAAGCTGAGGGCCAAGGGCACGAAGCGGCGACTGTGCGTCATGACACTTCGTTGAGGGGCGCCGCTGCTCGAACCTTGCTATTCGTGGCGTTCAGTAGGTAACGGTGATGGACGAGATCGAAACGTTGTCGATGTTGGTGCCGACGCTTGGTCCCTTGTAGAACAGTAATCCAGCGGTATCCGTAGCGGTCAGCGTATAGTCCAAGGTGAAGCTCCCGGAGGGTAGGCCGGCGGCGACGTACGTCGTCACGACATTGGACAACGTGGTTTGTGAAGCATTGACCAGCCAACTGCGTATGCCGGCGCTGCCGTTGTTCGTTCCTGTGACGTGGACGGCAACGCTCTGGCCCGTGGTGAATGTTTTCGGCAATGGGAACTGGAAAAACGGCTGGGCCACGACCGTCAGGGTGTGGTTAGTGCCGTTGTAGGTTCCGACCCCGACCGGCTGGAACGTGGACAAGTCGAGTTCAGCGACGGTTCCGGTGCCAGCTCCGCCGCTGCCCGCTGTGCCGCCTTTGCCGCCGCTTGGGACGCCACCTGCGCCACTCGCTGAACCACCCGCGCCGCTTCCGCCCTTACCGCCGCTTGCGGTGCCACCCGCTCCTCCGCCGCCCTTGCCTCCGCCGCCCTTGCCTCCGCTTGCGGTGCCGCCCGCTCCTCCGCCGCCCTTACCGCCGCTTGCGGTGCCGCCCGCTCCTCCGCCGCCCTTGCCTCCGCTTGCCGCACCACCCGTGCCCGTTGCACCGCCAGCGTTCGCTCCGCCAGTCGCACCAGCCACGCCCGCGCCGGCCGTGCCCCCTTCCGACGCGCCCGAACCGCTAGTGCCGGCAGTGCTGTGCCCGCTCACTCCCTCAGAAGGACCGCCAACGGCGTTGTCTAGAGCGGTTGCGCAAGCAGCCATCGAACAGCTGCTCAGAACGAGGGTACCGAAAACGAGACCCCTGATTCGATTGCATTTCATGGGCATTCAGGCGCGTGCGTTGGTTCAGATCTTGTTTGCGATCTTGGCGACGACAAGGACGCTCCTAGGAGCTTCTCACATTTCGACTCGGTGTTTCGCGGTCGTCCAGAAAAAGACCAGCGGAGCGCACCAATCGACGTGGGTGTCGACCGACTACCTCCGCCTACGCCAGCGCAGATCGTGGCGCTGCCAGTGAAAGACGCGAAGCGATGTTCCCGTCTTCCGTCACCGAGCGGAGCTGCCGAAAACCGCTACATTGCTGCACTGGAGATGGGGATCGAGAAAGAAACGGTCAACCCCGGTCCGTCATTGCGGCTCGCCCAGAGGCGGCCACCATGCGCTTCGATAATCGAGCGGCTGATCGAAAGTCCGACGCCCATTCCTTCCGGCTTCGTCGTGTAAAATGCGCTAAATAGCTGTTCGAGGCTTTCCGCGTCCGTGCCCGCGCCCAAGTCACACACCGCAAGCACGACTTGGCCGCTGCCGCAGCGCGCGGTCGATACTCGCAGATCGCGCGGTCTGCCGTGGATGGATCGCATCGCCTGGGCGGCGTTGAGGACCAAGTTCAGGATCACCTGCTGAAGCTGGACTCGATCGCCGATCACTATCGGCAGATCGACGGCGAAATTGGTCTGCAAAGTCACTCGCTCACGCTGCAGTTCGCTGGAAGAAAGCAGCAGAATCTCGCGCGCAGCGTCGTTGATGTCCACCCGTTCGTTGCCGAGCGGCTTGCCGGCGAACAGGGCGCGCAAGCGCTTCACCACCTCAGTCGCTCGATGCCCGTCGCGGATCGTGCGCTGGGTCGTGGCTTGCGCGCCTTCGATGTTGGGCGGATCCAGCGCCAACATTCGCAAGCACGTGTCGGCGTTCGTAATGATGCCCGCGAGCGGCTGGTTCACTTCGTGAGCAATCGAGGCCGTGACGGCGCTGAGCGCGGTTGCCCGCGCCACGTGAGCGAGCTCACTGCGCGCTCGCGAAAGACCCTCTTCTGCGAGCTTGCGATCCGTGACGTCTTGCACCGCGCCCACGAACACCGGGTGGTCCGAAGTTTCGTCGAGCTGATTCCCGACGATGTGAACGTGTTTGAGCGCGCCCTCCGACGTGACCAATCGAACCTCCACGTCGAAATCCTGCCCGCCTCGAGCGTTTCGCAGCAACGCGTCGATCACCGGCATGTCATCTGGATGGACTAGCTTTCTGGCCAGCCCCGTGGGCACGGGGCCGTTGCCCGCGAGCCCGAAGATCCGATACATCTCGTCGGACCAGCGGCTCTCGTTCGTGGTGGGGTCCCAGGTGAAGCTGCCGGTTTTGCTCAGCCGCTGCGCGATCGTCAGATAGCTGTTTGCGCGCCTCAGCTCCGCTTCGCTGCCCTTCAATGCCGCCTCGGCGACCACGCTCTCCGTCACGTCTTGCAACGCGCCGAGAAAGACGGGGCGATCGCTGATGTGGGCGATCCGGTGCCCGACGACATGCGCGTGCCGAACCGCGCCCGTGCTCGTCAGGACGCGGAAAGTGATATCGAAGTCCCGACCTTCTACGGCGCCGCCGATCACCCTCTCCACCTCCGCCTTGTCGTCGGGATGAATGGCTCGTTGAATCATCTCGATCGTGACTTTGGTATCGCGACCAAAACCGAAGATGCGACGGATCTCCTCGGACCAGTTGTGTTCGTCGCCCAATACGTCCCAGGTGAAGCTGCCCGTCTTACTGAGGCTCTGCGCCTCGGTCAGGTAACTGTAGGCCTTGCGCAAGTCGGCTTCCCTGCTCGTCAACGCGGCCTCGGCGAGCTTGGCTTCGGTCACGTCTTGGACGGTGCCCATGAAGATGGGACGCCCAGCGACATGCTCGATGACGCGGGCGACGCCGCGCAGATACTTGAGGCCAACCTTCGGCGTCACGATGCGAAAGGTGAAGTCAGCATTACTCCCGGCGAGCCCGCGCTGGAGCTCCGCATCGAACCGCGCAAGATCGTCGGGATGCACGCGAGCGCGCACTGCCTCGACGCGGGGCCGTGTGCCGGGGCAGAGCTCGAAGATCCGGTAGCACTCGTCCGACCAGGTGTGTTCATCCAGCTGAAGGTCCGAGGTGAAGCTTCCGGTCTTGCTCAGACGTTGCGCTTCGGACAACTGCGCATGAGCTCGCTTCCTCTCGGCATCACTGGCTCTCAGTGCCTGTTCGGCGTTCTTGCTTTCGCTCACGTCCTGAACGGAACCGATGACGAGCGCTTGGTCCGCGGCCCCTTTCACGAAGTGTGACACGACACGTAAATGCTTGATCGTTCCGTTCGGTGTGGTCACGCGGAAGATCCGATCGAAAACCGATCCGCTGCCGAACGACTTCGCTACCGCGGTATCGAAATCGGGCCGATCGTCCTGATGCACTCGGCTCCTCAGAATCTCGAACCCGACCTCGCTGCCTGGCTGGACCTCCAGGATCCGATACAGCTCGTCCGACCAGTCATGTTCGTCGGCTTCGACATCGATCGTGAAGGTCCCGAGGCGACTCAGGCGTCGAGCCTGTTCGAGGAGCGCTTCTGTCCTTCGCTGGTTGGCTTCACTTTCGACCTTGTTGGAACGAGCAGCCTGCTTCGTTGCCGGTCGTTCGAGGGCCCCTCGATGCGCTCCCGGGCGCGACTCATTTCGGTGGAGCGACGCGAGCACGTCTCGGAAAATCTCGTCGTCCGGTTTTTGCTGGACCCCGACCGCCATGGCATCGACTGCGCTCCACCAGTTACGTCTATAAAAACTAACATAATAGATAAAAGTGCCGGCGGTCAACCGGAGCGGCGCGCGACTTAGTGACGCGCGGGAGCCTAGGTGCGCACGGGCCCGGTGCTCAGCACGGCTGTTATTGGCGCACATTTTGGAAATAGTGGATTTGCCGCTTTGCTTAGGTAAAAGTTGCAAAGCGTTCGGCGCGTCGAGCCCTCTATCGGTGTATTGCAGAGTGTCCGCAATACGCGTGAAACATGGTCAGTCCAGGAAATAGCCAGCAAGCCGTATTGGACTACCTGCTCCAGCACAAGTCGGGCGCGACGCTGGATGAATTGGTGGCCGCGGTCGGCTTGAGCAGGACCGCGCTCAACCAACAGCTGATCACGCTCGAGCGCGATGGCTGCGTCCGGAAAGGCGGCTCGCGCAAGACCGCCGGCCGCCCGCTGCACATCTATGTTCTGACGGAGGAGGGAGCCAACCGCTTCCCGAAGCAGTATTCATGGTTCTCCAAGCTGCTCATCCGCACCCTTCGCGATCGGCTCGGTGAGGAGGAGGCCGGGCAATACATGTATGACCTGGGCGTGAAGATGTCTGCCGACCTCATTCCGCGCTTGATCGGCAAGAACCGGCCCGAGCGCATCGCGGAGATCGTGCAGATCATGAACGAAACTGGCTTCGTGGCGCGTACGGTTTCGCCAAACGGCACCGACAAACTACCGCGCGTGGAATGTAAGAATTGCGTCTACCACGACCTGTCGAAGGACTATCCAGAGGTCTGCCGCTTCGACATCGGGTTCCTCTCCGGGCTGATGGGGGCGGAAGTCGAGCACCAAGAGTGCATGCAGCGCGGTGGCGGGGCTTGTCGCTTCCGGTTTATACCTCCTGCGTGAGGCATGCGGGCACGCCGTGAAGGCACGCTTGGCCTTCAGGAGCTGCGAACATGGCAATCGACTTCACGCTGACCGGTGCGCAACGAAAACTGCAACGAAACGCCAGGGAGTTTGCCCTGGAGATCCTGCAGCCGCTCGTGAAAGTGGCCGATGAGGAACCCGATACCCAAAGGGCATTTCAGCTCATGAAGGGCGCGTACGTCGAGTGTTACAAGCTCGGTTTCGCGATGGGCTTTCTGCCCAAGCAGTATGGCGGGGGCGGGGTCAGCAATGTCGATCTTCAGATTGTCGCGGAAGAAATCGCGGCCGTGGATCCAGGGTTTGCGACCGTATTGCTCGTGAACGGCCTTGCGCTCATGCCGATCGCTTGGTTTGCCTCGGAAGAGCAAAAGCGGAAGTGGATCGGCGAGGCGACCAGCGATCCGCGCGGTGAGTACCTCGCGGGTTGGACCGTCAGCGAGGGCGCGGGTACGCCGGGTGGCACTGCCAACTTCGATCACCCCGGTGCTCATCCCACGGGCATCGGGCTAACCGCTAGGCACGACAAGGGGCGCGGGGAGTACGTGCTCAACGGTTCGAAGTATTGGCCATCGAACTCCGGGGGGTGGGATCTGAAGGGAGCCAACGTCAATGTTTGCATCGTGCGCACCGATCCGCAGAAGGGCGGTAAATCCGGCCTGAGCGGCTTGATCGTGCCGCGTGGGGCGCCGGGCGTGACTTACGAACAGCCGATCTCCAAGCTGGGTCACCGGCTGTGCCAAAATAATTCGATCGTCTTTCGAGATTGTCGGGTGCCGGAAGAGAATGCGTTCGCGATCGGTGACGGCGATCTGATCATCAGCAAAGCATTTACCTGGTCGGGACCGGTGGCCGCGATCGCGGCCGTCGGGGTGGCGCGATCGGCCTATGAGTATGTTCTCCAGTGGTCGAAGACCTACACCGCGGGGGGAAACGCGCCGATCATTCATCACCAGGCAGTGGGCTATCTGCTCGCAGACGTTGCCATGAAAGTCGAAGCTTGCCGTGCCTTCTCCTGGAAGGCCGCACACTACCTGGATCAGCACGATTCGGAAGGTCACGCCGTTGGCGCGATGGCCAAGGTGTTCTGCGGCGAGATGCTGTTCAATACGGTATTTCGCGCGATGCAGGCGATGGGCGTCAACGCTCTGGACAAGCGCCACCCGCTCGAAAAATTCTTGCGCGAAGCGGCAGTCTTTCCGCTCTACGATGCGGGCAACATCGGTATGCAAATGCGCAAGATCTGGGGCGTCATGTCGGATGACGCGTTCGACCCGCGGGCGATCGCGGACTGCCGGCCGATGAAGTTCGACAAGTCCATGGAGGGCGTTGGCACGCTCGTCAGCGCAGAACCAAAGCCCAACCCGAAGAAGTCCAAGACACGCCGTGCTTGATTGAATCGCCAAATCTTAGCGGGCTAGCGCGACGTTCGCCCTGCACCCCAGTTCGGATGACCTCCCCACGTGCGAGCGAAGATTGCGACGTGCAAGGGCTGATCGGCCGCGGCGCAGAGAAGCACCGAGTCAGGATCGGCACCAATGGACAATGGGGATTTGGCGACGCGAGCAGCAACAGTCACAGGAGGTGACTGATGAAATTTCCAAGAGAGACTACGGGGCCAATCCTCACGCTCGTGCTGTTGGTGTGCCTGCTCTTTCCGGCGCTCGTGTACGCTGCGCGAGGCTTGCCAGGGAAGGCGTTCGGTGAAATCTTGCCCGAGAACATTCAGTGGGCGCCGTTCCCCGCGTTTCCGCCGTCGGTGCGCCTGGCGGTGTTGGTCGGTGATACGAACACGAGCTCGCCCTACGTCGTGCGCGTGAAAGTACCGGATGGCGTGAAGCTGTTGCCTCACGTTCATCCAGAAGACCGGATCTACACGGTAATGTCGGGCGTCTTTTATATTGGCATCGGCGACAAATTCGCAGTCGAAAAGTTGAAGGCGTACCCGCCGGGAAGTGTCATCGTTCTGCCGGGCAACACGCCGCACTTTCACTGGGCTAAGTCCGGCGAATACGTGACTCAGGTGACCGCGAATGGTCCGCTCGGGATCGACTACGTCAACCCCCACGACGACCCGCGAAAGGGCGCGCCTTAGCTCGCGATCGAGTCCCGACGCTCCCTGTGCGAGCGTTGGGACTCGGAAGACTTCGCGTCACGCGCGCTGCTAGGGCGAGACGAACGGCGACTTCGCCGTGTACCACTTCGCGCCGATGCCCTCGCCCGACACGTCCCCGATGCTGGCGTCGGGCGTGTACGTGTACAGCGGCCAGCCTTTGTACGTGCTCTGCATCACGCCTCCGCCGCGGTCGTAGCTACCGAAGTCCGCGGCTTGCAAGCCGACTGGCACGCTGATCGGAGTTCCGTAGTAGATTGGCCACACTGCAAGGCAGCCGTCAGTGCACGTGGTCACGGGCGGCGTCGTAGCGGTCGCGACCGTATCTGTCTTGAGCACATACAAACTCTTGCCGGCCGCAGTAGCGATCACTTGGCCGAGAGTCGTCGTTTGCAATGTGAACGTGGTGCTCGTTGCGCCGCCTGTACCAGCCGTGCCTCCGCTGGCTCCGCCCACGCCGGCATTGTCGCCCACGCCCGCGGTGTTGCCGCCCACGCCGGCGTTGCCGCCCGTTGTCAGCGTCCCGCCCACGCCGGCGTTGCCGCCCGCGGTAGCGCCGGCGTTGCCGCCGTTGGGCGCGCCCGCAGTGCCCGAACCTCCGCCCGTTTCGGCGCCGCCCGTTGCGCCCGCTGCGCCCGCTGCACCTGCGTCGCCCGTGCTCTCACCGGCTTGGCCTGCTGTTTCGTTCGTTGCACCAGCGGCCGGTGCGGCTCCAGCGTGACCAGCGCCGCCAGAACGGCCGCCGGTGGCTTCTGTCCTTCCGGCGCTGCCAGCGCTGCCTGGAGGGGTGGTTGTGTCGCTATCGCTGCAAGCTTGGACAGCGACCACGCCGAGCACGGCAGCCAAGGGGAGTAGATAGCCTCGCTTAGACATGCACGTGCCCTCCCGAAAAAGCGGGCCGAGCACAACGATTGATGATGGACATTTTGACTTGCTCCTAGTCGAAGGGAAGAGTCGCTGGTTTGCAGAGGCTCGATTGCGGATGAGCCCCCACCGGTGAGTCGGTATCGCTGCGCCCGTGATGCGCACAAACATACCAGCCACGTAACCGACCCGCGGCGCCTACACGATCACTCATTACGTAGCGATCGGCAATTCGTTTCGCCGTGCACGCACCTGCAAATTACCGAGTTCAGACGCTGACTCCTTTGTTAGCTGCTCACTCCGAAACATCGAATCGGTCCTTTGAATGTTTGTTGATGGTCACGCAACCCCCGCGACCGGCGCAGCCTTCGGCGCCAATTGACGATCGTTCGCGGAGGGCTGGCGAACGCCGCCACTTCGCGGCGCGCGTCGAGCGATCAGGGCACGCCGCTCGCTCGACGCTGGGCGATTGAAGCGCGGGTGGATCGCGCCGCGAGATCGCTCTCGAGAATGTGAGCGCTAGGCGGCCGCAACCAGCAGAAACGCGATACTGGTGCCGAGGGTGAGGATGGGCAGGGCCCAGCAGATGAACAAAAACAGCTGTTCTTCGACGTAGCGACCGAACAGGCGACGGGGAAAGTTGAAGCGGTAGAACGCGATCACGACGCTGAGTGACAGCGCGAGCGTCATATAGTTGAGACCGAAGAGTCGAGTGACGGTGTTGTCGCCGCCGGCGATCATGCCGTACGAAGAGTAGATGGCGAAGCTCAGCGCGATCACCGAGAACAGGCCGCCGATACTGATGTTCGCCAGTTCGAAGGCCTCGATTTCGAAGCCATCTTCGGTCGCCTTGTTCATCCAAATCGCGAGCAGCGGGATGAGCAGCGAGGCGATCAGCGGGATGAAGATGGGCGCAATGCCCGTAGTCGGCAGGCGATCCACGAACAGCGAAGCCGCCACCCGCGAGTAGCGATCGCCGTTCCACCCCGGAACGACGCTACGGCTGAGATCGACGAGGCCGAGCCGCCAACCTGCGAGCTCGGCGTCCTTCGCGGTTCGACTCCACTCGACGTCTTCGTTCTCGAAGTCCAGCACTACGGAGTCGGTGGTGTCTTCGCGAACGATGTACTCGAGCTTCAGGAACTGGCGATCGAACGGGAAGCGCTGGGCGTCGATCTTGATTTTGTACCGGCCCGAGCGACGCTCGATGGTCTCCACGTCGCCATTCGGGAATATGCGCACCCGGCGCCCGACGTTATCGTCGACCTCGAGGCGATTCGTGGGCTCGACATGCGGCTTCCAAATCGTCGCGAGCCGCTTGTCGGCGGCGCTGCCGCGATACTCTTTGTAGCCACGCGCGGCTTCTTGCGCGGGGTACGCGAGGCGCAGATCACTCCAATGCAGGCGCATGTCCGTGATCGCTTCGAACTCGCCCTTGGTGTCGTCGAGCTCTTTCAACTCGAGAAAGAAAAATGCCACGCGCACGACCACGGGCAAACCGCGGCCCATCGGGATGGTCGCTTCTTCTTCGAGCTCCGGGGGGCGCGGATTGGTAGCCGCAGGGACTGCACCGTGCGCGGCACCCGGGGTGGGCGGCGGGCTTTGCGGCTCTTCGGCAGGACTGGCGGCCAGCACCGAGGAGTGGGTGCCGGCGTCGCGCGCGTCTCGCGACTTCGACTGACCGCGGCTCTTGTGCGGGAAGAGCGCGAGTGAAATGCAGAACAACGCGGTGAGGACGAAGAGGCCCAGCGCGCGCGGTACCCGGGGACGGGCGCGTCGGCGGGTCATTGCTTCTCTGCCGAGCGTAGACGCTCGTAGCTCACGCTCAGTGACTTCAGCTCGTCACAGTAGCTATCCATGGCATCGGCGGCTCGTGAAGTGTCGCCTTCGACGAGCGCGGCGAAACGATCGCTCAACGCCTTCAGTGGTGACAGCAACAGACCGCGCACCACGATTAGAATCATGCCCGCGGTGAGCACCACCCCGAATAGCGCGGCCAAGAATTGCCATACCTTGCTTCGTCCTTGTGCGGCGCGAGTGATGCTGAAATCCATGGCCAGCGCGTACACGCCTATTTGCTTGTTCATGTAGTTGTACATCGGTACGAGCTGAACGCCCCAGGGTGTGCCAGAGGCGATGCGTTCGTAGGTCGTCGCGTCGGTCACGGCGATGTCGCGATCGGTGACGAGGGAGCGCAACAACACGGGGTGCGTGGCGTGGAAGCGAATGTATTTGCCGACGCGCTTCTCCGGCGTGAGCACGTCGCCGCCGAGATCCGTCGAGATCTCGCGCAGCATCTTCTCGTCGATGAATACCGCGGCCTCCAGCCCGTACGATTGCTTGATCTTGTCGAGCATGGGCGAAAACTCGAGCCCCATCTCGAAGCTGCCCGTGTGTTGGCCTGCATCGTCGAAGATGGGCACGATGCCCGCGATCGCCGGCCCGGCGCGGGTGATGGCAACCCCTTTGCGCAGCACCTTGTCGCGGTTCACTTCGGTGAGCATCGGACGATAGCTGGTTTGGTCGTCGCCGAATTTCTCCGGGCGATGCAAACGCAGGAACGAGACCCCGGGCGGTACGTGGAACTGCGCCTGATCGAGACCGTATTTTTCGGCCTGTTCCTTGAACATGTCCTGAGTTTCGGAAAGCAGCTTCGCGCGGTCGCGCTGATTGAACGCGGTGCGCACCGCAGGCATGGCGCTGACTAGCTCTGCGCGTACCAGAGCCTTCTCTTCCGTGGCTCTCAACGTGCTCGTCAGCACGTCGCGCATCAAGCGGAAGCCATCGGCCTCCGCGTTGCCCAGCATCTGCGATGTGAGCAGCAGTGAGACCGCGGTGATCATGCCGATCACGATGATCGCGGTGGAGATCAACAGGCCTGGAGCGCTGCGACGAAATTTCACGGCGCCAAGCTCGGCTACCGCCGCCGGTTCGTCAATCCATTGCCGACATGATTACAACTTCGTAATTCTGTCGACGCAGATCGATGCAGATCGACTCAGATCGCTGGCAGCGCAACCGGCTGAGGCGCTGACGCCCGCGCGACGCGCTCGCACATCTCGGTCGAGAAATGTGCGAGCACCCAAGTCTCCGCGGCGTCGCGCGAGAGAAAAACTTTTACCGGATGCGGGGGAGGCTTCAGCCAATTGAGCGCAGTGAGCACGCCATTGACGAGGCTCGAGCTGCCAACGATGCCCGAGGCCAGGAAGTTTCTACGAACCTTCGCTTCGTGCTCCGTGTACATTTGGGCAATCGCGCGGCGCTGCAGTGGATTGGGCATTGGGCTTCCACGCGTATCGTTGATCAATCCGAAGGGCCCGCTTTGGATCAGCTCGATGATGCGTTTCATCAACTGATTCCAATCCGCCTGCGCGTAGCTCGCGCCCGCGTGCATGAACACCAGGGGATAGCGAGAGCTGTCCAGTTCTATTCCGCGCGTCAAGTTCGGCACTTCGGCTTTCACTCACTCCCTCCTCACGCGCCACTCACCTCTATCATGATATCCTAATACGTTTACGAGGGTCTGGTAGGGTGGGGGGCTCGAACGAACCTCGCCGCAACACCGTTGAACCCGGGCAATTCGCAACACCATCGAACCTTCTGGCGGGTTTCGCCGCGCGCCGATCGCGCGCGTGCGCCTGTCGCATAAGCACCTTCATGCGCCTCAGCCTGACTTACTCTGTGCGATTCGAGTGTGCTCCTCGATGCGTCCCGCGCCGCCGAAGGCTGGGACGGTTGCGCCGGGAAGTGCGACCATCAAAAAATCAATCACCCCTCAGGGAGAATGCGGGGTCGCCTTGCCGATCCCTTGACATCCCGCGGGCAATCCCGGACGAGGTGGCATGAGTAACGCCATCGAGACCGAGCGCTTGCGCAAAACGTTCGGTGAAAAACCGGCCTTGGATGAGCTGAACCTCAGTATCCGGAGTGGCTCGGTGTACGGTCTGTTGGGCCCGAACGGCGCCGGGAAGACCACCGCAATTCGCGTGCTCAGCACTCTGCTCGAGCCGAGCGGCGGCAAAGCCACGGTGCTCGGACTCGATGTAGTGCGCGACGCAAAGGCAGTGCGCCAGAAGATCAGCCTCACTGGTCAGTATGCCTCGGTCGACGAGGACCTGACGGGGCAGGAAAACTTGGTGTTGATCAGCCGGCTCTTGGGCATGTCTTGGGGCGAGGCGCGCAACCGGGCCACGGAGCTGCTGAGCGCGTTCGGGCTCAGCGAAGCCACCGGCAAACAAGTGCGCACGTTCTCGGGCGGTATGCGGCGTCGCATCGACATCGCGGCCAGCCTCGTCACCCGACCGGAGCTCTTGTTCCTCGACGAACCCACGACCGGCCTCGATCCGCGCAGCCGCAACCAAGTTTGGGATCTCGTGCGGCAGATCGCGGCCGATGGCACCACGGTGCTCCTGACCACGCAGTACTTGGAAGAGGCGGATCGGCTCGCCGAGCGCATGGCAGTGATCGACAACGGGCGCGTGATCGCGGAAGGTACGAGTCACGAGCTCAAATCGTCGCTCGGCGGCAACGCGCTCCGCTTTCAGTTGGCTGACCCGACTCGGCGCGAGGAAGCGCGTGCGCTGGTCAGCCGCATCGTCGGCGATGCGGTGTTGCCCAACACCGACCCCACCGCGATCTCGGTGAAGGTTTCCGGCGCGTCCGTCGCGGCAGAAGTGTTGAGCGCTCTGAGCGCCGCCCGGATCGAGTTGACTGATTTTGCGCTCGGTTCGCCTAGTCTCGATGATGTGTTCTTCACACTGACGGGCAGACCACCGGTAGCCCCCGCGGCCGAGAAGGAGCTGGCGTCGTGAGCATGGACGACCTCTCCACGCGCGGCGAAGCGCTGAAGCTGCCGCCGCGCCGCGCACCGGCCGGCGCGCTCTCGACGGTCATCACGCTGGCCTGGCGCGCCATGCTGAAGATCAAGCACGTGCCCTTTCAGCTGTTCGACGTGACCGTGACACCGATCATGTTCACCTTGCTGTTCACGTACATGTTCGGTGGCGCCCTCGCCGGCTCACCGGAGGTTTACATTCAGTTCTTGTTGCCCGGGATCCTGGTGCAAACCATCATCTTCATCACCGTGTACACCGGCGTTGGGGTCAATAGCGACATTCAGAAGGGCCTGTTCGATCGCTTTCGGTCGCTGCCGATGTGGCAGCCGTCCCCGGTTCTGGGCGCGCTGGCCGGTGATCTGTTTCGCTACTCCGTGGCATCGTTGTTGATCATCGGGCTCGGGCTGATTTTGGGTTTTCGTCCGGCGGCGGGCGCGCTCGGCGTGCTGCTCGCGTTTGGTCTGGTGCTGGTGTTTGCCTTCGCGGTGTCCTGGATTTGGATCATCTTTGGCATGTTGGTGAAGACGCCCGAATCGGTGATGACCACCAGCTTCCTGTTCCTGATGCCGCTTACCTTCGCCAGCAACATCTTCGTCGAGCCGAAGACCATGCCGGGCTGGCTGCAGGTGTTCGTGCAGGTCAACCCCGTATCGCATCTGACCAATGCCTCACGCGGCTTGATGCACGGTACCGACGTCGCTGGAGACATCGTCTGGACATTGGCCGCATCGGCCGTCATCGTCGGCATCAGCGCGCCGATCGCGATGCGCATGTACCGCAAAGAACGTTGAAGTCGCGATTGGCTCGCTAGCTAGCCGAAGTACGGAGTGGTTTGGGTCGCCACGCACTCGTGCGCATACAGGAACATTGCCGCTGACCAGGTCTGCCAGTCGCGACCGATGGGTTTGCCGGTCTGCGCGCGCACCTGCTCGTTGAAGCCCCACTCGCATTCATCCTCGTGCCAGGGCTTGACGAGAGCTGCCAACGCTTCGAGCTTTTGTCGTGCCAGCTCGTGGCGGCCGGCGGAAACGCACGCTGCGACGTAGAACCCGCATACGAACGGCCAGACGCCGCCATTGTGGTACTCGCCCGGCTGATTGTAGATTGCATAGCGCGCGCGCCAATCGTCGTCACCCGGCTGGATGTACGGGAAAAAGCAGGGAGGGAGCAGGCCGAGGAGCTGGCCCTCCGTGCGCAGTCCGTCGCAGCTCGTCTCGATGTAGTCGATCAGCTGCTGCGCCCGCGCGGGATCGGCAATCCCGCTCAGGATGGCCAGAGAATTGCCGAGTACGTCGCAGCGATTGTCATGGAAGATCTTGAACGAGCCGGTAGCGTAGTGCGCTGCGCTGGGCAGGGCCAACCCGATCAGCGCGTCTCCGGGCTGTCGAGGATCAGAACTTTCGAGTCCGTTGATCGCCAACTTGAGCGCGGCGGCCTCCTCGTGGAGGCCGTACATCGGCAGGTAAGCGTGCACGAGCGCGTTGACGTACAGGCCATAGCCGTACACCCAATGCTCGTCGCGCCAGTCGGTGGTCGGCAGCTGCGCGACCATCGCGCGATCGTCCGGCGATTGATAGCGCATCCAGGTGATGGCCTTCTGCGCGGCGCGATCCAAGAAATCGGGCTCGCCCAGCGCGCGACGAAACGCGCCCAAGCCAAACAGGAAGAGCGGCGTCGTGTCGCTCGCGCCCAAGTTCTGCGGATCGTGGGCGAGCGACGGGATGTGCCCGTGTGGGGTCTGATTTTTGGCCAAAGCCTCGAGTGTTTTGCGCATTTGATCGCGCAGCTCGGGCTTGCCAGTGAGCAGGAAGCCGGGCAGGGAGATCATCAAGTCGCGCGTGTACGGCTCGGGGTAACCGAAGCCGGCCGTACGCGGTAGCCCCGCGAAGGGGCCGAATGCGTTGTGCTCGAGTACCTCGACCGCCGCGAGTCGGGCGGCTTCGACGCTGGCGGGATTCGGACCGCTCATTGGGTCCCCAAGCCCAGCTTGCGCTGAACGATGTCGATGAAGCCCTGGGCGACCTTGCGATAATCGTACTCGAGTGCGCGCGCTCGGCCGCCTTCGCCCAACCTATGGCGAAGCGCGGGGTCGTTGAGCACGGCGTGCAAATGCTGGGCGAGATCGGGCACGCTCGCACGGTAGTCGACGACGCGCGGAGTTGCGAATTCGATGCGGTGGCCCGGCTCGAAGCCGGCTTCAGGCCCCACGGTGCAGCCCGTTGCAACGTTCTCTTGGGCGACTCCGGCGAGCAGCGCCGTTTGCCCGTGGATGAGCGTTTCGAGCATGGCCATGGCTCGAATGCCGATCACAGGTTTGCCGCACGCTCCGGCCTCGACCTGCCCCATGCCGAAGCCTTCGAGCCGCGAAGGGGCGGCGTACACATCGCACCCCGAGAGCAGAAAGGGCATGAATGTTCGCGATACGCGACCGCCGCAGAACGCCACTTTGTGCTCGATGCCGAGCTCCTCTGCGAGCGCCAAGTCGAGCGCGTTCTGTTTCTCGGTCCGGGGTTGTGCCCACACTTTGCATACGTAGCGATAGTCCGGCACCTGATCGCCGAGCGACGCGAGCGCGCGCATCACTTCGCGTCCGCCTTTGGATGCGGCATCGCCGCCAATGGTGAGAATCAATAGCTGATCCTCGCTCACGCCCAGCGCCGCGCGTGCGGCTTGCACGCGCGGGTCACTCCTCGGGTACGGGACGAAGCTGTCCGTGTCACAGCCGACCGGCAAGACTTCGATGTTGTCCCCGCGGATCCCGTCGCGCACGTAGACGTCTTTGACCCACTGGGAAGTCACCAAGATCAGCGGCAGATTGTCGAGTGTCTCACGATAGTTGACCACGTAGCCATTGGCCACCAACCACGGGATGGCCAAAATGCCGTGTCGCTGCGCGTGCAGGACCAAATGCGGAGTCATGCCCCAATAGCCGATGCCCACCACCGCGTCCGGCTTGAACCAACGATAGTACCACTCTTTTTCCAACTCTGATTCCAAGTGCGCAGCACGCGCGTCGACCCCCAGAGAGAGCAGCCCGCGGAGCAGGAGGTCGCCTTGCGTTGCGAGCCCACCGGGAGGCGGCGGATAATCGAAGAGCAACAGGATCTTCATTGGTTTCGTGCTTGCTCGAGCCCGGCGCGGGCCTGTTCGGCGGTCGTTATGAGGAAGAACGCTTCGCTTCTAGGCGTGACGCGGGCCTCCCAACTCGACTCCGCGAAACCATAGTCGCGTGTGATCAACTGATACTTGTGCTGCCAGACTGGTGCCGATAGCTCGCGCACGATGTCTGCGCTTTCGATGGCGCGAGGCAAGCGACTACCGCGCTCGTCATCGTAGGCGAAGAGCCAAAGCTCCTTCGCAGAAAGCGTTCCACGGAGCCAGAGCCGAAGCACAGCGCGCGCCACCTCTTCGTGCCGCAAGTGGCGCGTGTATTCGCCGAGCGGTGAGTGAGTGAGGATGCGGTCGAATTGGCGGTTCGGGAGACACTCCAAGAGTGCGTGTTCGACCTGCTCGTCCGCGAGCGGCGACTGTGTGGGCCCATCATCCAGATCAGCCATGGATCCCCGTGCCCGAAGCTCTTTCAGCACGCGCTGGAACTTGGGCGCGCGATCGCCATCTCGAGCGCGGCACGCGCAGCCCACGAAACTCGACCAGTTGGTTTCCGCGAGCAACGTGCCTCCAGCCCACAGCGTTTCATCGTCGGGGTGCGCGACGAGCACAGCCACAGACTCGGACGCCGACATTGCAGATGTTTTGCGCCGATGGCCAACGTCGCTCAATAGACATTTTTGCCACGCCGCTCAGCGCGTTAAAGTCACCTTAGTTAACCCGCGTGGACGATCGGGATTTTGCCCTGTGCTCTCGGCGAGCGCTCCGGCGAACAGCTGCCCGGGGACCACACTGACCAATGGCGAGATCCACTCGGGTACGCCCAATGGCAACTCGAGGTGCAACGGCACCCGGCTCAAAACGTCGGGTGCGTCCGAAATGGCCAATACCTTCGCGCCGCGCGCTTCCAAAAGTGACAACAGGTCCGGCACGTCGACCAGCGAACGCCCACTCGGCGCGATCAGGATGACTTGGAAATTGCCGTCGATCAGCGCGACTGGGCCGTGCCGCAAGTCGGCGACGGAATACGGTTCAGCCGGCAAATAGCTGGTCTCTTTGAGCTTCAACGCGATCTCGAAGGCGGTCGAGTAGTTGAAGCCGCGCCCCAAAACGATCAGCTGCCGTGCATCGCGAAACTCAGCCACGGCGCGCCCGAGATCTGCGCTCTTGGTGATCGCGCTCTCGATCCATGAGGGCACGCGCGCGAGCGCCGCCCAGCGCTCGCGATTGGCTTCGAGGGCGGCACTCAACATGGCCAAGGCAAACAGCTGCGCGGTGTAGGTCTTTGTCGCGGCAACCGCCAGCTCCGGGCCGGCCAGTAGTGGCAGCGTGTATTGCGCGGCTTGCGCCAAAGGCGACTCCGGCTCGTTGCTGAGGGCGAGCGTGAGTCCGCCTTGCGTGCGCGCTTCGCGTAAGACAGATACGATATCAGGCGATTGCCCCGACTGACTGATGCCGATGGTCAGCGTGCGCGAGAGCCGCGGGGGCGAATCATACAGTGTGAACAGAGAAGGCACGGCCAGACCGACTCCTAGGCCGTTGTGCGCGCCAAAGAGATACTGCGCATAGCGTGCTGCGTTGTCGGAGCTGCCGCGGCCGGCGATCAGCACCCACTCCGGGGCGAAGCGCCGGATCGCCTGCGCTGCCACTTCGGTCGCCTCTCGGCCGTCCCGCAGTAGGCCTTCGAGCACGCGCGGTTGCTCGCGAACTTCTCGGTCGAAATGCCTGGACACTAGCGCCTCCGCTCTGGGCGCAGCGCATGGGGCCCGGGTTTCATGAAAGACAGTTTACCCAATGTGCCAGCGGTGGCCATGAGGCGCGAAGGTTGAAGCATCCTCGAACGACAAACTGATCAATTTGATCACGCTCCGTGATCAGCGGTGCGAGTCCCGGGAATTGAAGGGCGGTTCGAACAAGGGGGCTTTCTTAGGCAGCCACGGACTTTCGTCGTGGGACGCGCAAGAGCGCGCTCGCGAAGTATCGAACCAGGTCCTTTGGCTGCAAATTCTTTATTTTTTAACGCATCGAAATCTCTCGAGGGGTGTTCATGGGTCAGGCCGCGTCTTCTTCGCGCTCCGCGTTCACGTCCATATTCGTGCTGGCGGTAGCTGCTTCGTGCAGTGGTCGCGCGATCCAGACCGGGGAACCAGATCGCAACGGCAATCCGGAAAATCCGAGTGGCGGCGCGGCCGGCAGCATCGGTACGGGCGGCGCGGCCGGCAGCATCAGTACTAGCTCGGCGGCTGGGTTGCTCCCGCAATTCGATTGCAATGAGGTCGCCTCGCAACAGTTCGACACGGCTCACATGCAGCCGTATCGAGTCTCGCCGAGCGTGACCGCTGCCGTCAGCGCGGCGCTGTCGCAAATGAGTCCGGCCGATGAAGCCGGTCAGATGCTGGGCCTTCCCGTCGGCACCATGAATTATTGGGACATCAACCGCAGTCCGGACGTTCAAGTCGCGGGGTTGGGCACGATTCGCGGCTATTGGTACCGCGACGCCGGCCGCGGCGTGAACCTCGACGCGGGCCAGCCCAACCGTCAAGACTCCGGCCCTAGCTTCTCGACGGCATTCCCCGTTGCTTCCGTGCGCGCCGCTTCTTGGGATCTCGACCTCGAGCAGCGCGTTGGCGCGGCCATTGGTGATGAGACCGCCGCTTCCTTGAATAACGTGTTGCTCGCGCCCACGATGAACGTCGTGCGCCACCCCTATTGGGGTCGCAGCCAGGAGACCTACGGCGAAGACATGTATCAGATCGGCCGCATGGCCTCGGCGTTCACCGTCGGTGCGCAGCAATACGTCGTGGCTTGCGCCAAACACTTCGCGGCCAACAACATCGAGCTCCAGCGCTCGACGCAAGACGCGCTCATGAACGAGCAGACCCTGCGCGAGGTCTACGGGCGTCACTTCGAGATGGTGGTTCAGGACGCCGGCGTCGGCTGCATCATGGCGTCTCACAACATGATCAATGGCGTCAAGAACACGCAAAACCAGCACCTTCTCAGGGATATCCTCAAAGCGCCGATTGAACAGGGCGGCTTTGGCTTCCAGGGCTTCGTGATCTCCGACTGGTGGGCAATGCCCGGCGCCAACTATCCGGGTGATCAGGCGAGCACGGAGCGCGATACCAATCAGGCCTTGCAAGCCGGTCTCGATATCGAAGTCCCTTGGACGCTTCACTACTCGACCGAGACCCTCGCCCAAGCCGACGCTTCGCTCGTCGAGCAGGCGGCGCGGCGCATTCTGGAGCAAAAGTATCGCTTCAACACCGCGCGCGATACGGACCCCTGGGGCCTGCGAGCTCCGCAGTCCACGCTCAGCGGTGGATCGATCACGACCAACCTGGACCATGAAGCGCTGGCCGAGGAAGCGGAGCTGAAGTCCGCGGTGCTGCTCACGAACGGCGCAGAAGGGACGCCCGTGTTGCCGCTCACGGCGGCCGCGAAGACGATCGCCGTCGTCGGCCCGGACCAAGAATTCGCGCTCTATACCTCGACGGTACCGAAGTCTTGCTTCGTCGCTCCCAATGCTAGCCCGAGGGCCTGCAACTTCCATTTCGCGACCGATGTCGCGCTTGGCGATCGAGGCTCGAGCCGAGTGAACGCCGATCCTGAACGCTCGGTGGGACCATATGCCGGCATCCGGCAAGCCGCCGGCAGCACGCGTGAAGTGACCAGCGGCAGCTCCGCGGCGGTGGCGGCGAACGCCGACGCGGTCGTCGTGGTCGTTGGCTACACCCCAGGCGACGAAGGCGAGGAATTTGCCATCAGCACGGGCGGCGATCGAAGCACCCTCGATTTGCCACCAGGTCACGATGAACTGGCGAGCAGCGTGCTCGATCTGATGAAGCCGACCGTGATCATCGTCGAGTCGGGTTCGATCGTGAACTTGCCTTGGCTCTCTCACGCGAACCAGAATCAGGCCACGATCTGGGCCGGCTACGGCGGGCTTCGTGGCGGAGCCGCGCTTGGAAAGCTGATCTTCGGCGCCGCGAACTTTTCCGGCAAAATGCCGATGGCTTGGCCCACGCAAGCCGAGCTCGGCCAGATGCCGTTCAAGGACTCGAAGACCAAGACCGCCATGGGCTACTTCTTCGGCTATCGCGAGTTCGATCGCCGTAAGGCCGCGGGCCAGTCAGTGAGCCTCGTCTTTCCGTTCGGTCACGGCTCGAGCTACTCCCGCTTCGAGTATTCGCAGTTGAAGGTCCCCTGCCAGACGGCCACCCAGGACGCCATCATCGACGTCTCGGTCCAGATCAAAAATACCTCCGCCGTGGACGGCGACGAGGTGGCGATGCTGTTCGTAGCCCCGCCCGCGAAGCCAGCCGCCATCACCGGCGATCGCCCAATCAAGGAGCTCAAGAGCTTCGCGCGCGTGAGCGTGAAGGCCGGGCAAACCGTCAGCGCGCAGCTGCCATTGCGGATTCGCGATCTCCGTCGCTGGGAGGGCAACGAGCGCGGCAAATGGGTGGTCGATAGCGGTACCTACACCATCCTGGTCGGCAAGAACGCCGAAGACGCCGAGACCGCGATCACCCGGGGCACGCTCACCGTGGAGGGGAACTGAGTGGTGGGAGGGTGGGCGCTCGCGATCCCGCCACGCAGCTCGCGAAGAGCCGAGGTTCCTAGCGCTTGGCGGCGGCTTTTTCCGGCACTTTCCCGGCGAGTCTGCCGGCCAAGTCGAGCAGGGTCACATTCCAACTCGAATTGAGCTCTTCTTGCGTACGGTGGCTCAACTCATCGCACGCCTCGCGACCGACACGCTGAAAGTCCGGGTATGTTTCGCAGCGGCCACCGCCAGGCGCGATGTAGATGTGATCTCCGTCTACGCCGGAGCCGTCGATGCGTGAAGCATGACCGACGCGCTCGGGGACTAGTGATTGCCCGATGAACGAACGCGGCTTCTGTAGCCCGTACAAGTGCAGGACCGTTGCCCCGATGTCGACTTGGCCACCGATCGTGTGTACCACGCGCGGCGCTGCGGCAAGACGCTCGGGCAACACCACCAGAAGTGGGATCTGCTTCGTGGTATAGTCGCGAATCTGCAGGCGCCGTTGAGTGTCTGGGCTCAGATCGGTGTCGGTCATCAAGCGCGCAGAGAACTTCATCCGCGAATCGTGATCGCCATAGATGAGCACGGTCGTATTCTGCAATAGGCCGCTCTTTTCGAGTAGGCCAAAGAGCTGCTCGATGGCCTCGTCGTTGTAGCGCATCGAGTGCAAATAGCCGCCAAAATCCGAGCCATCGATCGCGCCCAGGTTCAGTTTTCGCTCGGCGCTGGGCACGTACTGATACGGGCTGTGCGAGGTGAGCGTGATCAGCATGCTCACGAACGGGGTCTTGAGTTGCGCGATGCGCGGCATGACGCGCTCGAAGAACAATTTGTCGCCCATGCCCCAGCCGAGCTTGGGACCATCCCCGATTTCATCGCGGAAGGCGGTTTGATCGAAACCATAACGCGGGTAGAGCACGGCGCGGTTCCACATCCCCGCCGCGTACGCGTGCCCGGCGAAGGTCGTGTAGCCCGCTTCCTTGAAGCTGTGCAGCAAGGTCACGAAGTGGTTCTCGTCGCGCCGAAACGCCACCGAGCCCTGTGGGATCGGGAACTGCGAGTTCAGCACCATGTACTCGCAATCCGAAGTCGAAGAGTCCCCCGTCTCGTCGTACAGGCGATCGAAGAACCAAGCTCGATCGTGCAGGCGATTGAGAAAGGGCGTGATCTCTTGGCCGCGATCGTGCGCGCCGACGACCCACTTTTGCATGCCTTCGACCTGCAAGAGCAGCAAATTGGTGCCGCGCGCGAGGCCGAAATCGGGGTCGTTCGTGGCCAGCTCGGCGCGCGCTTCATGGTACTTGCGCACCTTCGCGAACTCCTCTTCGCTGATGCGGCCGTGCTGGCGCGCATCGCGAATCGAGCGAGCGATCTCTTTGATGTGGGCGACCACGATGCCCGAGTCCTGCACCGCGTCCGTGCCGTTCAGCACGCGCCACGAGCGATCGCTGTCCATCCAACGTTGCACGAGGCCGGGCAGCGGCAGCAAAAACGCGACGCTGGTACACACCATCAACAAGTCCAGCGCGCCGCGAAAGGCAAGCGGCGCCTCACCCTTCTTCGGCTTCGGCCAGATGAACGGCAATGCCACGCTCACCACGAACACCATCAGCAGCCAGGCGTCGCGGGCGCGCGTGTACTTGAAGATGATGTCACGCACATCCCACAGCTGGCCTCCGCTGCCGATGGCCAAGACCGGCAGAATATTGCCGAAGTAGCGCAGATAGATCAGATCGCCAAAGACGATCAGCAAGAGCAAGCCCATCACCACGGCAAAGCCGCGCGCGCGATAGACGCCCGGAATCAAGGCAATCGGCAGCGCAAACACTGCCGCTGAGTAAAACGCGGCGCGCTGGAAGCCATTCCAGCTCTCCAAGTCCGTGAGGGGCAGCGCCAAGTGAATGATGCCGAGCCCGATCGCGTAAGCGCAGGGCACCAGCGAGAGCTCGGCGGCGAGACGGAACCAGACCGGGACACGCGCACCGAGCAAGCGCAAGGCGAGCGCCAGGCAGAGCATCACGGCGCACGCCACCAGCAGCGTGCGTTGCGCGAACTCGAGCTTCAAAGTCTCGGCGGTCTGCGCAGGGAAGTGCTGGCCCTCGAGCCAGTGAAAACACGCTGCGCTCGCGCCGAGCACGCCCAGCGCCCAGGCGCCGACCAATGCCAGCGTGCGCGCACGGCTAGAGCCGCGCGCTTGCGTTGCGTCTACGCCTGACGCCAAACGGCGCAGCGCAAACAGCGACAGCAAGCCAGCCGCCAGCAAGAGCACGAGGTCCAAGCTCACCAGCGCGCGCTGCACTGTAGCTATGTCTTCCGGACGGAAATCCTGGGTCATTGCGGGTGATGCAGAATGGAAGCGGAGCCCCAACTCGTACCATTTGTAGGGCGGTGTGCGCACGGGATCACAGGGCTTGGGCACTCGCCAGCTCGAGTAACCGCGCTATCTTCAACGATCGATGCCCGCTCCGAACACGAGCTTGCTCGACAGTCCGCTACTGGAGCCGATTTTGCTGCGTCGCGCTTCGCGCCGCGCGCGCGTGCTGACCGACAGCGCGCGAGCACGCATGAGACCGTGGGTCAGAGCCTCACGCGCGCGCTACTCGGTTGCCCTCGAGCTGCGCGATCCGGATACGCAGACGGTCGCGCTCGGCTTGCTGCGTGAAGCCGCCTTCTTCGCGCTCTGTGCGATCGAAGTCGGGGAGCCCGCCGCCCCTCCGCCCGCGAGTTCACCCAAGCTCGCTTGGGAGCGCTTCGACCAACTGCCGGAGTCGGCGGAGGCTCCCCCCGAGCTCTCGCTCGCGCGCCCAGCCTTCGCCTCGGACGAAGCGCTGGCCGTCGAAACGTTCGACGCCAACGAAGTCGAGAAGCTTCGCCCGGCGGCCGAGCAGAGCGTGGCTTGGCTGCTCGGTTTGGCCGAAGTGAACACGCCAAAGCGCCTGACGCTGATGCGCCGCGTGCGGACCCTGCTCCTGACGGTTGGCTTGACCGTGATCACTTGGACCCTGCTCAGCTACTGGCAAGCACTGGCCGCGCTGGCGCATTCTGGGCATTGAAGTCGACGAGCTTGGCAGATCGAGCTAAGTTCCGGGCGATTTGTCCCTGAACAGCCCACAAAACACCGCCCTCCGTCCCGGCGTCATTTTGGACCGAGATGGCACGCTGATCGACGTCTTCCGCGACGACGAGACCGGAACCGTCTCGGTCGCCTTCCACCCGAATCAGCTGCGGCTCTTGCCCGGCGTGATCGAAGGTTTGAAGTTGCTGGCGGCCGCGGGCTACGGCTTCGCAATCGCAAGCAATCAACCCGGCCCCGCCAAGGGTCAGATCTCGCGAGCCGCTGTCGAGCGCACCAACCACGCGCTCTTGGCCCTGCTGAGCGCCGAAGGCATCCAGATCACGACCGTCGAGGTTTGCATGCACCACCCCGACGGCGGCCCGGGTGGCGATGCAAGCTTGGTCGGTCCGTGCAACTGTCGCAAGCCAAAGCCCGGCCTGCTTTTGGCGGCCATGGAGCACGCGGGCTTCGACCCCGCGCGCACCTGGATGATCGGCGATTCGAGCGCGGACGTGCTCGCCGCACGTGCGGCAAACGTACGCGGCGCGCTGGTTTTCGCCACCAATCGCTGCGAGATCTGCCCGCTGCGTAGCGGCCCTGAAGTGCGCCCCGAGTTGGTCGCGCCGCGCTTCGATGATCTAGCGCGCGCGATCTTGAAGGCGTAGCTGGTCCCCGCCGCTGGTTGCGGCGAGCGTTTCGCGTGCTACTACGAATCTGCATGTTCGTTTTCGCGGTTCACAGCGTTCAATCTTCGCGCCCCAACGCGCGCAGTTTGATCCGTCTGTTGTCCATGAAAACCGCTACACGCTCGTAACGGGCAGCGTGCCCTCCCATCAGGGCCGCTGCTCGCTCTCGCCATTCATTGGCTCGCTCTCGCCATTCATTGGCACGCTCTCGCCATTCGTTGGCTCGCTCTCGCGCGCGCCGTGAACGCCACTTTCTCCAGGAGGAAACCGCATGTTCGACAATTTGCCCACCATGACCGCGTTCGATCTCAGCCGTTTGGATGCTCTGTTCGAGCGCCTGCGGCAGCACGTGAAGCCGCCCGCCACGCTCACCTGGCTGGAGCGCGAGCTGGATCGCGCAATCGTGGTGAAGCCAGAAGACGTCCCCCCCACCGTGGTCACGATGAACTCACGAGTAGAGGTCTCGGACCTCGACACGGAGGAGCGGCGTTGCCTGACTCTCGTATTTCCCGCACTGGCGGGGATCGACGCAGGGCGCGTCTCGGTGTTGGCTCCTTTGGGTAGCGCCTTGCTCGGTAGTCGTGAGGGGCAC
>Ga0247758_1000702_pt1 | contig 29092 bp, 17 predicted proteins | sample UWRJL156409C4_FD_180950 | JGI IMG/M metagenome (GOLD analysis project Ga0247758, IMG submission 180950) | Plant litter microbial communities from Arlington Agricultural Research Station in Wisconsin, United States - UWRJ-L156-409C-4 | ecosystem: Environmental > Terrestrial > Plant litter >... | reverse complement strand
CGAAGCACTCCCCAGTTATATACAAATGGAAGCTCCCTGTGTGTGGGGAGAGCACATGATCCAAGGCCCCTGCGCTCCAGCCAAGCCTGGAGCGGTAAGGCGCCTGCGCGCCTGAGCGCCAAGAACTCCCGCTGCAGTTCGACAGAAGCTAAATCGGCGAGCGCTGTACTGCACTGTGGTGGATGGGGCTTGCTGGGACTTATGAGGGTGTTAGCTCGGAAATCGGTGCCAGAAGGAGTAGACAAACTGCTGGAGGTTGAGGGAACTGTGTGATGCCAATTCGCTCGGGCGATGACTGGGGCCGGCGGCGCGATAGTTTCGTAATGGTCCTCGCGAAATGTTGTGGCAGCATGAACCTAGGTGGGTAGCACAGGCGGTGTTGCGGGGATTTAAAGTCGGTAATGTGCTGCGAGTTTCAATATTCGAATGGAAATCAGATGAAGTCCACTGACCGTCCCTTGGTCCATGGCAACTCTGGGTATTCTGGCCATATATTTGCCATGTTGCTACGGTGAAACAACCAAACCGAGTCGGGATTTGCCGAGCTTTGAACCTTGACCGCCGCGATAATGTTGCAGAAGACCAAGTTGGCCCTTGATTGGGGCCCATCGCCGGTTGGGAATTGCCGGATCGCGAAATGCGTCGGGCCCAATGTGGATGTGTTATATTGATCAAATTTTGTGGAACAACCCGGCATAAACGGCACTTGGATGTAATGTCTTTTGAAATCAGAGTATATAGGTATACATTGAAACTGTGCGGCTGTTGAAACAGCCAGTTCACGACCCTAAAATCGACACCATGAATTTCCCTTTCCTTCTTCGGAACTGAGCGGCTGCTGCCTTGGCCTGAGCCAGACTGAGCCAGACTGAGCGAGGGGGTCACAGATCTGGGCTGTCTCGGCTACAGTTGCCATGGGTCTAAAATGGCGGTGGAGTTACGAAGGGTCAGTTTTGGGACCTCTACCACCACCACCTAGCCGCGCTTTCCTTGACTCCAACTAAAGGAGAAGAAAAAACTTGCAATTTTAACACGTCGATTTTGTATCTCGACGTCAGGTCAGCGGGTTATGGGTTTATGGTTCAAATCTGTCACGATCGAAGCAGAGGTATATTTAGTAGCTTTAACTATATAAACAATAAGCACTTTCGGCTTAACTATAGCTAAGTGAAGGCACTTCTTGAAAGACTAAAGGCGAGTGTGATGTTAGGACGTGTATTGAGGAAATAAGGCTTAAATTCCCAGTTTTGAATTTAGTATGCAGTTCTCTTATAAGAAAAAGATATTGGAAAACTCTTCGTGGGCAGGCTAGTAAAAAAAGAGATAAAACTCTGTATAATAATTTAATCTTATACCAGCTGTAACATCTCAAGAGATCTTAATAAGATATGCTGACTAAGGACTAATACCCAGATGTTGTGCTAGTCTAGTGACTGAATTAAGTACTCTACCCTTCTATGGAGAATTCTCCGCTTACACTGTAATGTTAAAATCCTTCTTCTAAGGATGCGGCCTTCTTTAGCAGCGCTTAGAATAAATGCCAACGTTGTGACGACCCTGCAGGCCGTCACTTGGGCCGGAGCGGCCCGACGAGTCTCCCGCAGAAGGAACAGTGTGAAGGGACGGTGTACACTGTCCAGACACACTGGGCCAGGGGTGCAAAGACCCGAAGCCCCTACGACCAATGAGGTGCTGCTCGTCGCATGCCGAGTGCTCGCATCACGAGCAGGAGAATCCTCACGAGCAGAACGCTCGCGCGATGCAAGGTGCTCGCACAACGAGCACTTGCGACGCTGTGAGCAAGGTACGAAGTACCTCCTAGTTAGTTAGTATAGATAGCTATGGTCGTGCCCACGACCACCGTGAGGGACTCTGGTTCCTCACGCTAGTATTCAATTGTTCATTTGTGTCCTACTGTTCAGACTCACCTCTGTGCATTATAGTGACAGCGACCTACAGTGACATTGAACCCCCGTCTAGGAATGCTAGCCCAATAAGCCGTCTTCGGAACGCCCCTTACCTGTTGGCGTCCTGCCATACGTTCTGTCTTAACCCGCGCCAGTCCTCTCGAGGCCTGTGTCGGGTGCAGGTCGTAATAAACGTACCATCTAAAGGATTATTAAAGTCGCCTAACTCTTTAATATGCATCCTCTTAAGTTAGCTAGATAATTTCGGTTATCGAAACGTTATATAATAATAAGCTTTAAGAATAATTATATATTTATATGATTAATGCTAAATAGTAGCCTGAATTCTGGAAAGCCAGCATAGCTTAATTTAGGACTACAGTAGGAAACTGCTAAGAGGTAACAGTACCCTAATAGCCCAAATCCTAGATTACAGTCCCGAATTATAATCTAACATATACTAATACATGCCCTGGGATAGTATACAATACCCCAGCTTGGAATTTAAGATAGTATATAATATCCTAGCTTGGATTTTAAGATGGTATATAATATCCTAGCTTGTAATATAGAATGGTACATAGTACCCTAGCCTGAAACTTAGGATAGCACTAATAGGATGTCCTACAGTATACCAGTACATGATAAGATGTCTTAGAATATACTAGTATATGCTCTGTTTAGCCTTACTTTTTATACGTTAGGAAGAAGTGAAAGAAACTGCTTTACGCATTATTATCAGACTTTAGCTTATAAAGTGCTCGATTTAAGAGCCCCTAAGCCCCTAAATCGTGTGGCTAGCAGAATGGCTTACACTGCCCCAGAACTAGTGGCTTACAGCCACTGCCGGGCTGAAGGCTAAAGCCTGTGAATAGATCTATAAGAGAAAGAGGTTCTGGCTGCAAGCCAGAACCAGCCTAAGTAATTCAATTAAGCAGTTATAACCCACAGTTTCCAGTGTGCTAACGTTTCTAACAGCCCTAAAGGCATTAAAGTAACATAAAGCTTGGAGAAAAGCTTTACTATCTCTTTACCCTTAAAGTTTCTTATTATACCCCTCTAATCTTACACCCGTTCACTACACTACTTACCTAGTATATAAATTTACCCCTTTTAATAAATAAACAATCATTTAGAAATATACTTAACCTTATTAAAGTTATCCGTTACCCTTATCGTTTAATATAAGTAATTAATATTAAGGTTTTTAAGACCTAATCTAAGTTTTATAATTCTACTCACCTTTTAAGATTTATTTTATTTAATAACTGATTACCATTTATCTCTCTTAAATTCCACAGTATTAAAGTTATTTTAAGATACTATGGGCCCTTAAGCTTAACTCTTTCTAATAAATTTCGGTTATAATATAACCCTAGCTTAAAATGGACGTTAGGGTATAGCCTTAATTACGCGAATTATAATCTTATACTGGAACTCGTTCGCTAAGGAATCGATAAGGATAGTTATTTTAATTTAGGAGGGGATTTTAGTACGTCGCACTTTATTCTCTACTACCTTCCACTTAACGATATTATCCGTCTTTACACCTAGCTTATCTACCTCGTTATTAGAATATTTCAAACCTTTTAAGGTTATTTAATATTCTTAAGTGAACTTAATTAATTAACTAGCCTGTAACGATACCTTTAAAGCTTTAACGTTAAAATTAAATGAAGTTTCTTTCTTAATTAGTTTAATAAGACCTTAGATATTACTTAGTACGAAATTAATAATCTCAGGATAATTAACGGTGTTACTTATTATTAAGTTAAAGGTGATAGTAATAATGGTATTAGTAATACAGTTTTAATCTCTTAAAAGGTTAGCGGTAAATTAAAATTCGAAGACTAGGAGTGAAACTAAACGATAGTTATAAGTCCCGTAAGTAAGACTGATAAGATTAATTATTACTAAACCTGTAGCTTTATAATATAATTACTTACTCCTTTTACTTATAAGCTTTAAATTCTTAGCATTTAGCGTCTCCTGTAACTTATTAAACTTTAAAAGTACGGTACTAAAGTGCTCTATAGTAGGGCTGTAGCTTAAATTAGTGGTAGCAGGTGTGTCTATGGTTATAAGAGACTGCTAAGAATGTAAGTAAGAGTAAGTAAAGAGCTGTTAAGATTTCAGACGCTAAATGTGTGTTTTATTATTATGGTGATGTATTAGCGGAGTAAAAAGTTAAGAAATTCACACACTCCTTAACGTGTTAGAATTTAAGGTTATTAAGTAGCAGAGGAGCACACCACGCTCCACTATTTACACATAGAGCCTAAGGCTAGAACGGCTAAGAATAAGTGTCTAACCTAGTTTAACTTAAACCTGTACAGTACTGTCTTTAGCCGTTAGGTTAAGCCCTGTTTGGAGACCTTTATTTACCTAAAATGGGAAACCCTCTAACTAGGTTTAAAGGGAAAGAAAATCCCTTAATTAGACTTTTTACTAATATCTTTCCTTTTCACCTCCTAGCAAATATTAAACAGCAGCTAAAATTAAACACTTAACTGTTTCCTTTTATAAATACTTATTAAGTTATATTAGTACTTAACTTTTACATTAATATTTACTTTACTCGTTTACAACAGTCTAGCCTAATACAGCATTATATAAGCGGGATAGATATTTAAGATAAAGGAGGGAAGGAGGTTAAGACGACTGGGATTATTTAATAAGGTATTTAAACGCTTTAAAACAGAGTTATAAAAACGTCTATATAACATCTAACCCTTAATATAACTAACAGTAATCACTTTTAAGCGTAAACTAATTAGTAATACTTACAACCTTTTTCTATAGGTGTAGACACATTTTAGTAAAGAGGATTAAGATAAGACTAATCTTACGTTTTTTAACTTCCTGTTTACTATTATAATAGTAATAACTACAGTCAAATTTACAGAACCCTTACGTATTATTCACAGTTTTTATTAACGTTTTATTATTAACAGGCCTATTAAGGCTCTTAATAAGCGATCGGTAAGCCTTACTTAGCCGTGTCGTGTTTATTAATGTTAATTTACACGGACTGATTAATACGTTACAGGTTTCAATCCTGATAGGGTATAATGGATTTCTCCTCACTATTAAAAGTGTTAGTTATAAGTTTAAGAGCTTTCCGGAGGCTTTTCTTACCAATTTTTAGTAGAGGATTATTTTTCATCTTATAAATAGTAAGCGTTACACTGATATGTTTAAGGTGTTTAAAGTGGATGGGTTTATTAAAAAGTTTTACAGTGACGACGGCGTTTTAAAAAAGCTTCTGTCCTGCTTAGATCTACCTTTAGTCTTATAAGCGGATACTCTCCTAGAATATACCTTCTACTTACGTTTCGTCTTCAAGGACAAATCCAAGGTATTAGAAGCCTTCTAGCAAGCTAAGCAGCTATACGACAGCCAGGGACATGCTTATAACTCCACGATTGCCAGGTTGGATATCTTTAAGCTGGATCTATCTAGCTGCAACTAAGGTTAAATGGATATTAAGATTTAGGCCCTGAAAGATCACATGCAGAGCATTAGCTACTGGGGTGGTGTGTCTAAATGCTTGGACACCTTAGTCCTTATCCGCGACCAACGTAAGGAGCGAGTTAGCAGGGATTTGCTGCGACGAATTGAACCAGAATTACAGAGGGTTTAACGAGAGACAAAGGACACGCCCTCAGCTGTCATCGTTGCCGACAGTCTTACCAAAGCACTCAACCACAGCTTGCACCAAGCCTTTATCCAACAACTAGGTCTAGCACAACCGCTTGGTTAATCAAATGGTCAACCTTAACGAAAGTTAAACTCACTACCTCTATTAACCACGAGCCTTTCCATCAGCAAGAGTACGCAGTTGGAATGTGCTACCATTACACCACAGAGGCCTGTTGGTTGTTGAAAAGTGCTGTGCTAGAAGTTAGTTATAAGGTCCAGATTCAAGCCCTTAAAGATAAAGGTTTGAATCTAAGGGGGTGTGTCAAAGAAAGGAGGTCAGCTGACCAAGTGGCAATTGTCTCTGTGAGTCACCACAGCGTACGTACACCTTTTGCCTCATGGCATTTGTAAGCTAGAAGAAACAAGTCTATAAAAGAGGCTATCTAGCTCTACCAAACAGCAACAAGCAAGCAACACACACAATACAACTTCTTAACACACACACACAGGTAGATTCAAGTGCCGTGCTTCTGACAGTAGCTACAAAGCGTAACTTACTCGGCAAATATCCACGGTAACAGTTGACTGAGGAGAGATGATATATCTCTCGTTGCTTTTAGTACTTCTGAAGCAGCCTAGAACGGGGTTAAAATTCTCCACAGTACTTAGAACAGTGGGGTTGGAACTCACATCTTCTTCAGACAGTGTGTTCCGGCTGTCATTAACTGATAGATAGTTATACATGTTCAGTAGGCTGCGGCCGGGGTAGTAACCATTTCGTAGAGTCGCCAGGGAGGCTTCTCTGAAGTTCTTGAGCAGGTCCCGGATGAAGGGACTAAGTAAGGGAGGTAGGTTTCTGTCGGACGGTGAACTGGCTGCGGCAACTTGGGAGCTCCTACATTCCAAAGCGGCAAAGAATTAGCAAGTCCGAAACAAAAAAAAAAAAAAAAAGTTTGCAACACAAAGCAAGCCTACGTTGTCGTTGATTGTGAAGATTCTGTAGTTAACGGTGACGTCGTCTCTGCAGGTTTGTAGAGGGGGCATCACGATGATGGTTCGAGATGCTCCCGCTAGCCAGTAATGCGAAGACTTCAATTGGGCATGAAGGTCAATCACCTTGGTCGGCCCACGCTGGGCAGAAAGCACAAGTGCTTCGTCCAAGCGTCGGGAGAAGGAGTTTGGGTCTGACTCGATGGCAATGCCGTCGCCATTCTACAGCCGATATCACTTCGATGATCCAAAATTGGAGGCATTTGTCGGGTAGGGACACTTACGGCAACCACAGAGGAGCCCTCCATAGTAGACAATTACCAAGTTCCCTGCGGCGTCGTTCGCCTTCAGGAACTGGCTGAGTTTGTATGTGATTTGCCGAGTCGGCTTCCGACGCGGTATCTTCCAGAGACACGTGTCGTACTTGTACGTCTCGCGCAGAGTTACCTCGATGCTCCAGGCACCGTGTTTTAGCACTTTGGTGTTCTCATCGTCGCCTTCCCACGTGAGCAGAAGCGCGCACACCGCTTTGTACCGAAATTGGCAGTCCCAATCTTTTCCGTGGCCACAGAGCTCGCCCAGTCGAACTGGGCGGTTGTGGTATTGACTGCAGGCAGTGGTGAGGGGATATCATGTAACGACGGTGTTGTCTCGGAGGAGCTTGGCGCGTCTGTCTGGAGTCTCTTTCTGGAACGCTTGCAATTTTCCTGGTCGTCGCTTGGGGCCGGGTGGTCGGCAGGGACCGTGCGCCAAGTGCTGGAGGTTGACAGGGAAGGGGCCATCCCTGGGGTCGGGGACACAGTGTGGCCAGTGGAAGATGAGAAACAGCGTCCAGAGATTTCGGCAGGACAGGTGAGCTAATACAGATCGGAAATATGAACCATTTGCCGTTTGAGCCGCAGGAAGTAACGGAGTTGAGGACGAAAAACACGGCTTTAGAACCTAAAAATGCTCTCGACTGTACATGTTCAACACTTTGGAAATACTTGGAATGATGGCTGCCAAGATAAGGCTATACTTTGTCTTTTTGCCACGCCCACAACACGCCGTGCAGCTCATCAGACCCTTCACGCAGGCTGTCGTACCCAAGCGACCGGCATTCAGCAGAAGGATCAATTACCAATGAATCTTTTGGTAGTGTGTTTGGAGGCCCCCTTGCTTGAGGTTACACAAAGGGAAAATCTGCCTGCCGAGGTGTGCCTAGTACCTTGACAGTCGTGTGTTGGATGGATATTCACCGATGGCATGATGCATGACCGATTATTGGACGGGCGCTGGACCCCCCTTTTTTTTTCACTTCATACGTCAATGGTGCTTGCTGAATTGGTGTCTGGCCCGTCTGCGTGGAGTGGGCGGTTCTCTGTGTGTGCCCAATGTTCGTTCGCCTTGGGTTTTCTGTCAGTGCCCGACAGCAAGACACGTCAGAATTTGGCCACCAAAGTCAGCTCGATGGGCTGCGTGCGCCACCTGCCACCGGTCCATCCACCTCCAACAGCCCATTAAGGGGGAGGGCTCTATGACTGCAACTGTTGATAGGCCAACAAGCCCCTGGCCAGAGATCCACTCCGAAGCGCTAGAAGACTGGAGGCAGCAGAAGAAGCTCTGGAAGCAATCAAACCCTCACGTCGACGCGGTAATGGACCTGGTTAGAATCGAGCACATCAAGGCCGAATTTGTCGCATTGAATAGCCTAGTGCGGACCATGAAGAAGCAAGGCTTAGACGTCGCAAAAGGAGGATTTAACGCAATCTTTGTCGGAAATACTGCGACGGGTGAGATTCAGCGGCAGCCCCACCCTGCATTCAATCACTCTAACGCAGCATCCGCAGGAAAAACAACCATCGCAGAGCTGTACGCAAGCTACTTGCACAGCGTCGAGGCCATCCCGTACGACAATATTCTCAGAATCTCGGCCATCAATCTCGACACGCTTGGCGTGCAGGGCGTCGAACGGAAGCTAGGACAACTCGACCTCGGCGGTGCCTTCATCCTGGAAGAGATCCCACTACATTCACGTGTCGGGCTCCAGCGCGACCCACGCCGTCTTCCACTTCCTTTTATCCAAGGTCGAAGAGCTGCGCGGAAAGGTTGTTTTCATTTCTTACCGGCTGCGGAAAGCACATGGACACGTTTTGCGCATCCAGTCCGGCGCTTCCCAGCCTATTCCCAAAGATGCTCCGGCAGGGGGGGGGACTACCTTGTGCTCACGCGGGAGGATCTCATTGGGGCCTCCCCCCTTTCGGCAGCGCTGGGAAACGAGCGAGGCCTGGAAGACTCTCAAGGGTCTAATCGGGGCTCCAGACCGTCAAGAACACCGTCCAAGCCCTTACGCACACGCTGCAGAGCAACTACACGCGCGAACTGGCCGAGAAACCGCTGGTCCAGTGCTCTTTGAACAAGCTGTTCATCGGCAACCCAGGGACGGGCAAAACGACCGTCGCCTCCCCTCTACGGCGGCCGGATCCTCGCCGGCATGGGCCTTATCAGCAACGGCGAGGTGGTCGTGAAGAAGCCGTATGACTTCGTGGGCGATGTGCTCGGCAGCCTCGGAACGCAACACGCTGACCATACTAAATGCCACTAAGGGGCAAGGTGCTGGTCATCGACGAAGCTTACTCGCTTTCTGGGTGGCCTCGGCGGTCGCCAAAACCAAGGTGGTGCCGCCGCGCAGGACCAATTCCTCTCCTCGGTGATCGACACGCTCGTGGTCGAAATCCAGGGCGCCCGCCGGCGAGGACCGGTGCGTGCTGCTGCTGGGGCTATCGGGACAAAGATGGAGTCCATGCTTAACGAGTCTAACGAAGGGCTGGCTAGGCGGTTCCCGCTCGCGACGGCCTTCGATTTTGAGGATTACACACCCCCGATGAGCTGAGAGACATCTTGAAGCTGAAGCTGCGGCAACAAGCATTCTGCGCTGATGAGGAGGCTATGGATGCCGCGTGTGAGGAGCTCGAACGGTCCCGAAATAGACCGGGGGTTCGGCAACGCGGGGGAGGTAGATATCTTGTTGGACAAGGCGAAGCTACGCCAGCATGAGAGAATGATGAAGCCAGGGAGTGGCGGCAAGGAGGGGTGGGATCCCGATCTTCTAAAACACTTGGATTTAAGCTACGAATCGAGTTTTGCTTACTTTCCCCTTTCATGGATGTACCTGTGCTGCGGCTGCTCTAGCCTGCTTAGCGCGCGTGCTTGCGTGTGCTTGCGTGTGCTGCTGGGGGCCTTGTTTTTGGACCATCTGGCTAGAGTTGCTAATCTACCAAATCAACGCGCTATAAAACCCGAAGAAACTACCAGAACACGATAGAATTCCGAAGTTTCTGCTTAGTCACCCATCCTCTTCCCTGAACAATCAGCCGAACGAGACTTCAGCAGGAGGCCCAGTTCTCGGCTACGAGCCCATATTTTTATCTCTGCTACCGAGGGCTTCGTACCTTTTCTGCCGGCAGAAATGTAACGCCCAGCGTCAGCTGACATAATTACCAAAAATGCATCTCACGCGGTCCAGTTTTATGATACGACGCCGACACCGGCTTCTTTCTGGGCGTCGCTTACAGCAGCATCGAAGACACCGGCTTCTTTCTGGGCGCGTCACTCTTGTCCTTCCTCGCTTCCTACCAATTCTTGACCTCACCTCGAATCATGGGTAAGAACCATCTGCTTCCACACCATTGGCTTCCATCTAATGTGGCTAGTCAACAGAAACGCCGACAAGACGAGCTCCGAGCTGACAGCCGACACCAAGCTTGCACAAGATGCCACGACGAGCGCCCCGCCCCGAGCGATCGAGCGCGTCCAGTTCCCCCTCAACAAAAACATTCATATCTCAGACACTATCCCGAACAGCTCGCTGAGCTTCATAGATTGGTACCTGACGGAGCAGGAGCGCATCCACGCCACCGACAACCATTCCACTTTCGCGGGAGGCAACTCCTGGACCGATACTTGAACACAGAGTCACAGTTGCTGGAAGGTAGCAAGCTCAGGGCCATGGTCGGCTGGATTCACGGCGGTCTCAATTTTGCCGTAGCTTCCAAGGATGATCTGGTGGTCGCCACGGCCGTTGTCGCTGTCCACCACAATGCTCGCCACTCCTCACGATCCAACAATTCCTTCACAACGTAGGCGCCTACTATTTCCTGTGGGCGCCCACGCCAACATATTCTTATTTCGGATGGGTGCAAGTTCAGGATGGCAAGATAGCGGGGTAGCGAGGCAGACTTCCAAGGTGGGATAGCAGGGTTGCAGATTTCAAGTCGCAGGGTATCATACAATGTCAAATTGACCACATATGACCTGCCAGCTTTGCAAAGCCGTACGTAGAGCCACAAGAACCATACAACTACAGATGCTGCATAGTGAGCAGGTAGAAGACAGTCATGTATGGAATCAGTGATGCTGCCCAGGAACCAGCCTCCAGGATCTGCTCCCAACGCCAACGAACAACCCAAACGAGGCCGCCCACAAACAACCAGTGCATCGTTCTCTCACGCGCTGGCAGCCAACGACCACGACGAGAAGAGCCACTCCAAGAAGACCCCTCCGACTAAGCGGCCTTTTCGGCGTTCGTATTCTCATTTTCCTCTGGATTAGGTCAGTTGGGCATAGGCTGACCTTCTAGTTTAGTGCTCAGCAAAATTTCAGACAGCAAGGACCTGGAAGAGGCAAAGAAACCCCGCTCTGTCTAAAGATAGAAACACTGAGCGGACACCAACAATTGTTATCATAACTATTATTTTGGGCGAGGAAGAGGGAAGTCATGATAGAGCCGAGGTGGTGCATCAATAATTCGGCAGATATATTTGGGCGTCCCAAACGACCTGGAGGAGAAGTTCAGGTAGCACCGATAGCGCAAATGCATCACAGCAGACACAATGGTACAGCAGAGAGTGAGGCAAAGACGCAAGATATCTTGCCTCAGAGATTGGTTGCGCCTTGCAGCTTACCCGCAAGTTGGAGCCATTATGAGAATACAGGAGTAACACCGAAGACAAGGCACATCGCTCTAATGTACATCCCGTACAATCTGGGAAGATAGTTTTGTGCATCGTTTGCGAAATCTTGGGGTGTGCCGGGGGGCTTCACTAGCGAGGTGAGGTGGGGTGGAGGGGCATTTTCCAAGTTTCAGCCCCACCCGACTTCGACCGACGCCTTCCCACGCAACAAACAGGCTGAGAATTTTTCCTTCCACATCGTGCAAATTCTTCCGCACAAATCCTGAGAGTTCTTCCCACACAAAATCTTGACAATTCTCCGTCCTTTCACTATCAATCCGGTGCAACATCCCAGTGGCAAACATGGCCGACCACATGGCTACCGAGAGCGTCGAGCAAGGCGGCAGTGACGTTTTCGATGACATCAGTCACTTTGTGGACCAGACGGCGGCAACGAAGTCGGAGAAGAAAACACTTCAGCTCGTACTGCAGTTTCTGCAGCGAAATCGACCCGCACACGAGCGCGACACACTAATGCGCTACCTATCTGTCGAATCCGATCCGCCGCGGGAGAACATGACAAGCATTCTCCCGCTCGACGAGCTGGCCCAGCGACTCGAGCTCATCCAGAAGATTGAGGAGCATCTCGAGAAAATCGAGGTGGAAGTCAGCGCAGAGCTTTTCGCCATGCTGCTATGTGCGCCACTTAGTTACTTGCGAGAGCATGCAAGGAATGCTCGTTCGGCTCGGAGTACCTTGCCACTGCTAGGTCCGAAGCTTATGACCCTTTTGAGAATATGTAAGAGCATCGACCCTTTTCAATTGGGGGTATTTCGGTTCTATTTACTAAATTCCATAGTTCTCACAAAACAAGAGGAAAGCAGCGAGTCTTGGAGTCCCACGGTCAACCCTACGGCCAGCTCTGGGACCAGCCAGAGAGGAACCAAGCGTAAATTAACTGGAAAAGGAAGTGCAGGGTCACGCAAAAAGGGGGGCAAGAAGGCCGATAAAGGAGACGACCCATTTGATCCGGACGTCAGATTCGACAAGGATGGGAACCCGATACGAAATGCACTGCTGGGCCCCCAACGCAAGGCACTAGACGAAGAGAAATGCGTCGTCATCGGCACTGACGACCCGGATGCGTGCCATATTATCCCTTGGGCGTCGTGCAATAGCGACGCACGGGTCGGCATATTCAGAACTTGCCTGGCTTCATTGGGTCCAGCCCTTTTGTCCGACCAAGACTATGATGAGGATGTCGAACGGAATTTCCACGATTACCCTGCGGTGTCCGACAAGCTGTGGAACATGGTGTCACTCAATCCGCAGCTCCACGTTTGGTGGGGAAAAGCCTACTTCGGCTTTAAATGTCGTGGCATTTTTCCCAGCGAAAGAAACGAGGAGTCCTTGGTGCGGGTTCAGTTTAGTTGGATGCCCAAGGCTACTAAGTCGTGGCAGAAAGACGATAGAAACGAGGGAAAACTCCGGGCCCACCTCAGCAACGACCAAAGTCCTTTGGCTGATGATGGAGTCGTGGCATTTTACCCCTCGGCGCGTCCGGTCACCACTGGTGACACCTTTGACATTCCTGTCGCCGAGCCCGACGGCAAAAAGATGAAGATGGCGTTCGATATACAGTGGGCTTTGATCCGCCTTGCTGCCCTGACTGGAGCCGCGGACGTTGACATCGTTGGAATGCCCCCTGACGAGGGCCCCCCAGATACAGGGCTCATCGAAAGGAGGTTGCAGCGTTGGTTGGAGCAGTCGCGCACCTTCCCTCCTCCTCCTCAAGAGACGGCACCGGCGCCAGGCAAGTTTGCGATGACAGTACGAACTGTAGTGGCACCATCGCAAGAACCGTCGTCACCACAAACCGTCTCGCCCACCAAGTCTATCAGCAAAGAATTCACCCCAACGCAGTTACATTTGCCAAGACTCTCGTCGGAGCGCCGTCCGGCTCTGAGGAGCGAGGACGAAGATGGATATGCTCCTCGAAATGTAGTAAGATGACTGATAGGTATGCGAAAGAGTAGTTAATTGTATATCGCCTTAAGGCTAAAATCTAGTTAAAATGTACCTAGTATTCTGTCCAAGGTATCGTATTTTGTCTAGTCTTGTTTATTTAAGGAAAAACTAACTACAAGCGCAAACGCAATAAAAATAAAGAAAATAAGTAAAGGCGCTAAGACTCTAGCTCTGCGTATACTGCGCCCTAACTTATTATAACTACTGTTTTAACGTCTTTGGTAACTGGAGAGCTGGATATAGTTAAGCGCCTTGGCCTACCAGAGCCACGCTTTTAATACAAAGATTATCTTATTTAAGTTACTAATAGCCTGCGTAAACGCCTTAGTTTACTGCTAATAATAGTATTAAACCGGTTAGTTTATTATGTTACGGTTTATAAAGAACTAAAAGAGGCGTGGCTACAATAGGTCTATTAAGATAGAACAACTCTAAGATAGGTAACAATTCGGGCAAGCTGGAAAATTCTATCCTAAAATTAGAACCATAGGTATATACTAGTATATAGTATAGGCGCGGTTAGAAACTGCAAAGGAGCGACATTAGGCTTGCATCCTAGGCCGCGGTCCTGATTTTGGCCCAGAATATACTAGTATCTAGGATAGTACACAATACCCCAGCTCGAATTTTGGAATGGTACATGATATACCAGTACCGATTGGATATCCCACAGTATACCAGTGCATAATGGAATATCTTAAAATATACTAGTACATGTCCTTAGATAGTATATAATATTACACTTTCTAATATGTAACGGGGAAATTATTAAGAGAGCAATGAGGAACTGAAGATATTCCTTCCTCCGCCGCCCCTTTCCATACTTCGCCTCACTACATACAATCAAACGTCTAAGCTGCAATTCATACTAGCAGAATCCTATTTTGCGACTAACTTTACCGCTAAAGTGGCTGCACTCTATGCGGCATGATTAGCATGAACTGAGGAACGTATCGGAATCTTTAGATGGCAACTTTAGTCGAGAGTCCAAAATTGGGCTACACTAGCTCACCCATAGCCCACCCTAGCTCAGGAGCGGCTCAGGATCACGCACGAACATGGAAATTGCTAAGGGCAACTTTATAGTAAAATAATAGTGTGTTGTTGTTAAACCTGTATTCCTTTACCTGGCCACTAAGGTATAATGCAATTACTTTTCTTCTCCACGGCAATTATTACCAGCTAAACCTAATAGTCTGTTCTAGTATAGAATAAATTAAGTACAATTTGTGGATAGTTCCTGTGTAACGTTAACCTAATAAGGGGAGAATTTTATATTTGCTATGGTATAACCTATATTATGACGATGAAGTCGGAAAACTACCGTTTATGCTGCTAGCGATTGCTGTACAAAGTGATAATCACCCTGTACTTATAACTTCCATGCCAATCTGAACCTACAGGTTGCTAAAACTTAATTATCTATATAGTTACCATTCCTCCCCTCACTACCATCCACCCCATCTTGTTTTCCTACCTGAGATTTAGGCGTCCTCCGCATTCTTAACCATGGGCGTGATTGGCTAATCGAGATCTATCTCACCAGATAGCTGATTATTTCCAACGCCCATTCTACTACTCAGCTGGGCCCGGGATCCCAGTACTAATGCAGGAGAAATACCTCCTATACACACCATACCCACACACTACGCAGCGCAACGGCAGGAATGGTAATGCTATGTTAATCGATATAGCCAGTCGGTAACGGTAGTGTTTAAATGTAAAGTGCGAAGGCTCACAGCTAAGTAATCATTAAGTCTATTACCCTCTACTACTGATCAAAGGGCTACAAGCAATGTAAACCTAGCAGGGCTACTTAAAACTTATCCTCGTGCTAAAAAGAAAAAAGAAGGCTTCTTATCTATCTTAATGCTAAACCTCAAAGGCATATCAATAAATACAGAGCTTTATCCACCTCTTGTGGGTCCGGCACCTCCGATCGGAGGGCCGGCGCAAAAAAGAATCCACTGGGGCCGTCCCTAAGGTCAGGGGTCCCTTCCACGGAATCAGTACCAGCCGGGAAGTAGGGGTCGGGGTCACCTTACGCTTAGAGTCCTCTTCGCTACCCTTGTCTCCAGACCTGGTAAGGAAACTATCGTTACTACCTAAAGGTTGCGCGCTGGTTAGTGCGTTGATGCTGAATAGGTCGTTTCCGTCGGGCAGATTAAATCCAGAAGACGCCCTAATGGATTTGGGATTGTCCAGTGCCGTCCCTAGGGTGGGTTCCCTCCCGGTAGATGTCGTAAAGTAAGTGCCAGGTAAGCGTTTAGCAGCTCGGTCGCGATTCCACAGTTCCTCCTGTAGATCTTCGTCGGAGCGTATCTGCTCCTTCGCCTGCTGTTGGTTAAACGCCGTGAAAACGTTGCCAACGGCCTTCTCGTTAATCTGAAGGGCGGTATTGTAAATAGCTTTAACTTCCTTATTACTAAGAGGCTCGTCATACCCCTCACTATGGAGGCCGTTAAGTACTTTATTATCGTGCCCCCAAGTGGCAATCTCTGTCAAAAAGAAGAGGTTCAACCCCTAGGTTAAACCCAGGGCTCTCGTCAGTTCATGTGAGGATGCCTAGCACAGCCAGAAATCCAACCGCTAAGCTACTGAGCTAGCGTAAGCTGGTTCATGCAATAGATCTATAAAAGAGAGCTTTCTAGCAGAGCTAAAAAGCTCATGAACAAGCAACATACACAATATAACTTCTTCACACACACACACGTGGATCCAAAGTGACGTGCTTCTAACAATCTCTACCATATGCTCCTATTCATCCCACTCCTCCTGGCTCATATCGTCAGGACGCGTGCGGATCCATGCGCTCTCTGGAGTATGCTTCGTATATTACCCGCTGTCCTAAAACAAGGCCTTTACGTGGCCATACTTCCATCTAAGCTCAGCGTACTTCTTAATAGCGTTGTTAGAATTAAGGTTGACTTCGATATGGGGATTTTAAGCAAAGTATATAGTACTCCTGATAATGTACTTCTTAATCTCCCTGGCAGCCTTGAATGCAGCCTGCGACTCCTCACAATTATCGCGGAATCCACCTTCTGGCTGCATTTGAAGAAGCTTAAACAGGACTATTATTAAGTATAAGTGCTACGCACAAGCTCTACCCACTATAATATAGTACAATAACTGTACAACTGCGTTATGCAGTACAGTGCGATCTAATCGGGAGCCCTTTCAAGGCCCCACTTCGTATTTTACGGCACTAAATGCGCCACATAAGCGCTAAGGCCTCGGCACTATCTCAGCAGTCGGCCTTCAGCCTCTTCCAGAGGCCGATAAGCCGATGGGCTATAACTATAATAACCACAGCTCGCCTTCTCTTCAGATAGTTGAAATTCATCACCCTTTCACACTCTTTCCACACTATCTTCTTTGTGCACTTGTGACCTCATTCATTCAACATAAGGTTTAAGGAAAATATCTTCGAGAAAAACTCCTCTTTGCTTAATAAAACCTTCTAAGCATATAGGTCTTTCGCACGAGGCTTAAGACGAATCTCCTTAAGCATTATTCTAATACCTAACCTTTAGCCTGACAGACGTTAGCTACTTACTAGTGAAAAAATTATATATTTGTACAGATATGTTCTGAAAGCTTCTCACGGCATTCATCCCTTCCCCGCCGTCGTTCCACGTTACTTTACCGTATTAACATCTTACAAGGCGCTATTGCTATAAGATTGTGTAAAGAGCAGCAAGTTAAATATACTGTATTCGCATTTAAACTAATGGTCTCGTCTATTTTTAGGGCTCTTTTAAGCTGCAGTTTGATAGCCTAAAATCGGTCTCCTTTTCACCGCTAGCCTAAATAGTTGATAGGCCGAGATCTGGGCCCAAGTGAAGCGACAGGATACTACTCTCACCACCTACCTAACTTGACGTATTACTGAGACCGAGATCCGGGCTTGGATTAAGCGACTGGGTAAATTTGGTCCTTATAACACACCGCCTACTTAATTCAGGATAGCTTACCACTTCACTCTCACCGCTTTCAGCTTCACTACCTACTTAATTTGGCTGTTATGAATGCCCTGTGTAGCTCACCGCCTGCTTGACCGCCTACTGCCCACACTGCCCGCCTTATTCGGCCATGCTATCACGGTCCGGATTATCTCCCCCTGTAGCCTTGCTTAAATCTAGTCTGTTGAGAAGAGGCACAAAATGTGACGGTTCCGCTACTAGTAAGAGCTGCACTGAAAGAAGCAAAATTGTAATATTTGCAGACGAAGAAGCTAAACTATGGTAAGGCGCGGTGGGCGCTCGCCGCTAACAGTAGTGCAACCGGCTAGCCCTGGTGGCATCTGCCACCCAGGCTACGGCTGGTTAATCTAAGGGTGCTACAGCCGTGATAAAATAGCTATTCGGTTTTAACTAAATGTTTTACTAAGTTTAGAGAGGGTAGACTAGGGCAAGATAAATAAGTGCTACGAGATTAAGTGATGAAACTTTGCTAAAAAGCGGTTGAGAATTATCGCCGTTCATAAATGGATATTCTACTTGCTAGAAATAAGAACCAATATTACCATCTGTAAAGCCGTTTCTTACCCATTTTAAGACTCCGATTTGCCCCTTTCCGCCTTAAACTCTCTAATCCGTTTGACACTTATGGTGGACTCTTTCTCCTATAAGTTTTCTTTTTCCGGACAGCCCTTCTATATAATAAGGTATTACATCTTCCCACGCCGTATTCTCTTATTAATTAACTGTACTCTTAAACAATTCCTTACGTAAGTTACCTTAAAGTTATTAATTAACTTTAAGTTTATATCCTTACAGTACTATTACGTATTCTCGTTATCTAGAAACCCTTTCCACTTTACAAGGAACCAGACTCGTTTCCATTTAGTAAGTAACGTTTTAACCTTCTATATCCTAGCCTTAGCGTCTACTGTAACTAACTGTTCTCTACCTTCCTGGCTAGCAGTTGGCCCTAATACGGACTTTTCGTCGTCTGATATAGCCCTTTATATACTTTCGTAGTAATCTTCGGCCGAGCTGGAATTTTCTGGCAGGTTGCATCTGGAAGGATAAACTTAAAGTTCCGGATCGATTAATTCCATTAGGTTACTATTATCTATATAATTTAGAATCTTAGGAAAGGGAATATTCCGTTCCTAGTTATTATTACAGGGTTTTGCGTTATTAAAGAAATCCGCAGCAGCACCTAATGATATAGACCCGGGAGAGTATAAGTCCTCTTTTGCCTAATGTACGGCTTTGAAATTGTCATTCGGAGATAAGGGCGGAGTATTACTACTGGAAGAATCGTCGTGCTTATCCTAAAGACTACTATCCTCAGTATTGCAGTATAATAACGAGTTATTAAGTACCGTAACTGTCTCGGTTAAGTTTTTCAGAGTTTGGTTATAATCCTGTACTGAGATATTAACGAACTTAAGGCTGGTATAACCTTTAGAGTAACGCTTAGTAGTAGGTTTTCGGCTAGCTGAGGTTTCAGGACTCTGATCTGCTAACTTGACTTAAGGGCGAGCCCGTTTTATTTTCGGATTATTTGATATGTCGACTGGTATATCCTTATATTCCAGACACCTACGCCTCTTCTTTACGTCAGGTTTAAGGGTGTTATAAGTATCTTTAAGATGGTGCTATAAGACAGGCTCTGAATGAATATCCGCTGAATAACGCGGATGCGGGTATAGAATAAAACCATTTGTAATTATCTTCTTAAGGTATTCTGGGATATATTGGGAGATATGCTGCCTTTAAAAGGTAAGATCCTCGAAAGACTGTATTTGTTGTTTAGCTGGGAGGAGGGTGTTCCCGAGACAAACAGGGTAATACCTAAAATAAGCTATAACGTAGCGGAAAATAACTAAGTTACAGTAGAAAAGGATATCTGTATTCTTGAGGTGGGTTTAATAATAGGCTTCCTAACCTACGGTATTAGTAATCTAAGTGTTACAGATAGAATAAAATGTGGCGAACCTGTATTAGCTTTTAAGGTTATCTTTAAAGTAGCTATATATATAACATTATTTTCCTTAAACTAGAATCTTAATAAGGTAATGTTAAAAGTGCTTATATTACAGTTAAGTAAGTGCTTATACCTTTTAATTATCTTACTGTAAGAATGTACTGGACAGTGACCTTTTATAAGCCGAAGTACCTTCTGGTATGTAACTTGGGAATCATTTTTTAAGAGGGTAATAAGATCCTTAAAAGTAGAGATACCCCTAAGACTGCGTAGTGGAACTGCCAGTATAAGGATATCGGTAAGTCGATCTCGCTTAGGAATCATATAGCGGATAACTTAATCGAAGTAGCTACGACGCTAGTTACCTTCGTCGTAAGTCTCGCGTTAGGTGTCGTAAACCTACAGTTAACCCTTTTTGTATTTCTCCAGTTCCATATTACGGAGCCTTTGTAGTTGATAATAAGTCCAGCCTAGCTGGATTTTAAGTTCTTCTCGTACTTCTTCTGTAACGGCTGTTTTAATCCTAAGAGAGAGAACCTTAATTTACTCCTGAAGTTCGATATATTCCTAGCGCTGTTTTAGTTCCTTAATAACTCTAGCTGGGAGTGATTGCAGAAAACCTAGGTTCCGACCTATAAAGGCAGATTAGAAGTCCTTAGTAACGTTACGTTATAGTTTTAAGTTAAGATATATAGCTACATTATCCACATTACTTATATTATCTAAGTAGTGACTAACAAGGGTTTTTAAGTTTCTATACCTAGTAAACTTTATAACCTAGCTAAAAGAGTAACTGTTATCTGTTTCTAATTAGTTTTTAATATCCTTTAGCTTAAAGAGAGTTAAAGGTCTCACTATCGACCTTAATCAGTTCTTCCCTACAGGCGGCATGCAGGCCTATCCCTTTAAGGAAATTCGCCTGTTTTGCCTAATCTAAACACTGGTGGCCCTAAGCATCCTTATTTTTAGCCTTGAAAGTAAGGTGGGTTTAAGGTATCTTAAGCTAGACTGTATTAAGGACAGGTCTGTTATAGTGCTTGAGGATAAGATTGTCTTAGGTCTTAGGGCTAGGTGAATTATTCAGAACAGGGCTGTTCTTAGACGTCTTAGGGAAGACTAGGTCGCCTAGAACATTGTTAGCCCACTTTAAGATCTAGTACTTCTCCCCTAATAGTAGCCTAATAGTAAGGACGTCCTATATAGTGTGGAATTCCCTAAACGCACTATGTGAAATAAAAATGGTTAATAAAAATAAGATGCTATTAGCGAAAAGAGGAAGTGCAGGAGATAATCCCTTATAAAAAGGGTACTTTAGCCTAAGTATATTCCGTTAAATTTCTAGACCGTTAGACTGCAGGAGATTCTTAACTTTCTTTTTCGGGGTGTCTTGTATACCTTTAGCAAAATCTTTCTTAAAACCTAACTTAATATCTAACTCTCTATCTTTCCACCTAATTATGTAAAGTAAGTCTTATTTAGGAATTTAACACTAAAAGTAACCCTTAATTATACTGTTCTTTATATTTACCTAGTACCTCGTTATGCAGATTTCCTACAGCCTTACGCTAGTATAGCAGTGTATATTTAATAGGTAAGACAGGAATACCCAGACTCCTTTATAGATGTAATCATGGTAGTCATTCTTCTAATGCTTCTCTTACATATGAACGTAATTCTTGATAGTTAAGAACGTAGGTTCTTTTTCCATAATTGAAAGAGGAATTTTAAACCTTAGAACATTTTGGATATATTATCCTATATTAGTTAAAACTATAAAAATATCTAACGATCACTAGCATACTTACAGGGCATATTGAGTTATAGACTTCTTTAAGGATAGGTAGGTTGGTCTCACGTTCCCAGGCCGACATGAATTTTCGAACCTTATTCTGTATTATTTTAAAAGTCGGTCTGTTCAGTTTTTTATCTAGCCTCGCCTTAGTTGAGCGTCCGACACTCTTTGCAAAATGTTTCATTATCTCTATATTATATAGGTCGGAGCTAGGGAATCTTTTCTCGTACCTATAAGTCGTTAGTACAGGTTCTTAAATATAAATCTGTACGCAGAACTAATGTAACCCATATGCTTATCATCTTTACGTACCGCGGCTTAGAGCTTAGAGCGAGCTCTTTATAGATAAGCTTATTATCGATGCTAGATTTATCTAGCAGCGAGGAAATGTGGAAGGGGAATGCAAGGAGCTTTCTAGAAATTCTTTAGGCTACCCTAGCATTAGAATGTTTTCTAAATATAGTTATTTGACGACTACTAAATAGTGTCAATGTACGAAATGCCCTTCATCTCGTAATAACACCCAGTAGCAAGGCATCTCCTGAATATCCCCAGTATTAACGACTAGTAATAGATATAAGCATTACCAAGCGGAAGGCCTAGACGAATTGTCCATGAAGTTCTGGGTGGTAGCTATTGCGGGTGCAAATGTCCCAATTCTAGGCCCTTTCCTTACACAGGACCATTTTTGGGCCCTTCGGCTAAAACTGCACCTTCTCGGAACGCTGTGCTGTTCAATGGGCAAATATTAGCCGAAGCTGAGCCGGGGCTGATCTAGACTGATCAAACGTGACGAAGAGTCACGTGACTATAAGCACGGGCGTTCGTCGATTTTAGGGTCATGAAACACATGCGCCTTCGGTGTTTATGTGGAACTATTCGTCTGTTTATACCTTAGTTGTGCTGGACAAGACTGTGAATCAGAATCGAGCTTGCTTGTGAGCCTTCTACCCATGACTCAGGCGTGGACCAATCAATGCCTGACTCATTGGAAAGAAAGACTTCCGACTGAAGCAAACAGGACAGAGGCCGGGCCAAAGGAAAGCGCATAAGGATGTCACTTTATAAAAGGTACCCCGGATTCGGTTCATCATCGAAGTGCAGCCATCGTGTCATGCTGGCTTGATCCCTTCTAGGTGACTGTCGAAACTCGATGGCATCGGTGACGCCTAGGCACTGCTTGCGGAGGGAGCGCCGTTCGTCACGATGTTTTGGGATGCGACATTAGAGTCCGCAACGCACTTCTTAGATTTGGCTGGAGATGCTGCACTGCCCCGACTGTTGATCAAGGGGGCTTCAAGTCGGACATTGACCCTGATATTTTGATGCGTCCGGCTCGTGGGAGATGGGAGGTCGTCATCGGATGTGGAGAACAACATGGGCTAGATATTTTCCCAACTTCTCTTACAAATCACTTCTCATGTCACATTCAATCACGGCAGCACATATCACGTATTCAATCATTTGTGGGAGGAAGTTATTGTTCATTTCCAGACTACCTCAAAGAGCTGAGAGTGGTCTCATGTCTACTTTCAAATGGGGGCCGGCCTTTGCAATCGTCTTCGATCTTGTAAACAGCCGCTCGGAGCTTCTCCAAATCGTTCGAGCTGCCGTCGGTCGGCGCTGTGAGAGGCCCGCAATCGAATTTGGCCTCAGGCTGCTGAGACCCCTGCGGAGTCTTCGAGCTACCGGCGGTCGGTGCTGTGGTGTCGGCTGTTTCTGACGGCTTCCCCCCGGGCTGCCCTGTCCCTTCGGCAGGAGCCTCTGAGCTGCCGGCGGGCGGCGCTGAATAGAGGAGCGCGATGCGATCCTCTACGCGACCGGAAGTCGAGTGTCTGTACGCATGCTTGATGCCCTCGACAATAGTCATACTGCCAGGCTTCGCCAACCAGTCCAGGATGTCCAGATACACCCACCAAAGCTTGGTAGCGCCAAGGCGAAATGTCGTGTTAATAGGCTCGTCCGCGAGCCCAACGACGATCTTGTCAAGCTCCTCGTTAAACCACACCTTGCACCGAGGCCCCGGGCGGTACTGTAGAGGATTCTTGGCTTCGAGAAGCTGCAGCAGCTGCTCCCAGACCTTTCCGTTCGAGCCGCTGAGGACGCTGATCATGCCGTTGCTCGGGATGGGGATCTTGAAAGCATGCGGCGTGTCAATTGCACACTTGGGCGCATGCTGACGCCACGCCTTCTGGCGGTCTTCCCCTGACATTATGCGGCACGGCTTTCGGACAGCCCGGAGAGCAGTCTTCTGGTCGTACTGCACCTTGAAGTTTCTGCGGTATATGCTGCCTGGAAGATGGCCACTGCCATACGGGTTTTGTCGTCCCTGCACGTAGGGCCTCTTCCCATGGTTGCGGAGCACTGCCTTTCCTTTTCTCGCAGCCGGGCTTAACGTAGTAGCCACCCTCCGCTCGGCATTGAGATTATACACGGTGGCTGCAGCCCACGACGGTATCCTGGGGTCTAACTGCGGCTGCCTGCCGTTGCCGAATAGCCTCTGCCATTCTGCCTGTCTCGCCTCGGACTCGGGATCGACGGGCCTCGGGGCTTGTACGACGGGCTGGTAGACGTAGGGTTGCTTGAGGGCGACCGCGAAGCTTCGCTGGGTAGGCTGTTTATCAGTTTGCCCGACGGGATGCTCGTCAAGCTGCTTGCCAGTTTGATTGCTGGGCGGCATGGCAGGCTGCTTGACGGGCTCGCCAGCTTGACGGGCTCGCCAGGCTGCTCGACAGCTCCCCTCTCGGACTGTTTGCAGGGTTGCTCTACAGCTTCCACGTCGGGCTGCTTAGCAGGCTGCTCGGCAGTTTCCCTCTCGGGCTGCTCGGTAGGCTCGGTAGGTTCGCCGGGCTGCCTGACAGCTTCCTTCTCGGGAGGTGAGTCTGAAGAGTAGGACACAAATGAATAATGTAATACTAGCGTGAGGAACCAGAGTCCCTCCCGGCCATCGTAGCCACGATGATGACTATCTATACTAGCTATCTAAGAGATACCTTGTACCTTGCTCTGTTACTCTGTTGTGGGGCCACCAGAGCAGCTGAGCGCTCCTGCTCTGCTTGCTCTGTTACTCTGAGACAGAGCAAATTGAGCAGTGGAGCACATAGTATGTCTTCACAGTGTGGCACCGTTAGTCCCCACGGTACTGCCTGCTCCGGGGACCTGTCGGGCCGTGCCGGCCCAACTAGCGGCCTCCAAGGTCGTCACAGTTATGTCTTGTTCAAATCGAGGAGGAGCTTAGAGAGCATATGGAGTTGGCCCAAGGCCGATAAGGACAAGTGACTTTGGTGGAGAACGGGTTGTATTGTATTCGTGTAGTTAGGTTCTTGCTGGGCTTTCCTTCTCCTTTAAACGGCGAGTTAATGGATTTTCTCAGTTTAAAAAACACAATGGCCGGCACAGCTGGAACCCTTATAACGATGCACATCATCTTTCGGGGCCTTCCAAAATACGAGGTCTGAGACGGAAATCGTGGTGTTAGCCCCTTGGTATTTTTGACATGGCGCCTGGGTTTAACAGCGGCACAGGGACGACCTGTCGGGTGCTCGCAGATCCTGACTGGCGGGTCTGCAATTGGGCAATTGTGAACTCAACACTTCGGGGGCTGGCCTTACAGCCGCAGCGCTGGCACAGTGCCGCTAGTTCCGGGGAAAGTTCTCCGTTCGGACGCATACCTTAAACGCCCCGTTCACTTGGCAGAAGGGCTCCTCGGGCAGCGCACTGACCTCGGTGAGGACTGTCGGTTCGCGGTTGGGCAGGCCAGAAAGCGGGGCCAGCGGCTGAGCTCACGATGGGCAGGGGCATCACACCGGGCTCGCTCATCGACACGCTTTATGGAGCAGTAATAATGCTCTCGGTGGGTCTCCCTGCTCCGAAGCTAACCACCAACGTCCTGGATTTTACAATTCTCCTGCACTCTGAACTCGAAACGGCGAGCTAAAGCTACATGGTAGCTGAGTCAATCGCGCCAGAGGCGTCGTCCGCGTTCGCAAGCGCGCTGCACCCAACATGGAGCCTCTGCACTTTCATGCTGCCCGGATTTTCCCCAGCGAAAGGCATAACTGAATAAATCGCAATCCACTCCCAGATCGCCGCGCGCAATGTAGCATCGTCACTCCTTCGGTTGCAGCTACGCTCGTGACTACGTCGACACAGGGAGGCGCGGAACCTTCAAAGGCACCGCGCAGCAACAATGGCCAGCCTTGGAGGACCGGCGACCAACGATGCGATCGTCAACGCGGAGTCGCAGTTCGGGGCCGTCATCGCCATCTGCGTTTCCTTTTCCGTCGTTTCCGTCGTGTTTCTCGGCCTACGGCTCTACACCCGCCTCCACCTTCTGCACTATGCAGGCACCGACGACTTCACCATCGTCATTGCTGAGGTAGAGTACGGATTCGGTGTGGGCTCCCTGTCAGCACGAAGCTGACATGTCTGCGGCCCAGGTTCTCGCTCTGCTCACTGCCCTCGGTGCTGGGATGGGTAGACTGTTCCGTTCCGGGCTGTATTGATCGAAGCTGACGAGATGATACAGAAGCACGACATGGTTTAGGTCGCCATACGTGGACGGTATCGGCGGAGGATGCTCTGAAGCAGTTGAAGGTACGCACGGCCGTCACATACCCCGCTCGAAACCACACTCCCAGGCCGGCGGCTCACGTCTTGGACTCGACAACAGTGGCTTTACTTTGTCATCGTCGTCTACAATCTCGGTACAAACGTCATCAAGGTATCATTCCTACTTCAGTATCGGCGCCTCTTTGTGGGGGAACGGACAGTGTTGATCTGCAGATGGGCACTTGTCTTTATCGGCCTGTGGGCTGTCGTTCAGGTCCTACTGCTTGCCCTGGCCTGTCTTCCTCTGGCCTCCATCGTGCCATCGATGAAGGACCGATGTCTCCCTGTGGATCCTGTTTGGTACCTCTCCTCGGCCATGAACATTGCTACCGATTTTGTCATCTTCCTCATCCCGATGCCCTCTCTGATCAATTTGCGCACTAAAGGCAAGAAGCAGAAGGCTCTTCTCTTGGTCGTCTTTGGTCTCGGGTTCTTGTCAGTCCTCTCTATCCGCACCCCAATTGTCGGCCTGTACAAAAAGAATTGGCTAACAACCTGGGTGAGCAGCACTTGCATCATCTCAATCATTCGCATCTTCAGCCTCAGCAAACGCACTCAATCCAAAGACATCTTTTGGACCAGCGTTGCAACCGCCTGTTGGTCCATCGTTGAGCTCCACTACGGTATCATCTGCTCCTGCCTTGCCACTCTCCGTCCTCTTCTTCGCTTTGTGTTCCCACATCTCATGGGCGTCACGCGGGATAACGCGCTCTCTTACGAGCTCCAAGGCCAGCACAGTGTCAAGAACGCGGTCGATGGTAAAAGCGTCATCAATACACGGACCGGACCACCCAGCTCGTCGAGCACAGAGGCCCTTAGGGGTGGCCCGGTCGAGTCCCCACGGCAAGCCGATCGCGCCGACCAAATTACCTATACCGGGAAGCACGGCGCCAACGCTGGTAGTAGACAGTTGTAAAAAGCGTACAAGGACACGGCAATGCAGTCGAGAGGGATGGCGCTTGGGGCATACGTGGGAGCGAGAGCACCATGAGTCGGGAATTGCACATTCCAAGAGCTGAGGGCGAGAGTTGCCTATCAAATTGGTAAATAGGAATGGCGAGTAAGTTGGAGATGGTACCCAAATAAATATATATATATATATACTCGGAACCTGCTTGGTCCTATCCCGACTTACCAGTCCCTGCAAGATCTATCTCTTTTGACGCCCTGTTTACTCATTGTTCACTGCAACATAGAGCTTCATTATGGTGAATTTATGTAGTGACCATGGCCCCCATTTGTATATCAGCCACTACTCTGTTTGCTGCCACTCAGCATTCTCCGTCATGGCACTGGCAGTCAGCATGCCAATCTCTTGTACCAGAAGCTGCCATTGTGTGCGCAGTTCCCTATAATGCCAGAACCCCTCGATTCGTGCTGGAAAAAATTAAAAATTAAATCGGGAGATTGTCCGTGCGATGGACCGAGGTTTGTCGGGTGAGGTAGGGCATTTTCCCGTTCCGGTTTGTGGCTGCACATTGCGCCTGTTCTCCCCTTGGTTCTCCCCTTGGCGCGCATCGGCAAATACCCGCTTCATCGGAGTCATTCGTTCAAGGGGGTTACATTCTAGGGGCTGGTGTCCTGAGACTGGTGTGTCTTTCCGAATTTGATGCGGTGGCCTGCCAGGTACTTTGGACAATATGGTCGAGATGCTATCTTTGAGATGGCCGGATCAAAATGCACATCATCCTTTACCATCTTTACCCCACTTTTGACAGTGATAATGGGCTCTTCTTATTGCCGCTGAAATGAAGGCGTGTTGGCGGAGCCAATTTTGCAACCGTCTCCGGAACCCGCATACCACGGCCCGACCGTTGTTACCGACCCTCCTGCGGCCCGTAGTGGAGTCTGAGACTCGAGCAGGCATAACCAATCGCGAAGGACCCGATGGTCCGAGACACGGGCCCGGGCCCAGAAGACACGGATCTAATGAACCAACCAATTAGAACTAGCATCCCAAAGGCGCTCTCAGAAACACTGCACTCTGGATAGTTGGGACTTTATGGAATTGTGTGTTTTTCTGTTGCTTTTATCTATCCGTTGGGTTGCAGCCAGAGAATCATTTCTGGATCTAACAAGCTTGCCTAGCTTGCGTTGGTTGTGGCAGCTCAGCGATTCAGCTACCATTCCTCTTGACTGGCCAGAGGCTATGGGTCCCGAACTCATGGTGTTAAATTATGTTTGGTGCTCTGGGCTTTGTGTATCTGACAGCTACTGTCTATGTACATACTACGAATGGGATTTTAGCTGCTTATCATGCTCAGTGCAAGTTCACGAGCCGCATGCCAGAGCGCACTGGCTGGTGCCTGCAGGTTAAGGATTTAATTTAGCTACATTCTTCTCGAAGATGCCGAGTAATAACGCATTGAAAAAACCCAGGAGGCCCCACTTCCGGGATCGTCTGCTAGCTATATATAGAGTCGACGAGCTAAGAAAGAGCCGTCATCCAAGCAACTCCAAATCCAGTCATCGAGTCACTCACCTGACGCAGCCTAGATTGCCGAATAATTCGGCAACAGCACACTAATAGCAAGTGCGGGTAATATTCCGGGACAACAGTGCTTGCTGCCCTGTAATTCTCGGGGTGACCCTGGCTTCGAATATGCAGCCGGTTCTCCAGGGTCCTCAGGCAAAGCTGAAACAGCGCAGTCGCTCATGAATGCGTCTTGTACAGTGCAAATAGATGGTATCGCACGGTCTCTTGATAGGTACTCACCTTATCACAAGCCGCAAACCAGAGAGCATGCTCTGTGGCCAAGTATTTCAATGAGTGTCTTGTCTATTTGTGTGGTACTTTGCCCTCTCCAAGATACTAAAGTTCGAAGCGCAAATGCAAAATTGGGCCCTTGGAGGTAAAAGTTGATCAGGTCGCTGCTTTAGCTTATAACCTTTGGGTGTGAAGGTCGTTCGCATGCAGCCCCAAGGTGTTGAAGCTTGCAGAATCTACTTGAAAGGCCTTGTGTTTTGGCCGCAACCCCAGTAAACCTTCTAATAATACTATAGGCCCCGCCTCAGGTTAACAGGGCCTGGGCGCTAACGTGTCGCAAAGCGCAAACAGCCCTGTGATATCTGGGTGAACTGTCGAGGAGAACAAATGGTGAAGCCAATGGTGCTGGCGTGCCTAATGAGACCTTCACAGATATAAATAAGAGTTCTATGTAGCCACCAGATATCATTGACCGACTTACCGTAGACAAATTCTTTGGTGATATACCCCCCCCCCCCTTCTTTCATCTTCTTCCGGGCTTATC
>Ga0247758_1000698_pt1 | contig 29247 bp, 30 predicted proteins | sample UWRJL156409C4_FD_180950 | JGI IMG/M metagenome (GOLD analysis project Ga0247758, IMG submission 180950) | Plant litter microbial communities from Arlington Agricultural Research Station in Wisconsin, United States - UWRJ-L156-409C-4 | ecosystem: Environmental > Terrestrial > Plant litter >... | reverse complement strand
CTAGACCAACCGTCTCCGAACTCCCTTCGCCTCCGAGTTCCCCGCCACCCATGAGCCTCAATTACAAACTCAGCCTCAGAACTCCCCTCCTCTCCGACCTCACCTTTACCCACCAACGACAGCACGTTTTCCAAGCCAGCAGCAGCCGCCGCCGCAGCCGCCAGTGGCATTATCCCCATCCACAACAGCAGCGACGACAGCAACGACAGCAACGACAGCAACACCAACAACCTCTCCCCGCCTCCTCAGTACCAAAGCCAAGCCTACTCCGACCTCCCCAAGGTCATCGCCTCTCTCCCGCAAGCACAGGCACCACTAGACCCAGAGCTTGAAGACCTCCAAGCACGGCGAGAGGCTTTGGATACGCAGCGCGCGAGGATCATGCAGTTGTAGGAGATAGAGGACGAGAGGGCGCGGCTTGATCAGCTGATCGCGCGGTTGCAGAGCAGGGGTTTGAAGTAGGTAAACTGGGATGGGGCTGTGAAGGGGGAAGGGAGCTGTCTCTAATATAAGTGTAGCGAATGATATTCGCTTAGTGTCTAAACTCTATACCAACTTAGATCAAAAACATCGCCGTCTACTAATATCTTACCTTTAAGAACCAGACAGTCAAACTGTCGGGACTACACGTCCCCTTTGCTGTGCCGGCTGTCTCCAGGCTTAATCTCTAAATCTTATTGCGCTACCACCACCGCTAGATTCTGGGCTCGCCTCAGTAAGCGCGGCTTCGTCTCCTGGGGCTCATCCTTGAGTTTGGGCCCTTGGGAGCTTCGTGTTGTTTGACATTCGTTTATCAACACTGAACTGACGCCCGGTGTACGGATTCTGTATAAAAATACCACTCTTTGTAATCTGTCCTGAAGGCCCTCTAGAGCCAGCACCGTCCCTCTTCCCGCCCTTTTTCTTTCGAAGGCGCTGTAGCAACGACGCCAAAAAACCCGCCATCCTTATTCGCCTCGCGCGCATCGATGCGGTGTTCATCTTGGAGGGTGTAGTCGCAGAAGGCCTCAAAGTCATTCCACACCTCGACCTTCTTGCCCATCCGCCGGGCGCCGATTAAGTCCACGATATTGACGAGCGTGTTATTTACATGCAATTTGCACTCTGCAACGGAGCCGTTCGGGGGAATGCCCACCTCGCGGCATAGGTCTTGGTAGCCCTTGAGCTCCAGATCAGCCTGTGTCTCCTATTTCGTACGCTACATAGAACTGTTAAGAGACTGAGATCTTTCGCTCGAGATCCCACCAGCCCACTGTCCTAAACCCAGGTGGATAAGACGGCCGAGTTCTGTCGACCCATCCGCTCGTACACCGTGTTCCTCAGCATCGCGAAGTATCCTGTCAATATATTCTCCTGCCGCGGAGAGGTGCAGGATGTGGGCAATGGCGTAGTGGATAGCGAAAAGGCGAGGTAAAGGCGCATCAACCGCTCGGTTTTCTGTGAGGTAGAGCGTTCGCGTAACAGGAAGAGGGGGATCACGCATAAGGTGGCGATCACGAATAAGACATGCACCATGGAGAGCGGAGACACGTTCTGGTGTACCAACTAAATCCTGAAATGGCCCGGCGCCCTGGGCTCTCTGGATGGCGGTATGATAGTCGGGGGACGGTTGGGGTGTCTTTTTCGTTGAGGCTTTCACTAACAGCAGCGCCAAGTCAGCCCACCCAGTCAAGAAAAAGTAGCAAGCGGTTAACGTACATGGTAAGAAGAAGTTTTCCAACAGATAATCAGCGAAATCGAATAAGCCCGATTGAAGGCCTGTCTCGACTTGCTCATTCCCCAAGTTTACATCGTCCTTGTCGAGAGAGAGTCGTATGGACTGAAAGAAGGCACGCAGGAAGACATCGCGTGACTCTTGCGAGCGCGCATATTCGTAGGTGTACTGGACGAGGAGAGGGTGGCTATACTGGGCGTCTCGCTGACGCCTCTTTTCGACGGAGCACTGCGACTCGAAATGTCGGACAATGTGATAGAACTAATGCGTTGCCCGCGCGCGTTGATCGACGCTTAGCGGCCCCTCGGTAGAAAAGTTAATAAATCCTTCGAGGGATGACTGGTGACGGTGGAAAGATCACGGCTGCAAAGGGTTTGCTCGAGTGATTGGCGTATCCTCCATTGCTTTGATGACAAACTGCCACGGCATCGCGCCATTTGGCGAAGTTCAGCGGGCGGGGAGGGATGGGCAAATGGCAAAGGGATAAGATTTAGATAGCACGGGCCATGTACCCCAGGTGCGGCTCAATTCGGTGGCACTGGGTGCCAAGCGCACGTGCGCGTACAACGCGCTCGCAGAGGCGTCGAAGACTCGTCCTCGGCGGCGTTGAGGGCTTCCCGCTCCGTGTATTGCACCCGCTCCAGCTCGCGGTCGGCGAGCTCCTTGGTCTCAGCCATGCGGCCAGAGATCTTGCCTGCTTTCTCGGCGCAGTTACCATCTCGCAAAAATTGGTGAGCGGCATGCTCTGCACGTACATGTACTCCAACAACGACGCCGTTTCAGAATCCATCCCGCCTCCCCGACCTATAGGGATAACGACGTGCGCATATTCGCCTAAAAGTAGATTTAGGTTTGATCTGCTATCGATAGAAGCTGGTCTCGAATGAGGCAAAGAATCCAGGAATGACGGTGCCGCTGTGGTTGGCGATGGATAGTAGGCCTGCCTCGGTGTGGAGGTAATCCCTATTGCTACTTGTACTTCCTCCTGCTTTTTAAATACTTTACAAATGAGTCACCTCACCTACAGCTAACATATCCCACAGTGCTCAATAGTTCATAGCTTATTCTAATTCAATTAACAGGTTAAATCATGCACGGTTTGCGGTAATCACTCTACATAAGAGATGTGCGTGGTTAAAGCATCCAGGTTAACACTGATCTGCAGCTCTATCTGGTTTCGGTTAAGTGGCATCAATGAAAAAGGGTGTGCTGTGACTCAAAATCACAGCCCTTCAGTTCAGGGTAACAAACCATTAGCCAACGTGGTCTAGTCAGGGTTAGATAATGCACGTCAGTTTGTCGAAATAAGTTCAAGTTAAGGACAAATGGCAGGGGTAACAAATAGGTATAATGAATTCTCTTCGCTTGATGTCCAAACTTACATGCCAACGTGGATCGAAACCTCGCTTTACATAATCCTCCTCAGGTCAAATTACAACAGCCCGACAAAACCCACAACCACAGCAACAATAATTCCCATCATCCCCCCCTTGACCCTCCCCACACCATTGCTCAACCCCTCGGCTGTACCCGTCAAGTTCTTCGTCGCCAGCGCCAACCACTCTTGATTCGTCTGGCTTCCCGGGCCATCATACACATTCACCCTGCTCAGCACCTTGTCACTCCACCCCAAGACCGCATCGCCAATCTTCCCACTGCTGTCGGGAGTGCTTCCCGGCGCACACTTCCCTCCCTTCCACGCCACATCGGCAATGTCAGTCCACAGGGTGGTGATATCCGTTAGGTAGGACGCCTTGTTGAAGCGGCGGCAGTTCGCAGCCTCATACACAAACTGCGTAGGCGGGCCATTGGGGTCCTTCTCGAGATGTGCGTTGCGGTAGTTTACCTGCGCGGTGGTCAAGTCGATGGGCATGAGCGGAGGCGTTCCGTTGGTAGGGAGACCAGGAACAAGATTAGCAGGGATGGTCGGGTTGTACTTGGTGACAATTGTGTTCCAGACAGATTGGATGCTCTGAAGTTTCATGACGAGCGAGCCCTTGACGCCCCCAACGGCTTGCATTGGCTGAGCCAAGGGGCGGCCCCCGAGGGCGACGGTGCGGACGCGTTGCTCGTGCACCATGAGACTAACAAAGACAGTGCATGTGGAGGCGCATTTGCCGTCGGCGAGGATGGTGATGTCCTCTGCCTTGAAGGGCTGCGGGGGCGGGGGATCGGCGGGGTCGAAACCAGCAATGAGAAAGGTGGAGTTCGTCGCGACGTCGAGGTTGTTGCGTACGTCGGAGAAATCGTACTCAAAGAGGTTTGACTCGCGGTCCTCGGGGAAGGAAGCCGGCCCATAGATGGCGGGGAAGTCGGGGTAGCGTTTGGAGGTAGAGGGAGAAAGGAAGTAACCCATGAAAACACTCTCCTCGTCAGGGGTGTTGTAGGCGGCAGTGCCCATGACCTTCATGGCGGCGTGGGCGCGGAAGCGAGCACCCGAGTAGGCCTTCCCCGTAGGGAAGAGGGTGCGGTAAAGCTCAAAACCCTGCATGACGAGGCCGCCACCGTTGTTGGACAGGTCGATGATGAGTTTTGTGCGGCCTTCTTTGGCACATTGGGCGAAGAACTCGCGGAGAAAGGTCCTGGTGGCAAGGTACTCGGGGTTGCAACCCGCGTTGATGACGGTGTCGTTTGAAGGGGCGAAGGATGTTACCGCCAAGACGGCCGTGTCGGCGTGCGCTGTGGAGTTGAGGAAGTAGCCGGCAAAGTAGCCGTAGCGTTGGATGAGCACTGGATCCGGGTAGTAGGGGACCGACGTCACGAACGGCGGGAGGTCCTCGGTTGGCTCGGCATCCCGGCGGCGGATCTTGAGGGCGGCTGCGGCTTGGGCCGGGGTGATCTCGGGCGGGATCTCGACTGCCGTGTGCAGGGCTTCGCCGGAGGCGATGTTGGTGAAGTCGACGAGAGCGATCGCACTGTTCGGGTACACACGCGTGGTGCCGTTGGCAAACTTGACAGTGTGTGAGTCTGGAAGGCTTGACGCCGTCGTAAAAGAACTCGATCCCGAGGGGATAGACCAGAACAAGTAGTTGAACTGGGCGTCGGGGTCCTGGGTCGTGACCTCGGCGGCCACCTTGGCGAGGAAATCCTGGACGGGCACGTCGTCAATGGACTCGATGTCCGAGACGCTGTCGCCGGGTGAGACGACATCAGCGACATCATAGATCTTGGGCAGTTCCAGGCCGTCCGACGAAACCGACGTGATGTTGAGACTGCGAGTGAACTGGAAGGCGCCGAGAAGAGCGGGCGTGTAGGCCACATGGCCGTCTCCCGTGGCGGCGATCATGCGCTGGATGTCCAGCACAAACTCGAACTGGTTCTTGTAGCCGCCCTTCCTCAGCTTCTCGCGGATGGCCAGAGAGCCGCCAATGATGTCGACGGCGGGAAGGAGGTAGCCCTGCGGCGGCTTTTTCAGGTACCCCACCGTGCTCTGGAAGGGAAGGTACGGGAGGAGGAATTCCATCAGCGCCACATCCCGCTCCACATCAACCGGCACCGACTCCAAGCATGCAAGTGCGACTGAGGGCCTGATGATCGGTGACGTTCCGGCCTCGGCGGCCTTGAAGGCAAGACTGATGGCCTCGCACCCTTTCGCGTCCGGGTTGACGGGGGGGCTCGGATGCGCACTCGCAGCGGGTTCCTCGACGTTGGGTGTGCCAATAGATGGCGTGGCCGATACGGCGGGGTCTTGTCGTCGAATGACGTGGGCGGATGTGGCCGAGGCCGTCGCCGCGAGGGCAAGCGCCAATGTCGCCGCGTGCAGCAACATGGTCAAACGAGGGCAGCCCAAACGAGTGGCTCCGATGGAAGCGAAAGACGAAAACAAGAGATTGTCACTCGAAGCCGACAACCCGGAACACACCAAAAACAAGACATTGTCTCGCTATATGTATTCCATCGTCGACTCAATCTTATTTTTCTGCCTGCGCATCACGTCAAGCCAAGCCCCGGGGCCCCTGTGCAGCTTTTAGCTCTAGCCCAAATAGGCGTCTCCAAGAGCACACGCATACGGGGGGCTTCCCGCCCAGCATCGCGTCTGACGAGCTCTAGACGCGCTGTGCAGAGCAATTTCTGGGAGGTGAAATCGATTCTGGCAAGAAAGGTCTAGCGCCTTAGTAAAGTGTTGACTAAACAGCTAATTTGGGCGATGACTGTCAGGGGTATTCATAGCCCTGGAGGCCTGCTGAGTGGTAATTTCGCCTGCGACGGCGTCCTGAATGGTGCTGACAGGCCCATGTTTTCAAAATTCCTTCCGCTTTGGGCCAAATACACAGCCTGGCCGTAAGCAGTTACGAGCTGCCCTGTTGTTTCAGCACAAGCATTTGAAATAACCTTGGAGCGTCTTGCAGCTCAAGCACATGTTTCCGCAAATTCACCTCCGTTTAAGAGTCGGCAGCGCGCGCAACGATCTTGATCAAAACCCAGCACCCGACCAAACTGCGCCCTTGCCCCGTCAGCGGTTGTGATACAATATGTAGTACCATCATTCCAGATGCACCGAGCCAACCGTCCTCACATAATACCAGCAAAGAATAGCCAAAACCAAGTTCCTAATACCAGCAACCAGATAACCCAGGTTAAGACTCAGCTGGGAATACAAACAGCTAATCCGACTAGCATTGTCAGCAGGTGTCCTCCACTCGAGATCCAAGTTCAGTCGCGACCTCAAAAGCGGCAAAACCGCAAGAGTGAGTAACGTGACCGACAGCAATCCCGTGGATATAATACTGAAAGCACCATAAGATTTCATCGACTTTAAAAGCCGAGCCTGGTAGTGAAACTGAGCAAGGCCGAAACCGACAATGCCAACTCCCAAAAACAACATGAAAAACCCAGCACCATGATATACACAACAAGGCCCCAGGACATACCGGGTTTCATCCAGCGGTCGTCATTGAGCCAGAGGAAGAGCAGGCCGATAGGCAACAAGGCGATGAGGGAGATGACCGCCTTTCTCATAGTGTCAGGAGATACAGCATTTGGCTCCGTCTCTCTGTGTAATTCCCAGTCGTGACGCCGTAGGAACAGTATCAAACTATGGTCCGTCAGCAAACTGGGACTGATTCAGGAGAGTCGACTTACAGTGCCAAGGTACACGCCCATTGTACACCAACCTGGATATACCCCGTCAGGGCTGATGTAGCCTGGTGCCCCCTGGGCGTGCCATTATTCACACAGTTGAAAGTGTCGTAGTAGAGGTCGTTTGCGATTCGTATGCAGAGAGTGGCCATTGACAAGAGTGCATGATGGAGGATGTAATGCGACGAGATTCCTGCCACGGCGCTCGAAACCACGGTGCTTGAGACCACGACTCTGGAGGTCCGCCCGATGGCGATGTACTGTGAGACATATGCGATGATAATAGCGGCGCAAAAGAGACTGTTCGAGCTTTTGATGAGCGACGGTATGGAATGGGGTTGTTTCTTGAAGTTAATACTTACAGCTCTGCGGTGATGCGCCATGATGCACGGTAGTTGACTGCCGCCGACATTATGCTTATGCTTGTAATAGAACGCGGACGATAAAAAAGAGCGAGAAGAGAAGGGGGGGTTACTAACGATGATAGTAAGTACCTGCCTCTTTAATTACTCCTATAACATTTTTCTAACCAAGTCCAGATTAGTCACAAAGCCTAAACAGGGGGTAAGGTAAAGCAAGTACCTCCCTAAGCTAAGGTAAGTTTGGTTATAATTACTATGATTTAAAATGATATGTATATGTTAATTTCTAGCTACTGAGTGCTCTGTAGGCCCCCCAAGCCCCCTTGAATTCGGTGGTGCCACTGCCCCACGGAATCAACTAGATCATCCTCGTCATCCTTGATATTTTTTGTAACGTTTTCATCCTCATCTGGATCCTCAACGTCTGTTGTTTCGGCTGAATTGACGTCATCAAATACCTCGTCCTCTGGAAAAAACGAAGCGTCCGAGTCATATGCATCTTCACGTGATTTACGAGACCGGACCATACTGGAATGTCCAAATCAGCGGCAGAACCCACTAAAAATGGCGGCAGACTCACCCACACATTGTTTATGCCTCGAACTTGTCGTCTTTGATGAACGATCTCGGAGATAGGACTGCTGCGTTCAATCACCGCAAACCTTCACAATGCGCTATTATATCTTCTTGATTGCTTTGTGGAAAGAATCATGTGGGTAGATGCCATTTGCATCAACCAAAAGGACAAAAGGGCGAAAAAGAACGACAGGTTCAGTCTATGGCGGAGATCTATTCCAAAGCAAGTCGCGTGATTGTTTGGCTCGGGCAGGCAACCGTAACACCGATCGAGCGCTTGAGGTGATTCGCGCTGCTGCTGAAGAAGAGCAGAAGTGTGGGCCTTAGAGGGGCGATGTCATTGGCTCTCGCAGACAAAACAGGAGACTCAAACCGCAGGCGGTTTGCCTAAAGAGCCTTGAGGAACAAAGCCGGACAATACGGGTAATCCTCAACTTGGAAACTATTTAATTAGTGTACGGATTAGTCTAATTGAAGAGAATGTGGAGACCAGGGGTTCTATCAGTTGCACCGTCTGATATAATCCGTAACGTCTCCTAAAAGGATTGCCCCGGAAATGCCACGTATGGCGCAGGAACCTAAACTAAAACCGAGGGTACGGGAAGCGACGGGTGTATCAGCCCTATGGGCCGTACCGTGGATCTCTTATTATGTTCGCATCCTTGTTGTAGATCTATAGTCAGAGCATCGCAGTGCCCTGAGGAGTGGCAATCCAATTCGTGGCTGGTTGGCCTGGGAGGTGAGGATTGAGCGCTAAGTCTTTTAAGGAAGGCGGTAAGAGATGGGGGAGTTATTCTGCCACGTAGCTTTTATGTGAGCACAACCCCGCTTTGCTTTGCGTCTCCTTACTTCCTCCTAATCATGATGATGCCCAACTTTACCTCGCAATTACCGAGAGTTTAAATTCCATCGAATTCCCCGTTGCCTAGATATCGGTCCAAAATGGCCGGCCGTGGAATGCCATGGATAGACCAAGCCCGCTAATGACATGCCACAAGCCACGCTAGTGAACGAAATGTATTGTGTGTAAATCGTGGACGAGCCGCCTTCCACTGGGAGTGAAGTTGCCGTCGCACAAAGCTCGAAACAGGGCAGCCTATCGCGAAGCCCCTGATGGTTCAATAACCTATCATATGCGTTATCTAGCTCTATCGAATTCGATGAGGTTCCATGAGCATCGGCGTCCAGTTCGGAAACGGGGTGTGCCAGATGAGAGCGATCAAGGACGTTTCTCTAAGCGACCACCCATCATCCTGCCTCGGAAAGCACACTTGCTACGCCATGGCGGAAGAAATCGACCGTGTTATTGCCTCAATCCAAGGATTGAGCCTCGCCAATGGCACGACCGACTTGCCTAGTTTGCGATCTCGTCGCGCAGCAAACCCAAAACAGAATCTTGAGGGCGCAACTAAAGCGTTAATACTTGCTACCGAAGCCACCACCTCACACGCGCAACAACTTCTTCTCTCAGTGGCCGACAAAATTTCTGGACCAGGCCATGATCTTGCGCGCCTCGTTTCCCTCAGAAGAAGAGCCAAAGCTCTTGCCGACATCACAGTGACCTTTGGCGATGCACTCGACTGCTACATCCTATCGCAAATCAAATCGTTGGCTGGTCCAGGGACAACAGCAGAGAAACTGCTCTCCCATTTCGATGCCCATTTGCGGGGCATCATCCAAGATGTCGTCAGCAGCACCACCGACGAGGGCAGCGTCGTGCGCGAGATACTGGAGCGTTGTTACAGCGAGTCTCTTCAAAGATCCGGCACCCTAAACTTTGACAACTACGCCGACTCCCTAGATGAAACCTGCCTCGAATCGCCCTACGATCCCGACTTTGAGAGTGAAGAGTATTACGAGCACGAGAATTGTCTGGAAGTTGACGAGGATTACGCCAATACCTTTCGCTACAACCGCAGACTTAAGGCCGAGAGAAAGGAGCAGGAACACAAAAAGAAGGAGAACTGGATCGGCTTTTGGGTTAAAGCGCTTCAAAGATGTCACAATGGGCCCACGCTATTCTATCCTCCGGCGAGTCATCTTTCTCAATGCCATTTGACAGACGTTCCGCGATACCTCTTCCGAACCTTTGACCAAGCAAGCTCTGGGCGGAGTAATGAAGATGTTGTCGCTTCCGTGGAGAGAATTTCCGACGAATCGAACAGCAGAGTCGATATCCTTTCGAAGCCAACAGAAGTGTCTATAAGGATGCTGCATGGGCATTTGACCAAGTTGTGTTTTGGAGGTGGAGACGAGAGCGATAACTTGATGTCATGGAGCAGCTCTCTGTTGTTTGTCATCCAGTACGCTGTCTGGCGATGCTATCATCGTCGCTGCGGGGAAGATGAGGTCAAGATCTGCGCAGTCGACACGAGGAAGTTTCCCCGTGGCCAGTTCGCCCGCGACATAACGTTGCTGCGTGCTTATCGCCAAACCGCGAAACATGACGAGGGAATGAATGAATTCTTCGACTTCCGTCTCAATCGCGAAGATTACGACAACGGGGAGTTTCTTTCGCAGGGACAAGTACATCACAAGGGGCGGTCCTCTATGGTTTCTCTTGACCAACTCATCAAAGCCGGGCTGCATGACCTGTATCCCGAGTTTAAGGAAGAATCTGAAAAGAGCTCATGGACAAATCGGGTGCGAAGTCTTCGATCGAGGTGGTCCGCCGAGCAATCAACAACCAAGTTGGACATACAAGCAGCCCTCAGTGTCGCCAGAGTGTGCTTCAAGACATTTGAACCACCCGATATAGCGATGCTGCTTTTGTTGTTCAAGAACCGCAAGCTCCGACCAACAACCACAACCACAACGCGCCCACCCCCATTCCACAGCGTCACGGGAAAGTGTCAGGGGGTCTTCAAGGACTACGGACCAGAGGAGGTGCAGCGATATATGAAGATTTTGGAAACGACAGCTTTTGGAGATCGAGACAACAAGGCCGGCGATTCATTCCGCAAGCCTCTCTCGTTTGCTCAAGGCCCACAGCTCCTCAAAGACGTCTTTGACTGTAGTTAAACCGTTCGACATGCATCTATGCTTGGCTAGCTTACGGGCGACTTCCATGGCGGGTGTGGGGCCTGGCCGTCTCACTCCATCTCTCAATACCCTGCCGCCTCTCTAGTCTCAGTACCGCCACGATAAGATCTAGGCGAGGATCGAGGCTGGCCGATACAAGGATGGAGGCTTGGCTCGGCGACGATTTCGGGATCAGTTGGTATAGTAGTGGCACATGCTCTCGGGTGGAGACAAGATGAATAGATCAAAGATATAAAACAGTACAAAAACTGAGCAAGTCAGAGTTCACTTAACAGGGCAAGTGGCAAATTTCACTCTTAGTAGACGGATGATGTTAGGATACCGTGCCGTGGATCTGAAGCGCATGACGTTGGAGATGCATCTTATAGTCTAGTGGCATACAGCAAGCTCCGCACTCTATATTGTCCCCCTCTCGGATGTTTTTCAGGTATTTCCGTCGGAAGTGCTTACTTACGTTGTCAGCACTGTAGAATCCGTATGTAAGTTCTTCGATATAAGGGTCATCTGGTTCTAAGTGGAGTGTTAGGTTTACGTAAAGGAAGCATCTCCTCGGCCTCTCCTCCTTACTTGTTATAAAGACAGATAATATAGCCGTATAATGACCGTATTTTACATAATGACTGTCTTCTTAAGGCTTATTTTTGACGGAAGACTGCTATATCGTCCCCGCCTTGGAAGTGTTAGTGCGCTGTACAGCTAGCCCTTTTACTATGACGTAATAAGCCACCATGTCAGAAACACTGCACTCTGGATTCTGTGGAATTAAAGGGGTTCCAACTGTGTTATTATATTCCTCGTTCGGCTCTCTGGCTCAGCCAGAGAACCTTCCTTATACCTGTGAATAGTGGCAAGCCGTGTGGCAAAGCCACGCGGCTACAATTACGCGTCTGTGGCAATAGTTACAAATCTGTGGTTCTGGTGGTTTCCAGACTCTTCTTTCTGACAGTTCTGGCCTCTGGCTAGAACCCCCTTCTTTCTGACAATTATTAAAAGAAGCACGGTTCAAAGAACCGCGCGGCGCGGCCCCTTTTTGACGGTGGCACGCGTTAGAGAACGTATCGCTATATACATAAACGGCTACAGTAATATTACACACAAAGCTTAAAAAGAACGACAGGGTCGGCTTAAACAAACGCCCCGAGTTAATAACGGAACCGAGGCCTAAATTGTTACGACCTGCTCTTAACGAGGGCCCAAGGGGGGTCCGGGCAAGATAAGACAGAGCGTATGGCAGGACGCTAAACTTAAGGGGTGATCCAAAGACGGCTTGTTAAGCTAGCACTCCTAGACGAGAGTACACTGTCACTATAGATCGCTGTCACTATAACGTATAGAGGGAGGTCTAAACAGTAAGACATAAATAAACAATGTAATACTAACGTGAGGAACCAGGAGTCCCTTACGGCCATCATAGACACGATGATGATTATCTATACTAACTATCTAAGAGGTACTTCGTACCTTGCTTAGTCCATTGTGCTTGGTGGTGCACCACGCAGTTACTGCCAAGCAGTGAACTGGGTGGCGCTTAGTGTTGATGGTTGTTGTGGACCACTAAGCGACTTCTGACTGGACGTAGGGGCTTCGGGTCTTTGCACCCCTGGCCCAGTGCGCAGTACCGTACGTACTGCCTCCTGCACTGTTCCTTCTGCGGGGGATTCGCTGGGCCGCCCCGGCCCAAGTGACGGCCTGCAGGGTCGTCACACCCAGCTCCCCACCCGCTTACCTCGGCTCTCACCTTCATGAAATTATCCTAACTCCCGCTATAGCCTTTACGGTGAGGAAGCATTGGAAGAGGGGGTGAACAAAAACCCTATGAAGTCGTAGCTTTAGCAGAGGGCATAACTCAGCCCCTTGAAGATCAGATCTATTATATTGATGCCCATAGCAAGACCAAGTGATAAAAACAAACTAGTGTATCCAATTTCTCATCCCGTAGCTTGATTCTCGGGGGTGGCTAGCTTTGCTAAAGGTTTGTTGTATTCACAAGGTGGTTGAGGGAAGCGACGCTTGCAATTTGAACACGGCTTATCTCCGTCACACTATGCAAAAGTAAGCATTAAAATGACTGCTTAAGATGATTACTTGACGTACTCTTTGCTTCCTTCGGCGGCATTCACCACATGAGAGATATCTCTGGGTATTTGCATGCGTCTTCCTCAGGTCTTGGATGCTGTGGACGTCGTTATGGTGGTCTTCATACGGTGGCACCCCTGGTTGTGGTTGGCGGGGGTTGGTGCTTTCTTCAATCCTCCTGCTCCAGCTCCTGCTTCGGTGGGGGAGCTTGGCCGCTAGCTGCCATCGTGGACCTCTCTCTTCGCGTGGGCATTTTTGGAAAAAAACCCTCAAAGCGTTCAATTGCGGCATCTGGTACCTTGTGCTCCTCGGGTTCCTTGCCATCTGAGAGCTGAGTGGGAGCCCGCTGAGGAGAACGCCGCTCATCCGCTTCACGAGCAATCGCCTGAAGATCCGAGACTCCGCCGCTACCAAAAAACTCTCCTGCCTGCCTCACGTAATAGTTTTTTACCTAAAGAAAGATTAGCCGGGCTTCATCCTAGGAAAATCAAGAGCTTTACCATCAATGGAGATTTCGTTTTCATATGTGCGGCAATAGCAGCCCAATCCGTCCCAAAGCGGCGCAATAACTCTGGGAATTCTTTGGTTTCCCGCACACTCCAGTAGCTAGACTGCTGAGGTTCCCGCACAAAATGACTCGTGATGCCGCCTGCATCCTTGGATGGTGGCTCAGGTTCCGCTATCAACCTCCGTCTCGCCTCGCCAGCGGCGGGGGCGGGGGCGGCAGTGGCAATTGTTTCCCGCAGCGTAGCTAAGTCCTTATCAAGCTTTTCACGCTCTCCTTCCGTGAGAGAGTACGGACTAGGCCGGTGCCATCTTTTTGAGCCGTCGTCATCTAGTTCGTCGCCATTGTTCCCGGAATTGCTATTGCTCACGCCTGGGGGCATATGCTGCCCTTGGTATTTGGACTGAATACCGCTCTGGATAGCTAAGATGGAAGCGGCCGCTCTTTTGCCGTATTGGGACTCCAGAACTTGCGCAGCACGTTGATCAGAGACCATCTGACCACGAGGAGCTGTGCCAGTCTCCTTTTTCCGCATCGCATCGTTGCATACGGGGCAATACCAGGAGCCTTTGGGCTCGCTCTTGAGACCCACACAACTCCAATGAAACCATTCGTAGGGGCAGTCATCATTGTCGCAAGCAGCCATGTCGCCATAGCTCACGTTCTGACACAGGCAATATTTTCTTTCATCCCCCTCGTCTTCATCATCCACTGCAAGTTGCGGGAGGGACCCTGCAGAGATGCTTGGAGGAGCTGTAAGGCTTGGAGTGGGGGAGAGGTTGGCGCTGTCAAAACCCACGACTGCATTATCCCCACCATCGTTCTCGTCCTCGTCCTCGCCCTCGTCCGCGTTGACGGGGAGGACTGATAGGGAGATCTCTTCCAGGTGGCGACCCAAGTGGAACACGATGGTGAGATGGCGCAGTTGCTCGCAACATAATGGACAAGGCATAGAGTCCGATCCAGAGGAATAACCGTGGTCCAGATGAAGATGCGAGACCCAATCCTCTCGGGTGTCGAACCTAACTTGGGTGCAACCTTCCTCAAGGCAGATATAGGGTTTAAGATCCGACATGAGATGAGATTTCCATGACCTGGTGCTCCTGACCCGTATAAACCTTGCGCAGGCGATGCACTCGAAAGACTCGCCGCGTTTGGCGTCTTCGGGAAGCGGCGGAATACGAATCTTTTGGCCATCGGTCTCCGCCGTGTACGTCATGACAGTTTCAGCGTACGAGGTCGCGGTTGGTAGTGATGTTCCAATGCCCGAATCGTGGAATTTGGAGCCGGCAATCGTTCCAGTGTCAACGTTTTGGGAGGCGGATTCGGTCGGCTCATCTCTAGCGTTGCGCTGGTTCTGTAGTCGGAGATAACGGGCCCAATTCGCTTCCCCGAGTCGTAAAACCAGAGAACTGCTCGCCTGAGGGAATCGCTGTTGAACCTTCTCGCAGTACACCTTCTCGGGCGCCCACTCAATGGTCTCGACCACCTTTTGCTTTGTCAATGACAGGTCCAGTGCCGGGTTTTTGAAGAGGGGGTCGAGGTCCATCAGGCATTGCGCATCGACTTTGAGGTCTTCAAGGACTTCCTTTAAATTGTCGTCCTCGAACACATAATAGGAGGTGTCGCTCGACGAGTCAGAGTCAGAACCCCGGTAGTTGCTGTGAATGGCGTACGATGTCTCCGCGTTGGTTGCTCTAAGCTTGACGGCGAGTTCGTCTAGTCGATCCGATGCAACCTCGCTCAGGGGTATGAGTCCTATTGTTGATTATCAGTTATGAGCTTACCAACAGCTAGAAGCAAAAACTTGCGGTTAATGAGTGTATTTGCGATGCTCAATAAGATTTTGAGAGTGGACCGTCGAATGCTGCGTGACTTGGCAAAGACATGGCCGAGGTTTCCCTCCTTGATGCCGTAGCCATCCGACCAGAGAGTGATGAGACCACGGACCCTTTCAAGGCCCACCGAGATGGATTTTGGAACGGAATCGCGTTTGGGGGCTTGGCGGGTCACTTCGTGGAGCAGATCGAGAACATTGGCGCAGAGCCTTGCGACAAGACTGTGGTCGGCAGGTTCCGGGTAGTTGCTGCTCTGTTCTGTCTGCGACTGCCACGCGTCGATTTTGGCACCAGCAGCGGGCCGGGGAGTCGTCTTCAAACCAGCAAAGCGAAGATTCCCAGTCTCCAACTGCTCGTCGCCCTCCAGGGCAGAAGCGCCCGTGTCGGACATGGCCTTGGGCTCAAGTTTGAGATCTGGTGGCCTGGAGTTGCTCTGGGAAGGAGGCCAAGGAAGCAACCCCGCACCTTCCCTCCTCCCAACACCTTCTAGTGGTCAATGACCTGTGCAGAGCTGCAACCAGTCGGAGAAACGGAAAAGCCGAATCATCACTGCACCTCTGGCGGCCTCTGTTCGCTCAGCCACCCTCTACCTCAAGTCCCCCGCTCGAAGGCTCCCGACGTCCTCCACGTTCCCACTTTACTGCGACTAAAGCGCGTCTCCGTTGGCGCAATGGAGCCGGTTTCGCTCACGCTGGGCATTGTGCCCATTTTGGGAGGGTCAGTGAAGCTGTACAAATCGGCGCATTCCAAATTGAAGATTGCTCGGCACTTCTCGCGAGAGGTTGACCGCATCCGACGACAATTCGACCGCCAAAAACAATTCTTCCTCAATGAGATGCGCCTACTGCTACGATTGGTGCTCGACGATGAATCGCTTATCCAGGAAATGGTAGACGATGGTGCGCACGAGAAATGGCAGAGCCCTTTCCTGAACAGGGCTCTGCGCGATCGCCTGGGCGACAATTGTTCTGTTCTGGAAGAGGTCGCCGAGGATGTCACCAAGACCATTAACGACGCCGAAGAGGGCTTGAAATGCTTCGACTGGCTGGAGGCTGTGCGAGAAAAGGTAGGTTCTCCGTTCCCAGAGGAAGCTGGCGCGCGACGCTAACGGGGGTCATTATCAAGGACGAGCGTGTCAAAGACGCGGTGAAGCGTGCGAGGAGCAGTCTTAAGGTCGCCTTCGACAAGTCGAAATTCGATCAATGGATCGCCGACCTCCGGAGCACGAATGAGGATCTGAAACTCCTCCGGGAGCAGGTAGCCGAGCTCATCAGCAAGCCAAAGACAAGCTGCGTCAGCATTCGGAGATCTAACAAGAAACGCCTTCCGTCCGACTTCCGCTCATACGGAATTACAAGGAGGGCATCTCGAGCACTCCATGACGCTCTGTGGACTGCCTGGTCGACTCGGGACGCCGTGCATTTCCGACATGTTGTCCGACTCTTCCTGGAGACCAAGGCCGACGAGGGCGTCCAGCTCAACTTGGGCATATCGTGCCTCGGCAAAAACATCATCCAGCAAAGCATGGTCAGGATCCACGTCAAATCACAGGTACTCGATTGGATCGGCACCGAGTCAATATCGACAACGATACCGATACCACATCAAAACCTCGGCCCTCAAGATACCAGAGCATCAGAGTCGAAGCGGCGCCGCGTGGTGAGGTTCTTCGACGACGCCGAAACCCTCAAAACCTTCGCCCCTGAGAGTCCCCCACTCAAGAAACCGCCACTACTGCCAACGGCGCTGGACCTTCGAGCCAGCCAGCACTTTTGCTCGCAACTGACGCCGAGGCATCAACATTATCATCCTCAGGACCCTCTGGGGACTCGCTGTGTTGGTTTCCTTGATACCTGTTCCCACGACAGGTTCCGCCATGAGTTCTTCCACTGCTGGGAGGGAGTGTGTAGCCCCGCGATTTGCCAAGGGGCGGTTTGCGAGACAGGAGCCCTGAAGCGGCTGGACCAGGTCCTTTCTCAGCCACGCAGCGATGAGCTCTCTGTCCAGAACCAGCTCCAGCTAGCACTGCGCATCGCATCGGCAGTGTTGAAGTTCAGCTCGACGCCGTGGCTGGGCGAATATTGGGGCTTGCAGGACCTGCAGCTCTTCGAACGAGACTCAGACCTCCCTACTTCGTTACAGACCATCCATTTGAGAACTGAGTGCATAAAAGTGTCGACGAATCCAGCGCTCATGGAAGTTGACGTCTCAGACAGCGCCACATCGGCACTCGAGGAGGCGAAGCTCGTTCACGGCATACAAAACCCAACCATGTACAACCTTGGGATCGCGCTCCTCTCCATAGGCCGTTGGAAGCTGATCGACCCGTACGATGTGTTGAAGGCGCGTTGCATCGCCTCCCAGACCTGCCCGCTGGGGCCGAGATATCAAGAACTCACGCGGAAGGTGCTTGATTGTGATTTTGGATATGGCAAGGACCTGAAGAAGCCCAAGTTGCAGGAGGCTGTGTACGATGGTGTGTTGTTAGAGTTGGAGGGTATGATTTCGGCGTTGAGTTTTGATGAGGATGGTTGATGGGTGAAGTGAATCAAGTGAATGTCATTGTGATGCGCCGCTAACGTTATCTTTCCCTCTTCTCCTTCCCTCCATTGTTCGGGGGGCATGGTGCAACTAGCGAGTCAATTGGTCGGGGCTGCCAAGCATGCCATGGACAATGAGTCATAAAAGAACTTTGGATCGTAATCCTAGTAATGATGCTCAACTATGGTCGGGTGAGCATCAGAACCTGAAAAGCAGTTGTTCGTTTAGTAAGAGCGAATGAACTGTGATATGGGCTGAGACAGGCCAACTAATACTGGTCAAACGACCTGCAGGTGGTTCAGGTTCGTGATCGTCTCGGGCTTCAAATCTTGCCTCAAAAATCAGGCAACGAGAGGGGAATGAGAACACGCAGTGAAACCGGGGCGGCCAGTCCGACAGAAGGGCATTCGGTACTATGCCCAATCTGGAGTTGTGTGTGGCAGGCCTGTGCCAACGGCGTATGAAATTGCGCTGTTGTGTTTCTCCGTCAGCCAGCATTCAGCCTCATGCAGAAGTTGAACCATGCGGGCATCTCTAGTTCGCCGGTGCGATTATGTTGCATGAGCACTTAGTCTCGGTTTAAAAACTGGCTAGAAAGTGGTGCTGAAGTTGCATGGGGGCTTGCTCTGGACTCTACGACAAGCTGACAGCCAAGGGCGGGTTGCATGGAGGCTTGTTCAGGAGCCAGCTGAAGACGGGTGCGGTGAAGATATGACTGGCCGCCCATGGTCTGCCTGTGTAACGTACGGCGACGCCTCGTGGAGGATGAGGGGGGGGGACCAAAGACTTGCTCATCACTGTGGATGGCATCTGAGCGATATTAATAACGGGAAAGCCCGCCAGGCATCACCCTTCGTTGGTGTCTCACCAGGGGATCGAATATTGATCAGGGTCTGAATTCACCGAAGTAGCGCGATTCCGATTCCATTTCATCATGGCGTCCCAGCTCAACGGCCATCACTTTTCTTTCGACAGCCTCGACCCGCCAGGGACACCGACACAACCACTCGGTGATGGCCAGAACTACATTGTCATCCGTCTTCGTGACACCATGACTCGAGCGCAGAAGCTGAAGCTGCAGAGTTATGGGGTTGTTCTTCAGAAGAATCTCGGCAATAACGCGTGGAAGTGCCGCTATGAGCCATCTGACCTTGACCGCATTGTCGGCGAGGACTTTGTGCTAAACGCCATCCCCGAGCCGGCCAGCCTCAAAGTTCAAGCTGGGCTCAACCCATCCGCCGATGGTTTGCAGACTGTCGACGTTGTCCTGCAGGAGGGAGCAGACCAGACGTTGGACCAAGTCGGGGCCCTGATTCATGGCATCACCGGCGTCCCCCTGGAACAGATGGATGCTCGACGCGACAACACCATCATCCGGGTGCCGGTGCTCCTCCGGAACCTGCTCGACATTGCCTCGATCGACAGTGTCGCGTCCATCGAGAAGGTGGTCGACGTTGAGCTCCACAACAACGTAGCCCGCGGCATCCTCAAGGCTGACGTCAGCGTCAACTCGACGTGCTACAAGGGCAAGGACCAGATCGTCACCGTCGCCGACACCGGCTTTGACAAGGGTTCCCAGGGCGATACCCACCCGGCCTTCACTGGCCGAGTGCTGAACTTGGTGCCTGTGAGCCGGCCGGGCAAGACCAACGATCAGGGCGGGCATGGAACCCATGTGTGCGGTTCGGTCCTCGGCAACGGCACCTCGGAACTGATGGGCGGCAGAATCCAGGGGACCGCACCCGAGGCAAAGCTGGTCATGCAGTCGCTGAGCGGCGAGGACGGGGCTCTTTTCAGCGGTTCCACCATGACCCTCGCGGACCTGCTGCAAAACGCGTACGACCAGGAGTCGCGCATCCACACCAACTCGTGGGGTCCTCGTTGGGAGATCGTCGACCCCATCACCGGCGCGGTCGTGAGGGTGCTTGGCCAGCAGCCGTACAACAACGGTGCGGTCGACGTCGACACCTTTACGTGGGATCACAAAAACATGGCGATATGCTTCAGTGCTGGTAATAATGGGAGCAGGCCGCTGAGGCCTGTGGACCTTGGCCACGTTGGCGGCCAGGCCGCTGCGAAGAACTGCATCACCATCGGCTCCTGTCCCAACCACCGCCCCACTGTCGACGCGTCGAAGGCTGTCGTCTTCAACGCCGCGGGGCCCCAGCAGGGTGACCCGGCCGCCATTTCGTACTTCAGCAGCCGTGGACCTACTCATGAAAGCCGCATCAAGCCCGACCTGGTGGCGCCGGGCGGCATGATCTTGTCGACGCACTCCCGGGACGCGCCTGAGACTACGAAGTTTGGTGAAAGTCTAGATCCGGCCTGGTGGTGGTGTTCCGGCACCAGCATGGCAACGCCGTTGGTTGCCGGCTGCGTCGCCGTGCTCAGGCAGGTGCTGGTGGAGAACGGCACGACCGATCCCAGCGCCGCGCTGCTCAAGGCGTTGCTGGTCAATGGCGCGATCGACCTGGGCCGGCCTCGGACTGAGCAGGGCTTTGGCAGAGTCGACCTTGCCGGCTCGGTCATTGTCAAGGGCCAGACGCCCGGCAAGGACTTCCTTCAGGGCGAGCTGCGGGACGAGGATGACAAGGACGCCGTGGAGACAGTGCTGATCCTCAGCCAGTACCTCGCGCATGACCGGAACGTGGGCACTGTCAAGGCCACCATGGTGTATCCCGACATGCCAGGCGAGGCTATGCAGCACCACGTCAACCTCAGCGTCGAAGTCCTGGACGAAGAAGGAGGAAGAACGATGCGGTACGGAAATGCTGGAGAGGGCGAGCAGAGGCCAGACGTCGTCAACACGGTGGAGCAGGTCGTGTGGAAGGATATCCCCAAGTCGTGCACCGTGACGCTTAAGGTGTCGCTGGGTGGTGTCCTCATCCCCGACAATGCGGTCCAGCCGTATGCTTTGGTGTGGAGTGTGCAATGAGTCACAGATCGCAGGGGCACCACTTGAGCTGCCCTTGGGTTTCACTGGGAGGATACCTTAGGAAGCTGCGTTCTACAATGTCGGGTGTCCGTTCCATGCCTGTAGGTACCTATCTTAGTCCAATTCAGGTTATTCTCAATGAATTTAGGTCTCAAGGTCTAGAAGGTCTGGCAACAGAAAGTAGGTACTTAACCTATACATTACGGAACCTCGGCGCTGGAGAGGTTGGCGCCGATGAAGCCGCCGTCTGTGGCGATCTAGTATCGTATTGGTGCCATGGTGTGGCGTGAGGACGGTGACGTTGGTGATGGCGACGATGGCGGTGATGGCGACGATGGCGGTGATGGTGCTCATGGTGAAGGAGAGTGTGGCGGTTGTGTAACACACGGGGAGAGCCAGCCTCATGAGGCAGAGGGGACCTGAGGCCTGGAGTTAGAGGAGAGAAAGGGATGTGGAGGACAGAGCCGCGTTTTCAGCCGCCTGGTTCTGGAACGGTCGATTTTTTTATTTTATTTTTCATTTCCATATTGACGATAGGTTTAGTTTTGATTTTTTTCAGCTGAGGATGGTGGCTGGTTTTGGGGCGGTTTCATTCGCTAGGGAGGCGCCCCCTGTTGGGGAAGTTAGGGGTACATATTGTCAGAATCTAGCACTTTGGGGCCAATGATGGTGATAATTGTGGATTGATTGCGTTGTTGTTCTTGTCAACTGCTGTGGAAATCTCTGGCTTCCAGGGGCCTCTGTTGCCAAGCCGGCTGCTTCCGCTGATGGCCCCAATTGCTTATATAAGCTGACACATATTGGAACGGGAGTTGGGCACTGATGCAGGGCGGCGCGGCGACAAAACGAGCGGGGAGGCTTTTTGTGTTACAAAGCGTCATCAAAGTCGCGTCGTGGTGTTTGAAGCTTAGGATTGGATTTGGATTTGCTGTGACTTTTTGCGGCGCGCGAATTGAGCCATGGGTTCAGGTCAGAGGTGAGTAGCCGTGAAGGTTGGCTGGGTCGGCGGCGTAGCGACCCCAGTTCCAGTACCAGTGTGCTTGGTGTCTATAGTGTTGTGATTATTCGACTTTACGTTACCACTGTTTATGGGGCCGTTGAAAGTCTTTTTGTGGTATCCGTTCGAGAAGTTGTCGGGCATTTTCCGCTTGGGTGTCTGCTCTGTCCGTTGCATGATATATTCTATAGCTCTAATATGTTGAATGGGGTAGCAGGGTGGAAAAGACAGCGAGGAGAGAGGCGGCTAAGGGTTTATGAAGTAGTCCTCAAAGCGGAGCCTGTTCCTGAAATACTGAGGGACCCAGATGGCCAGTCATCGCGTCGTCATGTGATGGTTCTGAGATTTGAAAGAAAAGGATAATTAAAGGAAAGTGCTGGCTAGTACTCCACAACTGAAGAAAGCAGCCGTCTATGTCTCCAGCGTTGTTGTTTTGTCGCGAAGCCGTCGAAAGATGACAACGCCCATTCCGCGTTGCTTGGGGTAAGAAACCAGAGGCGCCAATTCCCATTGGAACAAGTAGGTTCTTCCGGTCTGTTCAGGATCTCGTAGGGTGGAGTTGACTCTGCATGGTTTTGTGTGTACTAGAAGCGCAGATTTCGGAGCCTCTGCGGAAAGAAGTTGGCAGTTCCTTCCTGGAAAAGCCAGGTTCGTTTTCTCTGTTGGAAGCTGGCAGGTTCGACCGATTGTGGTCACTGACCGAAGACCAGGGGATTTTCGGTAAAGCGCTCTGAGCAGCCCGGCTCTGCTTCTAAAACAATAGGCTGTCGATGTTTGCAAGGCGACGATGGCACAATTCAAATCTTCCACGGGAAGGTTACCTTGGAGGTCTCGAACATCCGACGATTCCATGGTACCCTGGCACAGATTCGTCAAAAAAGGCTGCAAAGCCTGCCAATGGGTTCGGGGTTCTCGATACGGACTGGCATCAGATGTAATCGTGGTGCGTCAGCGCTTGTTGATAGCATAGATACCATCCTTGAACATGCAGACATTCCATGTAGCATATGTTGCATTTCAACTGCCTACTACCAGGGGTAATGGCGGAACAGCTGAGCGGTCTATCACCAGGGCATGCTATGCCATGGCACCGTCACCAAATAGCCAGCCAAGAAGACGCCGCCCTGGGCCCTATGTGGAGACTGCTAATTGACTGATTTTCGAGGAGGCGGAATGAAGTGGGACGACATCTCGGGCCCGGGAGAGGGCTCGAGTACTGCCGGAGTGGATAAAGCAAAGGAGAGGAGGCGTTGGTTAGAAAAGCTGCACGAAGTCTAAATACCTACCAACGTAGTCAACATTGCCTTTTGATGGCTCGATCCTAGTGATGCATCGGGCTAAATAAGATGGGCCGAGACTGGTTACATCACGCTGGAAAAGCACCGTGACCCGTTCCACGGGTAATTCGCCTAAGCCTAGAATATACCACTTAGACAACCAGGACCGGGAAACGTGCACGGCGGGACTAAAAATAGGATCCCCAGGTCCCACCATCAAATGAGTTCCCTGCCACACCTCGTATTTCCCCGGATCTGTAACGTGATGTTTCGAGCCCGCTTCAAGTTTACCCAAGTTTACCCAATGCGATGCTTCGGGGTTACCAGCCTCAGATAGTGTTTATGTGTAGATAACAAGAAGTAAATCTGTTCCAAAAAAAAAAGAAAAAAGAACGCTATACCCAGCGGGGCCTGAGATAGTGTTTATATTTGTAGAAAAGGAGGCGAATGAAATCTAGATCATGGTCCCATTGACGAAACCAGGGTGCAATGGGGGCGGCTTTGACAAGTATTTAGACCCCCGGCTGGCTCCTCGCATTCCCATCACCAGCCCAAGCAGAGCCACCCTATCTCCCATTCACCGCAGTTCAGCAAACAAAATGCATCTCTCTCTTATCCTCTCCGTCCTTGCCGGGCTCGCTTCTGCAGTCACCACAAACCCCCCTCACCGCCGTCACGACCCCTTCCCCGGTCCCCGTGAAGTCCAACTCGTGCAACTCGCCTTCGCTGGCTCCGGCTGCCCCGTCGGCTTCCTCCCCGCTCAAAACCAAACCGGCCCAACAACCTTGACTCTGCCAAAGACCAACGTCACTGCCGAGTCGGGACGAAACATCTCCATCGCCAGCAGCCGCTCCAACTGCCAGATGCTCGCAAAGCTCAAGTACTCCCCCGGCTGGCAATTTTCCGTGTCCCAAGCGGACTACACCGGATACGTCGATCTCCCTGCCGGCGTGACGGGCACGTCCAAGACCATATACTACTTTTCTGGTGGGAGCGATCAGGTATGATGTTCCTCTCTCCCTCCGGTTTATTGGGTGTGTGTTGTTGACGAACAGCTGTAATTAGGCCACTTCAAACATCACTATCGTGGGACCGTACCAGGGCACGTATTTCCGAAACGACCGGTTCAACTCGACCAACACGGTTTGGTCCCCGTGCGGTTCCGAGGCTCTGCTCAATATTAATTCCGACGTCCGTCTGGCTGGCCCGCTTGGATTGAACCAGACGGCAGTGATCGGGGTGACTACCCTCGGGAAAGTGGATATCTCGTGGCGGCAATGTGGGCATGAAGTTATTCTTGGATAGGTAACTGTCCCATTCAGCATGGAAATGGGCCATTGGTCCTGATGAACGTTAGCATAAGACCCTCAGGGACCCAAGTGAGATCTCATGTTCTCACAATTCCTCGCATGCATACCTAGGCAGGTGCGGAAGATGAAATTTCAATTGCATACCACATCTAGTTGCGAAGAGCAATACCCCTTTTCGACAGCACTTGGTCTCTGTGACCCCCCTACCCGTTTCCTGCTGATTGAAGGGAACCCTACCCTAGAGCTCCCCCCTTATCATGATTGATCACAAAAAGCCACCCGATTCCCATTCCGCGTCGCACACCCTGCAGACCCCCAATTCTGGAACCCCCCCATCCCCCACAGGCTGAAACCAACCCAGCTTGAATACCCAAATCTCATACCCAAAGGTCAAGCTCCCCACCAACTTGAGCTCATAGTGAGCATGGACAGCCTCGTACAGCTCATACCCGCTATTTTGGTTGTTGTAGATCACCACGTTGTAGTCCGGGTAGTGGCGGTGCTGGCGACCCTGCTCACCTCGGCGGCTCTGCTCTCGGCGACGACGGGGGTTTTTCCTACTAGGTTTGGGCTGTCGCGTCGAGGGTCAGTGTCTGGGGGTAAATTGCCGTGGACTTGGGTTGAATACTGTTACAATGTATCTTGTTGGGTTTTGGCTCGTGGTTACTTTGGATGGAATCAACATTGCGCTGGGATGAATGAGGAGCAGGATCATACAGGACTGCTGCAACAGATATGTTTGGGTTTTATAAAGGATTCTTCTTCATCTAGAACTTGGCTCGAAAGAAGAATCTCCTCTCGCCCTGCTCGGTACACGTGGCGAGAAGAAGACGACAAAAGAAAAAGAAAAAGAAAACGGTGTCAAATCAACTCCATCCCTGCCCAGCCCAGCTTAAACTCATATCCTCCTAGATCATCGGTAGATAGATACCAGGACGAGACAGAGCGATTTCAACACCTCAAGGTTCCCCCGTTCTCCGCCCCGCGTAGCTTAGCGAGTAGCGCAGCAGTCGTTGGGGAAGGGGGTGGCGGGTCCGCACAGGCCGCTGCTGTTGGGCTCGCACCTCTGGCCGGTGCGCGGGCAGTAGTCGATGTACTCGAGCTTGTCGACGCCCGTCTTGCATCGGTAGAGGGCCTGGGCGCGGCGGCCCTCCTCCAGGCCGGGCTGGGCCTTGCGAATCTCCTCGGACCAGAACTGGAAGGCTGTTTTTTTTTTGATGGGGTTGGTTAGCTTCTGTTCCCTTGGGGGGGAGGGGGGGCGGAGGGGTTGTTTCCCAGCACCCGGGGGCGCCATTGCTAGGAAGGGGGACATACTGTTGCCGTTGTTGAGCAAGTGGAAGCCGCAGTAGGTCTCGCCGGTGTTGCAGGTGCTCGGCATGGGCATGCTGTCGGGTTGGCCAAGGACCTGCCCGGTGAGGGCGGCGACAGTGGCGATGACGATGGTGAAGCTGACCATTTTGAAGGTTTGGGGTTTTTGTTTCTAGTGTTTTTGGTTGGGAATGTGAAAGGTGAATGTGATTGACAGATGAGTTGGTTGATGATGTTGAGAATGTGAGTGAATTCGGGGGACTGACGCCCTTCTTTATACCTTTTCGTCTTCTCAACAACGACAACTTCTCAAGACCAGATTCGTCATCGCATGAACCCCCTTTGGTTCTTCCAGCCCAACCATGTTCTGGCATTTGGTCCTCTTCCCCCTCTCCGAGAGATGCTGATGGTTGTCTGACGGGTATACAGACCAAGGACTAGAGGCTCGCATTTTCCGTCTTGCTGTGCCTTGGCAGTTTCCGAGGCTGTTGGTTGAGTCGAAGGGGATTACGGCATAACTTGCGTAGAGACACATCCAATCAGCCATTGCCACCGCCGCTGAGGCCATGAACATGTCGTCGTATCTTTGCGGCGCGACTTTGTTCACGACTGGAAGCGTGAATCCTGTCTCCTGATCCCCTGGTCATGATGGTGGGATATGGCGTTCCCGTGGTCCATGTCTCCGACACTCCCGACCATGAATGGAATCCTACCAAAGCCCACCGCCGCTCATAAACTAGGTGGTGTTTTTGGTCACATACAAGGCTATGGTGGCTCTGTGTTACTTGAGTCCTTGTAGACTTTGGATGCCAAGTCTGGTTGTCTGACCATCCCCGACCCGTGCAGGTTTCCGGAGGAATGCCTCCGAGCTGTCGCCGAGACGTGGATCTAGCGGACTCATAGCTGTGCTCTGGTCCTAAGCGGAGGCTGGAGCCCACTGTTGTGTAAACGAGCGTGATGGACGCAGTTGCCCAGAGTCTCTCAGGCTGCAGAGGGCGATAGCAGACATAGTTACCCTTAGTCGGTTTGGAAGTGAGTGGGGTGTACATCACCAACTTGGGCCGTCTTACCAAATGTCACGGCCGTGACGGCCCACAAGACGTCAAAGTCAGCAGACTGCCCATGGTCATCTTACTAGAAAAGTCACATGGTCCTCGGGTCTTTGGGGCCAGTGTCGATCGTCTCACGCAACCTGGTTCTTGGGTGCGCCTAACCCGGTTTTCACCCTGCTGCGCCCGTCAGCCCTGAATTCGTGGCCGGGCTCCCCGGAGCGGCGGGTCGGCGGGTGATTGGCGTTACCCTTCTGGAACGTGAACGGTACCAGAATAAGCTGTAAGCAAAAATCACCATGCGGGCTCGTATTCGGACTTCTTCTTTTGTTCTTAGAAGGGCGCATGCGGCTCATCTCGGACTTTTTTGTAGGGGCAAATCTCCTGCGTGGTGACATAGTTTATGGGCAGCTTTATGCATGCGCTACGTCAAAAATATAACTTCTTTTGTACTGCCTTGCTGGTTAAGCAATGCTCACAGACAGTTCACCCTCTATTCCACTTCATCTTCTTCCTTTTTCTCGCTCGCTTTTTTATTTTTCTGCTTTTTTGCTCAGGATTCGATCAAACTTATGCGTTGCCATATGGGACAGCCACATCTATACCAACGCCCAGTCTCCACGCAAACAGGCACGCATATAGCTAGGGCTGTTCCGAGGAGGAAACTATCCTTTTAAAGCCAGGAAATGAAGCAAAGGTTCGCAATAGTCTCTTAATGCTTTTTCCGTCGGCTTTTTATGGACTATAAAGCCGTTTATTCTTTCCGTGTAATTCTCTAAGCCCTCCACCTTTCCTCGGCGGAAGAACTTTATAGCGCTCTTCTTTCTTAGTATTATTAAGGTAGGTATGGTATGGAGTAAATTAAAGTTAACGTAAAGGTAGAAGAAGAAGCGTAAGGGTTAGTAAGGCGTAAGAGGGTATAAGGGAGGATCAAACAATGTCATTGTTTCCATCCTATTCCGCTCCCTCATACACATTCAGCACCGGGATATTCTTCTGCAAATACCCAAACCACTTCGGCTTGGTCCGCCCATACCCCGTGCCCTTCAACGCATCCTCAATAGCACTCGCCCACTTGACTAACTCTGCCTCGCCCCATGCAGTCTGCATGATCGCCAGCCCGAACCCCATGCCACTAGCACTATGCGTCCCCACCGGCACCGTCACCACCGGATACCCCGCCTGCGCCGCAATCTGGTAGCTCTGTCCCACATCCGGAGGGACCAACAGCCCGTCCAGCTTCTCCCCCTTGTGCGTCAACGCATCATCAATCCCCTTCCTCGTCTTCCCCTGCGTAAAACCCAGCGCCTGCCAGTACACCTCGTCCCGCACCCCTTTCGTCTCGAGCGAGGCAAGAAACCCGTCCTGGCCCGAGTAAAACGCCGGATTTCCCAACGGCCAGGGATTCCCACCCTCGGACCCATCATTCTCATAATTATACCGCACAATGTCCTCCAACGAGCGGATGTTCGTGTTCCCCAGCTCGGCCAGGTACGTCCGGATGTTGTTGTAGAAATCGACCTTGACCACCGTGTACTCACTCTCGTTCGGAAATCCCCGCGCGGTCCCTAAATCCCAATTCCAGTAGTCCGGACTCACAATCGTCTCCCAGTCTGTAATCTCTGTCTCATTTATGATCTCCGCCCCGGCCTGTTCCAACACCCTCAACACCCCGCCCAGCACCCGCAACTGCTCTGCATCCGCCTTCCCCCAAAACGACCGCCACGGCAGTCCAAACCTCGCCCCCTTCAGCGCCCCCTTCCCGCTCAAAAACTGCACATACCCCCCTTCCGGGGTCCTCCCCCTCTGCGCAGCGGTATAATTATCCCTCCCATCCACCCCCCAAATCGCATCCAGCACCACCACCGCATCAGCCACCGTCCTTCCAAACGTCCCCACCGAATCCTGGTGCTCACTCTCCGGCACCACCCCCGCGCGACTGGTCAGCCCCACCGTCGGTTTGAATCCCACAACCGCATTGCGCATCGCCGGGTTGATGACGCTCCCGTCCGTCTCCGTCCCAACCGAAACCGCCACCGCGTTCGCAGCCACGCCGACCGCAGACCCGGACGACGAACCCCCCGGGTTGAGCGTCAGGTTGTACGGCGAGCGACACTGCCCGCCGACAGGGGAGTAGCCCTCACTGTAATTATTACTCCGCATGTCAGCCCACTCTGACAGCGTCGCCTTCCCGAGCAGGACCGCGCCCGCATCCCGAAGCTTCTTCACCACAAACGCATCCCGCGGGGCGAGAGACCCCAGCAGTGCGTACGACCCGGCCGTGGTGCCCATGCCTTCGCGCGGGTCGCTCGCGATGTTGGCCTTCACCGTGAAGGGGATTCCGTGCAGCGGACCTCTAACTCTTCCCTTCCCCTTCCCCTTCCCCTCCCCTCCGTGCCCCTGTTCAGGACCTTTCCCTCCACCTCCAGGGTCTTTCCCAGCGCCAGTGCCAGCTCGCTCTGCGTCCAGCGAGGCTGCGATGGCGAGGGCGGAGGGGTTGGCCTCCAGCAGCGAGTTGATGTACGGATTTGTCTGCTGGATGCGCGCGAGGTAGCACGTCACCAGCTGCACGGACGTGAGAGTGCCGGCGTGCATGGCGGCTTGCATTTCGGCGAGGGTGGCTTCCTCGAGGGGGAAG
>Ga0247758_1000697_pt1 | contig 29263 bp, 12 predicted proteins | sample UWRJL156409C4_FD_180950 | JGI IMG/M metagenome (GOLD analysis project Ga0247758, IMG submission 180950) | Plant litter microbial communities from Arlington Agricultural Research Station in Wisconsin, United States - UWRJ-L156-409C-4 | ecosystem: Environmental > Terrestrial > Plant litter >... | reverse complement strand
GCCAGTACGCCAGTGAGCCTCAGCCACCAGAGTGACGAAGCCTGAATCCTGCAGAATAGTCTATAAAGAAGCCTCTGGCTTCCAGCCAGAGCCAGAGGATCAGTGAACACGAGGAAGAGAATCACGCGGTTGCAACCCCTTCGATTCCACAAAATCCAGAGTGCCGCGCTTCCAACACCTATTAGGATAAGAGTTTTGCTTTAGCAAATCGGGGAAAGGAAGTGGTTAAAATACTGTGCCAATAGACAGCCTCATCAGAAAGTGGTAGTGCCTTTTAAATGTGTCATTTCACGTTGACAGTGCCAATCCTTATCGGAGCTGGGTTGGCACTGTCCACGCACGTGACTTCTCACACCTCCTCCATATTGGAGAAAGTGCATAGTACGAAGGCGGGGAAGCAAACGCACCTTCAACCTCGACTTTTCAAAACACCTCCCCTCCACATCTTGATGTGGCTCCCCCAAATCACGGGCAGCCACTGACGCCCGGCACGCTATTAAGCCGCCGCTGAACCTCATTCATCGCCACCCATCATGGCAGTTGTTCGCAATGTCCAAGTTTTCCGATTGGAGGTGGGGTCGCAGTTCCAGGGCTTGACGGAAACGGAGAAAAAATACGCGCATCACATGGCTCGGTACAGTTCCATACCTTGTCACTTTGGCCTGTTTATGTGCCTGACAGTCCTACAGCGCGGCTTGGTCCGGGGCAAGAATTGTTTTGGAGCAAGTATCTCTAGAATCGCCGGGGATCTTTGACTTTATCCTTGAACTCCATCGAGCCTGCACAGGGGACTGGGAGTCTCTGGTTGGCTCTGACATTGGCAGGGAGGACCTTGGTCGCTTCTTGACATACGCTGCGACGTTTCTATCCAATATTGGGAACTACTTTGTACGCCCCGAATTATTGCCGAGCTGACATGAGATTCCGCTGACTAGGCATCCTCATCCACCCACCAGGGCTCTGGCGACCAAAAATTTGTGCCCGATGTGAGCATTGAATTCCTCGAGGGTCTTGCAGCCAAGTCATCAAGCCTCACCGAACTCTTCGAAGGCATATCATCAGCCATCAAGTCCCTTCCGCCGCATGCCCTCGGCTATCCCAGCGAAATCACCCAAAGCGCATACTACCTGGGCTCTGATATCACCGAGCAGGATGTGCAGATGGTGTCGAAGGTCCTCGAGCAGAATACGATTTTCCCCGAGAATACCAGGATCCGCAAAGCAGACAACGGTATCGACTTTGAGGTTATTCTCGCGTCGGTTGATCATAGTGATCTCAACCAAAGCTTCCCTCTCCCGCATGGAAACGGCATTGTAAAATTGATACGCGGAGACCACTCGCTTCACCTTGAGCGTGTGTGCGCCGAGCTCACCGAAGCGGCGAAGTACGCCGCCAACGACAGGCAACGAGACTTTCTGCGCACCTACATTGAGAGTTTTCGGACAGGCAGTCTGGACACCTACCGTGACTCGCTGCGCATCTGGGCTCAAGACAGGGCGCCAAGGGTCGAAAACATCTTTGGGTTCGTGGAGCCGTACCGCGATCCGCACGGGACCCGGTCTGAGTTTGAAGGCCTGGTAGCCATCGCCGACGACTCAGAGACCGCACTGCTGGCTAAGTTGGTTGATAACTCAGCAACATTCATCCGTCGACTACCTTGGGCGACGTCAGAGAACGATGGAAAGGGACCGTTTGAGAAGAACTTGTTCGAGCCGCCGGATTTCTCGAGTATCCACAGTATGTAACACTTCTGGTCGTACGGGGACTGGGTTGCTGCTAACAGTTTGATAGCTCTGGCGTATTGCTCAAGCATCATCTTTCCAGGTATCAACCTCCCAAACGTGAGGCCCCAGTCAAGGTAGGATGACAGCCATTCTTTACCTATGCTGATACTTCATACAGTACAACGATATTCGCCAAGAAGAGGGCTTCAAGAACGTCATCATCTCCAACAGGATGATGATCGAAAGCCAAGCCAAGCAGTACCCCTTCATCGACTCTTCCGAAGCCGACGAGTTTAAAAGATGCAAATTCCCCGCCTACTACTGGTGGGTCGTTCTACACGAGCTCCTCGGCCACGGCACCGGGCGAATGATGGTCGAGACCGAAGCAGGAAAATACAACTTTGACATCGACAACCCCCCTATCCATCCCATTACCGGCCAGCCCATTGCATCGTGGTACCGACCCGGCCAGACCTGGACTGGTCAGTTTGAAGAGCTCGCTACTACTGTTGACGAGTGCAGAGCCGAGCTTGTCGGAGCCTATCTGATGGACGATGTTGAGCTGCTTGAGTTGTTTGGCTTCAATGAGACGACCGAGATTAGCGCCGCGGACTGTGTGTTCATTGCCCTGCCGAAGAAGCTGAAGTAGTTGCTTACCATCAGGTCCAGTGACGTACAACGTATATCAACAGCTTGGCGTGGACGGATTACGAGGGCTGTCAAACTTCAATGTTGACACAGGAGTGAGTCCCACTGCTATCTCGCTGCTATCCAAAAGTGCGCTGACTAACAAGTTCTTGACAGAAATGGGGCCAAGCCCACAGCCGGGTCAGTGTGTTCGGGAATGTGAATGGGTACCCAAGCCCGGAGAACTGACTTCCATTTCATGAATAGGCCCACTTCACCATCCTCAAATCCCTTCTTCTCGACGGCGATGGCTGCGTCACCGTCTCTCACGACCAGGCGAGGCAGAGCCTGACCGTGCGGGTCGACAAGGCCAAAATCATGACACATGGAAAGCCAGCCCTGAGCAAAATGCTTCTACACCTGCACATGTTCCGATGTACCGCTGACGTGGAAGGCTGTCGGGCCTACTACAAGGAGCTTTCCAAAGTCGATGGCGAGTATGTGGAGTGGCGGAAAACGGTGCTGGCGACAAAGCCACCGCCCCTGGTTTTTGCGCAGGCTAATACCTTTTTCGATGGCGATACGGTCGTGCTCAGGGAGTACGAGCCGACTGTTGAGGGCGTGATCCAAAGTTGGGCGGAAAGAGGGTTGTGAGGGGTTCCATGCCATGACTGGGTTCTTTTTCTTTTTTCTTCCGTTATTCGCTGACAGCCTTGATGGCTGCTGAGTCGTCTCAGTCCTTGTCAGGATGTTTGACGCCGTCGACGTACTGGAGGATCTGAAATACCGTCTGTACGAGCCCTAGGAAAATGCCAATGGATCCGAATATGAGAACACTCCAAAAGGCCAGCCACGCTGGCGAGTTGCGCCGGTCCGCCCAGAGCTGCAGAATTGACTGGGGCTTTTTGCTTGACGCATAGCTGCTCAGTCGCACCAACTTGCTCCGGAAATGGGGAAAGTCGTCGATTAAATCGTATTCGTCCCGCTCCCCGAGCTCAATCCCGCAGTCGGGAGGGCGCTTCCGATTGCACAACTGTGCGAGGAATGGGTCATGACCCTCCGCGGCGATTCGCGCAAACGGTCTCAGACCTTGGAACACCTCCCGTGACCGCTTGTCCTGCCCGAAGAGCAAGCGGTAGGAAAGCAGAACCTGTTGCAACAGCTTGGCCACGTCCTCTTGGTCTGCCCATGGTACGGAGCTGCGCGTCTCAAAGGCGCAGCAGTGTAGGACACATGCCTGCGTGCCACTGGTGTCACTCTCCAATTTGCTCTCGTTCTTCCCTCGTGGGACTTGTCGGTGGCGAAGATGGTACACACAGAAGGAGGGGTATCGATAGAGGAACACGGTCCCGGAACGCTTGTCCATCTCCAGGTGGCAGGAAAGCGAGTCCACCCACCGGAAACTCAGCCGGCCGATATTTTTAAGCACATGGGCGTTCATCTCCTTGGGTGAGATTGTTTTGTACTCGGCAAAGTACTTTTGCTCGTCGCTATCGTTGGAGAAGGCACTATAGTTGGGCGGCGGCAGCATCATGCCGAAGCCGAGGAGAAATTCGGGCAGCGGTTTCTTGCTCGAATACGCGGCAGCTTGGGTCAAACAAGCTCGAGACTCGCCGTGATATCCGTCCATCTCATCGAGAATATTGAAGCACCCCGGCACTTGGGCCTGCGGAGAGACAAAGTCGGGTTTGTACAGCATCGTCTGCCACCCAAGAATAGCGAAAACGAGGTCTTTGATGGACTGCGTCGCTTCGTAGTTGGTTTGGGGCAACACGAGACCGAGCTCGAGGATGGAGTTTGTAATACTATCGACGGACTTAGGCCCGGGGGCTAGGACAAGCTCTCGTGCTTGGTTCCACACAAGCATAAAGGGGTCGGTAGAGTCGGACCCGCTCGTGTCGTCGGAGTCATTGTTTGCTGGGAGACAGAGAAGCGGTCGCTGTGGCTGGGCGCCGAATTGTTGGAGCACCCACCATCGATACCACGGGAGCGCATCGAGGATCGGGTCTAGAACCGTTTGGACGGCTACAACGGCAGTTCGAGTCGTCGTCGAGCGAACGAGGGAGCCTATTTCTAGATTGAGTTCGACAGATAAGCCTTTTCACTCCATTTCGTACCTTGGATTGCGGATGAAGGCGAGACTTACCGAAGGTCGCATCACCCGCCATTTTGAAGGGCGAATGGCAGTGGCAAACAGACGCAAGCAGGCGCTCCTGCAGCAGTTCTGGCCGTCGACTGGCTTCGTGATTTGTGTGTGCACCGGGGATTGCTCAGATATCTATAACGGACCTGCGAAATTGGAAAGGGTCGGAAACGAGGCCGAGGCGTCTTGGGCGCCTTCTTCAGTCAAAACATTTATGTTGTGCTCCCAAGCGCCTCAGTGCCGCGGAAGGTGCTTCCCCGCAGCTCATTTGTTGGCTGCGCAACCCAGTCGGCGTTCCACGAAATAAACGCCTGGGTGTGATTGGACAAGCAGTCGCTGGCCCTGCTGTGCAACCCACCTGAGCACCCTTCGAGTCGCCACTCTTCCTGGGCATTGCATGACCCGAACATACACAGATAAGCAAGTAGCGAATATCCATGTAAAAATGGACTTACATCTGAGGGCTTAAAAATAACTTACCCCGCTTCTGAATTGAAGGCGCCGACATTCAGTTTGGCAACGCGCCTGGTTCCAGCGCTCTGCGAAATCCACGTATGATCGGAGGGAAATGGTGAGGTAGGGCATTGAATTGTTGTTTAAGGCTGGATGCTCGACTTGCTGACCAATGTTTGCCTCTAGGTCTAGCCGAACCCTGAGTCCCTTGTGGCACCAAGCGCTGGAGAGGTACCGGGAGGAACTCCAGGGCTCCGAGGATTATGACACAATCCTCAAAATCCACTCTCTCCAGGGTCTCATCGGATCTTTGTCGTCTGTCCGATTTCCAGCTTCTGGGGACTACTCCGGCCTCCTTTTCCTTCATCGCCTTGCCCCAAGACTCAAGTTTGTCGATGACTTCTCCGCTGTCCTGGCGTTATGTTTTGGGGCCGATGCGACATTGACAGCGACCGTCTGGGGAAGTATCCGACTCATCCTAGACCAGGCATCTTCGGCCGCCGAGACACTTAAGGATGTGCTCGACATGCTCGAGGAGCTGAGTTTGACCCTGCCGCGTTTCCAGGTTTACGAGGAATCTCTCCCTCTGGACCGCGAACTTAATCTGGAGTTGGTGGATGTGTACTCTGAGATCATCTGCTTCTATGCCAGAACCATCCACTTCCTTCGCAGCAACCCTCATCTGGTTCTGCGGAAGAATGCATGGCAGACATTTCAAAGCGACTTCTCTCGTACTCTCATGCGCATCAAGCGTATGTCCTCCCATATCGAGGGCGAGGTCGATATGATTCGGATGCGGAAGGACGAAAGTCGGTACCACGAAGTCTTGCAGCTGCTGGGGGCGATTAAAATGGACAAGGAAAAGGAGCAGCAGCAACAGCCCGTCCGCTACAACAACATCCCTTTCTCCCTGAATCCAAAGTTTAGCGATCGCCGGGATATCCTGGACACGATACACAGCACCCTCAACTGGGATGCTTCTCTGTCACTGACTAAGTCGGTCGCCTTGTTTGGCATGGGTGGTGTCGGCAAAACCCAGATTGCAGTCCAGTACGCGTACCAACACTTGGAAGATTTTGACGCCATTCTGTGGGTTGCAGCGGACAATGGTATTACCATAGGCCAAAGCTTTTGTACCATCGCCGAGGGTCTTGGACTATCAAAGGCAAGAGAAGAGGCAAAGGACGCTGCTGCTGCCATATGGGCGGTAAAGAACTGGCTCCGTACCACAAGTAAGCCGGTCATTTGGTTTTATCTGTTTTATTTTGCTGACCAAATAAACACAGAGACGGCATGTTTGATTGTCTTCGACAACTCTGATGACCTTGCGGCTTTGAAAACTGTACAGACAGGCTCGAGACGGAGCTCAGTGTTGGTGACCACCCGAGACTCAACCATCGCAACAGCCCTGGCTACTCAGCAAATTCAAGTCACCGCATTGACCGAAGACGCTGGCAGCAAAATGCTTCTCAAAGCGATCGGATCGGAAAATCCCTCACCGTCTGACACTCAACATGCCACCGCCATCAGCCGCGCCTTTGGCGGATTGCCCCTGGCACTGACTCAGATTGGTGGCTTCGTAACTCAGCGGAAACTATCACTCCAAGACTTCTTGCCCCTGTACGACAAATATTCCTCCAAGATCGACTCACGGAAGATAGCTGGAAGTGACTATGAGCACACCCTGAGCACTGTGTGGGATGTGTCTTTCAAGAAGCTAACTGAAGACTCGACACGTCTTCTCAATGTGCTCTCTTATTTCGACCCAGATTGCATCCCCGAGGAGATACTGTCGCAGGGTTCTGACGGCCTCGATGATGAATTCGCATTCCTGTCTGATAAAATGTGTGGTTGGCCTTCCCCCCCCCCCCCCCCTAAGAACTTTGACGAGGTTCTTGCTGACCGACGTTAATTTCTCCTCTAGCCTTGGCGATGCTTCTGAGGAGCTACTGCGGGCTGCGCTGGTAAACCGTACCGGGGAAACCGCCGTCCTGACCATCCACCGTCTAGTGCAGTCCGCAGCCAGAAAGCGAATGAGCGAGGCTGACAGTATCAAGATGTTTGACACCGTGGTGCACATGTTGTGCTGGGGCTTCCCTGACCACTCCAAAGTCGACATTGGCCATCAAGTTTCGGCATGGACACGGTGCGAGAAATGCCTTCCACACGTCAATCGTCTCGTCGAGCTCTTCGACCAGCCCAAGAACAATGTTATGGCAGGAGACAAGCAAAAATACGCCAATCTCCTCCTTCGGTGCAGCTGGTAGGGTCAACAATCAAGCCATTGACAGCGGATATGGTTACTGACAACGTTCGTTACTCAATCCTCAAGGTACCTATACGAGCGCGAGATGTATCTTGTTGCCAGACGCATGGTCAACCAAGCGATTTCCATGTTTGAGGACACCACAACACTCGCCTACGCCAGTGGCATCGACCTCGGCGGGCTCCTTGATCTTGACCTAACCGAAAGCGAGCGCGCCCTGGTGCCGTTCCAAAAAGCCCTGGAGATCCGTAAAGCTTGCCTCGGGCCCGAGGACCCCTTCATTGCCTACAGCCTAAACAATATCGCACTGGCTTACACCGAGATGAACGAGCTACAGCTCGCCTACGCAGCACACGAGGAGGTCATCGCCCTCAGACTCAAAGCCAACAGCGACCGGATTGGCAACTCTTACAGCAACATGTCGAGTCTCCTGCTGCGCCTCGGCCGGCCCGACGAAGCCGAGGAGATGCTGGCGCGATGTCCTTCGCTCAAGGACTTTACCGACGAGACTTTTCTCAAGACTGGCAACCCCCGGTTCTCAGGAGACATGGTCTTGCTGTCTCGGATCCGTCGTGCACAGGGAAGGTCGACCGAGGCACTGAGGTTGGCATCCAAGGCGCTGGCGTTTCGCCGTACGCTTCTCGGAAATCGGCTCAAGACGTGCGATTCGCAATATGATGTGGCGTCCATGCTGCTCGATGACGGACATATGAGTTCAGCAGTGTAAGTTGCTGCGGTTGTCACTTGCCGCCACCAATTCCTCGGTTTCTTTTCTTCTCAATGAGAATGGAAAATGGTTGCTGACCTTGCTATACCTTCCTACCTAGGCAACTCCTTGAGGAGATTGTCGGTATTTCCGAAACGTTTGTCGAAGGCGAGGGACAGCGCGCTCGAGCCCTTTACAAACTTTCCGTCATTCACCGGGAGAGGGGTATGATCCCATCCAGCGAGGCTTGCAAGAAGGAGGCGCTCAAACTGCGCGCGAAGCTGAAGCCTGAGCTTGAGGATAATCCTTTCGAAGAGGTCGAGTTTGCCAAGCTGTGCGTTTGGATGTTGTGGTAGTTTGGGCGAGAAGAAAATGCCGAGGAATGCTTGGGATTGACTACGGTCAGTCCGCAAGGGTTCTTTACACGACGGAAATAGCCAGGCGAGAACGGCACTGTGCAGAAGCTCCATATCCCAAACAGTTCAAACAGTTTAACAGGTAGCCAATATTTGGGGTTGTTTAGTATTCCTTGAGGAGCCCGTACTTCATTGCTGATGGAGTTGTACATTCGACTGTAGATCATTGCCATTTAAAGCACCAAGGTCAATTTCGATACCCACACACTTTCGTAAAATCTCCTTCATTCAAGTTGAATGTACCTATTCAGAATACAACGTATCACCTTCAACGTTCGCAAATATTCTCCCCACCATGTTGAACATACACCAACCACCAGGTTTAAGTTTGGATGCGGGGAAGCCCTTTGTGAAAGTTCTTTGTCAAGCATTGTATCGTCTGGCAACGGGAATAAACTCGGGGTGATTGTAGACCCGTGACGGATTGCAATACATCGTTAGCGAGGCCAGAACGCAACCACACTACCATTTTCAGACATTTGGAGGCTGTAAACGCCTCAATCGATGACTGCGTTATCATTCGCTATGTAGCATTGTGGTCCAGAGGGGGTGGTGAAGGTCGGCTAGCTTTGAAACCACTGCAAGCAAGAGACTCGGCAAATGTTGCAATTCCCATTGTGGGTGAGGGCATAAGATGGTATAAGTACCACTTCGCCCATTCACGTCTCCCCCTCGACCCCTCAGGATCTACTATCCCTGATCAAGACATCCACCCAAAATGCGTTCCTTTGCCATCATAGCCCTCCCTGCAGGCCTTGCTTCGGCTCTGCCCGAACTGGTACCAGAGCCTGAGGTTCCTGAGCGTGCGACTTTTGTAAGTGCCTCGGACCTGATAATGAGCCACGCATGGGCCACTAACTTCTTCATTAACAGGACAAAAGAGGTTGCAACGTCAGTATGTACTACCAATTCCATCGTCTTCGTCTATCTGCCACCGGAGAATCTGAGATCTGACACGATACCATAGACTGTGTGACTTCTTGCTGCAAGAGCGCTGGCTGCAATGGGTACCTCTACTGTGATGGTTCATACGTAAGTCCATCAACCGTCTAGCTGCGATCAGGGGTGGGATTTTGTGTCAGATTTGCTGACGGCGGTTGACCGAACGCAGTGCTATACCAATGCTGGGGGCTACTCATGGTGCGAGTGTAACTGTCGGTATAACTGAGCGTCTTTGGGTCGGACGGGGGATGCGTATTGGTATCGGTAAGTTGGTGTGAAGCGGTTTGAGCAATGACGTGTGCGATCTAAGCAAGCTAGGCTAAGGAAACATCACCAAAGTAGTAGCAAACACCACAACTATGCCCCAGCGTTCCGACAAGGCATCAGTCCACCATGGTCGTAGTTTCGGTCCTGATCCCGAGCTCTTCGGGACATCAGCACTACCCTTCGGCAGGGGTCAGTTATCTTGAACACCATCTTCACAATGGGTAAGAAACTCACCTGTTCAACAGTCCTCCCCGAAATCCGGACCACTGCAGGCGTCCCTACAGCGCCCTCCAATGGTTTCACCGTCACCGCCAGCTCCTCCCACAGCATAACATAATTATCAGGCCAAATCAGCGGGAGCACCTCTTTCCCGCCGGAATCGACCAAACTCACACTGATGAAAACCGCCGGGGCGCTAGACAAAATTTCCAACCTGACGGTTGCTTCCCCTTTCCTGATATCGCCCTCCACTGTAACCTCTATCCTCGTGGACGGAAGTGTATTAAGCCCTGTGAGATCAGTGTACTTGCTCGCGGGTATGTACCGTAAGTTAAATCGGTCCCAGTTAAGCACGTCTTACGTCTTAGGCAACAGCTAATAGATGTTCCTGCTGAGGACAGTGTCGCCATTTATCAAGATTAGCTTTAAGAAGATAATATCCTCGTTAATACCTTATAGTATTAAGCTTAGCAAAGAGATATTTTTACTAATATCTAGTATTACTATTACATCCTAACCCCTTTTATTACTATATAACTGCTTTCTAACTTTATCAGTAAATAAATTTCAACCTACCAGTTACCTAACTTATTAAGTAAGCGGTTAATAAGCCATACAGCTATATACACATAATTATAAGCAATATGTTTAACTTAGCTACCTTTCTTAACGCTAAGTAGTTTCTCAAAAGGTTTATGTGGTAATTCCAGAGATTCTAATATAAAAAAGGGAGTGTATTAATAAATATCCAGTAAATAAGGCCTGTGGCTAGGTGGGAGTTATTATTCCATATTAAGTTATATATCTTGAACTAAACACGGGTTGCTTTTATTAAACTATACGCAATTATAAGGCCTTACAGGCCCTTTAGGCTTCTAGCTTAGAGGGTTATAAGCAGTACACGGACCACTACAATAGTATATACCCTTTAATGTAATCCACGTAACCCTGTTACAAGCTGGAGGCTTACAGGGCCTTACAGGCCTAATAGGCCTAATAAGCCTATAGGCTACATGTCAGAAAGAAGGGGGTTCCAGCCAGAAGCCAGAACTGTTAGAAGAGCCTGGAAACCACCAGAACTATAAATTTGTAACTATTGCCACAGATAGCCGCGTGGCTTTGCTATGCAGCTTGCCACTATTTATAACTATAAAGAAAGCTCTCTAGCAGAGCTAGAGAGCTAAGAACAAGCAATAGAATAACGAGTTACAATTCTTTCAATTCTACAGAATCTAAAGTGCCGCGCTTCTAACAACTACAGCCTTATAGGATCCTGAAGTTTAACACAATATAATAACGGAAAAGTTATACACTACTTACTATTCTTAATTAAAGTAGACGGGGACGAATAAAAAATGAACTTTAATATTATATTAATATTACAGTATAATATAATTCTAAGTTTACTTTAACTAGAGAAGTATAATCTTATAAGTAATTAGAAAAGTAGCTACTTAACCTTCAGTAAGTCCCTTAACTGTAATTACTATTTAAGAAGGACTCGAAGAGCCTTAAACTGCTTTAAAGATACACAAAGCACTTGGAAATGCACTAAGCCCTTAAAACTAAACACAGTTTAAGTTAAGTTTACTAAGTTAGTTAAAGGGCTAGAGAGCTTACTGTATAGCTTAAATAACAATTTAAAAGGTAGAAAAAAGTAAGAAGCTAATCTATAGGTAAGTGAAAAAGTTAACTTATTTAAAGTACCTGTAGAATATAAAAAGTTTACTCTGTTTCGAAAAAAGATACTGTAACTGTTAGACTACAGACTATAAGACTATAAAATCAACCTTAAGCTAAGAGTAAAGCTTTGCAGCTTTTAACCTTACTACTTAAACTCCTAACAGGTTAAGGCCTTACGAGAGTATATAGAAGAAAATTTAAAAAACGGATTTATCGTAAAATCCCAGTCCCCAGTAAGATACCCAGTGCTGTTTATCCTAAGAAAGGGAGACAGTAAGCTTCGTATAGTTATTAATTACCGAACGTTAAATAAGGATATAATTAAAAATCGTTACTTATTACTACTTATTACAGAAATGTAAGAACAGATTACTAAAGCGCAATAGTTTTCCAGCCTTAACTTCTTTATAAGATTTAATGACGTTAGAGTAAAGAAAGAGGATAAATATAAGATAGCTTTTTAAACTCGTAACGGGTATTACTAATACTAAGGTATACTTATAAGATTAACAAACACCCTTATAACTTTCCAAAGCCTAATTAACAGTGTTCTTTACCCCTTCTTTAATAAATTTATCTTTATATATTTAAATGATGTTCTAATCTATTCCGAATCTTTAGAAGAACACTAAAAGTATATATAATAGGTTCTAACAGCTCTCGAAAAAGCAAAGCTAATAGTAAACTTAGAAAAAAGCTACTTCCACGTTTAGGAATTAAACTATTTAAAGTTTAAAGTAACCCCTAAACAGCTTAAGATGTAATTGGAGAAGACGGTAATAATTAGAGATTAGCTTACTCTAAAGATTTAGAAAGAATTACAAGCTTTTATTAAATTTACGAACTTCTATTAATATTTTTTTTAAGTACTTTATAAAAATTGTAAAATTACTATATAAGCTTATAGGAAAGGGTAAGCCGTTTAAGTGGACTAATAAATAGTAAAAGGCGTTTAAAGAACTTAAATACACCTTCTTTAAAGTACCAGTCTTAACCCTCCCTGATTTTTTAAAACAATTCCGAGTCGAGATAAACTCTTTGGAATTCGCAATTAGTAAAGAACTTAACTAAGTCCAGGACGATAAAAAACATTACCTAATTACCTTTTTATTAAAAGGGATCTATAACCCTACCTTACAACAGTTAATTTATAATAAAGAACTAATAGTAATTATTTAATACTTTACTAAGTAAATACTGTATCTAAGCGGTATAGAAGAACTAATCTAAGTCTTTTTAGACTATAATAATTTCTAGTACTTCTTAACGAAGGAACTTAGCTCTTAATAAGTATAATAAATAAAACTAATAGCTTTATTTTACTTCCAGATCTACTACGTTAAAGGAAAAGACAATAAGTAAGTTAACGCTCTTAGTTAGAGATAAGATTATAAGGATACTAATTAAGCCTTAATCTCTATCACAATATTTACTAAAGCTAAGAACGGTATATTAAAGTACACTTTATAAGTGTTGGATAATTAAACGCTGGAATAAAATATTAGTGTCTATATAAACTTATAAACAGAGTATAATATCTATTAGCAATAATAGGACTTCTAAGTAAGAAGGTTAGCGGAAGGTACCTGTAAGTATAAGTGCCTTTTAGGAGACTCCTTAAAGCACGTGTAGAAATGTAATAAAAAGTGCTTAATATACTTAATATACTTAAATTACGAAAAAACTAGTTATTAGTAAGAACTGTTATTAGAAGGTATAGACAGTACACTTAAACGAAAAGTAAAACTTTAATATTAAGAGAAACTATATATTTATAACTTAGATAAACGAAAGAAGTATTTCTAATAAGTTTATAAGTCTCGACTTAAGGGATATATAAGCAGAGCTAAGACATCCGCTTAAGCTTAACAAACGTATACTTTCTCTGGAATAAAGAGATTAACTGAGAAAGTAATTAATAATTATAATATCTACTACCAAAAGTAAAACTAACGTTATAAGCCTTATAAGCTTCTCAAACTACTTCCTATATTATAAGTATTATAAAGTTCTATCTTACTTAACTTCGTGTAACGACCCTGCAGGCCGTCACTTGGGCCGGGGCGGCCCGACGAATCCCCCGCAGAAGGAACAGTGCGGGAAGACGGTGCACACCGTCTAAGCGCACTGGGCCAGGGGTGCAAAGACCCGAAGCCCCTACGACTAATAAGGTACTGCTTGCGGCATGCCGAGTACTTATATCGCGAGCAGGAGAAACCTCACAAGCAGAACGCTCGCGCAGTGCAAAGTACTCACATAACAAGCACCTACGACGCTATAAGCAAGGTACAAAATACCTCCTAATTAGTTAGTATAAATAGCCATAATTATACCCATAACTACCGTAAGGGACTCTAATTCCTCACGCTAATATTCAATTATTCATTTATATCTTACTGTTCAGACTCACCTCTATACATTATAATAACAGCAACCTACAGTAACATTAAACCCCCTATCTAAGAGTACTAGCTCAACAAACCGTCTTCGGAACGCCCCTTACCTATTAACGTCCTACCATACGTTCTATCTTAACCCACACCAGTCCTCTCAAGGCCTATATTAAGTACAAGTCGTAATACAATACTAACATCTAAGTTCTAAACGTTATTTATTAAACTCCTAAATACTACCTCCCTCCCACTAACATATCAACCTCTAGAAAAAGCAAAGAGATCAAGAAAGCACAAGCTCAGCCTTAACTCCCTACCATTAACAAGTTAGCTACACACCTCAAAAACTTAAACCTCAACCAGCAAGGACTAGTTAAAGAACTTAACAAAACCTTCCCTAAAGACACTAAGAACCATATCGGTTTTATCAAAAAACTCTAAACCTAACTTAACGCTATTAAGCTAAAGAATAACAACCTTAAAAGCTTACAGAAGAAACAGGTAAAGCTCTCTCCACCGTTACGCTTTAAAGGAGACTCTACGCAGTTAAAGTCCTAGATAACCTAACTCTAAAGTTATATTACTTATTACAATAAGCAGTTCTTTAAAGAAAAAGGAAAAGTCAGGTTCGCAAGAGCCCTACTAGACAGAGTAACCACTCGCTAATATAAACCTCATACAAAGATAATCAACAACCTCTCCATAAATAAAGCACGTAAAGAGGCCCCTAAGACTTAAGCTCTTTTCGACAACTTTAACGTTTTCATCAACCAACTCCAGACTAAATTTAAAGAACTAGACGCTCCTAAGTAAGCCAAGTAACGCCTTATAGCCCTAAGGCAGACATCCTTAGTCCTTAATTTCTCCACACGCTTTAAATTAAAAGCAGTAAAAACTAAACTTAGCTAAGAAGCCCTAGTAATGCTGTTCTAAAGCGGCCTAAAGGAGCACGTTACCAGAGACCTTTACTAAGAAGATTAACCGGATCACCTCTAAGAACTAATCAAGATAACTATTAAAGCCAACAACTGGTACTATAATTACCATCACCGAAAGAACTTCTGGAAAAAACAGACCCCTCACCAGCCTAAAAAGGGAAACCAGTCAACCACAACAGGTCATCACCCCAGACCAATAGACATTAATATAGTAAACTGTCAGAATCAACCTAACCGCGATAAACCTTAACAATAACAGCAGCAGAAGCAGTCCAAAGACCTATCCCAAGTCCAGTGCTTTAACTACAGTAAGAAAGGTTATATAATATAGCAATACCCATCGCTAAAGCAAGTCGGTTAAAAGCCAGTTCTAGAAGGAGGAAAGCACGTTAGGCTCAACTTAAGAGACGTCCATATCAGGATAACAGGTAACAAGGAAGACTACTCTTAAATAGATAAATGCAAATTAGAAGATAAGGAAGAAAAGGAAGAAAAACCCTAGGATATAATATACCCAGTCCTTAAAGGTGTCTTAAAAAAGTTAGCTACAGAGGTATAAGTCGCTACAGACCAACTCCCAGGTAGAAACTCAGAACCGCTAAAAGTGCAAGTCACAGAAGACCAACTCTAAGAAGAGATATTCTAATTAGCTGTAGTAAGCCTTAAAAACCTTACCCTGTAAGCCTAGGAACTAAGGAAGTCCAAGAAGGACCCTAACTCAGACCTTACTAAGATAGTAAAGGGAGTTGAAGAATTAGCCCTCTAGGCCACCTAAACGGTAAAGTAAGCCTTAAAAGGTAAAAGAGAATAAATTAAGAGAATTAAACTAGAGAAACAAAAGTTCTTCTTAACAGTACCCCTTAAGACTCTTAAGCACTTTAAACACACTAAGTAGATTAATACCCTTACCTCCCTAAAAGAGGGACAGCTTAAGTAACTACCCTATATTAAAGCTGGTATACTTTAAACTGGTACCTTAAAGGTTCCCCGAGAAGGTATAAAGTAAGTATACTAACAGAAGGTCTAGAAGTTAAAAGAGAAATATTAAGAGTTAGTAAATAAAATAGAGGACTTATAAGTCGAAGGCCTTACTGTAACGTCAAAGGATAGAGCGGTAGAAATCGGGCTGTAACTCCACAATAGAGTTCACTTCGCAAATTAGCTTAAACACCACCTTGTTAAAGAAGACTGTTTCGTAAAAGAATAAGCTAGATTATTACTACCTAAGTTTTAAGAAAAGGTTTAAGAGAAATAACATACATGGAAGTAAGTAAAGGAAGAAAAAGAATAAAGTATTACGTCCCCTGTTCCGTATTTTATAACTGCAGCACTAACAGTCAACGTCAACCACCCTAACCATAGGGACGTACTGTAAATTAACTATACGTACAATAACTGCACTCTTAACTAACACTATAGACTTAAAGCCTTTTATAACTATTTCCTTAACGTATAGAAACGGGACTACACTATCGTAAAAGTAAAGTTAAAACCAGCTTACTACTAAGTCTCCTACTCCCCAATAAGAGAATCTAATAACAAACGGAAGGTTACTTTAATTAATTAAGCTCCCGCTACGTGTTAGCAAAGAGGAATGCTTAATAACTACCTAGTTATAATATACTTATTACACTTTAACGGAAAAGCTAGAAAGTAGTAAAAGCGGGAAGATTACTAACAGATCTAAAAGTAGAAAAATATTACTGCAATCTAAGCCCGCAAAGTATACTATTGACTTATTAAAGACTTTAAAAACATCGTACCGTTTAAAGTTAATTAAACGTTAAAGTATAAAAACCTAAGAAAAGTTAATCGCTAAGTCTATTAAAGCTGCTTATTTTTCTAAAAGGAATTAAGAAAAGGTTATAAGCCCTTTAGAAGGGCCGGAAACCAGTAATTTGTTAGTTAATAAAAACCCTAAGAAGAAAGAGAGGCACTTAGAGGTTAAGTTAGATAAAACCTTAAAGATAAATAATTACTATAACTCAGATATTAAAGAAGCATAAGCATTATTCCATCAGTATTAACATAATAGACAGAAGAGGGAGGTTATTTAAAGTAAAAGTAGTAATTAATAACGGGAGTGTTTCTAACCTAGTACACCCCTTATTAATCAACCGAAGGAAACTCCCTAATAAAGAGTATAAAAAGGCTATTCCCATTCAAAATAGAGAAGGAGGCTTATACCAGTATAATAACAGTAAAGTTACCTACCACTCGCCACTTTTAATTAAAGTAAATAGGGATAAATAATAAGTAGACTTTAACGTTACACCAGTTATTAAGTATAATATAATCTTAAGTCTACCCTAGCTAGAAAAGTACAACCCTGTAATCAACTAGAGGAGTAGCCACCTTACCTTTAGCAAGTCCCCTAACTGTAATTACTGTTTGGAGAAAGCTAAAAAGGCACCGAACTATTCCAGAGTTATATAAAGCACTTAAAAGCACACTAAACCCTTAGAACTAAGCACAGTTTAAGTTAAGTTTATAAAGACAGTTAAAAGACTAGAAAGTCTACTACATTACCTAAATAACGATTTAAAAAGTAAAAAAAAGTAAGAAACTGATCTATAGGTAAGTAAAGGAGTTAACTTATCTAAAGTACCTACAGAGTATAAGAAGTTTACCCTATTTCGAAAAAAGATACCGTAACTACTAGACTACGGACTATAAGATTACGAAATTAAGCTAAAGCTGGGAGTAAAGCTCCACAGCTTCCAGCCTTACTACCTAAACCCCCAGCAAGCTAAGGCCTTATAAAAGTACGTTAATAAGAACTTAAAGAACAGGTTTATTATAAAGTCTTAGTTACTAATAAGGTACCCAGTGCTATTTGTCCTAAGGAAGGGAGATAGTAAACTACGTATAATTATTAATTACCGAATGTTAAATAAGGATATAATCAAGAATCGCTACCTATTACCACTTATTATAGAAATGTAAGAACAGATTACTAAAGTAAATTAGTTCTCTAACTTTAATTTCCTTATAGGATTTAACTACATTAAAGTAAAGGAGGAGGATAAGTATAAAACGGCTTTTCAGACTCGCAACGGGCACTACTAGTACTACATTATGCTGATAGGATTAATAAACGCCTCCGCGACTTTCTAAAGCCTTATTAACAGTATCCTTTACCCCTTCCTTAATAAGTTTATCTTTATATATTTAAACAACGTCCTAATCTATTCCGAAACTTTAGAAAAACACCAAAAGCATATATAACAAGTTCTAATAACTTTTAAAAAAGCGAAATTAACAGTGAACCTAAAGAAAAGCCACTTCCACATTTAAGAATTAAACTATTTAAGGTTTAAAGTAACCCCTAGAAAGCTTAAAATGTAACTAGAGAAGACAGAAGTAATCAAGGATTAGCTTACTCTAAAGAACTAGAAAGAGTTATAAGCCTTTATCGGCTTTACGAACTTCTATCACTATTTCATTAAGTACTTTACGAAAATCGTAAGACTACTTCACAAACTTACAGGTAAAGGAAAGCCGTTTAAATAGACTAATAGATAGTAAAAGGCGTTTAAAGACCTTAAATACACCTTCGTCACAGTTCTAGTCCTAACCCTCCCCAATTTCTTAAAACCCTTCTAAGTCGAGACAGACTCCTTAAAGTTCGCAATCGGTAGAGAACTTAGCTAAGTCCAAGATAATAGAAAACGCTACCCAGTTACCTTTTTATCGAAAGGAATCCACAGCCTAGCCCTATAATATCTAATCCATAATAAAGAACTAATAGCGATTATTCAGTACTTTACTAAGTAGGCACTGTATCTAAGCAGTACGGAAGAACCAGTCCAGGTCTTTTTAGACTATAATAACCTCTAGTACTTCCTAACGAAGGAGCTTAGCCTATAGTAAACATAATAAGTAGAGTTAATAGCCCCGTTCCACTTCCAGATTCACTATATTAAAGGAAAAGACAATAAGTAAGCCAATACCCTTAATCGAAAACAGGACTATAAAGACACTAATCCAGTCTTAATCCTTATTACTATATTCAACGAAGCTAAGAACGGTATACTAAAGTATACGCTATAAATATTAGATAACTAAATATTAGAACAGACTATTAACGTCTATATAAACTTATAAACAGAGTATAATATCTATTAATAATAATAAGACTTCTAAGTAAGAAGGTTAACAGAAAGAACCTATAAGTATAAGTACCCTTTAAGAGACTTCTTAAAGTATATGCAAGACTGTAGTAAAAAGTACTTAAAATATCTAAACTATAACGAAACTAGTTATTAGCGGGAACAGCTACCAGAAAGCGTAAACAACGCGCTTAAACTAAGAGTAAGGCTTTAGTACTAAGAAAAACTGTACATTTATAACTTAGATAAATAAAAGAAGTACATTTAACAAATCTATAAGTCTTAACTTGGAGGATATATAAGCTAAGCTAAAACTCTTACATAAGCCTAGTAAGCGTATGCCTTCCTAAGAATAAAGAAATTAGTTAAGGAAGTAGTTAATAACTGTAACATCTGCTATAAGAAGCAGAACCGACGCCATAAGCCTTATAGACTTCTTAAACCACTTCCTGTACTATAGGCACTATAAAGTTTAATCTCGCTTAACTTCGTCACTAGGATCTTAGAGTTTAAGGACCTTATTATAGGAATTACTTATAACTAGATCTTTATAGTAGTTAACAGATTAACGAAATGGGCCTACTTTCTACTAACCTTAAAGGACATAATAATAAAGTAACTTACTTATATCTTCGAGAAAAAAGTAGTTTTATAATACCTTTAACTAAATAATATCGTTATAAATCGAGATAAACTAATCGTATCGAAATTCTAATAAGGGCTAATGCAGAGAATAAGTATGAAAAGTAAGCTTTTAACAGCATTCTACCTATAAACAGATAGCTAAATAAAGCAAGTTAATTAGATACTTACAACATATCTCTAAACTTACATCAACTTTAAATAAAATAATTAGCTTAAGCTATTACTAATAGTACAGATAGCTTATAACATAACACCAGTTAAATTAACAGGTATATTACCATTCTTTACTAATTACAGTAAAAAGCCTAAGCTCCGTTAAGGCCCGCCTACCAGCGCCCCCTAAACCGTAATCCGTACAGATCGAATGTAAAAGCTACATAACTACTTACAAGCCGAACTCGAGTTCACACGCGAACAAATAAAGAAATTTACTAACAAATACCGAACTAAGCAACCAGTGCTTAAGAAAGGACTTTATTACAATAACAAACGAGTCAAAGGACCAACTCTTCAGGAGGAGGACTACATTTACCTTTTTTCGCGAAACCTGTATTCGAAACAACCTAGTAAGAAGCTTAACTTTAAAAGGTACAGACTGTTCTGAATTAAGAAAAAGGTCGCCACCTCTAATTACAAACTAGACCTACCTACCAGCATAAAAGTGCAAACTAAGGTTTTTTATATCTTACTTCTAGAACCTACCCTAAAGAAAGTTCCTCTAAAAAAGAAGATCAAGATTAACGTTAATAAGGATAAGTATAACGTTAAGGAAGTTGTAGATTTACGGAAAGGAAAAAACACGTTCAAATATCTCGTTAAGTAACTAAACTACAGCCTTAAAAACAACTCGTAAGAACCAGTTAAGAACCTTAAAAGCCCAGACCTAATTGTAAAGTTCTACTGAAAGAATCCAAACCGACTAAAGCTAACGATAAGAACTAGAAATAAGATAAGATCTAACATCTAAACTACTATACTAAAAAGCAAGACTACTATAAGACTTAAAGCCCGGAAAGCGGTAAGAAACTCCTTAGTAAGTACAGGAGGACATTTGTCAGAACCCTTAACCAAAGTTATAAAGACCTTAAACCTAATAAAAAGGCTAAACTTCCAGAGTTCCTAATAAGCTCCACACGAAAATAAATACTGTTAAGAAAAAGAGTCAGTAAAAGAAAAATAAGTAAAAAAGTCACTAAAACCCTTATAAGAAGTTAAACCTACAATCCCTCACTAAAGAAAGCAGTTACAAACTAAGTTATGAAGTAACCGCTTACTGTAAAGACCCCGCCAGAAAGTTCCCCTAATCGAAAGACTCTACATCTTCAGGAGGAGTGTTCAGCTTAACCTCCTCACTTTCCTAGAACTCTAGCAGCTTTACTTCACAACCAAACGCTTTTACAGCCCGGTCCTCAAAGCGGGACCGCTACTTATAAAGGCACACTAAGTGCACTAACGCCTCTTAAAGCTTAGCAGTAACCTTATAAAGCTGTTAAGTAGCAGACTCAACTTATAAGTTAAAGCTCTACTTTTTAACGAGAAGAGCCTTTAACTTCACTTCACTAACACTAAAAGCGTCGCACTAAGAAGGCCAGTACCTTTCTAAACAGTAATCGTAACTGTCAGACCGGTTTAAAACCCAACAGATAAGTAAAAGGTCAGCAGACTTACAAAAAGAACAAGGGGACATTTCGCCACTAAACGCGTATATGTAAGCTGTAAGGTTTAAGCAACAGTTAATACTTCTGCCCTATTCCCGTTTTAAGACCTAGGAGCTAAACACTTATTATATAGTGAAGTGGTAAAAGGAGAAACTTACCTCTTAAGTTCTTTATAGGAAAAGAACGTTAAAGAGGGGGAATTATATAACGACCCTACAGGCCGTCACTTAAGCTAGAGCGGCCCGACAAATCCCCTGCAGAAGGAACAGTGCGGGAAGACAGTACACACTGTCTAAACACACTAGGCTAGGGGTGTAAAGACCCAAAGCCCTTACAACTAATAAAGTGCTGCTTATAACATACCAAGTGCTCGCATCGCAAGCAGGAGAAACCTCACAAACAGAACGCTCACGTAATGTAAAGTGCTTATATAACAAGCACCTACAACGTTATAAGCAAGGTACAAAGTACCTCTTAGTTAATTAATATAGATAGCCATAGTTATACCCACAACCACCGTAAGGGACTCTAGTTCCTCACACTAGTATTCAATTATTCATTTATGTCCTACTGTTCAGACTCACCTCTATGCATTATAGTGACAGCGACCTACAGTGACATTAAACCCCCCGTCTAGGAGTGCTAGCTCAACAAGCCGTCTTCGGAACACCCCTTACCTGTTAGCGTCCTGCCATACGTTCTGTCTTAACCCGCGCCAGTCCTCTCAAGGCCTATGTCGGGTGCAGGTCGTAATACTTCGTTCCTAAGATACTTAAGTCTAAGGACCTTACTATAAGAGTTACTTATAATTAGATTTTAGTAATAGTTGATAAATTAACAAAATAAGCTTACTTTTTACTAACTTAAAAGATATATAATTGAGTAACTTACTTATATCTTTAAGAAAAAGATAATCTTACAATACCTTTAACTAGATAACATTATTACAGATTAAGACAAGCTAATCGTATCGAAATTCTAATAAAGGTTAAAATAGAGAATAAATATAAAAAGTAAGCTTTTAACAGCTTTCTACTTACAGACAGATAGTTAAACAGAATAAGTTAATCAGATACTTATAACGTATCTTTAAGTTTACGTTAACTTTAAATAAGATAATTAGCTTAAGCTGTTACTAACAGTATAAATAGCTTACAATATAACGTTAGTTAAGTTAATAAGTATATTACTATTCTTCGTAAATTACAGTAAAGAGCCTAAACTTTACTAAAGCTTACTAATTAGTACCCCTTAAGCCGCAGTCTACGCAGACTAGATATAAGGATTATATAACTACTTATAAGCCGAATTTAAGTTCACATGTAAATAAATGAAGAGATTTGCTAATAAATACTAAGCTAAGTAACTAATACTTAAAGGACTTTATGATAATAACGAATAAGTTAAGAGACTAACTCTCTAAAAGGGGGATAATGTCTACCTTTTTTTTACAAAATCTACATTCGAGGCAGCTTAGTAAGAAGCTTAACTTCAAAAGGTACAGACTGTTCCAAATTAAGAAAAAGATCACTACCTCTAATTACACACTTAACTTATCTACTAATATAAAGGTACAGATTAAGGTTTTTTATATCTTACTTCTAGGACTTACCTTAAAGGGAATTCCATTAGAAAAGAAAATCAAGATTAACACTAATAAAGATAAATATAACGTTAAGGAAGTTATAAATTTACGGAAATAGAAAACACGTTCGAATATCTTATTAAGTAACTAGATTACAGCCTTAAAAGTAACTTATAAGAACTTACTAAAATCCTTAAATACTTAGACCTAATTACAGAGTTTTACCAAAAGAATCCAGACTAATTAAAACTAATAATAAAAACTAAAAATAAAATAAAGTTTAATATTTAAACTACTAAACTAAAGAGCAAGATTACTGTAAGATATAAAGCTTAAGAAGTGGTAAGAAACTCTTTAGTAAGTATAGAAGGACATTTGTTAAAACTTTTAGCTAAAGTTATAAAGACCTTAGACCTAATAAGGAGGCTAAGCTTCTGGAAACAGCAAAAAGCTCCACACGAATCGCATACGTGGTAGTACAGAGAAGTTAAGGAAGGTGCAGCCTGTCTACAGACTAACTTATACTATAAGTATAGCCCGCCCTGTAAGGAAATAGGTAACGGCAACGTTATAGAATAAACTAACTGTCGCCGGGACCTAAGTTTGCCTAAAGAAGCGAAAAGCGTAAGCTACACCCTCCTAACACTCCTGAACCAGTTGTATAGCAGTGCGCAGCAGAAAGAGCGTATCTACATAATAAACATCTGTCGAGAATAGAAATTAGCATATAACGAAAACTCAGTCAGTGTTAGTAAAAAGAAACCCACTTAACTTATAGTTCCACTAAAGCAGGAACTTTAGGGGAATTATAAGAAGAACAGAAAGGACTTTAATAAGACTTAAATTTATAACCTCTTGTTAATGAAATCTTTAGATAATGCACTTAAGTATATTATATGGAGAAGCGAAATATAACCACGTTACTACTATATTAAAGAGCTGTTTTATTTATTATCGAAAGAAAGAAGTTACAAATTAAGTTAAGTAGTAGTTACGGATTGCGGCGTTCCCTTAAGAAAGGAACTGGAAGGGGTCTTTGCTAAGAAACCCCCTTAGTCAAATTCGGGAACTGGTGTGGTTACCTTTTACATCGCGCGCTCCTCCTTGGTAATAATTTCCAGCTCGTGACTAAAGATCTTGTCAGTACAAGCAGCTAAAGACCTCTGCTAGTCCTTAATGCGAAGGAGCTTTACGAAAACGTTACGCTCCTTAAAGTCGAGAAGCTTTTTCTTATTAAGAACTTAGCGAAAAGTAGTTAAGTCGTTCCTGTAAACGTTACATAATAAGTACACAGTCCCGTTAGCTACTACATAGTAACTATATAACTTACTTTTGCTAGCTAACTTACAGTCAGCTAGTTTTAAGTGTTAATAACAGCTGCACTTTACAGGCATTATAATGCTAAAAGTTAAGATAAATTTAGTAGCAGCAGTACAGCAGACAGTGGATAAGGGAATAGCGTCTCTCCTGTTCTTCTTTACCCCGTTAGCAGGTATCGTTACGTTACAAGAAGGAGAAACCAACCGAAATTCTTTATAGAAAAAGAATGTTAAAGAGGGGGAATCGTGTAACGACCCTGCAGGCTGTCACTTGGGCTGGGGCAGCTTGACAGATTCCCTGCAGAAGGAACAGTGCAGAAGGACAGTACGTACAGTACTTACGCACTGGGCTAGGGGTATAAAGACTAGAAGCCCTTACGACTTATCGTTAGTTAATTACCCTAATCTCACTAAGACCTAGTAATTAAAGTAAGTAGCTAGAAAGGTAATTACCTTAATTACTCCTTAAGAGAGTAAGCACAGTAATCAAGGTACGAAGTACCTCTTAAGATAGTTAATATAGATATTTATTATAGTGTCTATAATAGCTGTAAGGGACTCTTAGTTCCTTATACTAATATTTAATTATTCATTTATATCTTACTGTTCAGACTTACCTCTGTACATTATAGTGATAACGACTTACAGTAACATTAAACCCCTGTTAGGAGCGCTAGCTTAACAAGCTGTATTCAGAACGCTTACTTAGTCTTTGGCGTCCTGCTATACGTTCTGTCTTAACCTAATCAGTCCTTCAGGTCTGTGCCAGGTGCAGGTCGTAATATAACTCTACTCAATTCCAGTCATTGCATAAGGCACTGCCTTCTAGATCCTCCTGTTTCCAGCGTTAATATTCGCTGTAATACCCTTATTTACAGTAGCACTGCCCTGTAATTCAGGTCTTTATCTGCTTCCTACAGTGCTTACGGTACTGTAGTACAGCTTAGACCTGTACGTACTTCTTCTTCTAAGCTACAGCTGCTGTACTACAGCCCTGTAGGTTCCTGAAGTTTAACATCTTTTAATAATTATTAATCTAACGATTTTCACTATAAAGACCTCTTATTAAAAGTTTAGTAACATTCTAGCCCTTTAATTAAAGGAAGATGACTTAATCTACAGTTACGTTTCCTTTATTATTCTATATTAGGCTCTGTCTTATGCTAAGCACTGTTATATATTAAGTTTTATTCCATACTAAGTACTTATCTGTTTCTTTACATTAGTGACATTTATATCCCTCTAATCAGAGGACCAGTAGTCTAGGAGTTGGCCTTTCAGGCTGACTGCAACCTTTAATAAGTGTGGTTCTCTTTATAGTCTCTTCCCTATTACGCTATCGCACCAGTTTACTAAACACTCTTAAGGTTACTAAGCAGGAGGTGTTTAGTGACAGAATGCTTAGTCTCTAACTAAGCAGACTCCACTAAGGTACGAAATACATTTTAAATAACTCATATAGATAATCATTATTGTAGCTATAATAGCCGTAAGGGACTCTTGATTCCTTACACTAATATTACATTATTCATTTATATCTTACTGTTCAGACTTATCTTTATACATTATAGTGACAATAACCTATAGTGACATTATATCCCCGTCTAGGAGTGCTAGCTTAATAAGCTGTCTTCGGAACGCCCACCCAGTCTTTAGCGTCCTGCTATACGCTCTGTCTTAACCTGATCAGTCCTTCGAGTCTGTGCCAGGTGCAGGTCGTAATACGTTATAAGTGAGTTGCTGAAAGCTGAATGTTGTGTTTTCACCAGCCCTTTTCTCTGAAGGCCTGGTATTACAGGGTCTTGGATATTGAATCTACGTACTAATCACGGTTAAAAAACTGAAGAAATTTGGTTTGCCAAGGAAGTCTGACAGGCTGGGTTTTCGCCACTGGCTCCGGAAACCGCCAGGAGTGGACTTGAGCGCGACGCTGAGCGAAGCTGAGTCCCCTGAACTGGGCCTTTCCGAGCAAAATCCGAATCTAAGTGCGAGCTCGGATCGGATCATTTTCTTGCTCCCGATCTGGAATGTCTAGGCACTCAGTTGGTTTTCTCTCCACTGCATAACACTCGATGGGAATCAATGGTCGGCATGAGCGGAGCACTTTAAGCCTCTCCAAATCTAAGAAATCGGCATGTGGTGGTCTTCGTCCGAGATATGCGTGTTTTCAGGCCTGGCGATGTTCATTTTCCCAAGTGGGAGAAAGAAGTCCCCAAATCTAGGAGAGCGCATGGTGAAGGTTTTCGAGTGAGCCTAAGATAAGTTTACATTCCTCAGGCCGTTGAGATCCGGGCCAAAATAGTGTTTGTTCATTTACATTCTCATTTCAAACTCTCGCCCATCCTCTGGCGCTTCGACTTCCAGCACGAGACTTGCCACTCCCCTAAACTAGGCAACGACTCGATCACCTAAGCTTGAAGAGTCACATACATCCAGCTACCCCCCTATGCAAAGATGGCCCCTTGAGGATGCTTCTTCTCAGCCTTCGAACGCATCGCTATACGCCAAAGCCAGTACGAGCTCTCGGTATCCCCGAGATAACAACTCAATAGAGTAGGTATGGGACGAAAGAGCCAAGGTTTCTGGAGCATGTATGAAGCTCAACAGCTTGGATCAATACGCAGGGCACGACATGGTGACTGACATGCCTCCCGCGTCAGTTTAGTGCAATCAGCATTGATCTTAGTCGACTTCAGATTTTGGACTCAACTCTTTTCGTCGAGACCATTCTTTCAAAGCAAATTCCCAAAATCCTCCATCTCCAGGGCGCACACTACAGACAGACGCCGCCACAAGTTCTAGCGCCACCCCCATTCCAATGAGAGCCTCTTTCCACTACATCGCTTCACACTCCCACACCCATCACCGCCGCCAAAAAGTAGAAGTAACCACCGCCTCCGGAACCTTCAAATCCGTCCCCCCACACCCCCCACACACCCCGTGCCCTTCATTTGACATCTCGGAGTCCACCTCCACCACTCCTTGGTCACCTCCCTTCCCTCGAACCCCACCCCTCAAGCCCTTCAAGCTCTTCGCTCTCCCCTCAGCACACCCCGCTATCATGATGGCGACGAGAAGCATGGAAACCAAGAAGAGAGCCAAGGCAATCTCCCCGTCTGACATTGATTTCTTTGCGGGTGGGAGATGGGTTGCGGCGGTTGGTGCGGGGTCCGTGACGCCTGTGGTGGTTTGGGGCGGTGGGAGGGGGGAGAAGGTGTTTGTTATTGTGAGGATCATGGTTCTGGCGGTGTTGGCGGTGTGACTGTCGTGCAGTCTGATGGTTCAGCATAAGTGGACAGGGTCGTCTGGCGTCGTCAGGAGGGCTTGATGCGTGTTGGAGCGTGAGGGACGCAACTTGGAAGTGCTCGACGTCAGGGAGTGGGTGGACTGGTTCCAAATAATCGCCGCCAAGACAGCTGCCCCTTTGTACCCTGGGATTTCCCAAGGGATACAGGCATTAGAGACACCACCATTCCCTCTGCCACTAAGCGGATGGCGCAGCTTGGCGGCTGGGTGAGACATTCCCCGCTAGGTTGACTGCAAGTAACAACAACAATGTTGGATTGGAATGCTGAAGGACCTCTTTCCCGCCCCGTGGTGACATTTGATGTCAGAAAATGTGACATCCAGGTTTGGAGGTGGCTGTACTCCGGCACTCTTGTATTGACATTTGGTACAGCTAGCCACCTACCCTGTTGATCTTCCGACTCATGCGCACCGGAGACACGCCAGCACGCTGCCGCGGGAGGCAAAGGGGAAAGAAAGCAGCAACATAGCAGCTTGAAAGCAAGGGTGCCTGCATTGACGCTCCTGACCAAGGCCGCATACCAGATCCGGAGGATTCAAATACCCCGATTTATCTCGACTAACAATACTAGTAATGCATTATATCCAATCGCCTGCTTTCTAATTCCCTAAACACAATCCAGTCTCTCCCCCTTTGTATCACTCCTCCCTCCAACCACAACTCAAACACTACGAATATATACCACAACCCCCCTAACCCGTCCCTAACAACCCAACAATCCCAACCCTCAATGATCCTCAAAATCCTCATCCCTCCCAGGATACACAATCTTCTGCTTCCACACCGCCCTGACCAAACTCCCCCCGACAAACAAATACACCATCACCAACAAAATACTCACCCCGGTCCCAAACCACAACACCGGCTCATTCTGAAACTCCCTCCCGAGCGCCAAGGTCGCCAGCACAAAGCCCACGTTCGGGAACACACTAGCCCACCAGCCCAAATGAAACTCCCTCGGCGGCGCGATCGCGACCGCTACAACCGCAATGCCGAACCACCAGAACGACAGCGCCCAGAGGAAGCCCGCGCCGATGATGGCCATGGTGGAGATCTCTGATGTGTCGAGGAAGCCGTCCATGTCGAAATCGAAGTCGGGGGGGAGGGATTTCGCCAGCCCAACGAACGCGAGGGCTGTGAACGACGGGGGGCCGACGCACATGAACAGCCCGGGGCGGTGTTCCCTGTGCGGCAGGCCGGAGACGAACAGCCTCCCAACCATGTGCGCGTACATCATCGTCGCGACCGCAATTCCCAGCCCCTGGCAGGTCAAGCCCGCAGTGATGATGGAGACTGCCTGTGCCGAGGGCTGCGTGCCGGCGATGACGGAGGCGATCGTCCCCGAGAGCATGATGGGGAAGATCGGCAGAATCCACGTGGGCATCATGGTCGACAGGGGGAGTTGATGCGCCGAGAAGACGTACAGGTACTGGCCGATTGCGACGAGAGTGGTGACGACGAGGTATGCCCAGAAGGCAATCTCGATCGCCCAGAGGAGCGAAGGCGGGACCCCGGAGAGGTCGGTCTTGTCGGGGACGAAATACCGGTGTGTGCCGGTGATGAGCGTCGCGATGCTGAGGAAGAAACAGGGGAAGAAAAACCCCTCGCGCCGGTGGGTGATGGAGGATTTGAACGTCCCCGGGAAGAGGCAGAAGCGCGTGAGGAGGAGCGAGGTGATCAGTGTGAAGAGGAGGATGTTGAGGATGTAGATGGCGAGGCCGATCTGGAAGAGCCCGGGGAAGGTGTGCGGTTGGGCGATGATCAGCAGGGAGATTCCGCCGGTGGACATGGAGAGCGTGTACCACGCCCAGGTGAAGTGGCGGAGGCGCTTGCGGAAGGGGAGGTTGGCGCGGGGGATGC
>Ga0247758_1000696_pt1 | contig 29287 bp, 25 predicted proteins | sample UWRJL156409C4_FD_180950 | JGI IMG/M metagenome (GOLD analysis project Ga0247758, IMG submission 180950) | Plant litter microbial communities from Arlington Agricultural Research Station in Wisconsin, United States - UWRJ-L156-409C-4 | ecosystem: Environmental > Terrestrial > Plant litter >... | reverse complement strand
CGCCTTACCGCTCCAGGCTAGGCTGGAGCGCAGGAGCCTTTCGTCATGTGCTCTCCTCACACACAGGGAGCTCTCTTTTGTATTTAGTCTGGGAGCTTCGCTCCCACCCTTTCTACCTAATCAAGCCACTTTGCAACTGCACTTCCGCTGCTCCCATGAGCTCCGTACCCTCAGTGAAACGTTCCACACTGAGTTAGTGCCACCCCTGAGGACTCTGAGTCCTGGGCGGATATTGTTGAGGCGAGTCGGGTTGACAACATTGAATCTCCAGATAGTGTTGTTCAGCCTTGACGTCAAACTTCTAAGCGAACATCGTCCCATACCTAACGTACTGAACCGAGAGACTCAACTCGCTGAATTACTGGACTTTGGGTGCATTGTAAATGCGCTCTGGTTGAGACCTGTAGGGTCACAATGGGCTTGCTGCAAGCACTGTATTAGCCGCTGCTGTTGGAATTAGCCCGTTTGTAGACAATTGGACAGCAATACAGCTTGCGTTCCGCCACTTTCGTCTCATCCTCGTAGCGAATAAGACGGAAACGATAAAAGGTGATTGCAAGAAAGTAGGTAAAGATCATTATGGAGGCATTTTCAGTCCCCTGAAGGTGATATCTGACTCGCAACCTCCGCTCGGGCAGATTTTCAAAGTCCGCGCGACATACAGCTCAGCACGTAAGGTGAACCTGTCGTCCATTCCTAATCTTACAGTCCGAACCATTTCAAGTCCGCCTCCTCGTGTACCGGAACCATGTGACCGACGCCCCTGGCCGAGTAACCAACCAGCTTCGTCCCATCACCATATACAATTTTCGTGTAACCAGCATCCGGAGTGTCGGTATGATTGCTCGTAAAGGGCTCCCCCAGAACAGTTGACCATTCCTTCAGTTGCTCCGAGAGATTGGGGTAGTTGACAAAGTTGTCTGCCTCACCATGCCATGTCTGGAAGCGGGGATAGGTCCCCTTGTATCCTGGGTACATGGACCGGACCTGGGAAGCCCATTCGGCCCCCGTCTTGGTATTCAGGCCGCTTGCGCAGAACGGGTCGGCAGACTGGGGGCTAGAGCCCGGTGAGCCAGCCAAACAACCGGCAGCCGCACCGGAGTAGCACGATGCGGCAGCGAAAAGCTCGGGATAAGTCGCGGCCATGACGTTGGTCATCATGCATCCGGAGGAACTGCCCGTGACGAACACCTTGGTCGGATCAGCGTCGTATTTGGTAATGGCCCACTTGACCATGTTGGCCAGGCCATTGCTGTCGCCACCGCTCTCGTGCGTCAAGGTCTTGGTCGTTGCTACGTCCCAGCAGTTGTTGTCTTTCGGCGAGCTGGGGTACAACACGACGAACCCCTTGGCATCGGCAAATGGTTGGTATTTCGTATATTCGGCGTACATAGGCCCTGTGCCGCCGCAGAAGTGAAGCTGGTCTTGTCAGTTCCAACGTCGCCAGATGAGTGGGAAGTCATCGTACCGCAAGAATGATGGCTGGCTTCGCCGCTACCGTAGGGGGCTCATAGAGTTGAAGTACGAGATTGGTGGGGTTCTCTCCAAAGTTACAAATCGAAGTGAGACCATTTTGTGCAGTCGGCGCCGCGTGCACTGAGGCCAAGCTAAGAGCCAACGCCAACGCACGAAGGGAAATAATCGCCATCTTACCTTTTGCACACGGGGTTAACGATTGACGAAATGAGGGAAGAAGCGGAATGAATCGAGGGACACTCGCAGCTTTGCAGTCCCAAAATTGGAGGTCCTGGTAGAGATTTATGTCCAAATTACGGGCATGATGTCGAGCATGTGAAGCCGGCCCTGGCATGAAGAATTAGCGCGCCAGTGAAATGGCAATACCGGACGTCGTATGAGTGCAACATTCATTGTGGATAGCCGATCTCGTCTCGCGTGGTACACCCGGGCACCAGGTCCATGTCCGTCGGGTAAAATGCTGCTGGCGGCATTGCCAACCAAGGTGTGGCGGTCCGACTGTCCGCGCTGCCGTTGAGATTCTGGAAGTTTTCCCGTTGGATGCCGTGTTGATGCCACTTTGGAGCTGGGCCCACAGCTTCGTCCACGGGCGTTTGGCGACCGTGGTCACTCGATTGGGCCAATTGAGCGCGCCGAAGTCTCGATGGGAATTTCAACGCTGGTTGGCACAACAGGATTGATGCAAAAGCGCAATGCACATCATAGGCAGAAGCTGGTCAATCCCAAAGTCAGCGCTGCCAATCGCTTTTGTTGATCTTCTGTGGCTTGAGGCTCGGTTCGAAAGACCAGAAAGGTGCCTGGTGAGGTCAGATGCCAAGGCACCGATGAGGACCCACCCTCCTTATCTTATCGTAGATGCACGGGTGGCTCGCGACCCAAAATTGTCGACGCGCGGGGATTGCGATGGAGCTTAACCTCAACAACTTTCTCGCCGAATTCCGCAGCTTGTCTCGCCTTCTGGCAATCCCGCTGTATCACACCGGCGCCGCTATACCTGCCGAACCATTTTCGAACGCGTTTGCCGAGCTAAGCTGAGTTGAGCCGAGCCGGGCCGGGCGTCCATCCGAACATCAGCCCTCTGCGCATCGGCAACTTCGCGTTGCGACACCGACAGCCCTCTCCACACCCCCGACCTGACGCCTCCCTTGATGACCGCAATCGCAGCCTCCAATCCCTGCTGCCCACGAGATGGCCCCGCAGCCGGCCAGGCCGCCAGGTCCGGCCAACAATGAGCCGGCCGCCGACGAGCACCCGATCGGGCCCCCCTCTGGCCTCTCGTCCACCCCGACGCTGTACGTCTCGGAGCAGGCCATCCGCCACATGCTCAAGAGCATAAGCTACGACGAGGCGCGCGAGGACAATTACCGCCTGAAAGGCATCCAGCTGATTGACAATGTTCGGGAGAGCCTGCAGCTGTAGGTAGCCCCCTCCCTGCGCAACCGCATGCTTTGGGAACTCTGACTGACTGTTGCTAGCCCGGTGCGGACGTTCGACACAGCGGCCGTATACTACCACAAATTTCGTTTTCGCTACCCCAGCTCGGAATATGACTTCAGCGACGTGGCGCTAGCGAGCTTGTTTGTTGCGTGCAAGACGGAGGATACCATCAAGAAGTCCAGGGAGATCCTGTGCGCGGCACACAATCTGAGGCACCCAAACGACCACAAGACGCCCGACGACAAGGTTTGTCACGGTCCCACACTTTTTCGCGCCCCCGCTAACATTCCTGTCCCAGGCTTTCGAGTTCCCGTCGAGCGTCACCGTCGGCTTGGAACGGCACATTCTCGAGACCATCGGCTTCGACTTTCGTGCCCAATACCCGCAGAAAATCCTTGTCAAAACGGTCCGAAAAATGTTTTCGGCCGGCAACAGCGACACCCATGAAAGAGGGAAAATATTCTTGCGAACAGCATACGACATGTCTATCGACCTGAACAAGACGTTTGCCCCCCTCAAACAGTCGAGCTCCGCTCTGGTCTTGGCCATTCTCGAGCTGACGGCGCTTATCCTCGACCAAGACCTTGACAGGGTCAAAGAGCTTGACCCTTCGTCATTCAGCACGGACAGGGCGTGTACATACGAGACGATGATGGACCTGCTCGATCTCTACACGCAATTCCCAAAGTCGACAAAGATCGGCCCCAGGTTCGACCTCGGTAAATTGATGGACGTTAAGATCGAAATCAACAAGAGGATGTCCGAGGAGCGATATCAGCGTCACAATGGGTGGTGTGATAGATGCGCGCGGGAGACGCCCGAGGCCCATCCTGTAACGCCAGGCTCTGCCAAGTCACCAGCGACGACCAACTCGCTCTCAGGCAGTGCCTCTGCGAGACGGAAGGCCGGGGTAAACGAAAGCACACTTCGGTATGTTTTCGACGCGGAGGAAGCTCGTAAAGAGAAAGCTCTTGTGGCAGAGCACTTCCTCGACGAGTACGAGGAATATGAACTAGAGGTAGAAGAGCCAATACGGGAGGAGCCGCGCCATCCCAACAATGGCCGCACCAACTTCCCGCACCGAGGCCATGGTCATCACAATGAGCACGGTTGGGGACCATACAGCCGGGGACGGCACACATCCTACAGTGACCGCGCAAGAGGACGCAAGGGCCACGGAGCTCACTATTGAGCGCGACAGTGTGGCGACAAGTCTTTATTTAGATATCCGTTGGAGTTGGAGGCAGCGATCCTGATACCCACCAAAACAGAGTCAGAGGACTCGACTTTTATCCCACGGGCTCACATGACGCGGTGTACATGCTGGCATTTTACGACCCGAGATGCGATTCGGGTCATTGTTTCGCTGCTTCAAGCCGAGTCTTCTTTCTCGCCCACCTTCTCCAACGATTCCTTTACGAGCGCTTTCCGTTCCAACAGGACCGCCTCGGCATCGGCGACCCTCCCCTGGGCGCGCAGGATGACTTCCAGTCCGTTCAGCCCCTCAAAAAGGTCGCCGTCTTCGTTCGTTGTCTTCCTTGCTTCCCTGGCAATGTCGATACCCCTGCGGGTGTAGTACTCCGCTTTGTCATACCTCTTCAGCCCGGTATTTATGGTCATCAACAGCGAATGCACGTTGAAGGCCCCACCGGGGAACTTAGGCAACAGCGCTGCCCTCGTGGGATGCTCGAGCGCCTCGTCTAGCAGCAACCTCTCAGCCGATTCGGGATCATCTGTGGGATACAGTTAGGGCACTGCTTGGGGACAAAAGGGTGCGATTTGTAGGACTCACAATGTCTGCGGTGAACCGCCCAACAACACAGCACGTCGAGAAGGGCTTGACTGCAGAGGTCGGTAGCCGAAACTTGTTGCCATAGGTCACGATACCGAGTCTCTTTATACGAGGGATCTCCGACACCTGGAGGGCTGCTACTCAGGATGCTGAACACGACCAGCTCTACTGACTGCGAGTGTGCACTGGGTATGTGTCGCCTGAACTGCTCGAGAGCTACAGCACAACACCTTTGCAGGTGGTATCGATCGCATGATACCCCTTGCCCGCCAGACCAAAGAGCCTGCCAGAAGAAGGATGTGGCGTGCCGCGAGCCGCTCGGCGCGGCCGATGTTAGCTCGAACAGGTGTTTGAGGAGCTGGCTCTCGACGTATCGGAAGTCGCGCGTTGGTGACTCGCGGAAGAGCATCATGACATCTGACTCCAGTTAGCCACCCGGGAACAAATATAGAGCGGGCATTCCGGGCACATACTCAAGATCCAGAACAGCAGCATGGGAGCTTCGCGCCCTGACAGGATATTCTGCGACAGCTCGGCGAAGGCGATGCGCATCAGCCTCACGCCCTCGCTAAAGTCTGTCTTCTTTCCCGTGTCCGGATTTGGGACAATAGCTGGCCGTTCCAGAAGCTTGAGCGCCGTCCGGAATCGCAGCCAAATTGCCTGGCCTTGATCAACCCCCTCCTTGGTCTGCGTGATGGCGAGCATCTGTGAGGGATCCCTTGGACCAGGAGGGAGGTCCTCCTCGAAGACCCACCGCTGCGAACTGAAGGCGCCGGCATAGTAGTTGCGGATGGCGTGATACATATTCTCTTCGCTTCGCAGCTCATCGGGGGGACGCATGCGTGTCTCGTGCAGCTCAGGGGAAGGCGTCCGACAGATTAGCGCCATTGCGGATATCCTCGCTGCCGCAGCCTGTGATGACGGCGCCGGCGACTGCGGATCGACTGCGACTGCAGATTCCAGCGCTGATTCTACATACTGTCGTACCTTGCCGCTGCTCCTTCGGAGATACGTCTCGATCCGCTCCAAGTCAACACGCCGCCCGTTGAGGATGAATTCGGAGGATTTGTGTGCCGCATCTCGCTGCTTCTTGAGCCGCACGATCTCAGCCACATTGCCGGCTTTGTTGTGCTTCCAAAGACCCCAGCGGCGGAAGCGAGTCTTGAACATCTTGTCTCTGGGGCGGGGTGTCAGTTCGGCCCCCGACTTGAACAAAGATCATTCAGGACTACCGAGCAGACTAAGGGAGGGGAACTCACGTAGCAAAGAATTGATGATCTTGCTCCATCTTGCGCATGAGATTCGGCAGCGTGGTATTGTGGTATAAGTCTGTGATGAGCTTGCGATGTTTGATGAAGTCGTCCCCTGTTGCCCACTTCCTTGCTTTCGGTGTGCTATTCCCGCTTTCATCGGTGCCGCTGTCCATGATGTCGGCTTCTTTGTGTGCTGACTTTGGTAGGTTGTCTGGTATGCGTGGTACTATTGTCCCGCGGCGGAAAGCAGCGTGGGGATGTCTGCCGGAGGATCAAGGGATGTTTGCTGCAGGATTGCAGACCACATGGTCCCACCCGGGGGCTTGATGTGAAATAGCAATGGAACATCCATTACCACCTAAGCACACGTGTTTGAAGCAGGTATTTGCAGTATTTGCATGGGTGTGACGGCGCATGGGCAACGAAACAATCCTTCCCGGTCTTTGGCAGCCAATGTGAGGAATTTCCAAGTGGAAACATTTGTCACGACGAAGGCTGTGCCACATTTCGGAGTTGTCTGTGCCGTTTTTGGATCGGCGGTGCTAAGGCCCGGCGCCGGTTGTCTGCCTTGTTGCAGTGGTGCAAGTTGGTTAGGGAGGAGGATTCAGCCGGGGTTGAGCCCGCGGCGCAGCAGCAGGCACGGTTGGGTCCAGGACGTCCGGGACGGGGGTGCTGAGAGCCTAGCGTTAGCGACGGCACAAATAGAGCATCAATGACAAAACCAGGTATTATTTGTCTCCTGCTATTGAAGAATTGTCCTGTTCGAGGCCTTGACGAGTGCTTAAACTGATCAGTTGGCTCACTACCGTAGTACTTCCGCCCGAACGTGATCCAACCTTCACAACCTACTTCGGTGGGCTGTAGTCCCTGACGATGCCGCTGATCCTTGACATGACTGGTGAGCTGGACAAGACAGCCACACAAGAAGAGGTATGATAAATGACCGAGAAGGCGGCGTTATTATTATGGGAATAGGTGATCGCCCGCGGCACAGCGGGCGCACTAGCTTCGTGATGAGGAGGGAGAGCGCAACTCTCTCAAGAAATCAAATAAAAGTTATGACCCTGTGAGCACAAGTTCAGTTACCAACATTCATAACCTACCTTAAATACTCAGTTTCAGTGCCTATTCCCTCAGAAAAGAAGTGCCTTCCGCCTTTGCATCCCCTCCATCATCAGACAAGAGTGATGTCCTCCCAATTCTCGCTATATGTTCTTCCTCAGTCATGAAACAGAGTCCGGGGACAAATGCCGGCCCCAAAACCATGTTATCTCCCTTGGAACTCTTCCGAATAATTAGGGGTATAGCCACGCCATTAAAGACAATGATTCGGTCTCCGCGGGCTAGGTTGGTCGGACCCGTCTCAAACTCTCCGTCTTGAGAAAAGAAAAGCATTCTCTTGCCTGCTGGTTAATTCACACAACCGACAGTGTATCCTATCGACATCGAGTCGTTTAACAATGCTGGGATGATCCTTCTTTCAAACCATGAGCTGAGCTTTGTGGCTGCGGTGATTTTTTGCAATCAACCACTATCCTATACCACCGGTTGAAAGCGCTAAGCCTCTCAGAGTTAGCCCTCAATTCCGAGCTTATGTCGGCACCTCCACATAACACTGCAATGACTGCCTTCGGGATGGAGTCGTATCGTTACGACACGATGTATCCCGCCTCGCCAAGGATAGCCATTGTGAGATCGAATTCAAGCCCGACGCAAGATTCGCCAAGTTGGTTCTATCATTGATGATTCCACTCTCTTTGCCAATCGCTGTCGACTGAAACGGCCCAAAGATATCTGTGGCACTGCCCTTCAAGACGCCACGGAGCGTCAATTCTGTCCTACACTCCGACAGCCGGATCATCGGCGGTGTGGATGTTTTCGGTTCGCTGATCAAGCCGTAGATGTACTTTTTCGAAGAGAACCACGTTCGTTCCGTTGCGGAACTCCAGTCCGGAACCCAAGAAGGCGCTCCAGAAAGCGTTGGGCCGATATCGACGAGCAACACTATTAATGACGGACAGAAGCGCAGCAAGTCTACCAATAAGTCGTGGTATACCTGTCCGAGTGTCTTTGCATAGTCGGCTTCCGAGGTAATGACGCCCAAGGCTTCGTAATACAGCGTATAGGGCGTATGACCTATCGTTAGGTTCTCCGGCCTGGCGCTCTCTGAAGGCCTGGACGACGCCAAGAAGGTACGTCGAGGCATCGGGGCTAGGTGAAGAGAAAGGGCGGAGTTTCTATGCCTGTATAGAGGCATAGATTACATAGAATATTCCAATAGATCCGGCTGCAACGAACAACTACCACCAAGAGGAAAAGTCTAGCCGACGGTCTTCTGTGTCATCAACGGCCCCAGGCCGGGGAATTTTGTGTCTCTCCATTGAGTGAATGGAAGGTTGAAGTCCGTCGAGAGGAAGCAAAGTGCCATGTGAAGCCGAGACCACTTGATCTTTTTGGCGCTGCTAACGATAACCGGGTTCGAGGAGAGGATGATTTCTTGAAATGTCTAAACACGTTCCGTCCAAGCCGGTTCCAAAAGGAGCTTCAGCACATCGGTCGTTGGTGAACTCCAGGCGAGGAGGTGGCGTTTTTTTTTATCTTGGTGATCCGAAGCATCCTTGCAGCTGATCAAATATTTCGGTTACCGGTAGTTCAACACAACGGTATGGACTAGCAGAAGATTCTCCTAGCAAAGGCTTGGCACACTTACCTGTTCGGAATATCCGATCCCGCGACTTGGAAGATTCTCTCCACCAAGTATCCCAGACAAATTGGAATCGCTCAGCGGCCCTTCCTGGCATTCGCTTTCGCCCCTTCAACCATGGAATCCCTGGGTCTGTGGGAAACAGTCTCGATGCCTGCTGCAGCCAATCTTAGCCTGGTCGGTTGCATCCGATCCAACTCCCAACCAGACCCAGACCGTCTCCGCAAAGGTATAAATTGATCCCATCAGGGGGGGTTGCACTGACTTCTCCTTATCGTCTTGCTGGTTGATACAGATGGCGTCCACCCAGATTGTCAGGTCCTTTTTACCAGGGCGATGGTGGAGTGCTATCAGCGCATCGTGGCAATTTGGTGTAATGTTAAGCTGACAGCCATCGTTGCAGGATATCGTGGACGGTAGATTGACTGGTGACTTTTGGCCCCATACGTACGAGAGGGCGGTGAAAAGGGGACTTGTCTCAAGATCGACGACTCTCAGGGTACCGCATAGGGGGTCAGTAGGGATCGCGGAGGAGAGGTCCAACACGCAAATGCTCTGTGGCCGCAGCAAGGGAAGGCTTGCGTAGAGTTGTGCGGGGAGTAAAATCGGGCCGGTTGCCGTGTCTGGGGCCTGGCGGAGGTTCATCAGGACCACTGCTGGTTCCGCGGGGTTGGGTTCCATTGGGGTGTATATTTCGCGGGGAGATACGACCAAGGCGCTGATTGGGGGTTGTGTTGTCGGGAACGGCAACTCAGAACTGGACTTCCCCACCTTTTGTTCATTCGGGCCTTTCGCCGTTTTCTTGTTGCACCTGGATGACCAGAGCCTCGGCGGCCTGCATGATGCAAGAAAGGGGCGGGGAAAAAGAAGTCGTGGAAGCCTTTCCCAATTGGCTCCTTGGTGGCTTGCGCAACGCTGGAAGGGGTAATGGGGCTTACAAGTGCGACAAGATTGTCGACCATGTATTGTTCTAGGTAACATCACTATTCCCCCTTTCGCCAAGAGCAACTCTTGTGAGATGTCATTCGAGGGTGACCTGATATCACAAGTGTGTTAGCCTGGGTTACCATCCACCACGCTTTGCGCTCTGATAGATTCTTCTTACAGTTGTGTTGTTGGGAGAGACAAACATTCCTGCGGCCAAAGGTTAAACCTGCAAGTAAGGTACCTTACTCTCTGAGCCTTTAAACATCGACTCCGATTGAAATCAGCTGGAGAGGGCTCAAACAGCGACATCTCTCGCACAAAAAAAACCCCCCTCTTTTCAATACACCACACCCTCCTCCGGCCTCCCGGCCTCCTTCTCCCCCTCCATCACAACCAACAACCTCCCCCCTTCCCCTTGTCCCTCTCCCCTCCCATCACCAACCTGAACAGCCGCATACCTAACCTTCACATGCCCCACCTCACCCATCACGACCTCAATCTCCTCATTCGAGTCCACCCCCGCCAACAACGGCGCATTAAACGCCCTCGCCGTCTCGACCGGACTCAGCGATACCTCCCTACCCAGCCTCCACCACCCCAAAAACAACGGAATGACCGCCGCAACCGCCAAGACCATAACTGCCAGCGCGCCAGCAAGATATGTAAAATTCGACTCATACACCGTGATCGTGACCGTGTGTTCCCCCGTCCCGACCCGCTGAACCATTGCCGCCGACGAATTCGTCAGGCCAATCGCCGCTCGGAAAGCCATCTCTCGTAGCGCGGAGATGATATCCGCTGAGGGATCAACCCAGGTCATGTCTGCTGCGCCTATGGCGGTGTCGCCTGGGGTGCGTTGGGTGTATACCATAGGGCCGAAGGTGGATGGGTCGAGGGCGTAGCTGCCGCCGGTGTAGTAGATGGTGACGTTGCTGTCGTAGATGGTCTTGGCGGCGAGGGCGAAGCCGCCAAGGGAGGAGGGGAAGTAGCCGAGGCCGGAGGTTTCGCCGCCGAGACTGGCGTTGAAGAAGGTCATGGAGAGGGTGGGGTTTTCTGTGGTGGAGGAGGGGGGGATGAGGGTTACGGTGGCGGTGTCGGGATTGGGATTGGTGTTGTTGGATGGGGGTGAAGAGGAGGAGGAGGAATTGTTGGTGCTGGTGAGTTCGACGGCGTATCGCACGATGGCGCCGCGGAGGAGGCATGTGGTCACGACGAGGTCGTTAACGTAGCCGGGGTGGGGCTTGTGGATGGCCCTTATGGTGATGTTGTTGGGGTAGTATTTGACGTGGAGGACACGGGCGTAGCCGACTAGAAACGTAGTGCCAGAGATGGGACTAGTCATGTTTAAGGGGTGCGTGGACGAGTTGCAGCTGACGTCCCACCCGGGGCCGACGAGCTCGCCGCGACAGACGCCGGTGCAGCCCGTGGCGTTCAGCGTCATGGGCTTGCGGCTGTTGAAGTCGCGGACAACCTCGGCCATAGCGGCGGTAATGCCGCTGACGGTGTTAGCACGGGTCATGTAAACGCCTGAGTAGTTTGATGCGAAGTGTGCCGAAGACAGAAACGCCGAGACGTTGGTCGGTGTTGTGATAGACAGCGCAGATGTACTGGAGGCGCGCTGCATCAGCGGGCCGTCGACGAAGACGAGGAACGAGAGAAGTGAGGCGACGGCGATCTTGTTCATGTCGCGGCCGGCGATGAGGGACTTCCACGCGCTCGAGCCGTACTCCCAGTACCGGTGGCAGTCTTGAAGAGTGCCGCCCCTGAGCATCTTGATCCACCATGCTAGGGCGGCCCCCTCGTAGAGCGCGTACGAGATGAGTGCATTGGCGATGGTCGTGAGAATGGCGAGGAGGACGGCTGGCTGGATGGGGTAATTCTCACTGGGCCACTCGCGCGTGGGCTTTCCGTTTGACGAAGTGAGAACCGCGATGGTGGCCACTGTCGCGATGACTGCACCGACGACGGACAACAGCCCGGACCAAGGCAGTCTGGCCCAGACGCCGGGCTTCCACGGATTTCCCTGCTGCTGGTACATTTCGTAGTCGTCCTGATGGTGTTTCTATCTTCTGGGCCTCCATGACCTGGGTGGGCCCCTTTGACTTAAATAAATAGGTGACTTTGCTGCCTGGCAACCCCTGATGTGAGACCCGGGAACCGAACACCGGGTACGGATTGTGCGCTGCAACACAGAGCCTGGTTCCAATTTCTTCTTGCCGATTTAGCGGCTTTTGATTAGCTGTCAATTTGTGGCTTAGGTTTCACGATCCGAGATCGACCAGGACTTCCAATCATTCGGTGAAATATTCCGAGGAGTGGGTCGAACGCTTGGGGGTGAGTGCGACCCCGTTGATGCGAGGAAGTGGCTTTAGCTCTGCAGCTGCGCGGCAGTCGCCAGGTATCTGCTGTTCGGCACCATATCGGAACATAACTGTTGCCGCCGATGAGATCGAGTTCACTCGGTTATGCGGCTCTTGTTAGCAAATCGTCCCATGTGGTGACAGCATTGCGATCTCTCCTGTTGACAAGATTCCCATCTCCACTGCGAATTTCACAGCCAGTACCGCATCCTTGACCAACGCCACTGTCCATGCTCGGCCCCCTACTCAAGTCCGACCAATGAAAGTTCCCGATTCCCGCAAATTTGTTCGTAAACTCAAGACCGAACACCCACCGAAACTCGGCCAGTTGTTGCATCGCAGTCGACTTCCCAGTGGGAGATGGATCGAATCGGCGGACAGATCGAGGTCCTCCCAGCCGAAAAACCAGGCGCATTCCACAACCAGGTACTTCAGTTTTGACATGTCTTTCGGCACAGGGTACAGCAGCGGCTCAACGCTGATGAACTACCATGTATGTTTCCCTGGGGGGCGCTCGTGAAATGAATGAGCCAAAGGGTATCGCTCAACGAGGCAACGGCGCTTTGGAAGTGCTCTATTGTCAGCCGTGCTCGGTCGGTGCGGCATGCGATGTTTCAAGAAATTCGGCTCACAGGGCTTTCAGCTTCGGGAAAGTCTCGATCATTGTCGGCATGTTTTCTTCAGGTTGAACAATTATCTAGGTCGGAAGGAAATGCAGGAGAAGAATGAGGAATGGCGTCAAGATTGAAGCCCGTCACACTGTCGCGTGACCCAAAAAGACACGCATCGATGCACAAGATACAGATGGAAGATGCGTCCGCACATCTAAGCAACCCGGCACTTGTTGTAGTGCTCAGGGTTGTCAGAGAGCACCTGCCATTTTCCCACTTCGGAAGCCGATGTGTTAGGAATCAGGGTTAGGGTCAATTCTGGATGTTTCTGTTGTCCTGCCTTTAAGAAGGAAGGAGCAACATATCGTACATGCCATTGATGCTATTTACAGCCACTGAAATTAATTTTGCGTCTCCTCGCCCTCAACCTCTCCCTTGTTCTCGCCCTGAACCTTGACACCCTTCATCTCCATGCTGCTGCCAATCATGTCCTGGAGCTCGTGATTCTCGGTCGCCTCCTCGATTGGGATCGCCTCGCTGCCAGTGTCCTTCGAGTCGCTATCCTTGGAGCCAGAGCTCTCGGTTCCTGCGTCGTTCATGCTGACGTCAGTGAGCTCCGCATCCCTGGCGTTCAGACCCCACATGCCCGCCACATCATCATTCGGCTCCTCCTTGATAAAGACAGAGTCGAACTCGGCATCGGACTGCATGCCCTTGGGCTTCTGCTTGACCGCGACAATCTCGACATCGTCATCGTCATCATCGGGATTGACGCCGTCGTGGCCCGCGCCGCTCTTCTCCCCCGCGCCCTTCTCGCCTGCCTTCTTCGTCTCAACCTCGCCCTCCACGCGCCTGCTCGCCTCTCCTCTCATAACCGCCTTCCCCTTTCCTTTCACGTCTATGATAGCCGCATACTCCTCAACCTCCTTAGCATCCCAAGCCGGCTTAGCCTCAACGACAATCTCGTTGAGTTGCAGGATCATTGCGGCCAAGGCACCCATCGACTCAACCCGGTAGTCGTAGCAGGCGTACTGCATCGGGGGATCCGTGACCTTGAGCCAGCAGCACGTGAGGCCCTCACGCCTCGCCCACAGCATGGTATTCGGCGTGCAAGTGACGAACAGAATCTCACTCAGCGGATTCGCATTGGGATTCGGGTGTGCCCTGAGCGGCGTGTCCAGCAGCGGATTGAGACGGTACGAGTGCCTACCCTTGATTGCCGTGGCATGGGTGGCCTCGAAACTCTGCGACCCATCCATAAACTCCTGCAGCGCATTGGGGAGCACGCCCTTGACCATCTTCGCGAGGCCGTGCTTCCTGAGAAGCTCACGCACATGCTTGACATCCGTGGCGAGAACGGCGACCGGCATACCGTGGTACTGCATCGTCCGGAGGAACTCCTTGGATCCCTCGCGGAGGGCCATCTTGGCGAGCCCCTCTTTGACAATAATGGTTCTGTGACGCTTAATCCAGCCCTTGAGCTCAGGGTCGTCCGGGTCGTCGGCGCCGAGGATGCGATAGATGTCCGCCAGGTAAGGGCTGATGGTGAGCATGTCCATGATGAGGTCTTCGTTTGGCTTTTCGTGGCTCGGCGCCATGATCTGGAAGACGCGCTGGATGGTGTGGGAGATGGAGAAGCGAGCGTCGAGGAGGACCTCACTGTTTAACATGACCAGGTCGACTGGGGGATGGAGAGTCGGGATATCAGTTGGGATGCCTGTCGGAATAGGCGTCGGGACACCCGTCGGGATGCCCGTCGGGACATTGTTGGCGATCTCGACGTTGGTGCCGACCGGGAAAAAGTTCTCATTGCTGTTTTGGACAGCGCGGTTACCAGTCGGGACGTTGCTGGCGATCTTGGGATTGGGGTTGGTGTAGACCGGAAAGGTGTTCTGATTGCTGTTTCCGACGGCGGGAACACCAATCGAGGCAAAATTGGCGAGCTTGAGGTCAATACCAACCGGAAGAACGTCCTCAGAGTTGTCATCGAAGACCTGCTGAATCATGTTCTCAATGGCGGCCTGGGCCATCATGATGTTCTCGACCGAGGCCTGGGCCATATTCTCATGGGTGCCTTTGCGAGTACTGCGAGCGCTGTCATTGAAGACGTCGTAGGCAATGTTGTTGACGGCAACCATCTGCATAGCTTCCTCAATGAGCTCGGGCCGAGCCTTGGACTGAGCCTCGGTCTCAAGAAGCTTGGTCTTTGCCTGGCTCTCTTGGGTGCCGCCATCCTCAATGGGCTCACACTGAGCTTCGGTCGCAACAGGCCGCTCGGTCATGATCACATCCTGGCTCTCGTGTGTCGCATAAAGAGCGCCGAACAAGTGGGTTTTCTTCGGGTCGACTCCCATGTCCATGTCGCCCAGTTTCGGAATCTTCATGAGGGGCTGCGAGTCACCCTCGGTCGGCATGAGATCAATGATGCTCGGGCCTGGGCTGCCCGAGCGGGCTCTCTTGCGAGAGCCCTTGGGGGCGAAAGTCTGCTCGGGAGTAGACATTTGGAGAGCTCAGAAGCTCGCGGGATTGGTGCAAACAGTGAGCGCGCGCAAGGTGGTTAATTATGACAGCTGGATATGATCAGTTTGCGGAATGGCAGGAAGTATTAGCAGTTGTAGTATCACAAACCTCGAGATGACTGGGAGTGCTGGTAGGAGAGAAGGTGGCCGAGGAGAAGAAGTGGCGGTTGAGGAAGAGGGGAGGGAAGGAAAAACTTGAGGGAGCAAAACCTTCAAAGCGAGAAGGTGCACCGAGCGCGGCCATTCGGATGGAATTGTGGTTATTGGCTATTCAAGGTCATACGCCCCGCCGTCGTCTCGGCGATGATGTCGTTGCTACGATGATGTCGTCGCCCTCGGAAGCGGAGCCGGGATCGTCGAATCCCGCGGTCCGGGGCGGAGCCATATGCCCCGGTGAGCGGGTGGATTAAAAGGGCTCGCAAATGGAAAAGTTTGACGTGAGAGAAATTCTACCAAGCTTTTCGCCTGTGCTGGTTCTGGTAGTCTCAGGTTTTCCAAGTGCCCTGCCTACCGACCAGGTGCGTGTTGTGCCGCCCTAAGACCGCTTTCCCATGGAACACATGATCCACTGCACAACCACATGGAAACCGTCCAGCTTATCTCTACTTTCATGATTGTCTCGGTTCCTCCTTCGCCTGCTGGCTGTCCCGAGACTGCGCCCTATTACTCGGGCCAAGGTACGCAGCCTTCCATTTCTCTGCAAAGTCAAACTTCCTGTTGCCAAGGGCGTGATCATGGAAATCCTGCCCGATCTCTTTTCGATTCTCGTCTGTGATAGCATACTCCAGCCCGTTTCGGGTGAGTCGATTTGGCAGCATGGTGCCAGTGCATTGCGGTGCCGTCTCGGCTGCGGCTGCGGCCTCGGTATTCTCAGAGCTAGCCATATCGAGTGCTAGGCTTCTGTCGCTGCAGGAGATTGGCAAGCTGATAATGAACGTGGTTTGGAAAGGATTGTCGTTCTGCCAACAGCCAAAAGCGCTTGTGGTCTCACAGATACCGCAAACGCTCCCGGTTCTGTCTATATCGCTCCATACGGTAAAGCTGGCTGGCCCGTAACCACCGGTTCGGGCTTTGTCGTAGAAATTTGCGTCAGAGTTCAGCTAGCAACAACGCCCGGTTGGAATGTTATCGCAGGCCCGGTAGTTTGGCCCGAGACAACCGCTGGGACTTGTGACGAAAAAATAATCGATGTAGAACTGAGCTGCAACCTGTTCAGCAGCAATGACTTGCTGGTCCCTTCTGCCTGGAGGAACTCCCTAAAGCGAAGCGGGAAGTTCCGAAAGGTTCTTCAGCGGCGGCTGACCACAAAAAGCACGGACCAGCGCGGCACGAGCCAAGTAAATTACCGCATTCGGTTTAGGTCTTCTTCGCACATGACCCACTTCCACACATGACATCGTGTCAGTTTCGTGGCCTCTTTGCCGGAAAAGTTCGGGCCGGAACGCGATTTTGCGGTGAGCGCTAGCCGCGTTGGTTTTGGCGCATGAGTCATCCATCCCCTCTAACACGTGTGATGATAATCTATTACATCTGTGGCATCATAGAGAGGTGTCCTGTTCGTCCTCCGAGGCGTCAGCTCCTCTGGTAGTTTCTGGCATGGCATCCCAGTCTTGGAACCAGTTCTCACGCCTACGGTCTCGTTCGAAGCGCCGCCGGGTCTCTTCCCCAATTTTCTCCAGCCTGAGGACTGCGTTTCTCATATCTCTGTCCAACATGTTCTTCGGTTCGATGAAATCGGCTCGTGCTGGTTTCCGGAAGATGTATAGCCCCTCCCACCTCTCTGCCCTAGACAGCTGCACGTACAGGCTCATAAAGCTAGGTTTAGTCGCTGCGTTGCTGCCGTAAACGCCTTTGAGGTTGAGAAGGACCTGCGAGAACTGCTTCCCCTGGCTCTTCTGGTCTGTCATTGCGAAGGCCGGCGTGCATAGAGGTCCCATCCTATGAGTGACTCCCCCGAATCCTGGCCTGACACCGCCCGCATTTCTTCACACCATCCACTTTCGCATAAATTTTACAGCACATAATCGTTGTGAACTAAGGCGTCATTTGCAGTGTTTTCCGCCGCACCCAAGTCTGGCCGTTATGGTGAAGGTAACGGGAATCGACTATTTCATTGTCTTCAGTATGGAGCGGCGTTTATAGCTGCTTGCTGGCGACCCTGGCGGGGTCCCAAGATCTTAGCTACTCATGACAGTGGTGTCCAACCATTTTTATTCTTCGCATTGGTAGTTGCACCGTTCTCTGCCAGCAGCTGCATGACAGCTTCGCACCCTCCCTGGCGGCATTCAACGGTCCTTTCAGCCTGACGTATCCCTCCAAGCAACCTCGACTCCCTTGTCCAACATTTCCACCACAGCCTTGTGGCCCAACTTATCAGTCGATTCGATGGTGGCGCCTTTCTCAAGTAGCAGATGTACTGCTCTCTCATGCCCGCCCGCGGCAGCCCATGAAAACGGAGTCCTTCTAGAGTAATCATTGGAATCAATGTCAACTCCTTGCTAACGCTGTCTGGCCGTATTTATTCCGTCATTCAACAGCGACCATAGGATGTTCAAGAAGCTTCTGTACCATTCCTAAGTGGCCTTTTTCGGCTGCCCAGCAGAGTGGTGTTCGACCAGTAGTATCTTCGGCATTGACCTCGGTTTCTTCTTGGTCTAGCAACAGCTTGATGGCCGGAGTGCAGCCACTTATGGCTGCCCAGCAGAGTGCCGTCGGGCTGCGTATTTCTTCGAAGAAGCTGCTTGAGTACCGCCTCATGTCCTTTCTCGGCAGCCCAAGATAATGGTGTACGTCCTGAGAAATCCGCGCAAGAGGTCTGGATGCCAGGATCGTTCAATAAACACTCCACGATTGTGGTCTGTCCATTTCCCGATGCCCAAGAAAGAGGGGTCCTCCCATTATTGCTCATCGAATTGCAGTTTGATCTCGGTAGCAGTTGTGTGACCACAGATATATGGCCATCGGCTGCGGCGAATGACAGTGGGGTCCGGCCTGAGCTATCTGGGACGTCGACCTCGATTGTTTGACAGCGTAGCATCTGACCTACGACTTTCGTACGCCCAGTGCCAGCAGACCATGATAGCGGTGTCCAACCATTTTTGCCTCTGGTATTGATATTCGATCTGCGTAGAAGCTGCCCGACAACAGCCGCGATGCCGGTGACAGCCGCGTATGACAACGGTGTCCGGCCCGAGCTATCCGGTACATCGACCTCGATATTTTGATAGGCCAGCAACTGGCCTACGATATCCGCTTGTCCAGTACCAGCAGCCCACGAAAGTGGAGTCCGACCATTCTTGCTTCTGGAATTGATGTTGGATTTCGTTGAGAGCAATTCGACGATTGCAGTGTGTCCGCTGCCCGCCGCGCATGAGAAAGCAGTTCGTCCATTTTCAGTTTCTAAAACCATATTCGCTCCGTTGTTGAGCAATACCGTTACCACAGTGGCGTGTCTATGGTTCGCGGCATGGGTCAAGGGCGAGTTACCACCCCTGTCTTTGTGGTTTGGGTCAACAGAAGCCTCAAGTAAAGTAAATGTCCTTGGCCAGTAGCCCATGATAATGGAGTCCGGGCCCATGTGTCTTTGGCGTTTGGATCATGCCCTTTCAGAATCAAAGCTGCAATAGCATCCTTCATTCCAAAGAAGGATGCGACGTGGAGACCTGCCAAATCTCCTGGTAGATCTTGACTGTAACCCCGGGTCCTGGAGGAGGCCAACATGGCCTGGCAAGCGCTGGAGAGGCTGATCTTGCTCTCGAGAAAGCCCAAGATCAAATCATCGTCTTCTATTAACGCGGCGCGAACATGATATCCCCAGCTGTGCGCGGCGTAGTCGTAAACGGTATTTAGGTGCTGCCGTTCTTCAAAGTTGTCATCCGATTGACAGAAACCCTTGTCGAAAACGTTAAATGAGAGATATGCCACACAGGTCCTTGCAATATCCGACTCCTCATTTGGGAACCACTGCTTTTGCGACGGTTCTAAGTATTCCTGTGCTGTGTAGTGGACTAGCCGGATAATGTCGCTTTCTTCGTCAACTGTGACCAACCTAGCACACACCGAGACCATGTCCTCGATCTGTGGGAGGTTGTTTCCATTAAGTTTAGCCTTATGAACTTCTACTGCTAGAGCGTGTGAAAGTTCCGCTCTGGTGAGAGGTCGTTTAGTGCATGTGATCTATGCAAGAAAGACTATGGCGAGCTTTTTCAGCCCTGGCTTCTGTTCATTAATTCTCTCCATGGCTGTCTTGTATGCCTGAGCTAGTACCTACACCTTTAGATCTTCGCTCGATGCTGGACTTTGCTTCTAGAATCCTTACATTGCATTCTTAATCGCCCTTAGTATAGTCTTGTCATTAAGTGATCTAAGATATAATTTAGCTAAGAGAAACTTAGAGAAGAGTTAGCTATTATATATTGCTGATAACTACTTCTGAACTTACATTTTATATACTGTGATTAAAACTCCTGCCTTGATCTCTTCTTATAATAGTCGACTCCTTTAAACGAAAGACAGGAGGTGTTCTACGTAGCCCTTAATATATCTCTCCAAACCTTTGCTTATTATACAGATCTTCAAAGTATCAACGACTTTAAATCGATTAATAAAGATTGGGGTTCCAGGGCCTTGCACACGATGTTATAGTAGTCTACAGGATGAACCACTAGTAGCCAACTGGAGTGTGTGCGGAGCTTGTGGAATAAGGTGGCTTGATAGTGAATGCGAGGCTGTATAGAAGGAATAATTTCTTCCATATTCCAACAGTTGTTGTGGGGGTTGAAGGCAAGATATGGAGAATAAAAGACAAGTACGTTGTAGAGAATTGAATGGAGTATAGGATACTCCAAGATGGTAGGAATCAGAGTTGAATTGATGATGTTGAGGATGAAGATTGGAAGACCTCTCTCCTGGGGGCGACCCCTTTATATATCTAATTTCCGGCTCCAGGCTTCCATATTCCACTCGAACAAGGTTCGATAATTAAGGTTCCGAATAACCGTTATAGCCGTTACGGCCGGTAGCCACATGAGGCCACGTTACGGATTAGAACCGATAAGGTATTACGACCTGCACCCGACACAGGCCTCGAGAGGACTGGCGCGGGTTAAGACAGAACGTATGGCAGGACGCCAACAGGTAAGGGGCGTTCCGAAGACGGCTTATTAAGCTAGCACTCCTAGACAGGGGGTTTAATGTCACTGTAGGTCGCTGTCACTATAATACACAGAGGTAAGTCTAAACAGTAGGACATAAATGAATAATTGAATACTAACGTGAGGAACTAGAGTCCCTTACAGTAGTTATAAGTATAACCATAACTATTTATATTAACTAACTGGGAGGTACTTTACACCTTACTTATAATACCGTAAGTGCTTATTATGTGAGTATTTTACATCGTGCGAGCATTCTGCTTATAAGGTTTCTCCTACTTACGATATAAGCACTTAGCATACTGTAAGCAGCACCTTATTAGTTGTAAGGGCTTTAAGTCTTTACACCTTTAGCCTAGTACGTCTGGACAGTATGCACTGTCTTCCCACACTGTTCCTTCTACAGGGGGTTTATCGGGCCACCCCGGCTTAAGTAACGGCCTGTAAGGTCGTTACATAATTCCCCCTCTTTAACGTTCTTTTTCTATAAAGAACTTAAAAGGTAAGTTTCTCCTTTTACTACTTTACTATATAATAAGTGTCTAGCTCTTAGGTCTTAAAATGGGAGTAGGGTAAAAGCACTAACTACTGTTTAAACTTTACAACTTATATATACACGTTTAATAGCGAAATGTCCCCTTATTTTTCTTATAAATCTGCTAACCCTCTGCTTATCTGTCAGGTTTTAAACCAGTCTAACAGTTATAACTACTGTTTGGAGAGGTACTGGCCTTCCCAGTGTGACGCTTTTAATATTAATAAAGCGAAGTTAAAGGCTCTTCTTATTGAAAAATAGAACTTTAACTTATAAGTTAAGTCTACTGCTTAGCAGCTTTATAAAGCCATTATTAAGCTTTAAGAGGTGTCAGTGTGTTTAATGCGCCTTTATAAGCAGCGGTCTTGTTTTAAGGACTGGGTTATAAAAGCGTTTAATTATAAAGTGGAGTTATTAAAGTTCTAAGAAAGTAAGGAGGCTAAGCTGAGTGCTCCTCTTAACAACGTGGAATCTTTTAACTGGGGGAACTTTCTGGCAGGGTCTTTATAATAAACGGTTACTTTATAACTTAATTTATAACTGCCTTCTTTAATAAGAGGTTATAAGCCCGTCTTCCTTTATAAGTTTTAGTAACTTTTTACTAACTTCTTTTCTTAACAGTACTTATTTTCGTATAAAACGCGCTGGGAACTCCAGAGGAGGCCTAGCCTCCTTATTAGGTTTAAAGTCCTTATAACCCTGGTTAAGGTTTTAATAAATGTCCTTCTATACTTATTAAGGAGTTTCCTACCACTTCTTAAGCTTTAAGTCCCATAGTGGTCTTACTCTTTAGTATAGTAATTTAGATGTTAGATCTTATTTTATTTCTAGTTCTTATCGTTAGTTTTAATCAGTCTGGATTTTTTTAGTGGAACTCCGTAATTAGGTTTAAGCACTTAAGATTTTTAACTAGTTCTTATAAGTTACTTTTAAGGCTGTAATTTAACTACTTAATAAGATACTTAAGCGTGTTTTTTCCTTTTTATAAATCTATAATTTCCTTAACATTGTACTTATTCTTATTAACGTTAATCTTAATCTTCTTTTCTAAGGGAACTCCTTTTAGGGTGGGTTCTAGAAATGAGATGTGAAAAACCTTAATCCGCACCTTTATATTAATAAGTAAGTCTAATTTATAGTTAAAGGTAGCGACCTTCTTCTTAATTTAGAATAGTCCGTACTTTTTAAAGTCAAGTTTCTTACTAAGTCGTTTTAAATATAGGTTTTATAAAAAAAGGTAAATGTAATCCCCCTTTTAAAAAGTTAGTCCCTTAACTTATTTATTATTATAGTAAAATCCTTTCTTAAGTATTAGTTATTTGGTTTAATGTCTGTCGGTAAACTTTTTTATTTATTTATATGTGAACTTAAGTTTAGCTTACAGGTGGTTATGTAGTTCTTACATCTAGTCTGTGTGGATTACGGTTTAAGGGGTGCTGGTAGGCGGGCCTTAACGGAGCTTAGGCTCCTTACTATAATTAGTGAAAAACAGTAACACACCTGTTAACTTAACTAGCGTTATATTATAAGTTATTTATGCTGTTAGTAACAGCTTAAGCTAATTATCTTATTTAAAGTTAATGTAAGCTTAAAGATATGTTATAAATATCTAGTTAACTTACTCTGTTTAGTTATCCGTCTATAGGTGGAATGTTATTAAAAGCTTACTCTTCACACTTATTCTTTATATTAGTCTTTATTAAAACTTTAATATAATTAGCTTATCTTAATCTGTGATAATGTTATCTAACTAAAGGTGTTGTGAAACTACCTCTTTCTTAAAGATATAAGTGAGTTACTCCGTTATTATATCCTTTAAGGTTAGTAAAAAGTAAGCCTACTTTGTTAATCTGTTAACCACTATAAGGATCTGGTTATAGGTGACTCTTATAATAGGGTCCTTAGACTTTAAGATCCTAGTGATAAAGTTAAGCGAGATTAAACTCTATAGTACCTGTGGTATAAGGAGTGGTTTAAGGAGCCTATAAGGCTTATAACGCTAATTCTGCTTATAATGGCAGATATTACAGTTATTAACTACTTCTTTAACTAGTTTCTTTATTCTTAAGAAGGCGTATGCTTATTAGGCTTATATAAGAGTCTTAACTTAACCTATATGTCCTTTAAGTTAAGATTTATAGATTTGCTAAACGTACTCCTTTTATTTATCTAAGTTGTGAATATACAGTTTCTCTTAATATTAAAACCTTACTCTTGGTTTAGGCGTGCTGTTTACGCCTTCTGGTAGCTGTTCTAGCTAATAACCAGTTTTATTATAGTTTAAATATATTAGGCACTCCTTACTATAGTTTTACACGTACTTTAAAAAGTCTTCTAAGGGGTATTTATACTTATAGGTACCTTCCACTAGCTTTTTTACTTAGAAGTCCTGTTATTACTAATGGATATTATACTCTGTTTATAAATTTATATAAACGTTAATAGTTTATTCTAATATCTAATTATCTAACACTTACAGCGTATACTCCAGTGTACCGTTTTTAACTTTATTAAACATAGTAATAGGGATTAAAACCAGATTAGTATCCTTATAATCCTGTCTCCGATTAAGAGCGTTAGCTTACTTATTATCTTTTCCCTTAATATAGTGGATCTGGAAGTGGAACAGGGCTATTAATTCTACCTACTGTGCTTACCGTGGATTAAGTTCCTTCGTTAGGAAGTACTAAAGGTTATTATGGTTTAAAAAGACCTAGACCGGTTCTTTTATACTATTTAGGTACGGTGCCTATTTAGTAAAGTATTAAATAATTACTATTAGTTCCTTATTATAAATTAGATATTGCAGGGCTAGGCTGTGGATTCCTTTTAATAAGAAGGTAACTAGGTGGCGTTTCCTATCGTCTTAAACTTGGCTGAGTTCTTTACTAATTATAAATTCTAAGGAGTCTGTCTTAACTTAAAAAGGTTTTAAGAAATTAGAGAGGGCCAGGATTAGCGCTGTAATAAAGGTATGCTTAAGGTCTTTAAACACCTTTTATTATCTATCAGTCCACTTAAACGGCTTTCCCTTACCTGTAAGTTTGTAAAGTGGTTTTATAACTTTTATAAAATACCTAATAAAACAGTAATAAAAGTTTGTAAAACTAATAAAGGCTTATAACTCTTTTTAATTCTTTAAAGTAAGCTAGTCTTTAACTGCCTTTATTTTCTTTAATTACATTTTAAACTTTTTAAGGGTTACTTTAAACCTTAAATAGTTTAGTTCCTAAACGTGAAAGTAGCTCTTCTCTGGGTTTACTGTTAGCTTTACTTTTTTAAAAGCTGTTAAAACCTGTCACATGTGCTTTTAATATTCTTTTAAAATTTTAGAATAAACTAGAATGTCGTTTAAATATATAAAGATAAACTTATTAAGGAAGGGGTGGAGAACATTATTAATAAGGCTTTAGAAAGTTATAGGGGTGTTTATTAATCCTATCAGTATAATATAATATTAGTAATACCTGTTATAAGTTTAAAAAGCCGTTTTATACTTATCCTTTTCCTTTACTTTAACGTAATTAAATCCTATAGGGAAATTAAGACTAGAGAACTAATTCGCTTTAATAATCCGTTTTTACATCTTTATAATAAGTGGTAATAAGTAGCGATTCTTAATCGTATCCTTATTTAACGTTTAGTAATTAATAACTATATGTAACTTACCGTCTCCCTTCCTTAAGATAAACAGTATTAGGTACCTTATTAGGGACTGGGACTTTATAATAAACCTATTTTTCAGGTTTTTATTAATATACTCCCACAGGGCTTTAGCCTGTTAGGGGTTTAAGTGGTAAGGCTGGAAGCTGTAGAGTTTTACTCCTGGCTTTAACTTAATTTTATAGTCCTATAGTCTGTAATCTGGTAATTATAGTATCTTTTTTTAAAATAGGGTGAACTTCCTGTATTCTGTAAGTATTTTAAATAAGTTAACTTTTTCACTTATCTGTAGATTAGCTTCTTACTTCTTTCCACCTTTTAAATTATCATTCAGGTAATATAGTAAACCTTCTAATCCTTTAACCATCTTAATAAACCTAACCTAAACCGTGCTTAGTTTTAAGGGTTTAGTGTGCTTTTAAATACTTTATGTATCTTTAAAACGGTTTAATACCTTTTTAGCTTTCTTTAAATAGTGATTACAGTTAGGGGACTTACTAAATATAAGGTGGCTACTCCTTTAGTTAATTATAGGGTTATACTTTTCCAGCTAAGGTAGACTTAGGATTATGTTATATTTTATAACTGGTGTAACGTTAAAGTCCACTTATTATTCGTCCCCGTCCACTTTAATCAGGAGTGGTAAGTAGTGGGTAACTTTACTATTATTATATTAATACAGGCCTCCTTCTCTATTTCGTATAAGAATAACTTTTTTATACTCTTTATTAAGGAGTTTCCTTTAGTTAATTAATAAGGGGTGTACTAGGTTAAAAGCACTCTTACTATTAATTACTGCTCTTACCTTAAATAACCTCCCTTTTCCGTCTGTTAAGTTAACACTAATGGAATAATACTTATACTTTTTTAACATTTAAATTATAATAATTATTTATCTTTAAAGTCTTATACAGCCTAACCTTTAAGTACTTCTCCTTCTTCTTAAGGTTTTTACTAATTAGCGAACTACTAGTTTCCAGCCCTTTTAAAGGGCTTACAGCCTTTTCTTAATTCCTTTTAAAAAAACAGGCAGCTTTAATAAACCTGGTGATTAACCCTTTTTAGGTTTTCACATCTTAGCGTCCAGTTAACTTTAAATGGTATAATGTTTTTAAAGTCTTTAATAAGTTAGTAATACACTCTGCAGGCTTAGATTATAGCGATGTCTTTCTACTCTTAAATCCGTTAGTAGTCTTCCCGCTTTTACTATTCTTTAGTTTTTCTATTAAGGTGTAATAAGTACGTTACGACTAGGCAGTTATTAAGCACTCCTCCTTACCAGCATGTGGTAAGTGCCTGGTTAACTACGGTAACTTTCCACTTATTACTGGACTCTCTTATTAGGGAGTAGGAGACTTAATAGTAGGCTGGTTTTAACTTTACTCTGGTGACAGTATAGTCCTGTTTCCGTGTACTTAGGAAGTGGTTATAAAAGGCCTTAGGTCTATAATGCTAGTTAAGAGTGCAGTTATTATATGCACAGTTAATCTATAGTATATCCCTATAGTTAGGGTGGTTAATGTTGATTATAGGTGCTGTAGTTATGGAGTATAGAATAGGGGAAGTGGTGCCTTATTTCTTCTCTTCTTCCACTTACCTCTAGGTACGTTATTTCTTCTAAACCTCTTTTTAAAACTTAAGTAGTAATAACTTAACTTATTCTTCTATAAAGTGGTCTTCCTTAATAAGTTAATACTTAAGCTAGTTAGTAAAGCAAACCTTATTACAGAGTTATAACTTAATTTCCACTGCTTTATCTTTAAATGTTACAGTAAGACCCTTAATTTACAAGTCCTCCACTTTATCCACTAACTCTTAATGTTTTTCCTTTAACTCTTAGACTCTCCGTTAGTGTGCTTACTTTATACCTTCCTAGGGGACCTTTAAGGTACCAGTCTAAGGCACACCAGCTTTAATGCGGGGCAGCTATCTAAGCTGTCCTTCTTCCAGGGAGGTGAGGGTGCTAATCTACTTAATATGCTTAAAGTGTTTAAAAGTCTCAGGAGGCACTGTTAAAAAGAATTTCCATTTCTCTAATTTAATTCTCTTAACTTACTTTCTTTTACCTTTTAAGGCTTACTTTACTGTTTAGGTAGCCTAGAGGGCTAGTTCTCCAACTCCTTCTACTATCTTAGTAACTTTTAAATCAGGGTCCTTCCTAGACTTCCTTAATTCTTAAGCTTACAGGGTAAGGTTTTTAAGGCTTATAACTGTTAACTGGAACATCTCTTCTTAAAGTCAGTCTTTTATAACCTGCACCTTTAATGGTTTTAAGTTTCTACCTTAAAGTTAGTTTTCTACAACCTGCACCTTTATAGCTAACTTTTCTAAAACACCCTTAAGGATTAGATACACCACATCCTAGGGTTTTTCTTTTTCTTCCTTATCTCCTAAGTTACACTTGTCTATCCAGGTACAGTCTTCTTTATTACCTGCTATCCTAATATAAACGTCTCTAAAGTTAAACTTAATATACTTTCCTCCTTCTAGGACAGGCTTCCAGCCAACTTATTTTAACGACGGGTATTACTATATTATATAACCTTTCTTATTACAGTTAAAGTACTGGACCTAGGACAGGTCCTTAAACTGCTTTTACTGTTACTGTCGTTAAGGTTTATTACGGTTAGGTTAATTTTAACAGTTTACTATACTAATATCCATCAGCCTAAGGTAATGACCTGTTGTAATTAACTAGTTCCCCTTTTTCAGTTTACTTAATTAGTAAGGGGTCTGTTCCTTCTAGAAGTTCTTTTAATAATGGTGATTATAATATTAGTTATCGGCCTTAATAGCCATTTCGACTAGTTCTTATAAGCAGTCCGGTTAGTCTTCTCGGTAAAGGTCTCTAGTGACGTGTTCCTTTAGGCCACTTTAAAACAGCATTATTAAAGCCTTTTAACTAAGTTTAATTTTTACTACTTCTAATTTAAAGTGTGTGGAGAACTTAAAGATTAAAGACGTCTGCCTTAAGGTTATAAGCCGTTATTTAACCCGCCTAAGGGCGTTTAGTTCTTTAAATTTAATTTAGAGTTAGTTAATAAAGACGTTAAAGTTGTCAAAAAGGGCCCAGGTCTTAGGGGCTTCCTTTTATACTCTGTTTATAAAAAGGTCGTTAATTATCTTTATATAAGATTTATATTAATAAGTAGTTACTTTATCTAGTAGGGCTTTAGCGAACCTAACCTTTCCTTCTTCTTTAAAGAACTGCTTATTATAATAGGTAATATAACTTTAAAGTTAGGTTATTTAAGACTCTAGTTATATAAAGTCTCCCTTAAAACGTAACAGTAAAGGGAGCTTTACTTATTTCTTTTATAAGCCTTTAAGGTCGTTATTCTTTAGCTTAACAGCGTTAAGTTAAGCCTGGAGTTTTTTAATAAGACTAATACGGCTTTTAATATCTCTAGGGAAGGTTTTATTAAGTTCCTTAACCAGTCCCTACTAATTAAGGTTTAAGTTTTTAAAGTGTATAACTAACTTATTAATAATAGGGAGTTAAGGTTAAGCTTATATCTCCTTAATCTCCTTACCTTTTTTAAAGGTTAACATATTAATAGGAGGGAGATGGTATCTGGGAGTTTAATAAACAGCGTTCAGAACTGGGACATTAATATTATATTATAACCTACACCTAACATAGGCTTTAAGAGGACTGGTGCAGGTTAAGACAGAACGTATAGTAGGACGTTAACAGGTAGGGGGTGTTCTAAAGACGGCTTATTAAGCTAACACTCCTAAACAGGGGGTTTAATGTCACTATAGGTTACTGTTACTATAATACACAGAGGTAAGTTTAAATAGTAAGATATAAATAAATAATTAAATATTAATGTAAGGAACCAGAGTCCCTTACAGTGGTTATAGGTATAACTATAGCTATTTATACTAACTAACTGGAAGGTATTTCACACCTTACTTATAGTGCTGTAAGTGCTCGTTACGTAAGCATTTTACATCGTGTGAGCGTTCTGCTTATGAGGTTTCTCCTGCTTGCGATGCAAGCACTTAGCATGCTGCGAGCAGCACCTCATTAGTCATAGGGGCTTTAGGTCTTTACACCCCTAGCCTAGTGTGTCTGGACGGTGTGCACCGTCTTCCCGCACTGTTCCTTCTGCGGGGGGTTTGTCGGGCCGCCCCGGCCCAAGTGACGGCCTGCAGGGTTGTTACATAAGGTGATAAGATAACCTTATTATAAATTATTATATAATAGATAACCTTATTATAAATTATTATATAATAGATAACCTTATTATAAATTATTATATAATAGATAACCTTATCTTGTCCGGAGGACAATTTGTTGTAAGGGTGGTCCAAAAAAATAAATTACTATGGGAAATTCAGTCAAAACTGATAAGGAAATTCAACTCGACCTAGGACTGGTCGGTTCACCATCAAAAGTGGGTCTGCTCGGGCCCCTCCGCTCGGGCCCCTACTCGGGCCTCAAATCACGTGATATAATATGTTTTCAGATACGTCACGTGACCAGGAGTCCAAATCTGAAGTCAGATTCAGGGTTAGGGTTACGGTTCAGGAGTTATTCGCGTTTGAAAAAATTAAACAAATGGGTATTCAGAAATAAAAACAAGGCTATATCTAATCAAAGAAGGTAGTCTTATACGTAGATTTTTACCTAAAATTTAGAACTGGAATTCGTTTTACTATAAAGTTAATAATAGGAAAGATATTACTGTTTAAAGTTTAATAATAATATTTATTTAAATAACAACCGGTTAAGAAGTAATATAATAAGTTATATTACTTACGTTTATTATATGACTTATTACGTAGAATCCAGAACTGGAATCTGTTTTACTATACTGCTTACAATGAGAAAGATATTAGTGTTTAAAG
>Ga0247758_1000695_pt1 | contig 29341 bp, 37 predicted proteins | sample UWRJL156409C4_FD_180950 | JGI IMG/M metagenome (GOLD analysis project Ga0247758, IMG submission 180950) | Plant litter microbial communities from Arlington Agricultural Research Station in Wisconsin, United States - UWRJ-L156-409C-4 | ecosystem: Environmental > Terrestrial > Plant litter >... | reverse complement strand
TAGAGGCCCCGGGGCCCCCCCCCCCCTTTTTTTTTTTTTTGGACAACATGGATCGTATGACCGTATTCAGTATTTCATGAATGCAAGGTATGAGACCGGAGCTAGCTGTGCTGTACACCCTTGAGTGCCGAATTCATAGCTAGAGCCTTAGTCGACTACCCTACACCCCTGACGGGGAGACGTTTTATCAAAGATACTTGGGTTACTGAACATTGGTCTCACGCCGCTGCTGCACACCACATGCTTACTGAGTGTGTTGCTGGATAACAATGCCGACCACGGGCACGAAAGATTGCTACCATGTGGAAATGACGTGAACCGAATCCATAACCCCACCGCTGCCACGCATGTACTTTGCCATCCTATATTTGAAGATGCCGTCGGGCGTATATTCATCATCTTGGACCACAAGCTGTGATCAGGCCGTCCCTGGTGCTGGCGTCCAAATGCGGTCGACTCGTCTTGGCAGCGGCAAGAACTCCGGGTTGCCCCATTGGTCGAAGAAGCGCCCCCGGCCAATCCCCTGGAACGCTCGGGTTCTCCATCCGGATTCCAGCCCAGCCCAGCCCCCTTCCCTTCTCGAAGCTGAGCGAATTCCACCCCTCCCCACACACCACCATCTCCATTCACCAACGCCCCTCATTCCCAGGAATCCGGTTCAGCGTTGAAAGCCCACCTGCCGACTCGGTTATAAACACCCGACGTGACGTCCAATTGGGCACCCGGCTTACGACCGAACGTTTTCGCCGGCCGTCGCGTCCCACGGGGGTCCTCGCGACGCAAACATGGAGCCTCAGCTAAGCAGCTCACCGCCCGACCTACACGGCTTCGCTCTCGTCAGCGGCCTGTACGGTCCCGGCTCCTGGGCCGGCTGGTTCCTCTGCATCATCGGCTCCTGGACACACCTCATCGTGTCACACCAAAACCCGCACCGCCGCACTCGAAAACTCGACGCCAACCTCTGGGCGTACCTTGCGGCGCTCAACTGGGCCGCTGCCGACCTCATCCGCCACACCGCGACACTGCGCAGCCTTTACGACGCGGCGTCCGAGACGGAACCATGGACGAAGGAAGTCGCTAGCGTCGGGGCTGCACTGACGGTTGTCGGTTGGGGGTCTTGTCACGCGCACGTGCAGTGTTGTATTGCAAAATACAGGAACGGCGACCGGAAGAGGGCGCTTGTCCTGTTCCTCGCGCTGTTGCTGCCGTCGGCGAGCATCTGCATCGCTGGCCTTCGGCTGGGGCTGTGGAGGCCTATTGCGACATTCTCTTGTATGGGGGTTGTCGAATTCCCGCTTTACGAGCGCGACTATGATATCATTGTTCTTCTGCCTGCTTTTTACTGGAAGGGGATGGGCACCGGGATGCAGCTGTTTGGGCTTATGTTTATGTTTTGGGCTGGAGTGGTTTGGGCCACTGCGTCGTGTTGTTTCGTTTTGAGGACTGTGGGTGTCGCCGTCGCCCCGTTTGTCGCTAGGTTGATGGCCTTGATCTTGGCGAAAATGCCGCGGCGGCCACGGAAATTCTTGATGTCTCTGAAGGCCTCCTTTCTTTCATGGCAATCCGAAAATGTGACGTACCGCGAGCCAGTTGTGTCTTTCATATGGCGGATGGCTGTCTCCGTTCTGTACCTTGTGGCTGGAGCATGGGCACTGGGGTTGTCTGTTATCATGACGGTGATCATGGTGGGATCTTCATTTGCTTATGTGCTCATGGGCTATCTCTTTGGGTCCGGCCACTCGGACGCGTGCTTCTTCATGCCTTGCGCACCGCAGTCTCTGTCGGACACCGACCAAGCAGGAGCTTTGTTTATTGGACTGGTCCTTTTTGTGGGCTTGGAAATCGTTGCACCGTCGTACGCGATGTTGAAACGAAGATACACGGATGACGAAAGCTTCAGAAGGACTGTTGACCAAAGGATCAGTGCCGGCGTCATGGGAAGAGTGGTTGGTGAGTTTGTCGGGAGTGTTGCCGAGGGCAATACGCCCATATCGGCAGCTGCGAGGGTGAACTCGGGAATACAACTGGAAGAGGGTGCCGTCCCCTCGAGTCGGCGTGGCGCAGGCAATACGGGTGTTGGCTGGTAAAGAGACTCGAACTGAGAGGTTGTCTCTTGTCTCCTCGGGGGTTGCGGCTATTTGGGCGGCGGCCCCGCTGGGCGTCCCACGCCGTCGGGTGGGGCCTGCATGGTCCCTTCCCGCATCGCCGATGGTGGGGCTCGCCCTCGTGGCCTTCCGAATGAAGACAGTCCCGTTCCCACTGCAACTCCCGTCGTCTAGTGCTGACTGCGTGCTGAGCCGGGCACTCACTCTCCTACAAATCACTAGAAAACGACCGAGAGCACTCGAGAGTGGAATTTGTAAGCTTGCAAGCAGCTCGACATTGTTGCCTCGGCGAGCGAGTTCGGCCGAAACGAACGATTCAATCAGGGCGCCTCTGTCAATAACATAGGAGGGAGTCCACCGCCGGTTTCGCTCCGGAACGGCTTATCGAATATCACAGTACCGCGATTCGCAGTCCGATGCAATTCCGAGTTCATCGCTTGCAATGCGATCTATCAATAACGAAAACAATCACGCATCGCTCACGCCTCAAAAAAGCCTAGCACGGATCCCATGGCTCAGCACAACCCCGGATTCGGCACCCCATTGGCCCCTCGGCAATCTCAACCGCCACGGCGATCTCGACACTGACTCGCGGCCCCCTTTATTGCGCGGACAAAGACCCCAATCACACAATCCACAATCCTCATCAATCCCATTAGAGAAAATAACAGCAACAACAATCCTGTCATATGCAACCGGTAGTCCCAGATGTAGATCTGCATGCCATCTCTGACCCCTGACCCCAGCCCCAGCTCCGATCCCCAAATGCAACAGAAGCACTTGCGACATCCTCCCTGTCAGGTCACATGAGATAAGACCCAATCCCAGCCCGTCCCATCTCCACTCCCACGCGGCACGTCATCCACCCCCGATCGTCCTTACCACACCAGCTGAATCTCACCCCTTGGCAGGCACATCACAACGAGTGACACGCCGTCCTCCTAGGACCATGCATATGCCGAGACGGGGGGTCGGGTGGACGCCACCTAGGTCTAGGTAGGCGATGAAGTTGCATGGCGCGACCCGTGGCGGACCCGCTAGCAACGTGCCGCGGGCCAGTGGGTGTGAGCGGCGGGGATCAGCGGCGAGGACTTTCTGTGTCTGGCTGGGGAGGAGGTATTTCGGTGACAATTTTTGGACGGAGATGGACGGAAATGGGATGGTGAGACGTCCGGCGGCGGGCGGGAGACGGGAGGAAGGAGTGATTCGCGCGGTCAGGAAGCCCCGGTGAGGAGTTTGGTTGGTGGTGACGGAGGTGCGTAGGTAGCTAATTTGCTGAGGGCGAGGGGGGAAGGGGGACACCGTGGAAGGAGTTGCGTCTTCAACCTGGGGTTGATGTCGTGTCGTGTCGTGTCAGCGCCGCCGGTTCCCCGGTTTAGTCGGATTTTGGGGTGCTGCTCGCTTACAACTTGCAGGAAGCAAGTAAACGTGGGCGCTGCAAACACCATCTCTAGTCCCTTGTGTCACACAACCGCCGCTGAGTGGCCGGTACCGAACAAATAGTCTCGATGGTGGGGCAAACTGCACCGCGCTCCGTGCGGCGCGCCCAAACCGTGGACGATAACTCGGCTTGCTGGCCTGTCCGGGACGGTGGGGTCCGGGATAGTGGGTGACGAGGCGGTGGTGAAAGTGGTACTTATAGCGTGAGGTAGGGCGTGAATGGCTTGGTGGAGGTCACATTCACATCCACATCACACCTTTCCTCTTCGTCGCCACCGTCCGTCATCACACCACTCGATCTGTTTTTGTCTGGATCATCTTGGCCAGACCTTCAATTGACAATAGCACCACAATGGGCTCCCTCGCACCATCAGATGACCGTACCCTTCTGGTGCTCGGCTCCGGCCCGGGCATCGGCCGGAGTGTGTCAACGCTCTTTGCCTCCCGTCGGTACGGAAAAGTAGTTTTGATCGCGCGCCGGGCCGAGCAGCTGCAGGCCGAGAAAGAACGCCTCGAGAAGGTTCCCGGCGTCACCGTCGGCACCTACGCCGTCGACTTGACCGACACCGAGGCCCTTCTCGCGGCCTTGGATGACGCCGACGCCGTGTATGGCAAGCCAGAGGCCGTCTTCTTCAACGCTGCACGGGTGCGGCTGTCGGCATTCTTTGAGCACCCCGTCGAGGATATCGAGTATGACTTGAAGGTGCGTTCGTGTTTACCCCCTCATCTCCACGCTGACTCCCTCCGAATTGCATCGTCTTCGAACGTCTCGATTTCGGCACTCCGCTAAGACCTGTACAGATCAACGTCAGCGCACTGTACAACATCTCGGCCCGCTACCTCCCTTACCTCGCTACTCTCCCCAAAAGAGACCCCTCCTCCAAGCCTGCTCTCATCGTCACCAGCTCGGCTCTCCCATACAGCCCCATCCCACAACTGTTTGCGCTGTCACTGGTCAAGGCCGCCCAGCGCAACCTCATGCAGAGCTTGCATTTAACGTATGCCGCTCAGGGCGTGCACGTTGGTGTCATCAATGTTGGCGGGCCGGTGAGTAAGGACAGTGACGTGTGGAATCCGGAAAATATCGCGGCGAAGGCTTGGGGGTGGTTTGATGGGGTGAAGACGAAGGGGAGTTTCGAGGTGGTGATTTAGATATCCACAGTTAGAGATAGTAGATTTGGGGGTGATTTGGGAGAAATCCGGGGAATGCAGTCGCGGCGGTGGGAATCGGGAAAGTTTGGGAGAAATCCGGGGAAGGATGGGGGAAATCTGGGGAAGCAGGTGTGGGTGAGGGACTTGTGCTATTATTTCTTAGCAGTCAATGAGATGGTGTCAAATAGAACCTTTCAGGCGCGATTTCCAAGTTTCTCGTCGTCAACCAGTGCCGTTGCCCATCACCAAATGCCATGTCCAATCCGGAGGAGGAGCGGCCACATCGCGGTTTGCCTCGGTGTGTGACCTGTCGTTGCGCTTCCGGCGGCTATCCAACTTCCGCTCCCATCCAGTCAAAACCGATAATGCCCTCACCACAAAAAGGGGTAGTGTCATCTGGCCGATTTCTGAGACTGTTGTTGCCGACGATAGCCAGAGCCGTTAGTGTGATTAAACATTACGAGGTGTACATATGTCTTGTATCTAGACTGCAATATCTCTTACAAAAGCCACCGCAAAAAGCCTCATACTCGCCGAAAGCCAAACATGCCTCTTCCGTGTGTTTCTCCCAACTTGTGTGCGAACACCTATCATCTCTCTATCCATCATCCAACCTTCATACACCATCACTCCAACCTGACCATCCAGTCAACTCCCAATCGTAACCTTCACCTCTCTCATCATCCCAACCCCAGCCCCAACCTCAGCCCCCTTCCCCTCCCCATTCCCACTCCCACTCCCACTCCCACTGACCGAAGGGGGCTCAAACAGTCAACTACTGCTCTCCCACGAGAAGTCCTTCCGCACCATAATCTCATTGTGGTAATACACCGCCGGCTCGACCTCCTTCCCCGTCTTCCCCGTCGCACTGCTGCTCGAGCTCACCGGCCCATCCTTATCCTTCAGCCCCTTGATATCCACCGTCAGCTCAATCTCATCGTCCCCCCTCATCGCACTCTCCCTCTCCCTGTCCCTCGTCCTCAACAAGCTCTTCTTCTTCACTGCGACACCCTCTCCTGCACTAACACCCGTCTTCACCCCCATAGGCCCTGACTTCCTATTCATATGCATCCCCATCCCTAGCCCCGATCTCATCCCCGACTTGTCACTCGCGTAGTTCCCATCGTCAGGCATGTCTGCATACGAACTGCCTGCGCGCCGCCAGAGGCTGCGCACCAGAGGCGCGTAGGTCGGCAGACAGGCACACACGATGCCAACAAAGGGCTCGCAGCAGGACCAGATGAAGACTTTGGACATGGCCCAGGTGAAATCGGGGGATTTGACGAGTTGGTCCATCATTATGATGCGGACGGCGGAGGCTACGCAGACGCTGTGATGAACAAACGATGGTTAGTGGGTGGGCGGTACGTGAAGGGGGAAAAGGGGAGGGAACGTACAACCCGCCGAGGAGGAGGATTCCGCCGACGAAGATCTTCTTGGTCGTGGGGAGGTTGAGTTTCCAGACTGTGAGTGACCATGATGTTAGACGCTATTCCGCGAGAGGCATCCCGATGACCTAAGACACGCCCAGCCGCAGGGAGATCCCATCACAGGATCTCGCGGCTGTTTCCTGCCAGTGGAGTGATGCTGTCAGCACTTACTAGTGGGCGTCGGCACCAACAAAATGGCCACATCAATAACCAACCCGATGATCCCGTTGCAGAAATAAAACAGCGGCGCGTCGATACAATGGCCCGTGGCGGTTGGGTCGGTATACTGCCGCCAGTAGTAGTCGATGGGCCGACACCCACAGAGCCATGTGATGGTGACCTCGGCCCAATGGGCGACGGTGAGCCCCAGGACAACCGCCCAGACGATGCCGGTGCCGAAGATGCGGCGGTAGAAGAGAAGGATCGAGAGCTTGGTTGCCGAGATGCAGGTGATGTAGATGATCACGAAGGCGTAGGTTGTCTGGTACAGCTTGGTGAATTGCTCGTGCGAGACTACCCAGAGGTGCTTGCCGCCGCCCCATTGCACGCTGATCAGGCAGCAGACGGCGGTGCCGATGCCCATTGCCTGGTGTTTGTCAGCTTTCATCCTCTTCGTGTTCCCCGTGTCTCCCGGTTTGTTCTTGTTTTCTTCTGTCCCCGGAGTCTAGAGGCACCTACCGCCGCAAAAAGAATGAAATAGTCATCGATCGCCAGCCCCGGCCCCGTTTTCATCAGGCGCGTGAACATGCGCAGCACCACCGACGTAATTCCAACGACCATGATGGCCACCACTGAGCCGATGATATCCATGTTTTGATTCTCGGCTAGATTCACCCCCGGCGGGGTCGGCCCCCAAGCCCCCGAGTTCGACATCCCCAGGCCGTGCGAGGTGTGGTCGTGTGTGTAAGGCAAGGTGACGTAGCAGCGCTAGAACGCTGGTGTAAGTCGCTGGCGCTGGCTGCACTGAATTGGGAGGCTGGTGCTAGGAGGTCCGTGTGAGGCACTGTGCGTCGTGCACGTCTGCCGCCGCTGCGGAAGTGCAAAAATAGTGGCAGGCAACCGGTTCAGCACCAAGGCCGAGCACCAAGGTCGGGCACCAGGTCGGCGTAAGCTAGGCAATTTGGCAGCGCGAAGCAATGAGTGTCGAGGTTGGTGTTGTTGGTGTGAGCTGGCTCCGGACTGGTTGGCGAGAATGAGCGTGTGACCGAAAATTGGATTGGGTTCGAGTTTTGGGGGGGATACGTACCGCACTTTTGAAGAGCCATCTGACCGACGAAACGACCCAGGAAAAAAGAAAACATAAAGGATTAGCCTCGCTTACGGTGACGGCCATGGATGACCCTCGTTGACGGGATGGATGACGACGCAGTAGCGTGATTTCAAGGTGTGCAGGCCGGAGACTGGAGTGATTCCGTTCTGCTGGGTGCTGATGTCCGCAGCTCGATGGAACTGGGGACGCCCCTTTCCGGTGAAACAGCAATGGGATTTCGTGCTGGCGGCATCCAATGCCGTGGTTCAGCACACTGTGGGAATCTTAATAGCGCGGGTAGATCTTGCATGGTACGGGTCGATTGGCTGGCACCGGCGGCGCCAGTGCCTCTCAGTGGTTGGCACTTGCAGCGGCCATGAGGACTCGACCTGTCGAAAGCGGCCGATAGGCGGCACGTCTCGCGCTAGCAGTTGATAACTCGCTTACCCTCCCGCCCATGAAAGAGCAGCCGAGGCAGCCTAACTTGCTGCAGACTGGGCTGATCGAGTGCTGGATCCAAGTCCGGTTTGGTGCCGAAGATGCGCGGTTTCACAAATCGCCGTCCCCCACGAGGCAGCCAATCCAGGTCCTTTCCCTGGGGCTGCACTGATTTCGACGTGACGATAATCCCTATTCCGCATACAAGCCCCGGCGCGTACAATTCTGAGCACGCTGCGCTACACGTGTGAGAACTGACAGGTCTGCCCGGCTGGCAATCCTTCGGCAACAATGGAAACCCTGGATTGCGAATAAATCGCCTAGAGCGATGCCCGGATTCAGTTTGTTGTTTTTGATGGAAAATGTCAGATCTGAGGGAGGAAAACACATCCTGCACTTGCGTGGGCACAAAAGGTCGGTCGGGTTGCATTCCGATACCGGGTGCTACCGCCCGGCCCCCAACGCACCGGGTATGGCCCCCGTCCTTCCCGAGCTGTCGTGAGCACAGTGGACTTTTTGGCGCTGGGGTCCATTTTGCCGCATCTTTGGAACGGTATGTACCACATAATCCCCCAAGAAGTTGGCACGGACCGATGCGCACAACCGCGTCGGGGAGCTTATCTCGACCTCCGAATTGCATGACCCCAAAGCGCGACATACGTGTACCAACATCAACTCATAATGTTTGCCCTCCACCCCCAAAATCGGCCTCTTCATTGCAACACCATCTCCGATATAGCACCAAAATGCATGTAAAACGGGATGGTTGCCAAAGGGGGCCACGGCAACAATCGCCGCCTGATTGGAGCGAAAAGTGATAAACGCGCCCAATGACGTCCAAATGGCTCCGAGATGGGTGCACTTCTTCTACACGAATGGAACACACGTGCGCGACGGCGACATGTTGGGGCTGACAGGGCATCTTTTTTCTCAACCGCCGTCGCCTGGGGCGAAAGTCGCACAGACAGCCACCTCCACGGCCCCACCTCCACACTTTCACCTCACCCTGGTATACCCCGGATTGTCACCGAGGTGTCTAACCGAGATTGGCAAGCCGAGCACCACTGACAGGGCAGAGACATCGGCAACGGGCGAAATCACCATCCTTTTTTTAACTCTCCGCTGGGTACGGTAGCGCGTCGCCGCATCGCATCGCACCGCACCGCATCCGCTTCATGTATCCCCGAGCAGGGACAGGCCCCCGAGGTGAGGGAAGTCCCACCCCGCGCAACCAGTCAAAACACCAGATGTTGAGTCACACAGAATCTCGCGATAGTGATGAGTATTAATATTGGAGCATTGCTGGGGCTCAGCTCCTGCCACAGCTAGCTCCTGCCAGAGTTGTGAGACATTGTGCCCATCAATCCAACTCTTCACTCCATTCCCGTCCAGTCCAAGGTCTGGCAGGTGTGCCATGGTGACAGATTCTCCGGCCCATCCAATGGGTCGGTACGGCACGCAGACACGGAAGCGGACACTGGGACGGTAAAGGCCAGGACTTTCTCGGAATGGTGCGAGATCTCGCCGGGTAGACCGTATCCGTGACAGTGTTTGCCTCTGCAAAAAAGTGTGGAGCGATGCCATTCGCCGAAAAAAAGACGCTGCATATGTATAAAGCTGGTTTTGATTTGCTGCATGGCCGTGATGGGGGCTATTGGGGCAGTGCGAATTCGGGCGGGCCAAGCGATTGGGTACCTGTTGGGTCGGTTGCAGTGCAGAGTGCAGATTGCCAGCGCGGGTAGACGGGACGCCCCTATGGGAAGAGGTTCCCGTGTTCGCAACCGCCCGAAATGGGGTGACATGCGATGCGTGTTGGGGTCTAAACGGTAACGGGCATGAGATGAGCAAACTTGGGATTGGACTTGAAGTCTGGGAGTGGAGTCGTGTGGGTGTGACTAAGGCTACGTGAGGTGCGTACCTGCTTCAGGTATATATCTTGGGGTCCCCGTCGGTGTGAGGTATGCGGCTCTCCTCACCATGGACTGTGAACGATAACGCAACGTGAGGTTGACTTTGTAGTACTACTCGTACCGCCATCTCAGTGTCTAGACGACTCAGTTGGTCAACCTCAGCAACACCACATCCACATCAACAACTCCAAGCTCACCGCCATGTTCCTCAACACGGAATATGTCATCCTCTCGGTGCTAGGGACCGTCTTCTTCGCCGTCATGGCCCTGACGACATGGCGACCCTCTCTCCCCAAGCGCTTTCCCGCCAAGTCCCGTCTCGACTCCATGATCTCCCTCCTTCCCGTCGTTAACAAGAAAGGTAACGAGGACATCGAGGAAGTCTTCGATCTCGCCGACTGCCATGAGACCGCCGCTCGCCTCGCCGAACTCATCCACAAAGACGGCGCTGGGGCCTGGCCACCACGCACCAACTACGTCTATACGACTTGGCCCGTGGCTCTGAGGCCATACATGGACATCTACCACGAGATGAAGGCCCAGCTGCCAGCAGCTATTCCATCCTTGGATGACGCAGTCAACCGCACTCGCATCGATCTCTTCCGGGCACGCCACGCTAAGCTGCTCAACGACCGCGTTGACCTCGAGGCAGTCACCCAGCTGCTCAAAGCCGCGGACACAGGTCGATGGGATGTCTTCCCACGTGATGTCTACAACGGTTTCTACTGCTGCATCGCCTGGCACCGTCACGCCTACCGGTTCGTCCCGCTCTTTACCTACTCCCCTCCTCTCCACACCCACTAACCCCCCTACCAGATGGGGAACCGTCCCCGCCGTCTCGCCCGCGCAACTGGAACTCTCCCTCCCCCTACCCGCCTCACTCGTCTCCCCTTGGACCTCTCTCCAATCGCACTTCGGCCTTAACTCCGACTCCGGCAACATCATGTCCAACATTGTCCTCAACTTCTCCCCCTCGGGTGCCTACCAATTCCGAATCAACACCTCTCTCTCCCCCTCGATCCAGACCTCCGAGGAGGAGTTCTCCCGTGTGCTGCGGGAGGTGGAGGGTGGCTCGGTGCCGATTTATGTCGGTATTATCAAGGCGATTTTGGCGTACAACAGGGGGGATATGGAGGAGTGTTTGCAGCAGACGAAGGGGGTGGGAGAGGGACTGAGGCCGGTGCTGAGTGAGTATTATGACAGGGTGCACGACAAGACTATCGCGAGGTCGGCATGGTTGAGTCACGTGCAGGGGTTTTATGCGTGGGGGATGGGGTTTCAGGATGAGAAGACGGGGCGGTGGGTGAAGTATGATGGGCTGAGCGGGAATCAAGTCATGCTGTTCCAGGCGGTGGATGCGTTCCTGGGGATGGAGGTGTATCTTGGGGAGGAGGCGAGATTGGGGAATGTGCCGAGGCTGCAGAGGGAGTTTTGTGAGGCGGTGGGGAAGGCGAGTTTTAGAGGGGGGTTGGGGAGGGAGGGGGTTGAGGGACGGGTGAGGGAGGAGATGGGGGAGATTGTAAAGCGGTTGAGGGTGAGTACTGCCGTGAAGGGAAAGAAGGGGTTGTCTGAGTGTGGGCTAACATGATGGGTTTAGGTCTTTAGGTCGGCACATCGATCGAGGGCAAAGGATTATTTGCTGGTTCCGGCGCCCGAGAGGCTGCCGATGACAGCGGGGAAGTCGCTGTTGAAAGCGGATATGGAGCAGAGTTTGGAGTTCTTAGATGCATTTATGGTTGGGCGACTGCAGCAGACGGTGTGATTCGGATTGGAACTTGTTGTACTTTGGCTCTGGCTTGTAAGTTTGGAGATTTGCATTTATAGGTAGGAGGTCATTTAGAGCGTTGGACGAAGCATGTGCACTTAATGGGGTTATGGGGGCGGCACGACTGTTTTATGCAAACGATAAACAATCTATGTCTTTACCTAAGCTTGGGGTCCCACTGATGTACTCCAAGACGGACCAGGGAAGGAAAACTTCCATTTTCGTGCCTCGTGCATATGAGGAAGAGCTCAGAGGCCGAAGACTCCGAGGAGATCTCGTTCTACCCCTGTTTTCCTGGTTGCCCCTATATTTCTCTCCCAAACTCGTCCACAGCTGACTTTGCCCATCGCCTACATATATCGTGCCGCACTCTACGCTTCAAGTGCCGCAAGAGGGTTCACGCCATCTTTCTCACGCAAGTACCTCCGGGCTGTCCGACAAAGCGTCTCCTTTAAATACTTGAATTCCCCGGCATCACGGTCCCCCTTGGTTATACCACCACGGTCACGATCATCATTAGAGTCCTCGGTTCCCTGTGTCCCAACCAGTTTCCAAGGCATGGTAGTTTTGTCCTTGCCGAACCCCCCGCCGCACAAGTTCGAGAGCGAGATGGTGCATTTCTTTGGCGGGGGCATAACTCTATCCCGCAAAACGTCTAGAGGACGTGCCCAACCGCCGTTGGTCACTCCAATACTACACAGATGTATCAACTTCAGTTTGTTTCTAATCCATGGAAGAAATTCGTCAACTCTTCTTTAGTGAATCTGATATGGCAGATATCTAACCACCTCAGGTTTTCGCAATGGGCCGTAGCAAAAGCAGGACCAACGGGATTGAACTTTATGGGCATTTCCGTCGCGAACTTGCCATTGTATGTCAGGAAGGCAATGTTAATATCCAGGTCCTGAAATCTGCACCTTATCTCCTCTAGGCACGGGCTGGAGAGTAGGGCGCAGAGATAGCCGTGCAAGTAACCTTGGTTCGTGGCAGATACGTCGTGGCGATTTCCCGCACTAACGTCGATGGTACGGGTAGATTGGAGCGCGGCCTTAAGACTTTCCCAGTCCGCGGAGCCGCTCTTATCATCTCGAGGGCACAGCTTATCGAGGTTGCTGTTAATGGGGATCCGTAGGATTACGAGCTCGTAAAGAGGATTTCCTGTTACGTGGATAGCCATAAGCAGTTACCATAGCAATTTAACAGGTAAGAGCTCTAAGATTAGCTTAAGATCATCGAGGGCTCTCCAGCTATATGGCGCCGTCATGAGCTGTCTTAGCTTTCCAAGGTCATTTACCAAGATGGGCAGACTCGGTCCCGACCCGAGATCATTAAGGGATATGCCTGGGTCATGGAGAAAGGTAAGTGCTTAAAGTGATGGGAGGCGGTTGATTAAGGCAGCAAGACGAGCTGCAAATGATCCATCCGTTAACAACTGCTCTTGGTCCTGGGCCTTCTGTCGGTACACCATATAGCACTGTAAAAGGAAGTATATAAATTTATTAGTCCCTCCATTAGGCGAATATTTACAACTTACGTCTTAAGTGCCTAATAAAAGGTAAATACCCCATACACGTATCATATCACTGTACACGCCTATAGATCTGCGAATTTCAGGCTTGTAAGGATTAGGCTCATCCCCCGATCCCTTATCGTCTGATGTTTAGTGGACGAACTTGTAGTTTGGTTTCTTATGGAGTTGTTAGATATACTGAATGCAGCTTTTGTGAACCTCCTTCAACGTTTGCAGCTGCAAGTCTCGATCGTGGGACGATTTCTCGGATATTTCGCTTGGGTGATATGTGAAGGACACCTGGATAAGGCGCACACCGGCAGCAATATCGGGGTTTCTCGTAAGCTGATCGACGCGATAAAGGGATTGTGAGCTAATGCCGAGGCGTATCACGGGAGCCAGCATCGGCAATACTCGCACACACAATGCACGGCAAACCAAGCGAAGCGCTTGGACGGCCCTGAAGTTGGCATAGCCGGGGCCAGGGTCGTCAGAATCGGCCCAGTGGAAGTACTGGATCTTGCCGCGGTCGTTGTAGAGGCCTCGTTCTTTGAAATGGTCGAGGATTTGGCGAAGGAGTTCCTCCGGCAGGTTCAGTATGTTGGCCATTGCAGGTTAATATCTGCGCGCGACGTTGTTGAGCTTGAAGTTTATGGAGAGGACGGAGGGCAGACAACGTGTGCGGAAGGGCAGCGGGTAATTGGATGTAACACATGGATGGCTAAATACATGCGCATTCATTATGTCTCGACACGTCGCTGAGCCATGGTGACTCGGACCGACAGAGGAACTGAAACCTGGGAATAACCCGCACTTGCAAAATTGACTTTCGCAGCCCCTTCGTGTAAGTGTAATTGCCGTTGTAGCGGCAAGGGATTGCTTTTTCCCGGGCCGAATAAACCGCCGTAACCCTGATCTAGTTCCTAGGGACGGGTGTGTACACGTCGTATTTCAGCTTTTGGGCTCCATCATGGGCCGGTAAACAGCTGGATCCAATGCGATGTTGCCATCCACTTCGGCCGCCACGTGGTTGGTTCCAGCAGTCCTGCGACGCCGCCCCGCGGGCCAATTGTTCGTTGTCTGTCTCAAGTGTGCAGTGCGCCCAATCGGGCCTCGAGAGGGGGAGACCGGGCTTCGTTGATCTTAAAAGTGTTGCAATGCCGGGAATCAGTCCGGGCATGCCTTTGCCAGTTGTATGAAACGGCATCTTCTTGACCTTCGTTCTTCTTTTGCCGCACTCATGGGCGCCGAAGCCATCAAGAGGGCGATCCGAAGGCTGAGGAGTTGCATGCGCCAAATCCCCGTGTCTTTTCGCATCCTTCCACCAATCCCCGAGAAACTTTCCACTCGGCCCGAGGCATCCGATGACCACCAAAATTCGGATATCACACTGAATGACCCACAAGATATCGACAATCTCGCAATCCCGAAGAGTTATTGTGTCAGAGATGTTCCATTCGACACCCCTCCAACCACGGAGACCAATGAGCTCCCAGAACACAATTTCAACACCACGCCAGCATCAACATCACATTCACCACCAAAGCTTGATGATTCTTCTCCGACCTCGAGCAAAACCCTCGGGCAAGACTGTCCCATTTGCTGCGGCTTCGACGCACGTCCCCACGGCGATGACGTCCACCTCCCCAACATTACCAACTTGAGCGCCGCGACACACAGTGGCAACGGAAATCCGGGACTTCCCATTTCCCTCCTCTGGGAAACCAACACCCAAGACGCTGATGACAACCTATGCTCCAGTCCCCGCCCTGGCTTGGCACCCTCCGGACGCCGTGCGCCATCATGGTCTCGTAGCTCCGTCACATGCCCCGTGCAGTACGCCGAGATCGTCGGGCACGTGGGAAGCTACGACAACCACAGCAAAGAAACGGACTGTGTTGTTACATGCGAGGTTCTGGACGCGATTTGCGGACTTGCTTTGCCTGATCTGTGGAGTCCGGTGGAGAGTGGCCGGTCGACTATCACGGTTAAGGGGCTCATGTCCGAGGTCAAGTGCCGCGTGGACCCTGGAAGCAACGGCAAAGAGATGGTGAGGGACGCACTAGATGTCAGCGGAGCAGATGGGTCCGTCCGTCTGGCTCAGGATGTTCTGCCGCCGAGGAGTATAGCAAAGAAGTGGGACAAGGTTGAAGAAACATTCGTGTTTCTGCCGGTGGTTCATTACGGAGGCCAGTGGAGTGAGGAGACTCCTGTGTTGACAATGGAAGGCTTGGCGTTGCGTCGGATGGCTGGCGTGACTGATTGCTACACGCGTGTAGGCGCGATGAGGTTACGATTCTGGGCGAACGAAGGACGTAGTTTGACACGGGAGGACCTTCTGATGTGTGCTACCGAGGGGATGGCGGAGAAGATTGCAACGATCATATGATGGCTAAGACACTAGCTCTGACCAGAGCGGATCGCACGTGTTCATTTGTAATTACAAACCCCTAGATTTATAATGATAGGTACCGGTACACTAATCTCATACTATGGCCTTCGCTTGAGCCACACCGGCGATAGAGGGACATGATTGGAATTTTATCAACACAAACGCAGTATGCCGCGTTCAAGTTCTGACCTAAGGTAGTCGCCTACATCCACATTATCAACTTCAGACCTATATGGTCCGGAACCGGTTATACTTCTCTCCTGTAGTGCTGGGGCTTCCTGGTTTAGTTAGAGATGACTCATCCCTCATCTTGATAGGAGCTGAATGAGCGGTGATGACCCCGCATCTCCAGCCTCTCGTTCTCCGATGGTCAACGAACCGCACAACGTCGAAAATGGCCGACCACCAGCCGCATACTTGCAGCTATTGCGATAAGTTCCTCATTGACACGGCAACACATCCAACTCGCGCCCATCAGGTAGGACCCGATGCTACTGCCGGCGAAGTACGGGATGCCGCCCGCAACGGCTGCGAGCTGTTCCAAGCGCTTGAATCGGAGCCTGTTGACCTCTCTAAAAAATTTATAGTTTCGGCTTCATCATGCAGGTCATGGAATATGGATGGGGACATAACTATCACCTAAACCCGCCTCCTGAACCTGGAGCTGATCTAGCAATTGCATGGGCCGCGTGGGCTGGCGTAGGATCTCCGTTGTGGGGAGTACACGCTGAGCCAGGTAGGGTCATCGTCCATGACATAATTCTAATTTCCCTTGCCTTTTTTATTTACTCGATATGTAGATGACCCGGCCGCCAGGTTCGTGTCGACGCGACCGGTCACTGGAAATCTCGGCGACCCCAAACTCCTCGCCTACGTCAAGGACTGGATCTGCCAATGCAACCAGACCCACGAAGCGTGTTAGGAAGCACCAAAGGCGCTGTCTTCCGACCGCAACGCCTCATCGATCTACAAGCCGCCGAAGCCGGAAAGATTCGCCTCGTGGCCACAGGCAACAAAGACACGCCTTACGTGACTCTGAGCTACTGCTGGGGCAAGAACCGAACGCAACCCGGAAGAACAACAACGCCGAATATGAACCAGAGACTCGCCGCACCTTTCGACCTGAACGACCAGCCAAAGACCATCCAAGAGGCTGTGTGGGTGGCGCGCAACCTAGGCTTTCGCTACCTTTGGGCCGACAGCCTGTGCATCGTGCAAGACGATGACAACGACAAGTCAGTCCAGATAGGCGACATGCACCGAATCTACTCCGCCGCATACCTCACCATATCGGCGGCCCGATCCAACGACAGCGACCACGGCTTCCTAGCCAATCTCTGCCCCCCACCCTCAACAGCCGTCCGCATAAAATGCCTCCTCCCCAACTACCAAGCCGGCTCCGTCATCCTCTCGAAACACACCATCCACCCCGACCCCCTCCACCAGCGCGCTTGGGCCCTGCAAGAGCACCTCCTCTCCAATCGCCTCCTGATCTTCGGTACGAACAACCTCCGAGGGAGCTGCCGAGACAGACGACTCCACAATGGTCCCGACTTTGTCACACTCGGCCTCGACAGCGCGGCAGAGGATCTGTGCGACAAGGGGTTTTTCCCTCCGCTGAGAAACTGGAGCATTGGCCGCAGCCCGATCGGAGTCAGAGGGCTTGGGCAGAGTGGCGGGAGCTGGTGCAGGACTTTACTTCGCGGGGGCTGTCAGTTCCTAGTGATCGGCTTCTAGCGCTCGCGGGCGCTGCGGCGAGGTATTCTAATGCTGTGACGGGACGGTATCTCGAAGGGCTTTGGGAGCGGGCGCTGGGATGGGATCTGTTGTGGTCTGTTGTTGCGGGGAGTGATGGTGCGGTTACACCGTCGTTGGTTAATCGGAGTTCCCGGCGTGTGAGTTGGTCGTGGGCCTCGGTTGGCGGGGAAGTCACCTGGGAGGCACTCTCTTCGGGTGCAATGGTATCGTATGATGCATTTTAGCATGAGAATATTCTTGTTAAGGCCGATCTGGTGCCAGCCAGCCCCGCTGCTGCTTTTGGCAAGCTCGTGTCTGGAACTCTGCATATGAGAGGCCATCTGGCTCGTTTGAGGTGTCTGAGTGTTGGCAAGGGGGGAGATGGCGAATACAAAATGGCCGAAACAACTCCGAGTCCAGCTGCTCTGCCTTTACCGATGATGGATTTCTGTGTTTCGGAGGTTGCACTTCTTGAGGTAGAGGACGAGGTTGTGGCCGACCATGTTCCGGTTGTTGTCGCCTTTTTGGATTACAAAATGGGTGTTGAGGAGTTATCGGGGTGTTACTGTCTCCAGATGGTGGGGAGACTCATTTCAGGCCCCTACTCCTGTGGTTTACTGCTTATGCCGCAGAACGAGGAGAAGACGGTCTTTGTTCGGATCGGCACATACCGGGCCGTTTTCGACCGGAATGACATGGAAGAACCCCTTGATCATGATGCCCCGGATCCAGAGTGGACCTGTTGGATGACAGGGATGCCTGCGGTGGATGTTCGAATACTCTAAATACCGAGATTCTACGTCCTAAGGCGAGAAAGCGCTGTTATGACCGTTGGGTTTGGCTGGCGCGTGTCACCATTAGGCGATGGTGTCGACGAGGGTCAACGTCGTTGCCATGGTACCTCCGCCGGGGTAATAAAGGTTAACGTGGCATGGGGTCCACTGTTATGATTCCAGGGGTTTCTAGGCAGAGGCTAACAGTGAGTACCTAGCCACGCTAACCTTTATTACCCCGCTGGTTGGCTGGTGTTTGCTGTCATGACGTAGCTCCCTGCGTTTGGAATGCCCAGCTGCGACTCCCCGCTGGCTGGACAGGAGGTGGAGAATTTCGGCCACTGCAGGCCGGCGAATTTGGAATGCCGATGCCGTGTACTGTGTATCGACTGCCTGGCAAGACAGGAACGACCTGCGGGGGGGACAGAGACGTCGATCCCGGCAGCCGCGTGCAGATTGATGACGCTAACTAGGTCGCACAACCAATTGCTAGCTCGCCTTTTGCACCTCTTTTCATCATGCTGGAAGCCTTCCCCAAATAAAAAAGAAAAGAAATCATCACCGGCCTTGTCACTGCCCGTGGCCGTGATGCGGAGAAGCAATCGTGGCAATCGACATGGGCCAAACTTTTTATCCCAATCGCTACCACGTCATGTTGACATCACCACGCAGATCGCAGGCAACAGCAACTGAGCGATGTGGAGTAATGGCCCTCCAGCCAAACACAAAAGTCTACAAGAGGCCATTCCCACCCCCAATTTCGAGCCTCTCGCATTCCAACTTTCGACAACACCCCAAGACCACTTGAGCCCAAACCACAATCGCAAAACCACTGCAGCACACTACAACCTAAGTTTCAACGTACATCCTAGACACAATGGCTGACAGTAATCCTGGAAACTTTGCCAACCGGTAAGCTGGATCGTCGTGCAGTCCCTCAATGCTGACGGCGTCGTCCTTGGTACTGACGCGATGCAGCCCCACTGAGGAGGTGAAGGCTGCTGCCTCAAAGGGCGGCCAGACCAGTCATGGAGGCGGCCGTGGTAGCGGCGGTACCGAGAGCACCGAGAACACGAAGAGCAGCGGAGGCTCTGTAAACACCAATCCCGGCAATTTTGCCAACCGGTAGGCTGCTGCCACGGATTCCCTGCTATCACTTGAATGTCCACTGACCTTGGTGTGTCATCTAGGCCGACAGAAGAGGTCAAGGCCATCGCGTCCAAGGGTGGAAAGGCCAGTGGAGGCGGCAGGGACGAGTAAATTTCCGAGTCTTGCCGGATTGAGCAATGGCTTCGCCCAATTAATGGGTCACCATGCCTTCATTCGTTTCTGATGTTAATGGAATTGAGACGCTTGTAACGGTTAGGCTTTTTAGTGGAGTTATGTCGCGCGGTATTCCAACCGGCGGCATCAGCGGCTCCTTGGTGAAATAAAACATAAAATAATGTCACGCGCTGACTAGGACGAAACACAAATGCCGAGAACCGCAAAAGAATTCGACCTTGCATTGAAAAGTCTAACCTGCTTCCATCTTCTATCCCCCAACCGCGTCATACCACTCCTCCTCCGCCTCACTCATTCCCTCCACCCTCTTTCTTTCGACTTCCAACCTCCTCCTCCTCCTCACCTCCCCAACCCCCACACCAACTGCAGCACCCCCAACCGAAACTGTTCACTAATAACACCCGTCCTCTCCGCCGGCACCCCGAACCCCGTCTTCCCATCCGCGTCCACTGCATCAACATCCACCCCTTTTATGATCCTCATCCCCAGTAACCCCCAAAACATGTCCACCATCCTCACATCCCCCCCATACTTCGCCAAATAATGCAGCAGGGGTTGTCTGCGAGGTGGAGAGGGGTTAGGCCGGTGGTGGTTTTGGAGTTGACGGTGGCGAGGATGTCAGGGCGTGGAAGTTCGGTTGCGAAGTTGGGGGATGCTGGGGATAGGCCACAGGCCATTTTGTGGAGGCGGGTGAAACTTAGGATTCGATGAGGCCGTCGAAGGGGAAGAGGGCTGGAAATTTTCCGGTTCCGGGCGTGCTGGCAAGCCATCGGGAAGAAGGCAACCTGCAATGGCGTGGTGCCATGTTCTGTTTTGTAAAGGGGTTGGCCCCTGCCTGGAGGAGAATATGGACGATTTCCGGGCTGTTTTCGAGGATTTTGGACTTGAGTGCAATAATGAGCGGGCTGAAAGTGCCTTCCAAGACGTCATGGACGCGTCTTGCTAAGAGCCAACTTTACACCCTCCGTATCGCCATCGTTGACGCTGGTGCCTGCATCAGTCCACTGCTGAATGACACGTCTCATGTCGACCAATCAGGTTCCATTCCCAACGGCGCAGCATGATAAAGAACATCTCCAGATGTGACTCACAAACTTCACACCCCTCGAATTTTAACCAACATCGGGAAATGTGGGTAGATGGTTTAATACAAAACGGCAAGTAATCTTCAACAGCTATTTAATCCCTTACATATCAAAGCCAATCCCTTCCTCCATTGAGATCCGCCAAACCACCGCCGCCCACCCCAAAATCCGATTCCCCTTTTCTCCACATCCAATATGCCAAGCTTTAGAAGACCACCAATCCTCGACGAGCCCTCACAGCCCCCCAACCCCTTCCTCACTCACCTGCCCCTTTCCGACACCAACCCCCCTTCACCCTCAACTATCTCCTCCCTCGCCGCCTCCCTCGTCCACACAATCGCTAGATCTCTCCACCTAGCAACCGACCTTGGCCAGATCTACAGCGCAATCTTCACCCACGTCGCAAAGTCCACCTCAGCCCACAAGCCAGCCCTCGCCCTCCTCTCCGCTATTCAAACACAAGAACCAACTCGCCCGAGGAATTCCGTGTCCTGCGCAGGCTTCGTTGACAGATCAGATAGCAAGCTGCAATGGAAGAATCTGCCGGGGTTTTCGATGAATTGGCATGACTTGTATACCTCCCTGCTGGTTGGTCGTGGGTGGCCTGAGGGGGCGAAGTATCTCATTACGTTTGTGGACTTTTCGGCGATGTTTCTTCAGCACGCAAAGGAGAGGGTGGGGATTAGTTCGATTTAGGTTTTTTATACCTGCAGGGATTTGCTTGAGGGGAGGAGGAAGGGAGATGCTACCAAAGCTTTAGACGGGGAGGCGGAAGACGGGGGATTGTCGATGGGGGAGGTGAAGGAGGTGGAAGAGAGGGTTGTGAGCACTTGGTTGAAGTTTGGGGCACGGTTACTATGGGAGGAAATGAAGAAGGATGAGTTCAGGGAGAATTATAGGGATACGTTGGAGTGGAAGACGGAGCTGTGGCCGAGGACGGATGGGTTGACGAGAGAGAGGTGGCAGCTGTGGGTGGGGAGGTTGAGGGAGATGGGACAGGATGGGGCTGTTGATGACGGGGTGAAAAAACTGGCGGATGAGGCTGCGGAGGTGGCTGGGCTGTTGCTAAGGGGGCGTAGGAGCCTTAGGTATAAGAAGAGCGTCCGGGCTTAAAGTCGAGTTTCCGCGGGTTGTGGAAATTATAATAGGGGAAGCTGGGAGCAAAGTTTTGCACATTATCTCCGAAAACAACATACGGCTACTTATCTTCACTTGGTAGAATAGACTCTAAACACCCAACGCTGTCAAGAAATCAACCCAATACCACCCGGCTTGTCTCCGTGAGCTGTTAACCCGCTTAGTGGAACATTAAACTGTTTAGTGGTGCGTTGACGGCAGGTAGCATTGCAGGATTGTACACGCCCGGTGAAGGAGATTTGACGCCATTGTCATTCGCCCGAGTGCACATGTGGGACGTTCTGAAGGTGCAAGGCACGATTTTCAATGTCTGAGGAAAGACCTGCAATATGGGATTGATGCTTGCGGTACCAGTTGGCATTCTTCTGCTGTATTTACGGGCGTGTAAGATACAGTTCTGTGACTGGCTCCCGGCCGTAGCAGCAGCATGCATTCTCACGTCACACAGCCACGACGTGTGAGGCAAAGTTGTCTCATTTACTCCAGGTGCCTGATTGCGACTCGACATGTGGTGAGCGAGCTTAATATATAAACCTAGTCTACCAAGCGTTTTCGTCCTGTTTTATGCTCACCGGCGGTGCCGAGAATCCAATCTGCATATCCTTTCGAGTTGGAGCGAACCAAGACATTCGCGACTATTTTTATAGCGCAACAGTGGTCTCTTTCATCATCTCTGCCAAGCGCAGACCAACTGTCTACCTCCATCACCAGCATGCGCCTCTCTATCCTCGCCATATTCACCGCCCTGTCCTCTACCGTCATGATAGACAGTCTGACGGTGGATACCTTGTGCCTCTTCGGGTTCTGCCATAGCGACCACGGGACGTGGCACACACCATTTGACACCTTTAGCGTCGAGGCTGATGAAGGCTGCCGCAGAAATGATAGGCTGCAGAGGCTGTGCGTAGATTGGGCAAACCAGAGGGGTCATTTCATTTTCTACAGCGAGGGTTGGAAGCGATGCATCCGCATGACTTCGAGAATGGATTTGAACCGGAGCTTGAATTGCGGGGGTCTAGTCGATTGTGACCGGTATGAATGGGTGGAGGTCATCTGCGACTGGTGACCCGGACCGTTGATAACGAGGATGAGGCCTTCACGGAACGGGCTTGGAATGGGGTGAGCTAGCTTGGGAACACATGATGTGCGATTTCGAATGCTAGCTACAAAATATATCCTCGAAGACGCCTATGTTCAAGCTGTCTTCAAGTTGCTCCTCCACTTTGTATTTCCAAACGGCCAGCCAACAAGCGTGATGTTGAGTTCCTCGGTTCCCTCGATCTCCTTGCTCCGGGCCTTGAGCTCATCCACATCCCAATTTGTCCACAGATACTTGCCCTTGAGAAAGCGCGCTTCCGGACTTGCGAGCCATACCATGAAGCTGGCTGGAAGAGAAACTGCGCATTGGGTCAGCTAGTTCCCCTCGAATGACACAGAAGAAAGGTCAGCCTACCGTGGTCTTGAAGACCAGTAGCCTTGACGCCTCCGGCTTGCCTGTTCATCTCCGTGTCCACAATGCCAGGCTGGACATGGAAGACACTGATGTTGGGGTTCGCAAAGGCCAGGGTATCCCAGGTGCGAAACACTGCCAGTTTTGCAACCGAGTAGGAAGCAAACGGGGGCGCAAAGTTGACATGCGCGGCACAGGAGTTGACTTCGACGACGACTGCGTCCCTTGCTGCATGGCGCAAAAAGGCCTGCGCTGTGTATAGGGCGCCTGCCAGGTTCGTTTGAACACCGTCGAGAAACGCGGGCCCATCGACATCCTCTAACCCCTCGAGGGGACCAAGAGCGGCTGCGGAGCTGATCAGAACATCGAGTTTTTGTCCGTCTTGTAAGAAGGCGTTGAATGCAGCGTCGACGTCTTCTTTCTTGGTGACATCGGTGATAGCTACGAACACGTCTACGCTGGGAGTCTGAAGCTCAATGGAGGCTTTGGTTGCGAGGAGCGGCTTCTCCCGTCGACCGAGGATGCCAATTCGGGAGGCACCCGCGGCGGCAAAGTACCGGGCAGTCTCAGCGCCAATACCGCTGCCCCCGCCGGTGATGAGAATCGTTTTGCCCTTGGCAGACAGCTCGGGACGGGTGGGAGAGAGGGACGGATACGTGGTTGTGTGCCAAGTCGGAGTTGGCGATGGGAATGGAGCGGCCATGATGGCGAATGGAGGTGAAGTTAATCAGTAAGCAAGTGATTGGAAGCAACTTGAAGTCGGTGCTTGATGTTGGAGGATGGAATACCGGAGGGTGACCGAGGACTCTTATACTGCAAGCATCTATTGGTTCTGTCAAACGGAAAATAACGTAGGCATCGGAGTGGCAGTGTTGGCACTGGGTTGGTAACTTACATTACATTTTGTTCCGAACCTATGATACAAGGGCTTTGTCGCATCAAATGATGTCTCGGAGTTGACGTTGTCTGCACTAGCAGTTTTGCATGCAAACCGTATACTGTGAAGATAGCGGACTGAACTTGGTGATACTAACAGTATGCCATGTAAGTTGTACGTTTCAAAGATAGTGGAAAGTGGGGGGCTTGATGACAAAGCTCTTGGCGTTTACAAAATGTCCCGCCCGAAGGATCACGCCGATCGCTGACAAATGCGATCCCGGAAAGGAATCCTATCCCGCCTCCAGAGGAAGCAGAGACAAACATCCGCGGGATTCAAAACACGAATTGTCGAAAACGACAGCATGGCGCCGTCGATTCTCCGGTGCATACGGTGCAATAAGCCATTCGATAAGGGTAAGCCTTTTGTTTCGTTTTTCTGGTCCCAATTTGGGGCACGGAGCTCATCGTTGTCTGTTGCAGAGGCGACGCTCAAGCGCCATGGATACTATTGCCGTTCTCGGGGAGAAAATCTCGCCCCAAGATCGCGGTCCTGCGCTGCTTGCGCCAAACGGAAGACGCGCTGTGACACTCAGCGTCCAGCATGCTCGACCTGCATCGAGAAAGCTATCGAGTGTTTTTATCCGCCAAATGCGACCCCGAAGGACAACGGAAATGAGAAACGAAAACAACGGCCAGCTGCGCGGGATACTCCAATCCCCCCGGATAGGAATCGTCCGCAGGACCCCACAGACGACGCCATTGCCCAAGTGCTGCCCAACATGTCCGAGTCTGAGATTGCGAGTTATGAATCCGCTTTCCCAAACTGGGACTACCTGAATTTTGACGTCACGGACTTTGGGATCCCATCAGCTACTGACGAATTTGTGACTCCCCCGAACTGGGCAGACCTAACCGGGCTGGGAATGCAGCAGCCACCATTTCCAACCTCTTACGCGTCGATACCGTCCCAGCCGACATTCATCTGCTCAACAATCGAGCGGCGGTCTGTTGCTGAGGTTGGGCCGCAAAAGCACAAAACGGCGAACCTTGTCCTCAACACGCTGAAATCCTACCCCCTAATGATGCTACGTCGGGATAACCTCCCCCCATTCGTCCACCCGCATTTGATGGCGATGCATGCAGTAACTGATGCCGAGAACAACGACATGGAGCCCCTAAACAACTGCATTAGCCTACTTCACATGGTGAATAGCGGAGTGACGGGAAGCCGAAAGTTGTTTTGGCGAAATGTGCGGATGGAGTGTGAACGGTTTTGTGAAACAGTGAGTCCAGTGACGCTCTGGGTAGTAGAGGTCTTGCTAACACCTCAGTAGCATACCCAATTCAACAGATGGGAGACTCTCTACGCGATGCACGCGATATTCATCTATATTATCGTCAGGCTCGATGATAGTCAGCAGTCGCCTGATCTTGCTGCTGATCTTTCACTTGTTGCAGCGGTGCGTGTTATTGCCCAGCAGCTCAATTGTCATACCCCACCCGCTGCTGGCAACCATGCAACCGAATGGGAAGACTGGATATTCGAAGAGTCGAGGAGAAGGTTTGTTGAAGCCCCCGTCCCCATTCCCTTGGCCAGAAGTTAAGCTAGAGACAGACTGTGTGTCGTGTTTCGAGTTGTCGGTCTGCTCGTTCACTTTGAGCCGACTTCCATGTGTGGCCTGCACAACACAGGGCTAGCCATTGCACCACTGCCAGCGAGGAAGGGTCTCTGGGAGGCAAACGACGAGACAGAGTGGAGAGCAGAGAATGATGGGGTGTTGTCGGGCAAGTGGCAAGTGTCTATCGGACTAGCCACGAGTGGCGACCTTGTTGAGCTCGAGGCGGGGGCGACATGTGGGACGGCGACGAGGGACTCCCGTGGATTTTTGGAACCTACGCCCCTGGTCAAGAAAACTGTTAAGTGGGACGAGTGGTGCTCGGAGATGGACGGACTTGGCGGATTGGTAATGCTCGCGGCCGCTCTAGCATGACGGATTCCTATCAGAATAGACGTAACGAGGCAGCCAATGGTAGAATGCAAAAACCGAACACAAAACGTCCTAAAACCACATGACGAAAGCAAGCAGAAAGTAATCGCAACGCTTACACCGAGGCGGTGTATCACCAACGGCAACAACATCAGCCAGCAACTCCTTCAACCTCCCAGGCTCAACTCCGAAGCCTATCCCCAACCCACCTCCCAACCGCCTTCCCCTCTGCAATTAACCACAGCACAACTTCCCTGGCCGCCCAGAATATATGCAGACCTACCTCCCTCAACCAATCCCGGACCTCCCTCCGATGCTCCCACGCCAAGAGCAAGCCCGCTGCCACTCCGCAGAACAAAGCCAACAGGACAATAAACCTCAGAATCGCAAGACAGAACCTCGTGCATCCCGAGCGCTTTCTGCGGATCCATCTCCCTCTGCGACGATGCGCTGCCGGCCAGGGAAGGTGGTCGTTGACTTGGACGTGGACCGCGCCGGTGGGGTTTGAGGCTGAGATGGTACCGTACGAAATTTGGTTGTTGACGTCGGTGTAGGTGCGGAGGGGGGTTTCGACGCCGTTAACATGGAGGGTGACTTGACGCGGCGTGGTCGAGGAGATGACGGGCTGTAGGGAGGAGTTGACAGAGATGATGACGGTGCTGTCGACCGGGGTTATTTTTGGGCTTCGAGAGGTTGTGGGGTGTGGTTGGGTTAGTGTTTGGGGGTTTTTCTGATCACGAGAGAAGTGAATGTTTCTTTGTTGCGAGTTGGTGCTGGGCATGTTGAAGGAAAGGTTTTGGAAAGATATCATGAGAATTGATCTTGTCAAGAAATTATTGGCAGCTGCCTTGCCAGTCTTGTTCTTGATGTCTTTTTCAATTTTGAAATGAATCATGGGTTGACTGACTATGTACAGCTTGATAAAAGGTGGAGGGCGAAGGATCGGGCCGCGTCATCCGCACCCAGGACGGCGGTCAATGCGGCGCTCGAGCGGCTGCGATGCCGTGTAACGCTGGCGGGCACCACCGAATGCATCCGTTGTTCTGATTGGGCACAACACGACCCTTCTCCGTCCCTTTTGGGAATTGCACACTGCGCGCGCGACCCTCATCTCGATGCGGACTAGCTCCGCCCCGTCTTTCAGATATAAATCACGGACGAGTACACACACTTCGGAGTTCAGAATGGTAAAAATATAGAGGACGCATCCCCGTACTATGGCTCTTGTCTCACTTGTACTATGACCCCACTTAATCCTCATACATAACCCTAACCCTGTGATAATACCCACCCCCCTCTAATGCCGCGCATCTGTGACAGCTGTCAGCCACACACCCCGAATTCCAACCCCACCATTTGCCACCATCACTAAGATCACTACCCACAATCGCAAATAACTTCCACAAGGTGCAAACACTGCGCAAATCGTTAAATTAAGCCGCAAACACCTCTAATCAATTGCCCCGTCGATTCTGATACGAAATGGCCCCTCTTAACAACGACAGCGACAAGTGGAACGATTACTCTAACGGCAATAGCGATTGTGATAGCGATCACAGCAATCACAGCAATGTTCTTCCATTCTTAAACCCTCCCCCAGGCTATAAGCTTCTCACACACAGCTATAACTCCCTTAAAGACTTAGTTACTAAATTGAACGATTACTGCACCTAGGCGCGTTTTTTAGTTATAAAGTGTGACGACCCTGCAGGCCGTCGCTTGGGCCGGGGCGGCCCGACGAATCCCCCGCAGAAGGAACAGTGCGGAAGGACGGTGTACACCGTCCGGATACACTGGGCCAGGGGTGCAAAGACCCGAAGCCCCTACGACCAATGAGGTGCTGCTCGCGGCATGCCGAGTGCTCGCATTGCGAGCAGGGGAAACCTTACGAGCAGAACGCTTGCACGATGTAAAGTGCTCGCATAACGAGCACTTGCGGCACCACGAGTAAGGTACGAAGTACCTCTTAGTTAGTTGGTATAAATAGCTATAGTTGTGCCCACGACCACCGTGAGGGACTCTGGTTCCTTACATTAGTATTTAATTATTCATTTATATCTTACTATTCAGACTCACCTCTGTGTATTATAGTAACAGTAACCTACAGTGACATTAAACCCCCTATTTAGGAGTGTTAGCTTAATAAGCCGTCTTCGGAACGCCCTTTACCTATTGGCATCCTGCTATACGTTCTGTCTTAACCCACACTAGTCCTCTCAAGGCCTGTGTTAGGTGCAGGTTATAATATAAAGTTACAAAGCGTTAACTTAATTAAAGGCTTTAGCTACTTTAAGGTAGATTTTAACTGCGTTAAAGGTAAGATACGTCGCTTTAAGGCTTATTCTCGCTGTATAAGTACAGTAAAGGTCAGTTATACGTAGGAGGGCTTAATTAAAGCCCTTCTCATTAATAATTAACAGCCTTAACGTTTCTTAGTTAAGGTAGGCTGTAAGAACCATTAGAATTACGATTATAAAGATTAGTAAATAAGTAATAAGTTTACAGACGCTTACATTACCTTAATTAAAGAGTATATCAATTACCTTATTATAAGGACTTAAAAACTGGTTATAAAGCTTTAAAAAGCGTTTTTAGGTATTATTCTTTCTTAGCGTAAACTATAAACTTATTACTAACCTTCCTATTATAATTAGGTATTATCTTCACTTAACGCTAATTATAAAACTGCTGTTACTGATTACAAAAGAAGGAGATAGCTAGTTATAATCTATTCTTTATAACTATAAAGCTGCTTAACGAGAAGAATATTCCTTATAAAGTTAAGTAAGTGGTGGTTTTAAACGATAACAATAAGCTGAGGAAATTAGAAGGTCTGTTCTAAATTACAGACTGGTGTAAGAAGTAATAGCGACAATACTACTAAGTTTAGCTATATAATAACACTTATAAAACAAATAATAAAAACTTAATATTCTTCTAAATCGTCACCTTTAACCATTTTAAAATAGTGTTCTTTTACGCCTTTAACCTTATAAATAACAAGTGATAAGAGGGATTTAATTAATTAATAAAGTAAGTTAACGTTATAAGGGAAGAGATTAAAGTACTATTACCACTTATTATTATTATTAATTATAATATTATAATAAAAGGCGCTGTTATTAATGTTTATCCTCTTACTAAGCCTTAAGTCTATATATTTCACTTTAATATAAACATTATAAAGAATATTAAGTTAACGTAGAATAAGGAAACTACAGCTTATATTACTACCTTACTTAATATTAATTAGCTTTTAAGTTAAGCTAAGGAGGAGAGTAATTTAGATTAAACTTACTATTACAACCTGTACCCGACACAGGCCTTAAGAGGACTGGCATAAGTTAAGACAGAACGTATAACAGGACGCTAACAGGTAAGGGGCGTTCTAAAGACGGTTTATTAAGCTAGCACTCTTAAACGGGGGTTTAACGTCACTGTAGGTCGTTATCACTATAATGCATAAAGGTAAATCTAAATAGTAGGATATAAATGAATAATTAAATATTAGCGTGAGGAACCAGAGTCCCTTATAGTAGTTATGGGTATAATTATAGCTATTTATATTAATTAGCTGGGAGGTACTTTGTACCTTGCTTATAATGTTGTAAGTGCTT
>Ga0247758_1000694_pt1 | contig 29369 bp, 39 predicted proteins | sample UWRJL156409C4_FD_180950 | JGI IMG/M metagenome (GOLD analysis project Ga0247758, IMG submission 180950) | Plant litter microbial communities from Arlington Agricultural Research Station in Wisconsin, United States - UWRJ-L156-409C-4 | ecosystem: Environmental > Terrestrial > Plant litter >... | reverse complement strand
GTGGGAACTAGCAAGATGACTAACGGTTAGTCAACTTGCACATACCTTTTGGTGTAGCGGGCAGTTGTAGCAGTTCCCTGCATTAGCGTATGTAACGCCAGCCCCGTCACACTCGTTCAGCTCAGCTGCGGCAGCCTTGAGATCCTCGTGGAGGTTGGCGTGTGTGTCATTGGAGCCGTTGGAAGCCATACTGGGGACTAATAGTGTACAATAGGCTGAAGATGGGAAGTGTGTAAACGGCTTAAAGAAAATAAGAGAGTCTTACGCGAACAGGATGTTCCCCTATTACAACCTGGTTATCCGAGACGAATCTGGGCACACGAAATTTCCTTTTTCGTTCGCAATCGTGAGCTGGGGTGAGCTGTGGCTGATTTGTCCTGAGCTCTCCCTGATTCTTCTCTGAGCTGGGGTGATCCCGTACACCGCCGCCGCACAGCCTCAGAGGCCCCTTTTCAGTCCCCTCGGCTAAACTTCCTATCGATAGAAAGCACACGACGCGTAATCTGTAAGGATAGTGAAGACGGGTACGTTAAGGCCTAAATTTGGGACCGCGGTTGGAAACTGCTAAGAGGCGACAGTGCCCTAATGGCCGGAATCCTAGACCACGGGGATGTCCCACAGGATACCAGTACATGCAATATACTAGTACATGTCCTTGGATAGTACGAAATATTGGAAAAAACACGCGCATTCACACTCCCTGTGTTTGTCCTATGTGAAGTTATCAAACCTCTCAGCAAGTCTGCATCTACCCTGTAGCTTGATCTAAGCATTTTCCAGGATACTAACCGCTTTCGACGGGTATGAGCACGTCAAATATTAGCCGTCTTGGGGCGCATGATCGTGGCTATACCTCCTTCTGGCTTTATGAGCCCAGTTTGAAGCACTGGATGTGTGCTGAGTGTTTGGAAAGAATGGTATGTGTGGGCGGCGACTATTATGGTAGGAATCACGATGCTGTGTGATGGGTGTTGGTATATACGCGGGGGAGACCTGATTACCAAGTGTCTAAGGGATTTATTGACTGCGCTGTCACGGCGCGCCAAGTAGTGTGGCAATTGTGATGGATTGTCAACTATAACAAGCTTGCAGAAGGAAGGAAAGCCTTCGGCAAGCGGTGGTGGAAAGAATCTATCTACTGTGGTAAGGTGCTGCGAAGTGGGGCCGCTCTATCGATAGGGCAATCGATAAGGGGAGGGTCACATGACTAGCCATGGCGCGAGCCGTCACACCCTTTTTATCACATATTTACTGTTAAGTTAGATAATATATCAGTCTAACTGATAAAGATAAGGGTAAAGTATAAAACTTACCCAATAATTTACAGCATTTAGTACGGAGAGGGTTCATAGTAACTCGGTGTTGAATCAGTACTTCTTCCCACTGTCGCTATCGGCGGGATCGAATAAGGGGCCGAGATAGGCGATGGTGGCGAGACCACTGGAAAGGTTGGATTATAACTGCTGGTATGTGAGACCGGATAATAAGGTGTGCTTCCCCCTGGCTGCGGGACCGCGGAATTCGTGCTGTGAACCAAACTTGTTGGCGGTGAGATCACGCCCGTGGTCGGCTGAGGTGGTTGCTGGGGCCGTTGTAGCTGAGGGCGTTGGAGGTAGGGCTGAGGCGCTTGCTGGTGCCTTTGATCGCGAGGCGGTTGGAAGTAAGGCATAGGCCGAGTTTGGCTTTGTTCAGGGCGAGCAGACGCCGTACCTGAGTGGTTATCGAGCCTAGTGCTCCTGGGATACACTGAGGGAGTCGGAGTGTCCAGTTCTACAACACCAGCGGTATACCCGGGAGTTATAAAAGCGGTTCCCAGAAACGAGACACGTCTGTTCTCAGCGTCTTCACGCTCACGTGCTTCTTTAAGTAAATCGCGAATACGGTCACGTCGCTCAGTTGTGGCAGTCGATGAGAAGGAAAAGCTTTCCCAGGGCCCGAGGTCCGTTGCGCGGGCGCCCTTGCCAAGAAGGCAAGCGACAGCTTCAGCGTGTCCATTATAGGCTGCCCGTCGTAGAGGCTCCCAACCCTGTCGATCCTTCTCACGAACGGCGGCACCGGACTGGAGGAGTGCTTCAATGACCTGGACATGCCCGCCCCCGGCAGCAAGACACATTGGGGAGTCTTCTGTATTCCTCACAGCAGCTCGTGGTAGAAGCAGGGTGACAAGCTCTAGCTCTCCCACTGAGCAAGCGTCTGCCAGAGGCCTTGTCATGGTGTTGTCGGCTGTATCGACAAGAGCACCGCGAGCCAACAGGGCCTTGGCAGTTTTCGGGGCACAGGCACGCACTGCAACATGCAGGGGCGTCTCACCAGCGGCGTTGCAGACTTCAAAGTTTGCTCCCGCATTCAAAAGCAGGGAGACTTCACTGTGAGTGCCGTATCGGCATCCGTAGTGAAGTGGCCTGTTCCTCTCGTGGCATCCCGCTTCGATTAAAGCGCCGGCCTTAATGAGCTTCTCAACCACCCCAAAGCTGCGCATCATGGCGGCGACATGAAGCGGGGTGCGACCATTGATGCTGCGGGCGTCTATGACCGTCTTTTTGTTCGCTATCAGCACCCGAGCTGCTTCTTCATGGCCCTCGTAGCACGCCCAATGCAGGGCCGTGAAGTCTCCAGCGCCGCGAGCTCTCGGCGACGCTTTGTGTCGAAAGAGCAGCTCGATGATGGCCGCACGGCCTGAGCGAGCTGACGCAACGAGTGGTGTCATGTCCTCTGCCTCTTTGGCTTCGATACCTGCTTTGGCGAGTATGAGCGTCTCGGCGACCTCGACGTGACCATAGATGCAAGCTAAGTGTAGTGGTGTTCTCATGTGAGCATCTCTCGCATCCTTGTCCGCACCCTCCCGTAACAGCAGCCTTACAATATCGACATCGCCTAGTTTGCAGGCCGCGTGTAAAGCCGTCCTCAGGTCTTGGTCTCGTGAGTCGATCATAGCTCGACGCTTGATCAAGACACGAGTCGCATCCAACTGTCCATGGTCGCAAGCGACTCTTAGCGCCGTCATGTCTTGGAAGTTGCGAGCATCGATATTGGCGTTTCGATCGAGGAGGGTTTCGATGACGCTGCAATGTCCGTTGGCAGCTGCTAGGTGCAGAGGAGAGAGCCCCTGCTTGTCTTGGGCGTGAATTATTGCGCCTTCAGTAATTAAAAGCTCGACGATAGCATCATGGCCGCAGTGACTGGCGACCGCGAGGACCGTCCTCCCGGACTCCATGTGTGGCTGTTCGATGTTGGTCCTCTGGCGAATTAGCGACACCATCTCGGTATGATCCCCTCGCTGGGCTGCGAGGATGACTTGAGGGGCCGATTGCCCCCCATCTGATCGGAGATAAACGTCTGTGGCCGCAAGGGCGCCCGGAAACCTCAGGCTAAGACGCGACTTGGGTGATTTCAGCGCATCGTCCCGAGGACTGACGGGTAGCCTGAGCTTACTCAGGCGCGTGCGGATGGTCGACGGCGACAGCGGCGGCGACTCGGTAGATAGCGACGTGTTCGATGATCTTACTTTGGAGTAGGAGAAAAACCCCGAGCTTCGGTCGCTTGATGGTGTGATTGGAGGCGAGCTATAAGACACCATCTCAAAAGGCGACGGCCGCGGTCGTGATGTGTCTAGCCTTGGCCGCACTGGGGCCTCTCTTCCTTCTGGAATGGAATTTAAGCTAACTGTGGCATCGCCTTCAGGAAAACCGTCGACGTTCTGTCCTGCTCCCGGAATTTCCGCCCCGTCGGGCCCGAGGGCCTCATCAACCGACCGATCAGTGCCACTAATTGTCGACTGCTCACGCACTGTGCTTGTGTCGTCCCGAACACGCTGGAAGATTTCTCGGGCAATGGCTTGCTCGAGCAGGGCCTTTTGTTCGGCCAGGGTGTGGCTGTGATACGCACGCATCCATTAGCTCGTTCTCCTTGCAATCACCACATTGGGATTGACCTCGCTCACCAGTACGCAGCGCTGATCAGCAGCTGGAATGCTGTGATCTGAGAGTCGAGCCGCCCCTCATGCTCCCGAATGGCCGTGTCACGGAACAGCTGGCGCAAGCGGGACGCAACCGTGTTGCCTAGCAGGCCAGCAATGTCACGGTCCAGTGCTTCCACGATGACTTGGCAGCCTTCCAAGGCGACTCCAAGGTTTTCGCGCAACTCCTCTCCATTGGGGCTCGATGATGCGCTAAAATCGGACCAGTCTTTGATCTGCGTGAGCGCTCCGCGAATGGTCGACAGCTTGAGAGTGAGGAGCTGCAATGATTGATCGCTCTCGCTCCACTGTCGCTTCAGCGACGCAATATTGGTCGCAACTCTGGCAATCAGCTTCGCCAGCTCGGTGCACGCTGCAACCGCACCCAGGATGCTGAGCGGGTCCATGGCGAGTCTCAGCAGGATGGTGCGGAAACCTGTCAGGAGCGGGCAGTGCGCGCTACTTATCACTTTCAGAGTCGACTAGCGTCAGCCACACTATGCAAGTTGCCGAAAGGAGATGGCGTGATGCTCCTGCCTAGAAGACGCCTGTCAGTCTGCCTCACGAGGCTCAGGGCCTCCCTACAGCACCTCACTGTGTCAGTTTTGCCAAGCCGCAAAAATGCTGTGTCTACCAACACTCACAACATCACGAAAAAGCACAACTTTAAACGCCTCCTGGGCTACACGGCGCTTTTGACTTAATAATGGATAAAACGGTTGGAATCCCTTTAATAAGCTGCATCTCTCGGTATTGTATTGGCCGATCGAAAATGCGGCTGAAGGGTGGTTGTCTATGGTTCAGATTCCAGTTAAGGGTTAGGGTCATGCGCGCAGTCGATTGCAAGGGTATCTGACTAAGCTAGAATGGCACGTGACCCGCGCGCGGGGTCAAATGGTAAGATGGAAAGAAAAGCTGCACCGACGCCCCACTGGCCTCCCCTGCCTCCTCGCGCGTTTGCCCTTTAAAAACTCAAAACAGAACCCAGTGGGAGAAACAAAAAGCTAAAAAGGTTCCGATTCATGTTGGCGATCAATCTGGAGAAGCGGTGATCCTGAGGTAAACCCCAGTGGCCACTGTCGGTCCTGTTATGCGGGGTGTCTGTGGAGGGGGGTGGTGGGGTCTGTTGTGCAGACCCAGGATAGGTGCTGGGCAACGTAGCACTCCAGGCCTTTGCTGACACATACGATAAGGGAGATCGGCCGCCAGCCCTTTGCGTACCGCTGGGCTTCTACGGACTTGCCAGGCTTTGGTATAGTGGTGCATATCGCGTGCCGGAAGGCGCGCGGAAAATAGGCAAGTTGTAAGCTACTAGTCACCAGGGCAGCAACAATAAGGCAAAGGTGGCCCCATACCCGGCACAAAGTGGCTACAGGGGTAAGGTCTTCACTAGACACCATGTTGGTGCTGGGCAGGAAAGCGTCTCTAAGAGGATCCCACCTACCGGGTTTCTCAAGGGGGGATGGCGGGAGGGCAGGGCCAGGCTTAGCCTTGCTGATTCTGTGGGGGATATGTGACCACGGGAGGTTGCCGACCGACTGGGGTCCTGTGAAGAACTCCTGCTACATGTGGTAGGCACAGTGAGCTTCGGGGACTGGGGTGTCGTTACGATTAAGTAACAGGGGAGGTTATACGGCTTCACAGGGCTTACACCACACCAGGACCTTCCACAACTTCTTATAGTTAGCAGTATCCTAGGACAGAGAAGCTAGTCCCCGCCTACCTATACGAAGCAACCTTAGGGTTTATATCTACGCGGTGTTAGGACGGCCCGACACAATAGCATTTTCGGCAACATCCTGACCATTGACGGTCTTGTCAACCATTCCCCTCCCCCCCCAAAAAAGACTGCACCACTTTACAGGCCCACAGTCGCGATAATAGCGAGCGCCATGGCCATCATGACAGCAGCAAACGCCATACCGGCGGCGAGGCCGGCGATAGCGAGGATGGTAATGACTGCTCCGTCTCATTCACCTCGACAGTCTACTTCAAAGAGGTAGTCGGCTTCCACGAACCCTTCGACACGTTCCACCACCACTTGCGTGCGTTCGCCGCGCGCGTTATAGCCGGGCGTCGACCTGTCCGAGATTGCCGTCGACCAGATACCCGGCAGCGAGCACTACCGCCTCGCCACGACCCGCCACGGTGTCGAGTGCCGGCCCTGCTCTTCGTCGCAGTGCTATGTCGCGGCGGTACCTGCGCTGTCGGTGTCACCGTCAAAGTGCTCCAAGCGCAATATGCCCAATTCTGGCCCACTCGGCTGGAGTTGAAGCAATTCGGGATGCTGCGGCTTAGCCTGCCGAAAGTGGTAATTAGGGTGAGTAAAGGTGAGCCAGCCTGAGCAAATCCTGAGCAGGGACTGAGCCGAGCCTGAGCCGGGGTGAGCAACGTCACGTGCTCAAGATACGAAAAAGGAAATCTCGTGAGCCCAGATTCGTCTCACATAACAGACATTACGGTCCCAAGCCCTCCATGACCTGCAACCAACATGTGTAAGGATCCGTAGATTCCTTCGCTGTAAAGCACCTCGCAGCTAACAACATAATGTAGCAAACCAACTGAAAGGGTGTTGAGATAAAGCCATTGTTTGCCACCACACTGCATCCAGCATCGGCCTTCGGTGATCCCTGGATCTGTGTCCGAGCCAATAGCTCGTCCCGGCCCATTTGGGCCCGGCGCATGGTTGTTAGCAATACAGGGCTGAAGACAGGCAATCTCATTTGCTGGCGCTGTCTAGTTTGAGTGTGTTTCCAACGCGGGGTATGGGTGCTAATCACACCACGAAACTAACAGCACTCACCGCGCGAGTGGTAAGCAACGTAATCATGTAGCTACCCTTCGAGGTGAGATGCTACAGCCACGGACATGCGCACATGGCTGCACGTTTGCTTGCCGGTTGCGTTGGCTGCAGAGGGACCTGGAGGAATCAATTGCCTTGGCCCCGAGTATTTGTCATAAGGTGTTAGACTGTTCCTTGAAATTTGCTTCAAACATCGGGGCTTAAATGCAATTCCCTGGATACAACCCGCCATTGTCGCTGTCGTCAATTCCTATCATGGTTAGCGTCTCCTCGCCATGCAAATGTGGCATGCTTCTCAGCCCATTTGAGTTCTATCAGCCGCAAATGTTGTTCATGGCTCTCGCGTGACGTAAAGCCAAACAGGCCTATCAAAAAGATTATATGAGCTTGCACATGGAATCAGGGCTGATCACTCGGAGCCATGAACCTCCAAGCTTGTCTTTCTCTTGGGTCCTTTGCGCAATACTTGGAACTGCAACCAGAGTCAGCATGGCAAGACCTGGTGGGTGGAACAAGAACGGTCTCAAGTTCAACGACACAGGCAACGAACTCCGCTTTTTTGTGTTGGGGAGGAACCAAGACGCAGAAGAGCTACCACTCGATGCATTGACTTCGCAGCATCCATCGCATTCAACGACGGTGAAAGAAGCGACCATCCAACTCCTCGAATCTCGCGATGTCCTGGACCCCGGAAAAGACCTTGCTGTGGGTATTCGCGCCACACAGGCTTTTGTCGAGACTACCTGCCAGCTATGGGGTATTCCGGCCGAGTTTCTTCACAAAGTTCGGAAACCTGGGTCCTTGCCGTGGTTCTGTCATCAGGTAGGGGTCGAAGCATCCAGCACTGCAGCATCCCCGAAACTGAAGGCCCTGAATATGTGCTTCCGATGGGGTCAGGAGCACGACTCATACCTCGTCATGTTCGGGCGATACGACACCCAAAGCTCGACCCTCAAGGCGTTCCTGTCTTCCAGGACAACCACCGGGGATGTCTCAGTGCTGGAGCTATTCAACACGTATGTCGGCGATCTTTGTCAACACCCACTACGACTTCTCGGTCTTCTCATGGGAATTTGTGGGAGTTGCGTGGACATTAAGGCGCAGGAGCTGAACAGGAGGAACCTCGAGGTCGGCGGAATGCTCGGTGTCCGGGACCTTGACTGGTTGAAGGGTTGGCGCATTGAACCTTGCAGTGCCCCTAACAAAAGCCGAGTCATTACGAGGCATATGACAGAACGAACTGGCTGGACAAAAGCTGCCAATAGTTGATGAGTATCGGAAACCAATATTTGACACTGGCAAAGAACCTCGAAGCGCGATACAGTGTTATCATCCCGACAGAGGAAGTCCAAGCGCCGAGCTCCACAGCCACATGCTGCAGTATATCAAGCGTATGGTCAGGAGCCAGTTCGACTCGTACAACAACCTTCTGGCGCGAGAAGAGTCCGAGCACAGTGCGATAATATCCGAGGCGAGCGCGGGGATTGCCAAGGCCAGCTACCGGGACTCGCTGTCGATGAAGACGATCTCGTATCTGACCATGGTGTTCTTCCCCATCACATTTGTTTCGGCCATCTTTTCGACTAGCATCTTCGACTTTCAGCAATGGGATACCACGGCTGCCAATAGCGGGCTCATATCGCCAGGTTGGTGGGTATTTGTGCTGAGCTGTGGCTTGGTGACGGTCTTGACTTTGGCGGTTTGGCGTTTTTGGCAAGCGCTGGTTGAGAGGGAGAAGAAGTTGAACTGGCTTCGGAGCTCGGATCCAGAGAAGGGGTCTGAGGAATCGACTGCGTTCTGAGACTTCGAGAAGGCAGGAGCGATAGGTCAGATATTTGACCCACCCTTTAATCACAAGCTCTGTCACCATTCCGCTTTCTCAAATGTCCTACCATCTCCTACGTCAAACCAGGCCAAATCTTTGGACTTCTCCTATCTTGCTTACCGTCCGACTCAACACATTTCCGCGTCACTCCCTGGGCCCAACACACAGCCCCCAACAGCTACCACAGCCCGAGCCTCTCAATAAGGTGCCCACGTTAGCTTGAACGTGACTTCTGAACTTTGATATTGGTCGAGTGCAGTGAAGTTAGGTAATTTTATCTCAAACGAGGTTTCGGTTAACTATACGGCCGCAAAGGACAGAGTTCGCACAAAACTCTACCTTGCGGCCTATATTTTCTCAAATTCTTCGCTCTCCTCGCAATTCGATCTCTCCAAGGGCTTCACCCAAATATTACCTTGCCGTCAGAAAACATGGCCCGTAAGCTTCTCGACCTCCCAGAGGAGCTTCTCCTGCGATCATGAAGCTTCTCGACCAAACAAGTATTCAGTGTCTACGCCGAGCCGACCGTGTCTTCTTCGACTCTTCTCCGACCAACCCTTCAGTCACTGGCAATATGACACTTCTGGCTTGGACCTGAAAAATCCCTACTTCCCCTGGAGCAGAGCGAATCCCGATTTCGAGGCAGAGTCGTACGATGCACCTTTTCGGTACTTTATCCGTTCAGATGAGACGCAGAAGAAATGTCTCCTATGCAGGATTACGGGGATGGAAAATCCAAGGAAAACGGACCTGGTCAAAGAATACCTCTTCCGTGCTGCTTGTTCAGTTGACCACCCGCTGGCATTCTTCTCTGCAGCCGAGAGGTCGAAGGGCGCGGACAAAAAGCGCGTTTGTATTGGACACCAGGGCTACGTCCGACTGTGAGCATGAGGTTATCAGATGGAGCACTGTTGCAAAGGCGAAGAGGCAACTAATATTAGAGGCCAAACAGACGTCTCGACCCGAGGTACTGGTGCGGGAATGCCCACATCCCAATCATGCCCAAAGCACGAAGTAAACAAGACCTGTGGAACGTTTGACTGAGTAACGAGGGGCTCAGGAGCAGCGGAAGTGCAGTTGCAAAGTGACTTAATTAAGTAGAAAAGGGGAGTGCGAAGCACTCCCCAGTTATATACAAATGGAAGTTCCCTGTGTGTGGGGAGAGCACATGATCCAAGGCCCCTGCGCTCCAGCCAAGCCTGGTTCGGCAGGGCGCCTGAGCGCCTAGCGAGGCGGCTGCAGCTCGACAAGACCCGCTTCGGATATCGCCCAACCGCGGAGCTCCGAGTGATCCAAGGATGCGCCGTCCTACACATCACGTGGTTGGGCAATCTCCGATTGCCAAAGATAGAGAACGGGCAATTATCCGCAGACAGAATGGTAGCATGCTTGTGGGACTGGCGGAGGGGGGCTGCAGAGCATATTGTTCCTCAGGCAGGGCCTAGCCCTCTTCCTGAGATGAGGTGCTTGGACCCCAACACCTGCTCCTGTCTGGACCATGGCAACACGTATGGGCGCAGCCCACAGTGGTCGCTGACGGGAGGGTGGGCTGGGAGGGACCCAACGCTGTCCTGTCGGGTGGCTCCAAGCCGCCGACTTTTACCGCCAGCAACCCCCAGCAACAGACCCGGAAACGAGAGTGGCGGCGTCGCTCCGGGCCTTTGGGGCCCGGGCACAGTGCCCTAACGCTCCTGAGCAGGGCCTTCGGGACTCAATGCGGATGGAGGGTGGAGGCGGAGAAATGTCATGAACGTGAAGGAGACTGCCTCATGCTTCGCTACCGGCGGGGAATTGCCTGCCACCAGTGGATCACCGGGAGCGACGCGGAGAAGACAGAGTGGCGCACGGTGGGCTATTCCTGGCTCGAGGCGCTTGATCCGGACTCGTACAAGCTGTGGGACGATGCCGAAACGTGTGGAACGCTGTGGTGTCTTGACCCGGGGTGCTCGAATTACTACCGCTACCTCGAGAGGCCCCTTGTCAGAAGGTGCCGCGGTGCCCGTGGGGTTGACTTTTACAAACAATGAAGTTGGAAAAGCGTGGTTGCTGGCACCCGTCGAGTGTTCAAATCTCGCTCATACAACGCGCCTTCTGCAGGCAACGGTTGCCTAGTTTCCAAGGCAAAAAGCCCAGTTTTGGCGGCTCCTTCCCAAACCACATTCCGCAGTCAAGCCTTTTCTTCAGCCTAAGATTTCAACATCCCGAGCCCAGACGGATGCAAACCAGCGGCAAAGCAGACACAATTCCATTGGCCGGCTGTTCCAGCACCATCCGCTAGAACCCGGGCATATTGCAACCTTACCACCCCGCATCTCCTTCCCGCAATGAACGAAGCTCAATCCACTTCCACCTTCCACCTTCAACCTTCCCCCCTTCCCCAGTAGACACCAACCCAACTCACATCACCGTCAAAATGGACGTCCCCCGACCAGCAACCCCTCAACCCCTCCTCCACCGCCTCCCCGACCGGCCCTCCTCCCCCTCCTCCCCCTTCCGCAAGCCCCGAAAATACATCATCCTCCTCCTCGGCGGCCCCTCCGTCGCAGGGAAAGTCCAAATCGCTCGCTCCGTTGCAACCGCCCTGTCCTGCCCCCTCGACCTGGCAGATAGCGTGCACGACTCCTCCGCCAAAGCCGCTAGCGTGGGTGTCTTGCCCTCTCCCTCCACCTCTTCCGGTACGGCCTCCGGATCGGTAGCAGGATCGGGAGCTGCATCGGGATCGGGATCGGGAAAGAGGCAACGCCCAAACGAAGTCCGCTACCAGCGAATGTGGCTGTCCAAGATGACACGCACGGGGCTGCTGTTTCCAGAGGAGTCGCGACCGGCGACGGAGGGATTTTCAGGGTTTGGAGGAGCTTCGTCGTCGGCTTCGGGGTCGTCGAGTCGCCGCGGGTCGGTGAGTTCGGAGGCTGGGTCGGTGGTTTCTGGGGGAGTAGGTGTGAGGTCGGGGTCGAGTAGGGGTGGGAGTGGGAGTGGGAGTGGGAGTGGGAGTGGTGGGAAGGGAAAGGGGGAGACTGTGGTGGGGAAGCCGGTGACGACGACGTTTCCGAGTGGTGGCGTGGGAGCTTCGGCGCCCCTGGTGACGGTGTTTACGCTGTCGGAGGAGGAAAAGCTGCGGAGGGCGAATCCGGCGTTGGTGGTGTTGACGCATCCGGAGCTGGAGAGGTGGCATCGGCTGGCTATTAGGACGGTGGTAGGGGATTATGGGCTCGGCGTTATTTTTGTTCCGTTGTATGAGGAGGCGGAGGAGGAAGAGGGGGAGTTGCCGGTATTGAGGCCGCTAGACCCGATGAGTATGGCCAGTTTTCCCCTGTCGTTTGGGGAGGTCTCTGGCGGGCAGAAGGCGAAGGGGTGGGGGACGCTGGATAGGGAGATGAAGCTTCGCATTGACGTGAATGCTGATGTGGAGGGCAAGACAGCCGAGATCATCGGGGGTGTGCGGGACGTCATGGGGATTGGTGACGAGTAAGTGCGGACCTCTCTGTACGCTCTAGCTTTTTCCTGTAAACAACTCTTCTACAATTGCTGGTTGCTTTTACACGGCATCGGGTCCTCTCCGCAGAGAGGTCATTTCGAGGCAGTAGCCAGCATCAGGCGCACGGCGGCGTAAATAAAGCCAGCAGCCGAAAAAGGTCAAGCTCATGAGACCCAGGGTAATCACGGTCCACGCGATTGCTCCCCACACGTCTTTCCCAACAGGAGACCAAATTTGCTAGATGAGCACAAGCATACGTCAACGTCCCGATACCGTGAAAACAAACATAGGTATGTGATGAAAGGGTCTTACAGCGGTGAGCATGGGCGGCAGGAAGATGGACCCGACGTAGCCGACGGTCGCCATCCTGCGGCTGTCGACAGCCGTATCCCGAGCATATTGCAGACTCATCTCCGCGTACACCCGGGTCGTCTTGCTTTCTTCCTGGGCGTTGAGGGTGTTGTGCTGATAGTCCCGGTGTGTCAGAGTCATGGTCAGCAGGCTGCGACACGCAAACTTACACAGCTGATTTGTATCTGCTGCCGCGACAACAAGTCCGTGACCCGCTCGGTCAGGGAAAGAAACAGAGACTTGGGAAGGCGATTGCGGTCCTCTATCTCAGCCCTCGCGGCAGGTGAAAGTGTGGTACCGTCAGCGTCAACGATGGCGATGGCATCGGTGCAGAAGTCAGCGAGCCGCACACTGAATGTTAGGAACCCCTGGGCATAGCAAGAATCGGCGTGGGTGCTGAGGAGCTGCGTGTGTCGTGTTTCTGGGTTGGCTAGCTCTTCCAGCCGCTGGGGGTCGTTGTTGACAGACCAATGTATGGGCACTGTGCCCGTGAAGCTCTCAATCTCGAGGGTGCGGCGCCAAATCGCCTCGAGCCATTTATCCCACGATCGGCTTCGCTGTTGAAGTAGCAGGCTCAGCAGCCCCAGGGGGCTGGCCCGCAGCAGCGGATGGTGCTGAGCGATTAGCTCACGCATTTCATCCAGATCCTTCAGTTCCTCTGCCTGGATAAGGGCGACGCAGCTGAGGTCGGGAAGCTGCACTCTCATGGCACAGTACAGGTACACGCCGGTACGGACGACGAAGGCTGGGCCGGGACCGGAGCATCAGAAAACGCAATATATCTTCCGTTAGGGAAAAAGGGGAGACGGACTTATTGCTTTCGGAGCTCGGCCAGACTTGTCAAACTCTCGGGAAAAGGTGAATACGGGTCGTAAGGTCTTGTGAACACCGTAAGGGTAGGAGCCGGGTCCTACTCCCAAGATTATCTCAAGCGACTCAAGATCTTTTCGGTGGCCCTTGCCGCACCTGGGGGTTCGTCTCGGGCAACCACCGCGGTACGGATCGCCCTGGGCGGTGCTAGCGGCAATGTCACATTAGCACAGACGAAAGCAGTGACTGGAGCTATGGGAGGGATTGCTGAGCAAACATACATGAGGGTCAGCACCGGCGAGCTCGGTTCAGCATCCAAAGTTGACCCCTGTTGGAAAATATGCTGTTAGTGAGCGCAGTCTGTTTGTTTTTAGTGAGGAGCGCTGTATGGATGTACTGACGATGTGTGAGATCTTTGCTGCCAAAGATACCTCGTCCAATGTTTCGTCGTGTGATGTGTCCCTGGACAAGGTAAGACATCTAGTGAATGCTTTGGCCGCCATCACGAGAATGGAGTCCCTGTTGGGAGGAAGATACCAAGACGGGAACGGACGGTGAGCAACTGAGATGGATGGACGGGGGGCATGCCCAAAATAAGCGTTCTTGGATGTTCCCAGGCAGCAATACAGCGGGACTAAGATACATCGTGGATGTCACACCAATAGATGGTGTTGGTTTTTATGCAGCCAAGAGCGTGATGCACCTCGACCTCTCAAATTGGGACGAGAGGCAGACCCTCGCCAAAGCACGTCTTCCAATAGCCACACCTGCAGCCTCATTCCATTCATGGTGTGCGTGGCGGGCTTTTCATCCCATTGCTTTTGTAGTGCTTCGTCAAAAGCGGAAAGCAGATGCGTTGCTTGCCGCTCAAGCCTTGGCCCCGTGCCTGGTATTGCACAGCCCCAGATGGACTCGGTTCAAAGGTAACGCGGAGTTTTCGACGTGCCCGATCTGGCACAAAGTATACCTCTTCCTAGGGGATTAATTTGACCTCAACAGCAGCAAATACTGTTGTTCCACCGTAATAGCAGCCTGGTGTTGTGGTTCCATGAGGAGGTCACGGATCCCAACAATCTTTGCGCGAGCGGGCTCATTTTTTACTTGTGCACCCCGAAGAAACGGAGGAACCTCCGGGTTGCTTTCCCAGGGACATCGGATCAATGAACGAGCACTATGTCCCAACAGTTAGGGTCCGTGCCGTGGGATGCAAGAGCCACGATATCTCTGATCTAGGGGCACCCGGCGCCATGCGTGAGGTGCTTGAGGAGCAGAGGGGTTTCTCACATCTATCGACATTTCTCCATGCCGACACAGACGATACCTGCGATTTCGGGGGTGGAAGACCTTTGAATTGTTGGTAGTATTTTAGTCAGTTGTTGGCACACCAGCAAGGCGCTGAGCGGAAATGAGGCTGCTTATTCTGGACTGGAGTCGGTTTGTTTACCAACCTTGGACTCAGTCTGAAAGCCCGGCGGTAAAGGCGGTAACCTTGAACCAAGGTGCAGCCCGCTCTTCAATGGGAAACGTAAAAACGACAACATAAATCGATTACACAACTAGCCAATTGGGCAACGCATGTCGATATATCGACCTGTTGAGGGTTTGCCAACAACTCAGTGCTACTCCACACGCTGCCACAGTGGCTGCGAGACGGCCTAATACTTGAGTCAGCGACGCGTAGACGGCCACTCAGACGGCGCTGTTTCAGCGTTGACTTTGGCGAATGGGACTCTGATAAGATGAGGTTGTCAAAAGGGCTACTATTTATGAGAACCGGGAAATTCCAACTGCAATGACAGCCCTCAGCTCCCAGCCTCGGCTTCCAACCTCAGAAGGATACGGGAGCTCTGGCATTGAGGTATAAGTGCAGGGAGAGGTCGGCACATTTTCTTTGATATAACGTTGCATTTTTCTCACAGTTCCCAAGCTGTCTCCACCCGAACGGGAAAAAATAACAAAGCCAACAAAGCCCCGGCAACTGCTACAATGAAGTTCATCGGCCTCGTCTCAGTCCTCCTTTCTACCGCCTCGCTTCTCACTTCGGCCGTCCCTAGCCCTAATTAATTAACGCCGAGCCATATAAAACTCAACACATCCAAGTCGAAGACGGATTTGTCCTTCCCCTTCACACCGCCCAGTCATACCAATTGATCAATCTTTGCACAGCGCCGTCGTCCCCGTGGCCAAACGAGGCGAGCACTAACGAGGCGAGCACCCAGGCCACACTCCAAGCCTGGCCCTCGGGAACCGGCTGCCCCGGCACGCCCAACTTCACGTGGTACCCGGTTGGTGCAAAGAGAGCCAAGACTGCGGACAACCGCGTGTCGCTATCGCCTGCATACCGGCTTTCACAATGGGAATAGCGTCTTGGTACCGTAAAAAAACATGCTGGCCTGAAGTTTGGGAATTGTTGATGAGTCAATTTTGCTCCGCCCCATTTTCTTACGCTTTCGAATTTGTTGATGGAAACCCTCTCACCAGGTCGTGCCTCCTCACGAAGGCCGGGAATTGCATCTCTGACATCACTGGCACGGTGAGGATGGCGCCTCTCGCTGTCACCCCGCATTCCGGCCACCACTGTCGCCGGTTCGTCGTCGACCCCCAAAGCGATCGGAGGGTGGTTCAGCTTGAAGACGGTGCACCCCACCGATTTGCCCGCCGCCACAGACGAAAACTGCGAGTTCGCCAATGGCTGTTAGACACGGAATGGGTGCAACGTTCGGCAATGGCCGAGGTTGACCCAACATATCTGCCGACCAGGCTTATTCAGGTCTCAATCCAAACCAGTGACGATACTCCACTGCAGCTCCGGCTCCGACTTGTCGAGACAAACACCACCAACATTGGAAAAGACGGCCATGCTCCTCCGTACGTGGCACTGAGCTACTATTAGGGCGGCGAGCAGACATTCAAGCTAACGCGCGACACCATCAGCGGATGGCGCTCAATCGTTCCTTGGGAAGAGCTGCCGCCAACGCTCAAGGACGCCGCCATTGTCTGTGCCAAGCTCGACATTCCATAGGTACTTGTGGGTTGACGCGCTCTGCATCCTGCAAGACAGCTCGGAGGATAAGGCCACCGAGATCGCCAACATGCCGAGCTCTTGGCAGCGTTGTGCTCTCCGCTGGCATCAAGGATTCCGAGGAGCCACTGCACTGTCGCGGCTGGACCCTAGTGAAGGATGCCTTGTTGTGGACGGTCAACCTGGGCTCCCTATCACCAAGACGACCAGCCGGTCCGTACCAGGGCCCAACTTGGTTTTGGGTCTCGGCCAACTGCGGGGTCAAGTTTCCCACAGACGCCCACACGCTGAAGATGAACTGGAACTCCACGCATGGTGGACCTGCAGGAGAAGAGGAGGCCGGTCCCGAACATGGAGGAGGGCTGAAGCTCCTCGGCTTCATCCCCACCAGTGCTTCTGGCTCGTCCTTGTGTCTCTTCGGTCCTTGGTGTAAAGGACGTTAACTCAAAGCCGAATATTTCCACCATCATACCTAATCCTACATCCCTTCTGCGACGTGTTAAAACCCCTGCCTGATCTAGGCGCAAGGGTCGACCCCGAACTCCACCGAAATGCCGGGGACACCATGTTCGAGTGCTTCTCTCTACACTACAACCTCCGCAGCCTTCACTTACGTGCGGAAGCTCTCAAAGTGTATCTTTACGATGCTATAGAGGCCTTCTAGTGCCTGGAAGGCTCGGGTAACGTCATAAAACTTGAGCATCCTGTCCAGGATATTCTTGACGTTCTGAACGTCCACCCACGTCCAGGGTCCGCGGCTTCTGCTTATGCGCGAAAACTGGCGAAATGGATCTCCAGCACAGAGTACGTGGGGAAGACGCTATAGGAGGCTTTGTCGACGTGGACAAATTTCGTGCCAGCTCCGATAATACCTCGAATATTGGAAACGGTGACGTATGCCGACGGCCCTTGGACTCGAATAACTCGTGATTTGGTAGCGTCGGCTCCTGTTTGCTCCGGGATACGGACTCGATTTCAGACCACCCAAGCAGAGGATGATGCGAGAGGCTAAGGAGGAAGAGGTGATACGTGCTAGCCCGAGTAATAAAGAAGGTGAGCTTGGCCGCATAAGGTAGGAAATTTGATGTCCCTCAGGGGGTTCATACGTATGTAGCTGAGACTTTCCCGATGTCCCATACCTAACGGTAAGATCAACTTGGGGACACGACGTTATTGAAAAGTCAATAGTATCAGAGAAGTAATACTATAATATAATGGAACATCTTACACTGAGTTTCTGCTTCTAGGTGGGCAATCACACGCGTCTTGGTAACTATGCGCGTGGATTGCATGTCCTCAGTCCGGAACGCCTAAGGTCTCTCTCCCTCAACAGATTATTACTTTGTTCGAGTAGCGACTCAAGGCCGTCAACACTCGAAACCCAAATCCTACATCTCACATCGCGTCTCTCCTGGTTCAAGCCAATGGCTTGCCGATTCTGGCGCCTTCCCAATCAACCCTTAGTTTATCGCATCTCTCCTGATCTAGGCGCATGGGTCAATACCAAATTGGATCGATACGCCGTTGATGCGCTTTAGCAGAGCTTCCCTCTGCACGAGGATCTCGGCAGCCTCCGCTTGAGCGCGGAAGCTGCCGAAATGAAGCTCCAAAACCATTTCCAGGCCGAAGACGGACTGCCGCGCCTTTTCAACGTCATAGAACTTCATGCCCTCGTCGAGAATTCTCCGAATATTATCGGAATTCACAAAGGTCCAAGGACCTCTGATCCGAACGACCCTCGACTTCTGCGCTGTGCCGCCTATCTGCTCGGGGACGCGGATCCGGTTCCAAAGTACATCGGCGAGATGCGAACCAACCGAGAAGCCATTCTTGTTATCGGCGTAGAACTTCTGAGCACTCTCACGGGTGAAAAAGGTGAGTTTCGCGGCCGAGTGCCTATGCGGTCCAGTAGGAGGGTTGACATGACACTGCCAGACCTTTCCAGTGTTTCGGATTGCCGCAAGGATGTCGGTGATCTTGACATCGGCTGGTAGTCCTCTGAGATAAAAACTGCAATTTTCTTCCTCAGTGATTGGTGCGGAATGGTTTCGTTTGATCCACAGGTCGCCTTTGTAGTTGTCTGAGACTTTCAGGTACAACTTGGCCCGCTCGCACCACGAGAGGCTGTTGCCAATGCTACCACTGACGGCTGCCGATGGACCTCTGTTGGAAATTTTAGTCGAGTGGACTCCGTTGGGGGTTCTACCGCTAGCGGCTGCCGAAGGACCTCTGTTGACAATGTTGTCGTAGTACCCATCCTCTTCGGAGGTAGCTGGCCAGGGAAAGGCCCTCGGCGAGAGAGAGGTAACTGGAAAGGGGAGGTGAAAGATCTGCTGAGAGGGCTCCGGAGTGTTGTCAAGCTCTGAAACTATGTCCTCTGAAGGGGCGTCTCCGCGGCCCAAACTGCCGTTCACGCAGTCCGGGAAGAATTGCTGGAATGTGCTTCTCCGAACGAACGAATACTTGTCGATGATCTCTTGAAGTTGCTCAATGAGCTGCTTGGTGCTCTCGAATGTTATACTCAGGTTTCCGCCGTTGGGCAGGTGCGAGAACGGGTTCTCCAGCCAGCTGCGCGGCTGCTTTCCCTCATTATGGCTGTGGGTGGCATTTGAATAAGCGTCGGTCCCTTGCTGAACGGTCGGCGCGGCATTGCGCGTCCAGCAGGCTGAATGACTCATGGTAGCGTCGGGGTACTGAGACGTCGGGAGAAGAGCTCGGTTATTTTCTTGTGCAAAGGCTAAGATGTTTGCTGTCGACTAGAATCTAAGAGCTAGCGGGAAAAGTTAGAATTAGGTGCCCTGAAATAGCAAGGCACAAAGAAATTTGGGGTGTGGGCATTCAAGAGGAGGCGAAGTCATCCAAGGTCGCGGGAAACCATTCATGCAGGAACCTCTGGATGGGTCGGAGCGCCCAGAGTCCAAGAAGATTCCTGCAGAGAAGGAGACCAGCAACCAACCAGACAGAAGCTGTGCGCCAGGAGGGCAAGGAGGAGAAGGATGCTGCGAAGGAATCGGCTGTTGTCAGGGAATCTTGGGGGTGACGAACCGAAGGTAATTGTTTGGTTGCGCCAAACTCGGCTCGCAGCTCAGCTCGAGTCGTGAGAGAAAGCTTCGAAAGCCGCAAGAACTCGGGCAAGAATGTGCTGCTGCCTGTACCAAATACTGGTCGGAAGCCTTGGGGATCAACTGCTGATGTCGTGATCAGGTTAGAAATCTGAAGATTCTTCGCGGTTGATGGGAAGTTGTTGCGAAGAAAGATTGCGCTGGAGGAAATGCGAGGAAAGGAAGCTGGGTGGTGGGGTGCCTTGGGGCGGGGAGGAGCGTGCGAAGTCAGGAAAGTACGTACCTGCTCTCGTCGCGGAAACGCGTCGCGACAAGTATCTTGCAATCCCGAAAGTTCTGAATGCCTGTGATTTACCAAACCTCAAGGCCAAGTGGCTCGAGGATAGATGATTTTTAAGTCGTGGTAGAACTTGAGTTTCGTTCAGGATTGCAGATCAGTCGTGGGAGAAAACAAAAGCTGCGAGGCTGAGGTGAAGAACTTCGTTGGCTCTTTAAGAAGCGGAACAAGGGCCCTCAAAGAACCCAGCTATTACGCTAGGGCTTTTGGATAGTGATTGTGTACGAAAACAATAGATCAGATGCAATACGGCATATTCTCGACCCGGGTGGTTCAATTCTACCGCTGCAACAACAACTTTGAAGGCGGTAAACACGATCATGGCTTGAAAACCGGTGCCAAAACCAAATCAATATTTATTAAATACATTTATTAAGCACTCCACCAGCGTAAATTCTTGCTGCTCGCCTCTGGCCCACTGGCCGGTGTTGGTTCAATGTGGTCCACTGTCCTCTCAGAGTTGTTATTGCTCCCTCAGTAACAGCAAGGCGGTCAACATAGTCGCGAAGGGAAAGAGGTCTTTACGAAATATTTTGAGACTGCATTCATGCAGCACACAAACTTCAGATGGTCACCCCATTAACATCGTTGGTGATAGCTCCGCCAGCCTGAACTCTGATAACTACGACTCTTGATCTCAAGGCCCGATACCCCACTTGTTCGGCCACCAGAACTCTGTTCCACGATACCATTCCAAGGCAGGGACTGTGCGGCCGGACGTGGAAGCCTCCGCAGCAACAACACAAGACTGATGTAGGGCAAAACGATCATGGTTAGAAGACGGCCAAAGCAGGATCTATTTATATTACACGTACTATACACCCTTTCAGCGAAATATTTTCCTCCTTTCCCTGTCCTCAGGCACATGGATCAGTTCCATAGGTCATTCTGCAACCCATCATGCCATTGGCTGCGATGGCGCGGTGGAGGAGAGCCACCGCCCCCTCTGCCTCCGCGCGGCAGCTCGAGAAGTGTAGCTGAATCGTGCGGTAAGTTGCACCATGGGTTCGCTGGTACACTCGATCGATATTGTAGTAGTAGTCGTTTGAGCTGTTGAGAACTCCCCGGATGGTGTGGACGTTGACAAAAGCTGTTGGACCTGTAATCACCACCACCCTTGATCGCAACGCGCGGCGACCAACTTGCTCAGCCACAAGAACCCGGTTCCACTCAACGCTGGCGCCGGGAGCGCTGTGCGGTCGGACATAAAAGCCGCCTCTGGTGGCCTGGTAGAATGCCGAGGCGCTCTGGCGGGTGAAGAACGTAATCTTCGCGGCGCGAGTTGTGCGGTTATGGTTCGGAGCGTTGATGTGAAGCTGGTAGATTTTGCCGACGTTTCGGATTTGTCCGAGGATCTCGGAGTGCGTGACGTCGGCCGGCAGGTGCTCCATCCAGAGGCTACAGTTTTCGTTCTGTACAATGGGAGCCGAGCGGTTCCGCGCGAGCCGACGGTTTCCGAGATAGTTGTTCGAAATCGGCGCCGGGAATAGGCTTGTGAATCGAGAAGGCTGGCGAGCTTGAATCACCCGCGAGGCCTGAACAGCGGCGTTCCACTGAGCTGAGTTGCGAAGATGCATGTCAACTAGAATGCGAGCAACGTTTTGCACGTCGGTGAGAGGTGTGAACCGGTAAATCCAGCCGCGGCGGCTTCCACTAGGCTGTCTAGGGCCGAGGCTGGGTTCCATGGCGGACTGAACTTCGCGTGCCGGCGAACCGTGATCATGCGGGCGATTGGTTGGGTCCATGTTGGCTTCCGCGGACCTTGCGTCTGTGAATAAGTATTAGCATCAAGCGGTTCCAATCACTCTGGGTCCTTGGCTTGACGAACTGAAGAGAAATTTCAAAAAGTGGCTGTCGGCTTCGAGTTCTTTGAGACATAGGTCGTAGGTTTTCTTCGAGGTTTGCGGTAGCGTAGGTTGCTTGGCAGAGAAGTACGAGCGAAGGCGGAAAAAGTCGTGAACGAGGATGTCTCAATGACCGCGGATTTTCGAGTAGACGTTCTCAATTAGAGGAAGAAAGCTTCTGAAGCCTAAGGCGTCTGTGGATTTTGGAATCGAGTGAAAAGCGGATGGTTTGCTTGTGAGGGAAGGAGCACTGGATGGAGAGGAGGGGGAGTCGCAACTTGTGAGATGAGGGACTGCTTGGGGCGATTGAAGCTTGTACAACACTTACCGATCCTCTTGACGAAATTTGAACTGCGTCTAGGCCCCGAGCAGTTGCAAAAGCACTGCAGGGCAGACCCTACTGAGGTCGAAGTCAAGCTTTTTAAAAATCTAGTTGAGGCGGTTGAATAACTCAAGATTCCGAGAACAGCTGAGCCAGTTGGCGTCTGGGGTAGGAGGATGAATCTCAGATTGTGGGTGGTATCTGAGACAAATATTTTTATCCATCCGCGGTGAGTTACCACAAACGTGCCAGTGCTGCTGGGGAAATTTGATACGCAACATATATCAGATGAAATGCCGGCTCGAATTCACTTGCCCAAATCTCTGTTGCCCTGCGCCTCCATGTCGGCGCACCAAGTGTTAAAGGATTACGCCTAAAATGATGACACTAAGAGGTACCTACCCCGTGTCAAGTGCCCTGCCATGAGCCATGAGCAATTGTGACAATAGGCATTCTACTCCTCGTCGTCTTCGGGCCCAATTCGATGAAATATCAGCTATCGTCAAAGAAATACATTCATTCGCTGAACAAAGAGAATGGCGCGATGCCGTCACAAAAAGCGCGTCCGGCTCGAAGCTGCTCGGGCCATGAGGCGGATCGGTTTCACTTCCAATTATGCTCAAAACTGCGGCTGCCTTTGGAAGCCGTTGGGACAAAGGTGTTTGTGCTGGAGTTCGGGTGGGTAGCGGTTTTGGCAAAAAAAGAAAAAGGAAACAAGAGCGCATGCTAGCGAAATCCTCCGTCCCGTGCGATCTGACCATCCGAACCGCCTTGTACCTTCTTCAAGTACGCATCAAACTTGTCCGCCACTGTGATAGCACGCTTGAGATGCTCGTACACCATACCCTTCTTCTGGAACTTGGCCAGCTACCTTGCCGTGGTGATGGCATTTCGGATCTGCCGGCCGTTCATCTCAAACGCTGCCAGCTCCTCGACATAACACTCGATGTCGTCAAAGTCAATGCCCGTCGGCTCTGAGAACTTCCTCTTGCGAGAGCCCGGCTCTGTTACCTCTGAGAGGTGGTCCTTGTCCATTTCCTTCAGCCGGGCGAGGAAGTTTTTCCAGATCTTGTGTCGTTAGGGCTTGCCCAAGTTCTCGTAGTGCAGAGAGAGTTGGATCCGGGATTTAAAGGCTTCGTCAAATGTTCCGACTCGGTTAGATGTGAGTATCAGAATACCTTCGTAGTACTCGAGAACGCGGAGGAATACCGATACGAGGGCATTCCGGTCGAGGTCAGTCAGGGTGCGTTGCTCTAGGAAGACGTCTGCTTCTTCAAGGAGGACAACACACCCCCATGGTTTACCAAGGTGGAGGGCTGACTCGAGGTATTTCTCAACGTCTTCAGGCTTGGTGCCGATATCGCCGCACGTGACTCTGAAAAACGGCTTCTCAGCCAACTCAGCCACACTTTCGGCCGTGTATTTCTTGCCAGTTCCGGGGGACCCGTGGAGTAACATGATGAGCCCGTTGCCTTTGCTGTCAATGTGATCAGTGCCTTGCTCCTGGGCAACTTGATTTGTGATGAGAGCCTGGACGGGTTCCTTCGTTCCCTCGTCAATGACGAGGGAGCGGAATGCTTGCTTGTTCCACTTGACTTCGCCGATGCGGTCAACGGCCAGATCCACTGCCAATGTTCATAGATTTAGTTAGCTTGTGTATCGGTACATTGGATGACGAGAGGGTCATGTTTTTTCATCCCACTTCTTCTTGTGCAAATTATAGCCACAGATTGTATCTGGAAAGACATAGATGTCGGGCTCGGGCGGCGGCGTGTCGTCGTCCATCTTTTCTTGGCTGAGGTACTCCCTTTCGGAACTGCCGCTGGTTGGGAACCATTTCTTGAAGCCTGGTGAATTGGAGTGCAGTTGGCTGTAGGTCTGAAAGTCGACCATGAATCTATCGTTGCTCTGTAGAGGGGCGAATTGTATCAGTAACTGTCAGGTAGCTACCAGAGGGGATCATGGTGTAGACAGTTAACCTTACACTATTGTAGACACCGCCTTCATCGCGGTATGCCACGAGTCTCTTATTGCGACAGCTCCAGAATGTCTCTCCGCGAGCCACGAGTAGGTCTTTCACTTCTCTTCGTGCGTACTCCACCGGGTACATGCTCAACTGAGAAATTTCAACCTCGGTCTTGAGGTGATCGGCTGAAAGGGTGATGAGCGGTGTCTCTGCGTTCCGATAAAACCTCCCGTCGTACTTATAGCTCCAGGCCCTCACTGACCAGCTCCAGGTGGGCCGGCTCCTCGCCGGCTTTGCATCGCTTGACCAATCTGTGGGGGGGCGCTGTAAGAAAGGCGGCGGTTGTTGAGAATTGGTTCGAAAGGTCCATGAAGAAGCAACAAAGGCCCGCAAAGTCCCCTTCTCCAGCGACACCAGGGCATTTCCAGGCTTCACAAGAAAGGGCATGGTTTCGGACGACACCATTCCTCTCTTGAGTTGGTCATCGACGCGGCTGTATATAATACTGCACGTCTTGTTGATCCATCCGGTTAGTAGCTCCATATGATCCCTGTGAACTTTATCGAGGTTCTCGAGTGCTTTAGCTGACCGGTAGTGGTACCAGAACAAGTAGGGGGCCGGGATTGTGCCGCGAATGTTGAAGCCAGGGAACTCACTCGAGAAGTCTGGTTGTAGGGCAAAGAACTGCTCGGCTGAGGCAATCATGACTTCGGAATGAAGACAAATGGTCTCGGTGAATGGCTCAGGGCGGGGAAGGGGGTATTTCTTCCGAACTGCCATCTGAACCTCCTCGTTCTGGTGGGCGGTCGAGTAGAAACTTTGTCACAATAAAGGACATGTTGGGCCTTTTCCTCAGATAGCCCTCTATATCAGTGATCGGAAAGTGAGCCTTCAAGCCAATTTCACCTTTAGGACCGATCGACCATGACGGTTCCTCGAGATAGACAGTCTGGTTACTATCGCTGGGCTCTCTGAATAGGCCAGGTTCCTGAATGAAGAAGAGGGTCTGAAAGAAGAACTCCGCTGCCTCTGGGTCGGGAGCAAGTTTGAGAGATTTATTTTCGGCCTCAAGGCGAGAGATACGGTCGAGAAGGCCTCTCAAGCCCCCGGTCGGCGGGGCCAACTCGGCAGGTTGGGCTTCTGCAGACTGGGCTTCCGAAGGCTTAGTTTCTGCAGGTTGAGCCTTCATGTTAGGACCGAGGGGGCGTTGCAGCACAGCCTTCCCGATTCGCTCCAGTCGGGTGTTTTGGTGTTGAAGGGCAATATTGTGTCGAGCAGTCGCTTGCCGGTATGTTAGGACCTGGGCCTGATACTCACGCTGCTGAGTCTGGTAGACGGCGAGCTGGTCTTTGAAAGTTGAGCTCCCGACTGGGCCTGGGATCCTTGAGCTCGCTCCTGATCTTGGCTCTCGGGCTCTGTTTGGATTCTTGAAGAACGCATGATGAGCAGCAAGTCCTTGCGGAAATTGCTAAACTTTGTTTGATCTCGCGATATCGTGATGTGGCTCCAGAGCTTGTCGTTTTTAAGCCTTTGCTGCTTGGTTCCCGAGTCGCCCTCTTCAACGTCTTCCCGCGTCGGGCCCTCGTTGGCCCCATGGTTATCGCGAGGTGGTTCCTGCCCCTGTTGTGGCACACTGGAGGCCTCTTCAGGCTGATTACCACCTAACAGCCCTGGGTCGGCTTTTTCGTCCAAATCCTCAGCCTTTTCGTCACAGTCTTCAACAACGTCTCCAACGGGCTCGGTTCTTTCCAACACGATTAACTCACGGACTGCCTGAGTGAGCAAGTCAGCGACTCCAAGAAGCTGAAGGCCCAGGAGTGCCACCGATTCATGGTCGTCCAAGAGAACCGTGAGATACCTGGTGACGCTCTCGATTTGTTCGCGCAGAAACCGACACGCGCCTTCGGTACGACTCCACGACTCGGCCAATGACTCCACTCTGGCGTCTGGGTGATAATGCTGCAAATCCCGACGGGCCTCACTCCAGTATTCAATGTTGGCGAGATGCTCGACGGCCGCACCGTATAACCCTTTCGAAGGCGTTTAGCAATTCCTCGTCCTCATCTCTCAAGGAGTACCTCGCGTACCGGATCACCGATACTGGGGCTCCATTCGTCGAGTCCGTCATGCTTTGGGGGATGGGAATGGCCCTTACCGAAGACGAGGATACCCAGTTAGCAGACGTCCGACAGCCGTGCTATGCCGCCCTTGCCTTGGCCAACGATTACTTCTCTTTCGACCGGGAATGGGAAGAAGCCCAAAACGGAGGCGCCCAACCTACCAACGCCGTGTGTCTGTTCATGCAGTGGCATGGTATGGACGTCTCGACAGCGAAATCGATGGTGAGGGAGGCAGCAAACCGATACGAATTGGCCTTTCTTGAGCGAAATGACGAATTCTGACGCGAGAGTCCGTTTGCCTCGAAGAAGTTGGACCGCTATCTCAGGGGCTTGGCGTACCAGGTCAGCGGCAACGTGGTCTGGAGCCTGAACTGCCCGAGGTATCATCCGCGGTTGCGTTATGACCCGAACGCCAGTGTTGAGAATGCCTTGACCGCCGAGGCGAGGGGTTCAGATCATTCGGATCGTCGTCGGTCCATCATATCCGTGGCGTCACAGCCTAGCGACTCTTCCGTCGCCATCTCTGAGTCTGTCTGGTCATCTTCGAGGCCCTCTTCCTTCTCGGAAGCTTCATCCGAAGAGAACCACCAGCCCTTCAAGTCCTTGACTCTGCAAAAGGAAGAGCGCCTAGGCCCAAAGGTGGCCCCCACCCCTTTACTCCATAAGATGTGCACTATTTGCTAACAGCATCACAGCTCGCCACCGCACCATTCGAGTACGTCGCCTCCCTGCCCTCAAAAGAAGTCCGAGGAACCATCATCGACGCTCTCAACCTATGGTGTGAGCTCCCCGACGCCACACTCTCTCAGATCAAGGAGGTCATCGACGAGCTGCACAACGCCTCCCTAATGCTCGACGACATCGAAGACGGATCCGACTTGAGACGAGCACACGTTGCCGCGCATGCCGTCTTCGGCGTCCCTCAGACCATCAATGCTGGACTCTCACCATCGTGGACGCTATCGGCAAAGCACACCAGATTCCGGTACCAGATGCTGCTGGCATTGTGGTGGCTCACCTTCGGGACCTGCATGTCGGTCATAGCTACGACATCCATTGGACCCGGCATGCGTCGCGTCCATCTGTGGACGAGTATCTCGAGATGGTGGTGAAGAGTAAGTCTCCCCTCACCCATTTCCAGCCCCTTCCACTAACGGTAGGGATAGAAACAGGCGGCCTCTTCTTGGTTATCTCAAGCCTCATGACAGCGAACCTCCCAGACGAGTACGTAACGTCACACCTTCTCCCTAACATCCCCCCCCTTCTTAACCACCCCCGTAGGGCAATCAAGTCCGCCGCCGAGAATCTCTTCACGCACATCAGCACCTACTTTCAAATTCGTGACGATTTCCAGAACCTCAACTCGGACAAATACACCAACCAAAAGGGCTTCTGTGAAGACCTAGACGAAGGAAAGCTGTCGTTCCCTCTCGCCTACTACCTCAACACGACTGACGATACGCTTGTGCTGCAGGAGGTAATGCAACAGCGTCGGGAAAACGGGCAGTTGGATGTGACGCAGAAGAAACTCGTCCTTGAGCAGTTGAAGATGTCGGGAGTTTTGGGGCACACGTTGAAGACTATCAGAGGGTTGGAGGTGCAGATCGACGTGTGTATTGGGCTGTTAGAGGGGATCACGGAGAAGAAGGATTGAATGTGCATGGAGAAGTTGAGGGTCTAATGTATGATAAGTTATCGATGCTTGACTGTACTAGTAATATATCTTTCCAAGTTCCACATATCGCCACGTTCATCCAAAATCTGCGGTCTTATTTTCCAACACATGTGCGAAATATCAGGTAACCTTTTTAGCTGCAGGGACACTGATACGCACAGACACATACTGTCAGAATCTAGCACTTTTTGGGCCAATAGTGGTGATGATTGTGAATTAATTGAGTTGTTGTTGTTGTTGTTGTTAACTACTGTGGAAATCTCTGGCTTCCAGGGGCCTCTGTTGCCAAGCCGGCTGCTTCCGCTGATGGCCCCAATTGCTTATATAAGCTGACACATACACAGACGCGGATACGCTCACAATCCCCTTTGTCATCTTGCCTAACCTTGATCTCTATCACTCAAATTAGAATCGAGACGGCCGTATTGTCTGGATCCATCACGGTATACGGGATGCTTCCCTCGTTCATCTCATTACTATGCGTCGCAAAGTCGACATCTAGCTTGCGGAGCTCCTTGTAAAGCGCACCGCTCGCCTGGGCAATCTTCTGTTCTTTCGGATCTTTGGCGCTGCGCAGCGTGTTCCACTGCGAGAGCGCAAAAGTGATCAAATTCCGCTCGGTTGCCACCTTTGAGCTCAGCAGCCACGGCAACTGGACCGTCAACAGCCACTGGCGCTGGCGCCCGATGGGCAGGGCGCGGACGAGGTCGACTTCCTTGTACTTGTTGAGCTCCTTGAGCGTGCCGGGGAGAGGCGCGCAAATGGAGGGCGGCTTGGCAATGACGAAGGCGTGGTAGAAGTTCTGCAGATAGTTGACGGTGGAGTGGAAGGGCGCGGCGATGTGGATGCTCATGGTGACGGCATCGACGAGGGCGTCGAACGTCGTGATGGTCGGGAAGGATCGGATGTGACCCGCCGTCTGGACTTCTTGGCACCAGCGGAAGATGTCCTGATCGGAGCGGACGAGCTCGTCGGCGAGTGCTGGTGGTTGGTACTTGGTGGCGAGGACGGAGGCCACGTAGCGACGGATGCAGTACCACATGGGCAACATGTTACGGGCGTAGGCGTAATCGCGGTACTTGGGCGAAGCCAGGCCTTTGGTCGTGTTGGGGAAGCCCCGAGAGGCGAGGTCGTTGGGCACGTAGCTGCCGACGTAGTCAAAGGCCTCAAACTCGGAACGTATGTATTGGAAGAGGTAGTCAGACTTGACGCCCGTGAGGTCCTTGATGATCTGGGGAACGAGGGTGGCACGAGCGCCGGCGTTGAGTGAGAGGGTCTTGAACCAGTGCGGCTGTAGAAGCCTAAAGACGATGTGGTCCATCTCGAAGGAGCGGTGGGTGGCTACGATGAGGGCCTCCTCAACAAGGTGGGCGCGGGTGAGGTGGACGATGACCTCGTGGCGCATCCAGTCGGTAACCTGCGCGCAGGTTTTGGCAAAGCGCCAGGGAAAGTCAGTCTCCTCGGAGGTCGTTGGGTCCGACGGCTTGGTGCGCTTGTTGAAGATGGTGACGGAATTGGCCATGGAGACCTTGTAGTCGATCACAATCGCGATGGGGTGAAGGCGACCGTCGTCGTGCAGCTGGAAGAGGGTGACAGCCGCACAGGCCCAGTTATCGTCTGATAGGGGCTCCTTATTATGGAGTGTCTCTTCGGGATCGGCGCCAATGAGAGCCCTAAAGTTGCGCGCGTCCTGAACAAAGAGACTCTTGGGGTCAATGGTGCCCAGCGTCTTAGCCCAGTACTCGTAACCGCCGTTACGCGCGGCAGCGACGAACTCATCGAGCAGCGACTTGGGTACGACG
>Ga0247758_1000693_pt1 | contig 29371 bp, 17 predicted proteins | sample UWRJL156409C4_FD_180950 | JGI IMG/M metagenome (GOLD analysis project Ga0247758, IMG submission 180950) | Plant litter microbial communities from Arlington Agricultural Research Station in Wisconsin, United States - UWRJ-L156-409C-4 | ecosystem: Environmental > Terrestrial > Plant litter >... | reverse complement strand
GTGCTCGACGGCGTCCTGATCCTCACCGGGGCGATCCTCCTGATCATCCCCGGGTTCGTCAGCGACGTCTTCGGGATCCTGCTGCTGCTGCCGCCCACGCGTGCGGGCGTCCGAGCCGTCATCCTCCGGTGGGTGCAGTCGAACATCGTCGTCGGAGTGGGCACCACCGCGTACAGCGGGGCGAGCGCCATGTGGAAGAGCCGCGCGAGCGGCCGGATGAGGCCGGGCGGACCGGCCCCGGGCGCCGGCGGCGCGGCGGACGGTGGCGGGACCGACGCCGCCGGCATCCCGTACGACGTCGAGGGGACGGCCGTCGAGGTCGACCGCGACCAGGGACGGCTGGGATCCTGATGATCGACGAGACCTGGGAGTCCCCGCGTGCGGGGGCGGCCGTCGCGCCCGGCTTCGGCGACGCCGTCACCTTCGCCTTCGGCGACCCGGCCGCCAACGTGTTCGGCGTCGCCCGCGTCGGGCTGTCGACCGGGGCCGACGACGCCGTCACGGCCAGTGGGCTGGTCCTGCTCTTCGCCGACGGCGAGCCGATCGCCGTGCAGGCCGACGGCGGCGTGGCCGTCGAACGCGCCGCGTGGGACGCGATCGACGCGGCCGGGCTGCGCACCACCGTCGAGGAGCCGCTGCGCGCGTGGACGATCGCGTTCGTGCCGCCCGACGGCGACGGCAACACCTTCAAGCTGCGCTTCGCGGCCACCACCCCGCCCGCCGTGCTGGACGCCTCGCACGCGGCGGCCAAGGCCGGGGGCCTGTCGGGGTACGAGGCGCTCTGCCGGGTGACCGGCACGGTCACGGTGGCCGGCGTCGCCCGCACCGTCGACGGCCTCGGGCAGCGCGGCCACTCGTGGGGCGCGCCGGACTGGGAGTCGGTGGCGCTGGCCCGCACCCTCAGCGTGTGGATGGATCCCGCGCTGGGCGTGTCCCTCACCGCGGTGCGCGAGCAGCGGGCCAAGGCCCACGACGACGAGGCGGTCACCGCCTTCCTGTTCGAGCCCGCCGAGGAGGGGCCCGACCGCGGTCCCGTCCCCCACCTGGTCGACGATCCCCTGTTCTCCACCCGCTACGACGCGCAGGACCGGCAGATCTCGGCCGGGCTGGAGCTGTACGTGACCGAGGACGGCTACGCGCGGCGCGCGGCCGGCGAGGTCGTGTGCGGCACCACCCTGGACCTCGGCCGGCTGCGGCTCGACTGCGCGTTCTTCCGGTGGCGCATGGAGGGCCGGGAGGGCATCGGCCGCTACGACATCCTGCGACGCGCGTGACGGCTCCGTCGCCCAGCGGGATCGAGGCCGTGGTCTTCGACTTCGGCGGGGTGCTCAGCTCGCCCATCGCGGATTCCTTCGTCCACGTCCAGGAGACGGTCGGCATCCCGGCCGAGGCGCTCGGCCGGGCGATGGTCGCGGTGACCGCCCGGGACGGCGTCAACCCGCTGCACGAGCTGGAGTGCGGGCGGGTGACCGAGGTCGACTTCATGGCGGACCTCGGCGCGGTGCTGTCGGCGGACCTCGGGCGCCCCGTGGCGATGCACGAGTTCAGCGCCACCTACTTCGCGCACCTGGCCACCAACCACGCGATGCTCGACCTGGCCCGCTCGCTGCGGGCCCGCGGGCTGCGCACGGCGATGCTCACGAACAACGTGCGCGAGTGGGAGCCGCGCTGGCGCGCGATGCTGCCGGTCGACGAGCTGTTCGAGCTGGTGGTCGACTCGGCGTTCGTCGGGACGCGCAAGCCCGAGCCGGAGATCTACGCGCTGCTGCTGGAACGTCTGGCGCTCCCGGCCGCCGCCTGCCTGCTCATCGACGACTTCGCGATCAACTGCGAGGCCGCCCGCGCCGCGGGCATGCACGCGGTGCAGTTCGTCGAGACGGACCAGGCGATCGCCGACGTGGAGTCGGCGCTCTCACCCGGCGTCGCTTAGGCGGAACTCCAGCGGATGCATCGCCGTCGCTGGCGCGGACACAGGAGGCGCAGCGGCCTCTAGGCCGTAAGCCGACGAGGACAAAGCCAGCGGCGGTGAGGCGCCGCTGGAGCGCCGCCTAGTTGTCGCAGCCTAGGCGATCCCACAGGTAGAGATCGAGGCAGTCGCCCGCGAGCTCCATGGAGCGTTCGCGGGAGAGGAACGGCAGCACCGTCTCGAGCGCGTGCTCCTCGGCGACACCGGAGTCGAAGGCCTCCTCGCCGCGGAAGCCCGCGGCGATCTTCAGCGCTTCGCGCCGGTTCTCCCCGAGCTGGCCGAACGCGCTGACCAGGAAGTCGCGGTTGGCGATCGGGTGGCCGACCTCGAGTGAGGCGTGCCAGGCGGCGAGCATCGACAGGTCGTGCTCGTCCAGGTCGGCGACGGCCTTGACGTAGTGGCCCTGGAGCTCGTGCTCGGGGATCTCGTCGACCCAGGCCCGGACGACCTCGCCCAGCAGCTGCCGGCGCGCTTCGCGCCCGACGGACTCGGCGATGACGCGAATGGCGTCTTGGGGTTCGATGAAGCAGAGGGCCACGCTGGTGATGCTCCGTGCGTTCGCGGGGAACGTGCGATACGGAACGTACGGGGCCGTTCGGACGGCATCGCGTGGCCGTTCCCGCGGTCGTTTCTCGACCGCGGGAAGGCCCTGCTCACGCGGGGTTTCAGTAGTCCTGCACCGACAGGCACGGCTTGCCGCCGCACTGGTCGGTGATCTTGCCGCCGGCCTGCAGGAAGTCCGACTTCTGCTGGCGGGCGGCCGGCGTGTTGCGCGGCAGCTCGTGCGGGTCACGGCCGTTCCCCACGATCGCGGGGGTGTACGTCCCCGCGGGGATGTGGTCGCTGCCGTCGCTGATCTCCCCGTCCTTGCTGGAGACCGGCGCGAGGTTGGTCAGCAGCGGGATGTCCGTGCCGAACACGCGCTGGTTCTGCGTCTCCAGGGAGCCGGTCACCGTGGTGGGGCCGGAGTCCCACAGGACGATGCCCGAGCCGGTCGAGCCGATGCTGAGCTTGGGGATGCCCCACATGCCCTTCTGCTCGTCCGTGCGGCCCGGGTTGAACGTCGGCTGGTAGCCGGCGGCGCCGATGGTGCGCGCTTCGACCTCGGCCGCCCATTCGGAGACCTGGTGGTCGCCGAGCGCCACGTGCATCAACACCTGGTGCTTGGGGGTGTTGGGGTACGGGTCGGTCGTCATGTGCTGGGCGTAGCCGTTGCCTTCGCCGCGATCCCACAGCGTCTGCATCACGTTGATGATCAGCTCACGGTCCAGCGCGCTCTTGTACGCCGGCTTGGTGATCTCCAGGTAGGACGAGAAGTCCGTGCTGCGCCACACGAGCAGGCTGTAGTTCATGCCCGGGACGCCGAGCACCGCGCGGGTGAAGTCCGGTGAGACCGCGGTCAGCGCGCCACCGAAGATGCCGCCCTGGCTGTTGCCGTCGTAGAACAGGTGCGACGTGTCGATGGTCGACGCGCCGGACGCGTTCTGGAACGCCGGGTTGGCGGACAGGCCCTGCGGGTGGATCATCAGGCGGCCGAGGTACAGGCCGTCGAGCATCCCCTGCTGCAGGCGGTCGGGGAACGTGTTGAACGTCGAGAAGTCCTGGAGGATCTTCGCGGCGTTGCCGATGTCGTTCTCCGACATCCCGATCTCGTCGGTGCCGCAGAAGATCATGTTGTGCTCCTGCGACATCTTGCGCAGCTGGCCCTGGTTGATCTCGTCCGCTCCGCCGAGCAGGCCGTGGCCGTACAGCGACGGACGGGCTGGGGCGCTCATCGCCGAGCGCGGGATGTTGCACCAGAACTTGGCCTTCCAGGTGCTGCCGGGCGCCTGCTTCGGCTTCCACAGGCCCTTCTTGGACGCGAAGTTCATCGAGGAGCCGGGCTCGCAGTTCGGCGCGAGGTAGCACGGGACGACGACGGTGCCCTCGATCTTGCGGGCGATGTTCGGGTCCTCCTCGACCGTCGGCTCGGTGACCTTGTCGATCGTGTACTGCGGCGCCTTGGAGCCGGCGGGGACCTTCCCGTCCTTCAGGTCGGTGTCACCGAGCTGCTCGAACGCGTCGTCGCGCATCGTCAGGAAGCGGTCCGAGAGGCTCTTGCCGCTCGCCACCGTGAAGTCCCAGGCGAGGTACAGCGACTTCTGGGCGATCCCGGCCTTCTTCAGCGTCTTGAAGATCGACGTCATCTGCTTGGCGCGGGCCCCCTTGCCCTTGCCGTCGACGAACGCCTTGAACGCCTTGCCGGGCTTGATCGTCTGGCCCTTGGCGTTCTTCAGATTGCGCAGCGCCACCACGTAGCGGTGCCCCTCCAACCAGTTCTTGGCCGGGTGCACGTCGAGCGTCTGTTCCTTGGCGACGCCCTCGGCGTGGGAGTTGATCTCCGACCAGATCGGCCAGCGCTTGCCGGTCTTCGTGTCGATGACCACCACGGCCTGGCTCTTGCCGGTGTACTTGCCGATGTCGTCGATCGGCGCGGCGCCGGTCTTGCCCAGGTCGAGCCCGGGGACCTGCGTCATGATCTGCGCGCCGGGGCTGAAGCCGTCGTTGCCGGCGAAGGCCGCGGTGTTGATCGCCACGCCCTTGGAGTTCTTGGGCAACAGGTTCGACGTGATGTCGAGCCGCTTGCCGGTGGGCATCTTCTTGTCGGGCTTCGTGAAGAAGTCGTTGGGCCACGGCAGCGCGCACGCGCGTGGGTCGATCGGGTCGCACTTCGCAGCATGCGCGGCGGGGGCCGCGAAGGCGGCCACGGCGACGGCCGCGAGGGCGACCAGGGACAGACGGGAACGCATTGCTCTCCTCGTTCACGTGGGATCGGGACTCCGGGTCGTCAGCGGACACTGACACCGGAGGATTGCGGCGAAGGTAGCAGAGAATGCGCTGCGATCCGCCGCTAGTCGACAGCCTGTCAACGCGTCAGCCGCACCTCCATCCCCTCGACGGCGAGACCGGCTCCGTCTCCCGCCCCCCGCAGCAGTCCCAGGATGCGCGCGACGTAGGCCTGGGTCTCGGGGTACGGCGGCACGCACATGCACGCCCCGACCCGCCCGGGTCCTGCGTTGTAGGCGGCCAGCGCGAGCGGCACCGAGCCGAACCGCCGCAGCAGATCGCGCATCATGTGGGCCTGTGCGTCGATCGACTGCGCCGGGTCGAACGGGTCGGTGACGCCCATCTCCCGCACGTTCTCGGGCATGAGCTGCGCGATCCCCAGCGCTCCGGCGGACGAGACCGAGCGCGGGTCGAAGTCCGACTCCGCGCGCACCTGCGCGCCGAGCAGCACGGCGGAGACGTTCCATCGCTGCGCGGCGCGGGCGAGGATCGGCGCGTACTGCGCAGGGATGAACGACGGCAGTGACGAGCCGCCCTTCTCGCCGCCCCCGGTCGCAGTCCGGCGTCCGCCGTACCCCACCGAGGCGGTGCCGGCGTTGCGGACGTAGCCGAAGTGCCACGGTTCCCAGGAGTAGCGCTTGAGGAAGCCGAAAGCGTTCGCGTGGGCGGCCAGCCAGCCGTACGCGCCGGCCGGCCCGAGGTCGAGTTCCGTGCCCAGCCGGTGCAGCGACGTGCCGGGCCGGGCCACCCACTTCGGGTCGGGGTGCGCCGCGAACAGCCGGGCCTGCTCGGCGTCTCCCCGCCAGCCCGACACCACCACCAGGGCGACGCCGGCCGCTCGCGCCGCGGCCGCCATCCGGTCGTAGGCCAGCGCCACGTCGGGCCTCATGGGCTTGCCGTCGCGGTAGGCGAGCGGCCCCTTGTACTCGCCCGCTCCGCCCCCGCCGAACGCGGCCGTCGTCGCCGGCACGCGCAGCTCGGCCTCGGCGACGGCCGCCGCCTCGGGCAGCCCGCCGGTCTCCCCCGCGCCGGCCACCCGAACGCGGACCCGCAGCGGCGCCCCGCCGGCGTCGGCCCCGCCCGCCGGGAAGGTGACGACCACCGCGCCGGCCTGGTCGTTGGCGCGGACGGTCCGCTCGGCCGCCCGTCGCGCCGCTGCCCGGTAGGCGTCCACCGACAGGCCGACCGTGCCGTCCCACGGGTACAGGCGGGGATAGGCGTCCCGCATCTCGGCGGCGGCAGCCAGCGCTGCGAGATCCGCGGCCCGCTGGCGATCGCCGTGCCCGGTCACCGCACCGGCCACGATCGCCAGCACGACCGCCCCGACGCCGACCGCGCAGATCACGCCGAGCAGCAGGACCGCCGCCTGCCCTCGTTCGCCGCGCGCGGTCATCGCCGTGCTCGTTCCGGCAGTCGCCCGGCCGGCCCCGCCGCCACCCCGCCGCGCGCGAGCCGGCGCCAGGGCGGGCCTGGCGGGTCGTCCCACAGCGCCGCGTCGACCCCTCGGGAGACGAGGCCCTCGGTGGCCGCCCGGCCCCGGGGATCGTCCGGCGGCCCCGCCACGAGCACGAGATCGGCGTCGGCCAGCAGCGCGTCCAGCGCCGGCCCCCGCGCCCCGCCCAGGACGATCGTCACGGGCGTCTGGGCCGGCGACGCGGCCACGGCCCGGGCGGCCGCGGCGGCCGCCTCGCCGTCGACCTCGGGCAGCTCCACGTGCACGAGCCGCCCCACGGCCCGAGCCGGGAGGTCCCGTGCCCGCAGCGTCCGCGCGAGCCGGCGCCCGGCCGGCAGCGCGGGCGCTGCGCAGCGTGCCGGCCCCGGGACCTGCCAGCCGAGGTGCAGGCCGGCGGACGAGCGCCCCTCCCGGGCCAGGGCCAGGGCGAGGACGGCGCCGAGACCGTGCTCGCCGGCGCCACACGGCAGCAGGACCGCGATGCGACCGGCGGTGAGGGTCGCCGGGTGATCCCGCACGGCGGCGCGCTCGGTCACCGGCGCGGTCAGGAACCAGGAAGCGACGCTCACGTGCCCTCCCCCGCCACCGCCACGGCGGTGGCGTCGAGCAGACCGGCGACGCCGGGGACGACGGCCCGCGGCCGTACGGTGACCGCGACTCTCGCGCCCCGCACGACGATGCGCAGACGACCACGCTCCGCGCCGGGCACGGCCCGCCGGGCCGCGTCCACGGCCGGATCGCCCTGCAGCAGTGCGACCGCCCCGGCCTCGGCTGCGGTGCGCGCCAGCTCACGCGCCGCTCCGGCCGCGAGCCACTGCCCCGCGGCCAGCGCCACGAGCACGAGCAGCGGGACGAGCGCCACGAACTCCACGGTCCCCTGCCCGTGCGTCCCTGCGGATCGGCGGCTCATCGGTCCTGGGGCACGAAGCGTGCCCGGGCCGAGACCGACAGGAGCTGGCCGCCGCCCACGACGCGCGGCACGCCGATCCGCACCGCGACACCGCCGTCCGCGGCGTCGTCGACCCGAACGCTCCGGCGCAACGCGCCCGGCAGCGCAGCGCGGGCCGCGTCGTCCTCGTCGGCGCCGAGCGCGTGCGCGCGGGCCGCCGCCCGCGCCGCCCCCGCGACCATCCACATCGCGTGGCCCGCGAGCGCGACCTGCCACGCGAGCACGGCCGCGACGACGACGAAGGGCAGCAGCGCGACGAGCTCGACGCTCGCCTGGCCGGCGGTGCGGGGAACGGTGGGCGGTGGCATCGCTCCACCCTGGCGAAGCGGATGTGACGGAACTAGGGGTGCTTCGCAACGATTCCGTGCCGGAAACGCAACAACTTCGTGACGCTCCGCTCACCCCGCGGCGGATGCCAGACGTTCTCCAAGTTGTTGCCGAGGGGTGGCAACAACTTGGAGAACGCCCAGCGGCAAGACGTCATCCACATTCGTCCCGAGGGGTGGGAGGAATGTGGAGAACGTCCCCTCCCTCCGCACCGACCGCACGCCATCCGCGCCCGGCCCGCCCGGCCCGCCCGGCCCAGCCTCAGCGACTCAGCCGTACAGCCGGCGGCGCCACAGCGTCAGGAACGCGTACACCGCGCCCAGCACGAGGACCAGCCAGACGACGATGCCGGCGGGCGTGTCGAACATCGTCCGCGCGCCCGCGCCGGCGATGACCAGCGCGCCGATGCCGCCGTAGAGCATCGCCCGCCCCTGGTCGCCCAGCAGCATGATGTCGCCGCGGAAGCGGCGGTAGAGCATCACGCCCACCCAGCACATCGACACGATGACGGCGGTGCCGATCGCGGAACCCACCACCGCCGCGGTCGTCCCGCCACCGGGCAGGAAGTACACCCCGGCGCTGATGGCCAGGATGATCGCGACGTTGCGGGCGTTGGCGAGCATCGCCGTCCAGTCTGACACGTGCGGCCAGACGGAGCGGGCGGTCAGAGGATGCGGGAGCTCGCCGGGCGGTCCGGCTCGGCGACCAGCTCGGGATCGGGCAGCGTCGCCAGCTCGGCGGCGTCGATCTCGGCGGGCTCGGGCGCGAAGCGGTAGCCGACGCCGAAGTGGGTGTGGATGTACCGCCAGCCCGGCGAGGCCTTCTCGAGCTTCTGGCGGAGCTTGCGGACGAACACGTCGACCGACCGGTCGCCGCGGGCCATCGCGTAGCCCCACACGCGCTGGTAGATCTCCTCGCGCTCCAGGACACGGCCCTCGGCGTCGGCGAGGAGCTGGATGAGCTCGAACTCGCGGCGGGTGAGGTCGACGGAGCGGCCCTGCACGAAGGCCTGGAAGCGGTCGGCGCGGATCTCGACGTCGCCGGCGACCACCGGGGACGACGTCTGCGGCCCCTCGGCGCGCCGGCGGCGGCGCGCGACGGCCTCGACCCGGGCGATGAGCTCCTCGGGGTGGCAGGGCTTGGTGACCCAGTCGTCGGCGCCGAGGCGCAGGCCCCGGACGCGCTGGGCGACGCTGGAGCGGCCGGTGCAGACGACGACGCCGAGCCCCGGGAGCTGCGTGGTCACGCGCTCCAGGTACTCCCACGCCTGCGGGCCGAGCACGGAGAGGTCGATGACCAGGGCGCCGAGGCGCATCGCGACCAGGGCCTCGACCGGCACGGGGCTGGCGAGTACGCGGTGCTCCCAGCCGAGGCGCTCGAGCCGCTTGCCCAGGACCTGCAGGAAGCCGGAGTCGTTGTCGATGACGGCGAGGCGCAGCGGGGTCTGCGCCGTGGAGTGCGCCTGATGATCGTTCTCGGCGCGAAGCGTGTCTTCGGTCATGTCGCGAGGAGTGTGGCACACCGGGCGGGCCGGAGAACAGCCCGGACGCCCCGCATCACAGGATCTTCACAGGGTTTGACCGGGACACGTCAAAACCCGTTCGGTGGTTGTCCACACCGGCGCACGTCAGCCCGCGAAGGGCAGCCGGCCGGCGAACAGCGCGGTCATCAGCGCGGTCGCGCCCTCGACGTCGGGCGGCTCGCGCTCGAGCATGACCATCCCGACCTCGAACCCGGCCCCGAACATGGCCGCCGCGGCGTACTCGACGTCCATCTCGGGCAGCACGCCGCGCGCGATCGCGTCCCGCATGTCCCCCATCAGCTCGTGCAGTCCGCCGACGAGCACGGGCTCCCCGAACATCGCCCGGATCGTGCCGGCGTTGCGTCGCATGAGCTCGAACGTGGACCGGTCCTCGACCAGGAACGAGAAGTAGAGCCGGAAGCCGTCGCCGACGAAGTCCTCCAGGCTCGTCGCCTCGCTGCGCGCCTGCACCAGCCGGGCGCGGATCTCCGTCGCCGTGTCGGTCAGGACGGCCCGCAGCACGGACTCCTTGTCCGGGAAGTAGTTGTAGAACGTGCCGGTCGCCAGCCCCGTGCGGCGCACGATGTCCCGCACGGACGCCGCCCCGTACCCGAGGTCGGCGAACACGACCCGCGCGGCGTCGAGGATCGCCGCCCGGTTGGCCGCCTTGGTCGCCTCGCGCTTGCCCCCGGAGGGTTCCGCCGAGGTCGCCGGGATCGCGCTCACACCGTCTCCACGGGCGTGGCGCGATGCGGCACCGGCAGGGCGTAGCCGTGGGTTCGGGCGCGCGCGGCGCCGGCCTCGCGCTCCGCGGCGAGGTCCACGAGGTAGTCGTCGAAGTCCACCTGGATCGTGTGCCGCTTGGAGGAGACGTAGCGCTTGCGCATCGCCGCCTGGTCGTCGGCGATGTCCTGCACGACGCCCGAGCGCGTCGGCAGCGCGTACTCGCCGCGCAGGTACGCGCCGATCCACGCGCCCTGAGCCTCCGACAGCGGCATGACCGCGCCCAGCGGCTGGAGCAGGCCGACGAAGAAGACGTTGGGGATGTCCGGGTGGAAGACCCGGCGGAACAGCTCGATGTGGTTCTCGGGGGCGGACACCAGGTCCTCGTCGAAGAACGGGAACGTGATCTTGTAGCCGGTGCAGTAGACGACGACGTCGGCGTGCACGCGGGTGCCGTCGACGAAGACGACGTCGTTGCCCTCGAGGCGGTCGATGTTCGGCTTGGGCGTCACGCGGCCGTGCTGGATGCGGTCGAGGATGCGGCCCGAGATCGTCGGGTGCGCCTCGCCGAAGCCGTGGTCGGGCTTGGGCAGCCCGTACTTCTCGGGGGAGCCGACGTAGGCCTTGACGAGCTGGTGCATGACGCGGCGGCGGATCTTGAACGGGATGCGCGGGTCGTTGGGCAGCTGGTCGGTGGGCCGGCCGAAGATGTACTTCGGGACGATCCACGCGCCGCGGCGGGCGGCCAGGTAGGTGTCGCCGGCCACGTAGCTCGCCTCGACGGCGATGTCCATGCCGCTGTTGCCCATCCCCAGCACGACGACGTTCTTGCCCTCGAAGCTCGTGTTGTCGATGTACTCGTGGGCGTGCATCTGGACGCCCTGGAAGGTGTCGGAGCCCGGGAAGGCCGGCTCGGGCCAGCGCGCGTTCCAGTGGTGGCCGTTGGCGACGACCAGCGCGTCGAACCGCTCGACCGAGCCGTCGGAGAGCGTCAGCGTCCACGTGCCGTCCGCCTCGCGCTCCGCGTGGGTGACCGACGTCTCGAACCGGATCAGGTCACGCAGGCCGAAGTGGTCGACGTACGTCTCGAAGTACGCGGCGATCAGCGAGTGGTGCGGGTAGTCGGGGTAGTCCGCGGGCATCGGGAAGTCCGAGTACTCCATGCGGTCCCGCGACGTGTTGATGTGCAGGTCGCGGTAGGCCGCCGACATCCCGTTCGTGTTGCCGAACACCCAGTTGCCGCCGACCCGGTCGGAGGCCTCGAAGCAGGTGACGTCGATCCCGCGCTCGTGCAGGCCCTTGAGCGCGGTGATGCCGGAGGAGCCGGCGCCGATCACGGCGGCGGTGGGAAGCTGGGACATGCGGACCTCTACACGGTTCGGGAGAACATGACGGTGGCGTCATCCTACAGGGAAGATGACGCAGGCGTCAACTTTGCGGGAGCCGGTCGAGCACCCCGTCGAGCGCTTCGGCGAACGCGGCGGGCCGCTCGACCATCGGCAGGTGCGCGGCCCGCTCAACGAACCGCACCGGACAGCCCGGTCGCACCCGGTGCAGCTCGTCCAGCGCGGCCACGTCGATCAGCCGGTCGCGCTCGCCCCACACGGCGCCGACGGGGGCCTCCAGCCGCTTGAGCAGCGGCCGCAGGTCGGCGGCCAGCGCGGCCGAGAGCGCCTCCCCCGTCCGCCGGGCCCCGAGCGAGCAGCGGATCAGCAGTTGCGCGTCGGCCGGGCTCAGTGCCTCGGGATCGTCGATCACCGAGGCGAACATCAGGACCCGCGCCCGCCGGCGTCCCGCCAGGCCCGGACCGAGGCGGCGGCGCAGGCGCATGAGCCGGTCGGCCATGTCCCCCACCACCGAGAGCCGGGCGCCGCGGTACGGGTCCATGCCGGCGGCGGCGACCAGCACGAGCCGCCCGACCCGGTCCGGATGGCGGTCCGCGAGCACGGTGGAGACGAGGCCGCCGAGCGAGTGCCCGACGAGGTCGAACCGGGCCACGCCGAGGGCGTCCAGCCCGTCCACCAGCGCGTCGGCGACGCGGGCCACGTCGTAACCGTCCCCGACCGGGTCCGAGCCGCCGAAGCCCGGCAGGTCGGGCGCCAGCACGGGTCCCGGCCGGCCCTCCCACTCCGGCAGCAGCCGGGCCCAGCACTCGTGCGACGAGGACAGCCCGTGAACGAGGACGAGGGGGATCCCGCCCACCCCGTCGTCCGGCCCGGCCCGGGCGACGCGCAGCGTCCCGGACGGCAGCGCGACGTCGTCGAGGCGGAAGGGCATCGCGCCCACGATAGTCGAGGCGGGCGGGTGCTCCGTCATCCCGCTCAGCGGGATCGAGGTGGGGCTCGACCGAAGTAGGCTGCCGCCTGTGGCCACCCAGGACCCCTTTCCCCGCCGGCACGCCGAGGTCGCCCTCGGGGGCCTCGCCGCCGGGCTGTCGCTGACCTCCACCCTCCTGCACCGCCGCCCGGGCGAGCAGGCGGCGATCACCGTCGGCAGCGCCGTCCTGGGCGCCGGCGCCGGCCTGCTGAGCGAGACGGCCGTCCAGGCGGTCGGCCGCCGCGTCGGCGGGGAACGGCCGGCCCGTGCGGTGCTGATCGCCGCGGGAATCGTCGCCACCGCCAGCCGCGCGCAGCGCTCCGACCGGGAGCTCGTGGCCCTCGCCGCCACGCTGGCCCAGGTCGCCGGCACGGGCGCCGCGCTCGGCTGGGCCACCCCGCCCCGGCGCCGCTACCGGCCCACCATGGTCGACGGCGCGGCGATCGTCCTGCTGGCCGTCTCCGTCCACGAGCTCCAGCGCCGGCGCAAGGCTCGCCGGCTGGCCGGCCGGGTGTTCCTGCGCCAGTACCCGGTCCAGCGCTGGCTGGACACCGTCTCGGGCGGCCCGGGCAGCCTCGCGCCCCGTGACACGCTGGACTTCGAGGGGACCCGCTTCGTCGGCGGCGCCGTCCCGGCCGAGGACATCGTCGCCCTGCTCGGCGGCGGCACGGCCGTCGACCCGATCCGCGTGTTCGTGGGCGTGAAGACCGCGCCCACGCCCGAGGAGCGTGCGGGGATCGCGGTGGACGAGCTGGAGCGCCTCGGCGCGTTCGACCGGGCCCGGCTCCTGGTCTGCTCGCCCCCGTTGCGCGGCTACGTCAACCCGGTGCCGGTGAAGACCCACGAGGTCCTCTCCCGCGGGGACGTCGCCTCGGTGACCGTGCAGTACTACGACCAGCGCACCGTCCTCATGCCGCTGAAGGTCCCGATCGCGGCCAGGACGCACCGCCTCGTGCTCGAGCTGCTGCGCGACCGCCTCGCCGCCCGGCGGGCGGCCGGCGTCCACGTCCCGGAGGTGCAGGTCTACGGCGAGAGCCTGGGCGCGTGGGCCAGCCAGGACGTGTTCCTGCGCGGCGGCCTGGAGTCACTGGACGAGCTGGCCGTCGACCGCGCCCTGTGGGCCGGCACCCCCGCCTTCAGCCGCCTGCGCCGCTGGTTCGCCTCGGGCCGCCTGGCCAGCGACGACCGCATCGCCTTCGTGCGGGTCCGCGACCTGCCGGAGCTGCCCCCGGAGGTCCGCGACGCCCTGCGCTTCCTCTTCCTCTACCGCCGGGTGGACCCGGTCGTCCTGTTCAGCGGCCTGGACCTCCTGTGGCGCAGACCGCCATGGCTCGACGCGGGCCGGGCCGACCGCTGGACCGAGCTGCGTCGCGTGCGCTGGGTCCCCGGCGTGACGTTCCTGCAGCTGGCCGGCGACCTCTTCCGGGCGACGAACTGGACCAACGCCCCACCCGAGGACGCCGCGCACGACTACCGGCTGGAGATGCCGCTGGCGGTCAACGTGGCGTTCGCCCACGGCCGAACGCCGGTGGAGATCGACCCGATCGCCGAGCGCATCATCGTCCGCGAGGTCGGCTCGCTCCAGCGGCTGCGCGCGCTCAACCGCGGCCTGCCCGACCCCGGGCTGCCGGAGTACGTCGGCCCCCGCGACCCGCTCGGCCAGGCCGACCCGACCGCCGGCCACGTCGAGCCGCCCGTCCCCATGGAGGACCAGCGTCCCTTCCGGCCCGTGGACGCCGTGCGCAACCGGCTGGCCGAGCACCGGCCCACGCTGCACGCGGGCCGCGCGAAGGTCGCCGGCGCCACCGTGGCGGCTCGGGAGCGCACCCGCGCGCCGCTCCGGGCCCTGCGGGGCCTGCTGCCCACGCGGCCGGCAGGTTCCGGGGACGCGACCGACGGCCCCGTCCCCGGAACGAACGAACCCCGCCCGCCCGGCGACTGATCGCCGGGCGGACGGGGTCGGTTTCTTTCCCCCTGCCATCCGGTGCCGCCCCCGCGGACACCGGAAGTCTTGCGTCCGGTTACTTCTTGGACGACTTCTTCTTCTTGGCGACCACGACCTTCTTGGTCGCCGTGGTCTTCCCCGAGGTGACGGAGACCGACTTGACCTTCCCGCTCTTGACGAGGGAGCGGTACTTGGCGCCGATCTTCACCGTCACGGAGACCGTCTTGCCCGCCTTGACCGTGTACTTGGCGGAGCCGAGCACGACCTTCTTGGTCTTCGCCTTGGCGGCGGCGGCCGAGCGCGTGCCCGAGGCCACCGTCACCGACAGAGACACGGTGCCGGTGCACGTCTTGGCGCCCTTGGCGCAGGTCACTGGGACCGTCGCCGTCGTGCCGGTCGAGGCCACCGTCACCGTGCCGAAGCTCGGCGCGATGGTCCGGTCCGACGGGCCCGGGTCGGGCGCCGGCGGCGTCACCGGAGCCAGCGGCGCCGGGGTCGGGGTCGGGGTCGGGGTCGGGTCGGGCGTCGGATCCGGCGTCGGCTCGTCGACCGAGCCGGCGGCGCGGGCGATGGTGATCGTCGCGCTGCTGGCGTTGTTGGCCAGCTCCGGGTCGAACGTGGTGGTGGCCACGTGCGCCGTGTTGACCACCGGCAGGACGTTGTCCAGCGGCGGGCCCGTCTCGATCGAGATGCACTCCAGATCGAGCAGGACGGTGATGTCGTGGTCGGTCGTGTTGTACAGGTCGAAGTCGCGGTTGATCGGCTCCGGGACGTTGCCGAGCGGCACGACGCCGGTCGGCAGGTCGTACGTGCTGACGATGCCCTTGTAGCCGACGGGGCAGCTCACGCGGAGCTGGTTGGTGCGGCCGGGCCCGATCGTCACGGTGCGCTCGACGTGCAGGAACGAGAACGCGTGCACGTGGCTGGGGGTGCCGGCCGGTGCGGTCGTGTCGTTCAGCTCGCGGATGCTCAGCGTCGCGGTGGACGTCTCCAGCACCTCGACCGTGAACTTCCAGCTGTTGCCGCTGGGCTCCGAGGCGACCAGGCGGGCGTTGCCCGACGTGACCTCGATGCCCGGCGCCACGGCGTGGTGGCCGGCGGAGACGGGGATCGTGAAGTCGTAGCGCCCCGGCGACAGCGTCCCCGTGTTCAGCGTCTTCAGCGGCCCCACGTCCAGCGGGTGCGTGTTGGTGTCCGGATCCGTGTCGTGCGGCAGGCACGTCACGTGCGGGCGGATCTGCGCGTCACGGCCGGTCGGGTTCTTCACCGTGAAGCGGTAGGTCCCGAGCGAGATCGAGCTGGCCTGGAGGACCTGCACGTCGACCGGGCTGCCGTCCGCGACGTCCACGATCTGCACCTCGCCGTCGGCGGCGATCCCGTTGTTGGCGCAGGTCACGTCGATCGTCTGGGTCTGGCCGGCGGGCACGGTGAGGTACCGCTCCTCCTTGAGGACCGTGATCTTGTGCGCGTGCGTCGTCGTCGGGTCGTTGGCCGGCGGCGCGCCCTTGGCCTTCGTGACGATCGTCACCGTGCGCGAGGCGTCCGGGGCGAGCGTGCCCAGGTCGCAGTGCACGTGGGCCGCGACGACCGTGCAGGTCGGGCTCCCCGGCGTGACGGACACGAAGTCCAGGTCGGACGGGATGTCGTCGTCCACCGTGACGTTCGCGGCGCTCGACGGACCATCGTTGTGGGCCACCAGCGTGTAGGTGACGAGGTCGCCGCCGTTGTAGTTGGTGTGGTCGGCGGTCTTGACGATCGACACGTCGGCGACGGGCCGGATCGGGTTGTCCGCGTGGTCGTGGTTGTTGCTCGGGTTCGTCTCCGTGGTCGTCGTGCTGACGTCCACGTCGTTGCGAATCGGGGCCGTGCGGGTCGGATCGACCTTGGCCGTCACGTGCAGGGTGCGCGTCGCGCCCGGCGTCAACGTGCCGTACTCGCAGGTGATGACCTGCGCGACGACGGCGCAGTTGGCCGGGTCGTCCAGGGAGACGAAGGTCAGGTAGCTCGGGAGCGTGTCCACGAGCTTGCTGGCCTTCGCGTCGGACGGGCCGTTGTTGGTCGTGACCATCGTGTACGTCACGTTGCCCCCGGCCAGGACGTCACCGGCGGGCGACGACTTCGTCACCGCCAGGTCGGTCTTGGCCGTCACGTTGAGCGAGCCCTCGTCGGACTTGGGGTCCGGCGCGTCGTCGGCGTGCGTGGTGGCCGTGTTGGTCAGGTGGGCGTTGTCGGCGACGTTCGCGTCGACGCCGACCGGCACGGTGATCGTCACCGAGGCGCCGGGCGCCAGGGTCGCGATCTTCCAGTGGATGTCCTGGCCGCTCGCGCCGGTCTCGCTGAAGCCCGTGGCGGGCGACGCGGTCGCGGTGTGCGCCGTGTAGCTCAGCCCGGTCTGCAGCGTGTCGTCGACGACGACGTTGTGCGCGGTGGCGTGGGTGTCGGTGTTGGTGACCTTGATCGTGAAGGACGAGGGCGAGCCCGCGGTCGCGGCGCCGTTGTCCGGCGTCTTGACGATCGTCAGGTTCGGCACCGCGACGTTCAGCGTCACCGTGTCGTCCGGACCCGTGTAGGTGCGGTACGTGAAGCCGTCGGTCTCCCGCGTCAGGGCCGGCACGCCGAAGTACTTCTCGATCGCGGCGGTGTTGACGATGGTGTCCGTGCTGTGGAGTGTCGCGGCGTCCTTCACCTTGGCGGTGTAGGTCAGCGTGACCGTGTCGCCCACGGCGATGGGACCGGGGATGACCCACTTCATCGTGCGGTCGCCCGCGCTCCACGCCTTCGTGTTGTAGGAGGCGCCGGTGACGAGCGTTACGTCCTTCAGCTCGACGTCCGGGGCGTCGTTCACGACGATGTCGTGCGCCGGTGAGGTGCCCGTGTTCTTCACCTTGATCGTGTAGGTGAGGCTGTCGCCGCCCTCCACGTAGGGGCCCTTGTCAGCGGACTTGTCGATCGTGAGCTTGGGCTCGACGACGTGGTTGACCGCGTAGACCGGGCCGACCGTGTCGTCGAACGTCGACGGCACCGTGGTCGGGTTGGGGCCGACCTTGTTCGTGCGGTCGGTCCGGACCCGGGCCTGGTTGGTGAGCGTGTGACCGTCGAGCACCTGCGCCCCGCCGTTGCGGTACGTGTCGCGCAGGTGGCCGTTGAGGACGAGGTCGTAGACCCGGTCGTTGGCGGACGGGGCCAGGTCGCCCAGGAACCAGGCGGCCTGCAGCGTGCCGGCGGCGCCGGCGGTGACCGGGCTGAACGGCGTGCCCGTCGGGTCGCCGCCGATGCACCCGCTGACGCAGGTGACCGCGCCGTAGGAGTCGACGTCGAAGCCGTCCGGGACCGTGTCGACCACCGTGGCGTCGTAGTACTGGACGCTCTTGGGCAGCGTCACGTGGACGTGCCAGGTGACCTTGTTGCCGATCGTGACCTGGTCCGGCGTGACGTCCTTGGTGATCGACGGCAGGACGACCGAGATGACGTCCTCGGCGTGCGCCTTGTAGTCGCCCGTCGTGCTCGCCGTGCCGGTCGAGGTGCGGCCGCCCGGGATCGAGGAGTCGAGGCTGCGCGTCGTCTCGTCGGCGACGTTGGTGTACGTCTGGCCGGAGGCGGGGGTGTTCTCGAGCTTGGCCTTGTAGGTCAGGTTCTTGAACGCGCCCGGATCGAGCGAGGCCAGCGCGGGCGTCGTCGTCTTGTTCCAGGTGATGGTGCGGGCCGTGGCGTTCCAGATGCCGCCCTCGGCCGGGACCGCGGCGCCGTCGGCGATCAGGGTGCCGCCGGCGTCGACCGGCTCGGTGCCGGGCGGGACGGTGTCGACCACGACCACGTCGTGGGCGGGCGAGATGCTCGTGCCCGTGGCGTTGCCGGCCTTGATCGTGAAGTCGATGATCTGGCCGGGTGAGACCTTGCCGGACGGGGTGTGCGACTTCGCCAGCGTGACCTTCGGCTCGACGATCGTCGTGTTGACCGTGCTGCTGTGCGTGACGGTGCGGTTGAGCTCGTCCTTGAACGTCAGCGTCGCCGTGTTGGGCAGGCTGAGGTTGCGCGTGTTGGCGTCGACGTCCAGCACCTTGGCGCTGAAGTTCAGGACCAGCAGGACGTCGTGGCCCGAGGTGTTGGCGTACGAGGCAGCCGGGAACGCGGCGGCCGGGAAGGTCGCCGTGATCGTGTTGGCCGGGGTCTCGCTGACCGACACGCCCGCGGTGGGCAGCGTCACGCCGTCGAGCGTGCACGCCGTGGCGCACAGGCTGCCGGGCACCAGCGTCTGGCGGGTGCCGAGCGCGTCGGTGACCGTCGGGGTGCCGTAGAGCGTCGTGCCCTTGGGGATCGTCGTCGTGACCGTGTAGTTGATCGTCTCGCCGATCGTGGCCTGCGAGGCGGCGTTGTTGCCCGTCTCGGTGACCGACGTGGTGCGCGTCTTGGCGATCGCCGAGGCCGGCGTGTAGACGTCGGAGACGTCCTGGGCCTTGGCCGTGTTGGCGGCGGGCAGCGACGTGTCCTTGACCACGTCGTTGGCCGGGATCATCTGGTAGTGGCCACCGTCGTTGGTGTCGTACGTGTACTCCACGACGCCGGCGGTGTTGACGAACGTCTGGTCCGGGCTGACGCCGACCGGGACCTTGACCTTGTAGGTCAGGGTCTTGCTGGCCGCGGCGGCCAGGTCGACGCCCGTCCACTCGAGGCGGCCGGAGAGCGCGTTGCACGTGCCCCCGTCGGAGATCGTGCCGGCCTGGACGTCGGAGCAGGCGATGCCCGTGGGGAGCAGGTCCCACACGCGGGCGTCCTGGGCGTCGGCCGTGCCGTTGTTGGTCACGTCGACGCGGTACTCGACCACGTCGCCGCCCTGGACCTGCTTGTGGTCCGAGTTGGGCCCGAAGACCGTGCCCGTGCCGTTGATCTGGCGGACGCCCTTGACGAGTGCCAGCTCGGGGATCTTCAGCGCGAAGTCGACCTTGTCGCGGAGCGTGAAGGCCGTGCCCGCGGTGTTCTCGTAGGAGAACTTCTGCAGGTTGCCCTCGACGTCACCGGAATGGTGGCCGAGCGGCGAGCCGACGGTGCTCTTGAACGTGACCTCGAAGACCTGACCGGGCTGGACGTCGCTGCCGCCCCCGCCGATCGGCCAGCGCAGGCGGCCGGCGCTCGAGGTGTCGATCGCCCCGACCGTCACGTTGTTGGCGGGCGTGACCGCCCACGTGCCGGGCACGTAGGTGAGGCCGGCGGGCAGGATGTCGAAGACGTCCTGGCTGTCCGTGTTCAGGTTCTGGGGGAACGTCAGGCGCAGCTTCCAGCAGACCTGGTCGCCGGGGCCGTAGGTCGGCACCGTGGTGCCGTAGTTGGCCTGGGCGAGGTTGCCGCAGTTACCGGAGCCCGGGTAGGTCGCGGCGACCTGCTTGAGGATGTCGGGGCCGGTCGCGGACTTGCCGGAGCCGGAGACGTCGAAGTCGAGGTCGCCGTCCACCTCGGTGTGCCAGATCTTCTCCTCGTCGGAGCCGAGGCGGATCCAGTCGTTGCCCTGCGTGGAGATCGTGTTCTCGACGCTGTCCTTGGCGCGGACCGGCTGGCCGTCGTTGAAGCTCGACTGGTAGTGCGTGCGGGTCCGCGTGTAGAACGTGATCTGCCGCGTGGCGTTGGGCGCCAGCGTCCCCAGGGCCGGGGCGTTCAGCTTGTCCCAGACGATGGTGAACGTCCCGTCGGCCTGTTCGGTGACGCCGCCGACCTTGTACGGGGTGCTCGGCGCGTGGGCCGGATCGGCCGCGCACTCGGAGTCCGAGGCGGAGTTGCCGGTCGTGTAGTTCTGGATGCCGAGCGGACACAGCCCGTTCGGCACGGTGTCGGTGATCTCCAGGTTCGTGACCGAGCGGTACTCGGAGACCTGGACGTCGATCGTCCACTTGGTCAGGTCGCCCTGCGTGAGGGTCGCGTTGTCGTTGGACTTCTGGATCGCGATGTCCTCGGCGGTGCGCAGCAGGGTCCCCTCGTCGGAGACGGCCTTGCCGGGCTTCGACGGCGCCTGGTAGGTGCCGGAAGCGATCGCGCCGTTGAGCAGCGGCTGCTCGTCGTAGGTCTCGTCGCCGTTGTTGTTGTCGAGGTTGACGGCCTGGGCGCCCGTGGTGGCGGGGGCGGTGCCGTCGACGGCGGGCGTGGCGGGGTTCCAGTCCAGCGTGTTCTCGCGGATCGGGATCGCCGCGCCGTAGGTCAGCTTCTTGACGCCGCTGGCGGGGAAGTTGCCGATGCTGTTCCACTTGACGTGCGTGTAGACCGCGTCGGGCAGCGGGCCGCTGCCGTCGGGATCGGCCTTGATCGTCTCGACGAGATCAGGGGCGACGCAGTCCTCGGCCGCCGTCGGGTGGTCGACCTCGATGGGCCCGGAGCCCTTGTACTCCTGGGCGCTGCCGGGATTGGTCGACGTGTTCGTCGTGTGGTCGGGCGTGTTCGCGCAGCCCAGGAACTCGAGGCCCGCCGGGAGGTAGTCCTCGACCGACACGCCGTTCGTGGGGTTGACGCCGTTGTTGGTGACCGTGAGCGTGTAGACGGTCTGGTGGTCGTGCACGCCGCGCGGGATCTCGCCCTCGGGGTGCGGCTCGGACTTGACGATCTTGATCGCCGTCAGCTGCGTGACCGTGGACTGCTCGGCCTTGCCGGTGTAGGTGCCGGCGCCGGGGCCGACGGGCACGCCCGCGGCGGTGAAGTCGGTCTCGTCGCGGGGATCCGTCGAGATGTAGGCGCCGGTGTCGATCGGCAGGGGATCGCCGACGTCGTACTTCGGCGTGCCGGCGGAGGCCGTCGTGTTGTAGAAGACCTTGAAGCTGAGCGTGTGGCCGGAGTTGGCCACCAGGTCGTCGACGTTGGGCCAGATCAGCGTCGTCTTGCCCGTCGTCCCGTCGACGATGACCGTCGGCTCGCCGTCGCCGCCAGCCGAGCCTGCCCGGTACGTGACGCCCTTGGGCAGGACCGCGCGGAACGCGAGGTTGTAGCCCTTGGGGCTGCCCGCGGGCAGCGAGGCGGTGAGATCAACCGGGACGTCGTCCCCGTACATGACCGAGGCGGCCGGGCCGCCGGTCAGCTGCACGTTCGGCAGGTTGGCCGCCGAGGCGGGTCCGGCGAACAGCAGCGCGAAGAGCGCAGCGAGCAGGAACGGGACGGCGCGCGCGCCGACAGACAGTCGAGTCGTCATCAAGACAAGCTTTCTCAGTTATTGGTCGAGCATTCCGTTGCCGTGCTCCGCCCTGCGTCCCCACGCCGGCGAAGCGTTTCTGCCCAGGTTCCTCCATGAACCCGGGATACAAGCTAGCGAGTCGATGTGGCGGGCGTCTACGGGTGACCCGCGGGTCAAACCGTTCTCATCCCTTCCGCCATCGAGAATCGCCCCCGAGCGGTTCGCGAACAGGCACTTCACGACATCCGTCCTCGGCCGCGGCTGCGAAACCCGCTGCAAACGCGGCGAAAAGGGGACGTCGGTGCGGCACCGAGCAGGAATCCGCGCGACGTCCGCCAACAGGGCCGTCGCGCGGGTACGCCACGCGTCGCCGAGGCGGCGCTGACGTCGTGGATGTGGAGTGTTGCTCGGCATCGTGTTCCTGCCCCTGCGGCGAGCTCCCCCGCACGGGGTGCTCATCCCAATGTCGTAGCGAACGCCGCGGTTCCCCCCTCGCACTTGCGCGCCAGGTTTCTGGAACAACCCCCAACGACGACGCAGGTATGCGCGTACAGCACGCATACCTGCGTCATCGTTGGAGCGTCAGGGGACGGCGGGCGCGGGTGCGGATGTGTCCGGTTCGGTGGGCTGCGCGTCCGGGACCGTGGTCGCCGGCACGTTGGAGCGGTCGGGTGCCGCCGGCTCGTCCGGGGGGTCGGGCTTCGGGGCCGGGGTCGGCTTGTCGGGCGTCTTGGGCTTGTCCCCCGGCTTCTCCCGGTCCCCGGGCGCCGCCTCGACGCCGAACTCCTGCCGACCGTCGGTGCGTGGGGGTGCGGGCTTGGGCTTCTCGGCGGGCTCGGGGGCGGGGGCGGGTTCGGGCTCGGGGGCCGCGACCGGCTCCGGCGTCGCGACGGGCGGCGGCACGGGTGCGACCACCGGCACGACCGCGGGTGGGGCTGCCTTCCGCGCCGGCTTGCGCTTGCGCTCGGCCTTCTCGCGCTTGGGCTTGGGCGCGACCCGTGGTTTCGCCGGCGTGGCCGGCAGCCCTGATGCACCGCTGGAGGACGCCGACCCGCCGGCGCCGCCGGCCCCGCCGCCCGCGCCCGCGCCGCCGCTTCCCCCCGCCCCGCCCGCGCTCGCGCGCTTGGCGGGCGGGTCGTCCTGGAAGCCGCCGGTCGCGGCGATCACGCCGCCCGCCGCGATGGCCACCACCGCGACGGCGGCCGCCACGGCCCCGGCCGTGCGGACACCCCGGCCGGCCTGCTTGCCGCCGGCGGCTCCGGCCTTGGTCCCGGCCGCCGTGCCCTTGCCGGCCACGGCGCCGCCCACCGCCGCTCCGCCGCCGCCCAGCACCCCGGCGCTGGCCAGGGCGATCGGGAGCAGTGCGGGCGGGGTCGCCGCCGCCAGGCCGCGCAGCGCCAGCACGTAACGCCGGCAGGCCGAACATTCGGCGAGGTGGGCGCTGGCCATCCGGTGGCGCTCGCCCTCGGGGTCGAGGATGCCGAGCGCGTACGCCTTGATCAGCGACTCACGGGACTTGCACCACGCGCCCGCCTTGATCTCGTCGACGATCGTCCCGATCTTCTTGGAGGCGGCGTCCATCAGCCGCTGGATCTGGCGGTCGTTCACGCCGAGGGCCTCGGCGGCCTCGGCCCGGCTGTAGCCGTGGAAGTAGCAGAGGGTGGCGGCGGCGGCCTCGGACGGCGTCAGCCGGTCCTCCATGCCCTCGCGGACCTCGCGCAGCGCGCGCGAGTCGTCCAGCAGGGCGTCGACGTCCTCCCCGGTGGTGATGCCCTCGAGGCCCTCGGCGCTGACGAACTCGGCGTCGGCGTGGTCGGCGACGTGGAGGCGCCGGTACTCGTCGACCGCCCGGAAGAACGCGACCTGGACGAGGAAGCCGGGGATCTGCTCGACCTTCTCCCCGCCCTGGACCTTGGTGTAGAGCGCGTGCCAGGCCTGGTTGTAGAACCCCTCCATGTCGGCGGAATCGAAGTGCATGCGGCGGGACCGCAGCTTGGCCCGCAGCGCGCGCAGCGTGGGGCCCTTGAGCTTCTCGTAGTCCCGCTCGAGCAGGTACTCGGCTTTGCCCAGGTCGTAGGACGAGGGCGCGGCCCCGGGCTTGGGCCGGTGGCGGCTGCGCATCATCATGGCCGCGCGCGCCTCATGGGTCGACCCGGACGGAGACGCGGCCGCTGGTCACGGTCTTCCACGGCAGGCCAGCCTGCGCGGGGACCCGCAGCCGGAAGCGGTAGATCGCGGCCTCGGTGGTGTGGCGGAAGCGGTAGCGCCAGGTGACGGTGCCGTTGGTCGTCGGCTGCGTCGACGCGACGTCCTGCCAGCGGCCGTCGACCATCGCCTGCACGACCGTGGTGCGCCGGCGGGCGTCGGCGCCCGCGCCCGAGAGCCGGCCACGGAGCGTGATCCGCGCGCCGTTGCGCACCCGGGCCCGCGGCTTCTGGAGCGTGACGCCGAGGGGACGCACGAGCGTGAGGTCGATGGGGTCGGCGCTGACCTCGGCGCCCGCCGGAGTGAGCCGCAGCATGCGGGACACGCTGCCGGCGGCGATGCGGAACGTCCCGTCGGCCCCGGTGGTCACCGACCCGGCGTCCGTCCATTTGCGCCCGTTGGCGTCGAGGCCGGCCTGGCGCAGCGTCAGCCGGAGCCCGGCGACCGGCGTGCCGTCGGTCCGCCGGACGGTGCCGACGATCGGTCCCCTGCTCGGCAGGGCGATGCGGGCCGACGCCGAGGCCAGCCGCACGGTCACCGGCAGAGGGCCGGCGGGCGGGTCGACCCGCGGGGGATCGACCGGGGGGTCGACGGGCGGGTCGACCGGAGGGTCGACCGGCGGCTGGTCGGGTGCCGGGGCGAGCATGAAGGTCGTGGTCGCGGAGTCGGTGACGTTGCCGGCGGCGTCGGTCACCCGCACGAGCGCGTCGTGAACGCCCGGCGCGAGCTGCTTGCTGTTGACGTCGAAGATCCAGTGGCCCTTGCCCGGGCAGGGCGCGACCGCGGCGTACGGCTCCTGGCACTCGCCGGCCCCGCCCTGGCTGGCGAAGGGCTGGCCGTCGATCACGAGGGCCGTCTGCGCGACGCCGCCGCCGACGTCGCTGGCGCTGGCGTCGAGCGCGGTGCGGCCCGCGATCGCCTCGCGCACGACGGGGGCGTCGACGGTCGGCGGTGCGGGGTCGGCGAGGTCGACCGCGCTGCGGTAGAGGGAGGCCGAGGCCGGCGGGCTCAGCGCCGTCTGCGGGTAGCAGCTGGCGCTCTGCGTGCAGCGCACGACGAAGGCGAGGCCGTCGGCGGGGCCGGGCACCGTCACCAGGTTGGCTCCCCCGAGGCGGTCCGTCGGGTCGCCGAACGCGCAGCCGAAGTCGGGCGCACGCGGGCAGCCGCCGAGCACCGGCCCCACGCTGACCCCGCGGTCGATGGCTGGTCCGGCCGCGTAGCCGTAGCCGTCGCCTCCGGTGTAGGTCATGCGCGCGGACATCCAGATCCGCGCCGCGGAGACGGTGACGCCGGAGGGAAGCGTGAAGCGGAAGCCGCTGGCGTCGTCGGCCCCGTTGTCGGCCGGCCCGAGCGCAGCGTCCAGGCTGCCCGCCGTCGCGCAGGTGTCGGACCGGGTCCCGGCGGTCCCGACGGCCCGCCATGCGGCGCTGGACACGAGCTCGCCCTGGGGGCCGCGACAGGACCACACCGTGTAGGTGCCCGTCGCCGTCGCGGTCTCGGTAGAGACCGACGCCAACGCAAGAGCCATCGCGATTCCGACCAGCATCCGACGAGCCATCTTTGGACACCTCCGAGCGTCCCGCCCACCGCAACCCCTTGGCCGGCGAGCCGGACGACCTTAGCGAGCGAGAGCCCTCGGCGGCGAGCTTCGCAGTGGCAACGCGCCGGAAAGTGGACCGAACGCCTCGTTCTGATCTGCAACAGCGCTTGCAGGCGGCGCAACTGCCCGGGGGGATGTCATCGGCTGGCGACGACTATCTCGTAACCCAAGGAGACCTAAAGAATGCATCGTGGCGTCGCAGTACTCGCACCCCGTTTCGGGAAGCGTGCGGTCCAGCTGCTCAGCGTTGTCGCCGTCCTCTTCGCCGTGCCCGCCAGCGCCGTGGCCGCCCCTGCCATCGGCCTCGACAAGGACGCGCCCGCGACCGTCCTGATCGGCGACACCAGCCCGGTCACGCTCACCGCGAGCAACCCGCGCACCGAGCCCGTGGGCTACAACCTCTCCTTCCGCGACGTCCTTCCCGCCGGCGTCTCCTACGTGCCCGGCTCGGCCGACGGCACGGCGGGATCCCCCGGCGAGCCGCAGATCGTCGTCGACGCCCCCGCCGTGGGCCAGACGACGCTGATCTGGACCAACGTCGCCGACCTCACCCCCGGCTCCCAGTACGTCCTCTCCTACGCGGTCTCCCCGTCTGGCGCCGTCCCGAACGCCACGTACACGAACGCGGCGGGCGCCTACGTCAACGACTACCCGCGCAACGTGCCGGATTTCGACCCGGTCACCGGCCAGCCGACGACCGACATCACCGGCTCCGCCACCGACAGCGCCACGACCAAGCTCCTGGCCATCGAGATCGCGAAGTCCGAGCCCAGCCCCGAGGGGGAGATCCTGCGCGGGCTGCACGACCACCAGACCGTCTACACGCTGAAGCTGCAGAACAACTACCTGCACCCGACGGGCAACCTCGCGGTCGACGACTACGTGCCGGCCGGCCTGGAGTTCCTCGGCTGCCCGACCGCCGGGGCCGACCCGTCGAGCCCGTGGAACGACAACACGACGGCGGACAACCCGGTCAACCCCGGGTCGACGCAGGAGTACGCCGGCTCCGGCCCGATCAACCCGGGCAACCGCCCGGCCGCCCCGGACTGCCTGGCCCCCAACCTGGTGGAGACCGTCCAGCTCGACCCGGACGGTCCCCTGCCCGACGGCCCCCTCCCCTTCGGCGTCTACACCCACGTGCGGTGGACCGGCCTCGGCACGCTGGCGACCGGCGCTTCGCGCACGCTCCAGTACGTGGTCGCGGTGCCCGAGCGGGCCAACGCCCTGGCCTGGGGCACCTCCGGTCTGGCCCTGGCCCCCGACCCCGCCTCCGGCCGGCAGGCCGCCAACCTCGACAACAACGCCGGCGCGCCCACCACCGACGAGCAGGACCTCCACAACGGCGCGATGGTCGGCGGCCGCTACAACGGCACCACCGACGTCACCGACTGGGACGACATCCACCGCACCGCCGAGGACATGGCGATCCAGAAGTCCGTCGACCAGGACACGATCGCCATCGGTGAGGTGTCGTGGTGGAACCTCGACATCGAGATCGGCGAGTACTCCGCGGTCGACGACATGGTCGCGGTCGACACCGTGCCCGACGGCCTGTGCCCGTTGAACGGCGCCAGCCCGCTGCAGGCCAGCGCCAGCTGCGCCGCGCCCGACCCCGCCACCGACGTGCCCTCCTCGCCCTACGCGGGCGGCGCAGACGCCCCGGTCGAGAACGCCGACGGCACCTGGACGCTGACCTGGAAGGCCCCGACCACGCCCCGCTTCGCCTCCATGCCGTCCTCCCACACCGACCGGCCGAACTCGACCTACACGATCCGCTTCCCCACCCGCACCCGCACCACGTACCGCGAGAACGGTGCCGACGCCGGCCCGGTCCTGGCCAACGACGCGTGGTCCAACCACGTCGACCTCGACGGCACGCGCGTGGTCGGCAACCTGCCGATCGTCGACGAGTCCGACGCCGACCAGCAGGCGGCCGGCCCGACGCTCGACAAGACGGTCGCGCCCTACGACTCCACGCTGGGCGCCCAGCCCTGCGGCGCGCTCGACGCCGGCGACGGCCATGGCGTGGACGGCGACTACGGCCTCGTGCCGCCCGTCATCGGCGCGGGCGACCGCGTCTGCTGGAAGCTGCGGATGAACTTCCCGGCCAACCTGGACACCGGCGGGGTGGTCGTGAGCGACTTCCTGCCCACCAACATCGTCTCGATCTTCGCCGGCAGCATGCAGGCGACGGCCAACAACACGGTCAACATCGCCGCGTTCGACCCGACCACGGTCCCCGGCGTGCCGACGTGGACCCTCGGCACGAGCACCATCGTCGGTCAGCAGCAGGTGTTCGAGGTCGTGTTCGCCACCCAGGTCGACGAGCCGGGCGCCTACCGCGCCGGCGACCTCGTCGGCAACCTCATGAAGGCCTCCAGCGTCAACACCGACAGCGACTCCTTCCCGCTGCGCAGCGAAGCCGATTACGAGTGGACCCAGCCCGTCACCCTGCTCAAGGGTGTCGAGCAGGTCGTCCGCGGCGGAAGCGACGTGTTCTCCCCCGCCAACGGCCCCAACGTCACCAACGTGCCGATCCAGGGCGCCGACACGGTCACCTACCGGGTCGACCTCAGCAACGGCGCTCCGGCCGACGCGGTGAACAGCACGGTGTGGGACAACCTGCCGACGGGCGTCGACTGCTCGATGGTCTCCGCGATCTCCGACGCCGGCACGTGCCCGGGCGGCGCCGGCGGCACGCAGGTGCGGTGGACCGGCATCGGCGTTCCCGGCCACGGGGCCAAGAAGCTGACCTACGCCGTCCTGTACCCCACCGCGCTGACCACCGTCGGCAGCCAGTTCGTGAACACGGCGGGCATCCGCAACTACGACCTCGAGAACAACACGGGCCCCGGGGACACGTTCACCTACTACCCCGAGGACAACATCGACCCGTCCGTGCCGGTCGGGGACCGCAACGCCCCGCCCGCCAAGGACACCGCCCGGGTGTTCGTGGCGCAGCCGGCGCTGACCAAGACCCGGACCACCGAGGTGAACGAGGCGGGCAACAACCTCGCCTCCGAGGCGACGATCGGCGAGCGCGTCGACTACACGGTCACGCTGACCGTGAAGGCCGGCACCACCATGACGAACGGGGCGATCGGCGACCCGCTGAACGCCCGCCAGCAGCTCGTCACCCTCGGCGCCCACGCGCCCGCGGTGGCCTTCGCCGACGGCGCGAGCACCACGCTGCCCGCCGGGACGAGCCTGACCGCGGTGGGCAACACGCTCACGCTCACGCTGCCCCCCTCCTACACCGCCAACCCGACCAACGTCCCGGCCGGCACCCACGACGCCGTCTTCACCGTCACCTACAGCGCGCTCGTGCGCAACGTGGCGGGCAACAGCAGCACCGGGACCGCGTTGACGAACACCGCCACCCTGACGGCGACCGGCCTCACGCCCATCGCGCGGAGCACGTCGACGACGATCGTCGAGCCGAAGGTCTCGATCACCAAGGCCCACGCGCCCGCGGCCACGACCGTGCACCCCGGTGACGACATCACCTACACGCTGACCGCGGCCAACGCCCCCGACCCGGCGGGCGCCACCGTCTCCACCGCCCACGACGTGACGGTCACCGACGTCGTGCCGGCGGACATGACCTACACGACGGGCTCGGCCAGCCCGGCCCCCACCTCCGTCCAGCTGAACACGCCGACCGCCGGCAAGACGACCATCACCTGGGTCCTCCCCGGGGCGATGAGCCCGGGGGCGTCCACCCCGATCACCTACCACGCCACGGTGGACGACCCGGCCGTGGCCGGTGCCCCGCTGACCAACGTCGCCGCGGTCACCGCCGCGAGCCTCGTGGACACCGGCGGCGACCCGCACCCCGAACGGCGCGACGCGACCAACGTGCCCGCCGGCCCGCCCACCGTGGGTGGCGTCTACTCCGACGACGACAGCCAGACCCTGCGCCTGGCCCTGCCGACGATCGACAAGACGGTCTCCCCCGCCTCGGGACCCGTCGGCACCGTCCTGGACTACACGGTGAAGGTGACGATCCCCGCCAGCACCCGCATCTACGACGGCACCGTGCTCGACGTCCTGGACGACGGCCTGGCCTTCGACGGCTACGTCTCCGCGACGTGCACCGGCTGCGCCCCGGGCATCGCCGCCACCCCCCTCCTCCCGGCGGCCACCGATCCCGGCACCGGAAAGACGAAGATCGCCTGGTACCTGGGCGACGACTCCGGCACGAGCGCCACCGCCCGCGTGGTGGAGCTGCACTACACCGCCCACGTGGCCGAGACGTACGCCGTGGGCGGTGCGGACGTCGACCCCGGCGACACCCTGCCCAACCAGGCGTCGATCCTCTCCAACGAGACGCTCGACCCGACGCCGCCGACCACCCCGGCCGGCGTGGACCCGGGCGACTACGACCAGAACCCG